>Ga0307509_10006751_pt1 | contig 15282 bp, 12 predicted proteins | sample 10_EM_MG_FD_202245 | JGI IMG/M metagenome (GOLD analysis project Ga0307509, IMG submission 202245) | Populus trichocarpa ectomycorrhiza microbial communities from riparian zone in the Pacific Northwest, United States - 10_EM | ecosystem: Host-associated > Plants > Roots > Unclassified | place...
GTTTATGATTTTTGCATAGTGAAACACAACTGTAAAGGGTATGCTTTTCTTTTCTTAAGAAGATTTAATGGAATAACATGCTGTTTTCAGGAATTACAAATGATTCTAAGGACCCATGTGTTGACACTTTCCGTTCTGCTACCTTACCATTATTGAAGCAATTCGGAGTTCCTTCAGAAGGATTGGAACTGAAAATAGAAAGTCGTGGTGCTCCACCTCATGGTGGCGGAGAAGTTCTCTTATCAGTTCCCATTATTCAAAGTTTAACAGTGAGATTTTGAATCCTGTGGTAGTTCATTTGTATGTTTTTTTTTTCCATGTTCTTATTTGTTACACTCTGCAGGCAGTCACTTGGATTGATGAGGGAATGGTTAAGAGGATTAGAGGGGTGACTTTCTCAACCAGAGTCTCTTCTCAGTTTGAGAATACCATGATACATGCTGCTCGAGGAATCTTTAATCGTTTACTTCCTGATGTCCACATATTCACTGATCATAAAGCTGGTCAACAAGCTGGAAAGTATGTTATCTGTTGATAAAAAATTGTCATCTCATTGTTTGTTTGGAAATATTGTAGAGAGAAATGTGAATTGCTGCTTGAACTTTTTTGTTTTTATTTTTTTCTTCGTGATGTTCGAATATTTATTTATAAAGCTGGTCTGCCAGTTGGAAAGTATTATATCTGTTTAGAGAAAATGTTACATGTTTGTTTGTCTGGATTTTTCAAGCACAGTAGAGAGAAATGTGAATCGCTGCTTGGAATTTTTTTATGTTTTATTTTTACTTTCAGCATGCTACAGAGAGTATAGCTCACACAGATATTGATTTAATGGGCAGTTCACCTGGTTATGGAATATCCTTGGTTGCGGAAACTACTTCTGGTTGTTTCATCACTGCTGATACTGCAGTTTCTTATGCACGAGCGGATGATGGTGGAATGGAAGGTGAGAAACAAGAGCTGGTGCCTGCAGAAGATGTTGGTGAGCAAATTGCTTCTGTTCTCCTTAATGAAATTGAGCAAGGTGGAGTTGTAGATACAACACACCAGGTTTGTGTTTTCTGCTCTCTTTTTTTCTTGTGAGCTTGGTTAAATTCATTGATGTGGTTCTCTGTTTTTTTTTTTTCAATACCCCGTTACTGCATTAATAGTACTTTCCAAAAAGCATCACTAAATGAAGTTAAATGAAAGCTGTTAATGACTAATTATCTGCTTCTGATTATCTTGGGTGGCGGTAATGATATTGAATTATAGACGAGTCCTTAAAAGACCACGTTAGTGATTTATTTTGAATCTTTACTTGGGAGAATAGTATGGCACCCTCGAGGAAAAGAAGAGTGAAATCTTTATGGGTCTTGCAATGTTATTTTATACCTCATATATGCCACCTGATTTTCATTGCTGTTGTCATTTGGTTGCAGGGTTTGTTGTTTCTTCTTTGTGCATTATGCCCCCAAGATGTTTCAAAGATTCGTGTAGGAAAGCTAGTAACCCATGGAATAGAAACACTAAGGCTCATCAGGGATTTTTTGGGTGTTAAATTCGTCATCAAGCCTGATCCATCAACAGGGACGGTTATACTCAAATGTGTGGGAAGTGGACTTAAGAATCTTTCTAGAAAGAGTTCATGATTGCAAAATGTTTCACATTTGGTCTCTTTCGACGATGTGCTTTTTGTGGATCAAAGATTTTATAGGAAGGTCCAATGCGAAGGGGTTATGAATTATAATACTGCAAATTCATATGTTCTGCCAGCTTGATTTTTTTTTTTTAACTTTATATCGTATTATTGCCTGTAATCTACAAGTGAGAGAAGAGGGAGGATAAGTTTTGGTTCAATTTTTATTGTATATCTGACTCCTTGCAGATCCATGCTCAATGTAAAATGGATACTGTGGTAAGCAAATTTGAGTGTTTTTTTTTTTTTAATTTCCGAGTAGAGGTCATTTTCTCACTTTGAAGAAGGTATTTTTTGGAAAGAAAAAATAATTAAATTGCAACAGAAATGATCAAAGGACGAAGCTATAAACAGATGCCAAAGTATAAGAATTCGATATGCTTGACTAATTATCTAAAAACAAAGGGACTATGCAATAGTTCTCTTTTAGCATCATCTTTCATTCTTGCCTTGTAACTATCCGGTTCTTTCTGGTTTCTTCCTGGCTCTTCAGTTCTCTTGAACCAAAGGTTGTCGGCAGTTTCAACCCCATTCCATAAGCGATCAGCCTTTGGGCAGTTCTTGCTGATGTCTTTGGCCTTTGACGAGGGGGTTCCAGATCTGACACAAGGAATACATAATTGTCGTTGAAAAGGAACAAAGACTGGAGGTTAGAAAACTGCTTTCACTCGTTTCCGAATAAAATTACAAGAACTGATCAACATTGCAAAACAGCTTCATGCTACATAACATTTTTCCTGGAAAGATGCTCAAACTCCACACCCACTTCTTTGAACAATGTTAAAGCTCAAAGGAAGCACTGTAAAAGAAGGAAACCAACTAGTGTTTGAAGTTCGAACAATCGATGATGAAAAAAAGTATCAGAAGATAAGTCAACTGCCAAGCCACCTTCACCACAAGAGAGAGAAGACAGAATTATCCCTCGATGTCCAGCATCAATCACTGATGGATCAGAAGAGCCAAAATCACACAATTACTGCTAGACATCAACGTTCTAATGGCTCCAAAAGGCACTGCTAAGTTGCAACCACATTGTGTAGAGCCTACAACACCTCCTCAAAGGCATAAAGGGTCTGCGTAGCCAAGGCAGAAATTGAATATTGCCTTCATTCAATAAAGCTGCTACACATAGTATCTGTATACCCAACCGAGCAAATTTGGGGAGATTGTCAGACAGAACAGTGCTAATTAAAGAGAGGAACCAAGCCTCCCCACAAACGTCCTGACTTGCATTCTACATCACATTGCTTAGGGATCTTGATGGTTAAAGTAAGACTTTTGGTTGGAAGAACGACAGAGCTCTGGCCACCATCAAAGGACACTCTTTGCCCCTGCCCTTGAGGAGACAGGGCACCTTGACAGCATGTCAGTTTAATGGCACTTGCTTCTTATTGCCCAAGTCATCATAAGGCTACCATGTAGTAAGGGCGTCTTTCAAGCTCATATTTGACCTTCAACACTGTATAGCTTATGAACCATTCTAAACAGGTATTGTTCCTCTTGGTTCTTATACAACCAATTCCCAAGTATCACATCGTCCCACACTCCTATTAACATAACATCTCACAAGCTTCAGTCAGGAAAGTTGGCTGAAAGAGAACCAAGGGGTATACAATTAATTTTAATAATTAAAGAAATAAAAACTTTACCAGTAATAATTTGAAGTTTTCCAATACATTTTAACTCACAACCTCAAATTTTGAAATCTCAAATCTTTTTGTTTACGTCCACGTCCAAAGATAATTACTAACAGAAGTTTATGCTCTCTTTGTTTCTCTAAGATCTTAAATTCCAGCTTATTGGATCTTTCTTTCTAAGATACTATACCATTTAGAGTTTAGAAGGTTAAGGGAGGAGGAGAAATGGATTAACAGTTTCTTCAAATCATGCTGTGGATATGATGTGTGTGATGATGCTATAATGTGAGTGCAGTAAACTTCTTTCTCTTCCTTCTATGTCTCTTCTTAGCTATGTTTTAAGAACCTAAAGACCTAAATTTATGGGTGATTAGAGTATTGACTAAAGGTGAGGCGTAATTGTATATTTCAAATCTTTTCCCTCGTTTTATGTGAACTTCTATCAGGGTAGAAACAGGCTTGCAGATGAGCATTCCAGATTTTTGTAGCAGATCCTTTGCGTACTTTTGTTGATTTAGAAACAAACCACTTTTTGTTCGTTTAACTTCAAGTCCAAGAAAATGCTTAAGCGCTCCAAGCTTTTTCGTTTGAAAGCGGACTAAATTTTCTGTTGCTTGGCGGAATTTTTTCCACATCGTCTCCAATAATAATGAGGTCGTCCTTTTAGACCAAAATTGCAGTTATTCTTCCTCCTTGATTTTTAAGAAATAGGTTTGAATCTGACTAAGCCATTGAGTAGCCACTTTGCATCAGAAATCTGTTATAGATTTTTTAAGCTTGCATACATGTTCAGGATGAAGTTTACTTTGAAACCCTTGTGGATGCTCCATATATATCTCCCGATCAAGCTCAACATACAAAAATGCATTCTTTATATCCATTGCCATATTTTTCATGACCTGTTAGCTGCTAATGCAAGTACTACTCTCACAGTAGTGATTTTTGCTACTAGACTAAACGTTTCATCATAATCTAATCCATATTAATCCATATTGTTCGGAGAATCCTCGAGCTACTAGTCATGCCTTATATCTTTCGATAGATCCATCTGAACATGTCATTTCCTTGTAAACCCATTTGCAGGATATGGGCTTTACGCCTGCAGGCTTTGCAACTAAATCCCATGTTTGATTTTCCTTTAGAGCATGAATCTCCTCATCCATTGCCTTCTTCCATTCACTACCCTGCGACGCTTCTTCATAAGTCACAGGTTCTATAACTTGAGCTTCCAAAGCCAATGTTCTGTTAGCATATCGTTTTCGTTGTATTGTTGATCTCCTCACTTGAGGTGTGACTTGTTCTTGAACTTCTTGTTTGTCGGGTTGCTCTTTTTCAGAAGGTACTTGATAAACTCTAGTTTGCCAGGGGCTTACTTGTTCTATAGGTGCTTCTTGATTATTTTGATACTGTGGACTCCTTTAGTTTATCAAGTATTAGTTGCACATCCTTAAACAAGTTGTTAGACCCTTCTTCATGATTATTATTATCTTTCCTCTTCATCATTTCTGATGACCATCAAGAAGTTTCTTCATCAAACATGATATTTCTCGATACCAAACATTTATTGGTATCGGGATTGCAACATCTCCAGCCTTTTCCTTGCCCGTAATAGCCCAAAAATATACATCGAATCACCTTCTTATCAAATTCACTTCGTAGATGATCAGGTATGAACACATAGCATACATTTCTGAATACTCGAAAGTAACTTATGACAGTCCTGTTTGTGTTTTTTTTAATATTAAGAAGCAATTTGCTAACACTTTACAACCACTTATCAAGTAACCAAATAAATAAAAGCATGAAAAATTTAAATGAATAAGTTAATTTAATTATGAAGGAAACCTTTTGAAAAACTCTTCAAAAAAAAAAAAAACCCTTCGGGGCAGCTAAACCTAAGATAAACAACTTTTACTAGTTTAAAAGATTATAAAAAAAGTATTTATAACTACAAATCATTTATAACTATATTACCTTACTTGTCAAAACAAACACTCTGTTTTGTCATCTATTGCGATAGCTTTCCAAAACACCTGACGATCTTCAAACCGTTGTCATCCTAACTAAGGGAACATCCACTTGCTAACAATTAACACAGGAATTCCCTTTAGGAGTTGATGTAGGGTCATTTCATATCCTTAAGAGAATTAATGACAATGCTTATAAAGTTCATTTACCAGGTGAGTATGGTATTAGTGCTACTTTTAACGTTTCTGATCTTACTCTGTTTGATGTAAGTGATTTTCAAGGTTGAATTTTTTTGAAGAGAGAGGATGATGAGGACCAGCCCAAAACCATGACTAAACACATTATTTACCCTTTAGAGATGCCAAATGGGTCAATTACAAGGGTTAGGGAAAAAAAAAGCTTAAGAAAGCATTGAATGGACTTGTTCAGCATGTTTAGGTCAAGATGGACTTAGAGGAGCAAGTGGTGCCAATGGAACTTAAAGAGCAACCTTTTATTCATCTAATCTAAGTGCAAGAAGGGCCTAATCCATGTGCAAAATGGCCTTCATGTGTTCGGCCCTATAACAACCTTGTTTGGGCGAGATTTCCTAATATTACAAGGATTAAAAGTCAGTAATTATTCTTCTTTTTTGTGCAAGGTAAATTCAGCCAGATCAGATCCTTAATGGAAAAGGATTCTTTGCATTCGAAAGAAGAAGTTTCTTAGTCCATTAAAAAAATTAAAAGGCGACAAATTTGTTTTTTAAGTAAGGGGAGATTATTTAATGATTTTTCTAGTCTAAGAAGGAAACTAATAAAATTAAAAACTAAGGAGGAAATGATCATTATTTTTGTCCAAGTAAAGCAACGAAACCAAGCTCTACAAAGAAAATTAGAGGCTACAACAAAAATTTCCAAGTCAAAATTGATTCTCCAAGTCTATTTAGAATTCCTAAAGTCAATAACTGATCTTAGAGCTACAAGAAATGATTATTTAACCAAGGAGAGTATTTAAGCTAGGAAATAACTCTTTTATGTTATTTTTTATTATTATTTACGGCAAAATGCTTCAGACCTTTATTTTAATTTATGTTTTCATGTTTTGGGCTTAATTATCAGTATTTGGACTTGTTTAATTAAAGGTTTGGGTCTAATTGTAAGTGAGCCTTATACAAGTCCACATCTTAGGTATTCTAGGGTTTAGCTTAGGTTATTACACATATAAAAACACCTTTGTAACCTAAGTTTTAGTTTTATGTTTTCGCTTAATAATAATTTAGATTGTCGTGTCTCTTTTTATGAGTGTGTAAGGGTGAGTTTTCTCTTCTATTTTGGTTCTTTGACGAACTGAATCGAATTATCGAAGAAAAATTGTTTTCATGGCATCATTTTATACTTCTCTTTTGTGTCATAGAATTTGCAACCCCTTCTCTTAGCTTTCCAATTGCAAAATAGGGCTTCTTTTCTTTTTCACACTTTTGAAGTTCTCTTTTTGATTAGCATGCAAGGACGATAAAATTTACAAATTGTCATTTATTTTAAGACAATATTTGTTTTTAGCAAAAATAGTGTGCTATGAAAGAAAACATCGTATATGATTTTTATACATGGTTTTGGAAGCTTTCTTACCATTTTCTTGCAAACATGATTTATTTTTAGTTTAGAATTCGTTGCCTGCCTTCCCAACCTTTTTTTTTACCCGTCAAAAACCATAACCGTTATCTACAACTTTTAATTTCCTTTTATTTTCCAAACAAGCTACAACACATCCAGCGGTTAAAGCTAACTTTTCCACTGTATAACTGTGCTTTTAGATTACCACAGTTTTTTTATAGATCATGTTTTTCATCCAAAACATTTTTCAAGGACAAGACTTAAAGTGTTGTGGAAAATAAAGGTTGTTTCGATCTAATTTTTTTTTTTATCTCTTGTGGAGTTATTTTGATTTATCTTTAAAATGGTGAAGAAGGGAAAGGAGATAACATGATTAAAGGAAGGAAGGAAAATGAGAGATGTGAAAGGAGTTTTGGAATTAAAATGTAAAGAAAGTTTCTTGATTTTATGTTCCAAGTTGACTTTATTATTGATGTTGTCATGATAGCCAAGGTGCTTATAGTGAAGGGAGTTTTGGAATTTCATGGGAGGAGTACAATGATCTCAGATTGAATGAATGAGTTTTTTTTTATTCTATTCATTTCAAGATTTTGTTCTCTTTTTTGCTTTACGAGATCACAAGGTTCACTAGTTCATTTAGCATAGAACTTTTTGTCAAAGAACATATTTTCTATATGTTTCCTTTAATTTGGGTTTCAAAAATGACTCTAATACTATAAGTGTGAAATTTACAAGAACACAACAAAATCTAAGGTTGTCAACGCTGCATTTATAGCCTTTTTTCTCGTACAATAGCTTAGTTGTCTAATATATTTTTTACCTTTTTCATTTTACACCTACTACTATAAGTCTAATAGGTTCTGCACTTTTCTCAGCAATTACACTTACTACATCAATTGATCACAGGATGGCTAACACTTCACTTTTCAATGCACTTGTCGAGAAGCTGGACTACAAATTGCTCGCATCGACACCATCATCGACACCATAATCTCTAATAAAGGGTCAACCAATCAAAGTTATTTTTTCTTCATTGACTTTCCCAGCATCTTTGAACTTTTGCCTCTTTTATTTAGACAAGCCTTTTGTCCTTGGATTAGCTTGACATTAGTGATGTTGATTCACTGTCGTTATTACATTTGATTCATTGCCAACATTGCATTTTCCTTCTCTGCACATATTGTGTTGTAGCTAATTTTGCCTCATGTTTGCTTAAGTTTTTTTTTACTCTTTTATGTACTTCTGCTCATACTGTATAGCTTTCTTTAATTACATACGACACTTTTACTTTCCTTAACATCATCGATGATTTGTAATGTGGCTTGCAGCGAAGCACAAACCACTTATCTAGTATCATTAGTTTTAAATTATTGACTTCAATGCTGAATAATTGCAATAAAGAAGATGGTTAAGCATCAGTGTCTAGAAACAAAAAGATAATTGCGACATAATGAAGCGTTCATGTAAATTGATCATCAAGTAAATGTTAAAGAGTTGTTTTTCTTCAAGAATTGATGTCCTTATGTTAAATGGTAAAAACTAAAATATTTTTTTTATTTAGTGTTATCTCCAACATAAGTTGAAATATTTTCAATCAATTAAAAAAACATTAAAAAGGGTGAGAAGTATTTTACCTGAAGAAAATAGATTGAAAGAGAATTTTTATGTTGTTAAGTCCATGATGAAACTCTTTGGCCTAAGATACTAAAAAACTGACAAGTGTTTGAATTTCTGCATGTTGTACTACCTAAAAAATACAAATTTGACCAAAGTATAAAATATGTGGGCATGCTCGGTATAAACTCAAAACTGGCAAGGGAAGGACTCTTATTGCACATAGAAAACTAAAATACTTCTCAATCACTCATAAACTGCCAAGGTTATTCATGTCTTTAAATATTATTGAGCATATGACATAACATCATTCACATGATATGGTGGATGGAGTCATGATGCACATTTTCAATGGTAAAGTCTGGAAGTAGTTTAATAGGGTGCATCCTTAGTTTTCAATGGAACCATAGAACATACGTGTTGGGTCATTTATAAATGAATTCAATTTGGGTCATTTACCGCACCATATTTTTGTTGGTCAGTGATACTTATGATTTATAACTTGTCACTAGGAAAGTGTATGAGGTCGGAGTTCATACTCTTATCTACGATCATACCCGGTCTTAATAGTACAAGTAGGAATATAGATATTTTTCTTTAACCCATTGATTGATGTGCAGTTGTGGCCATCCGAGACTTTGATGTATGATGTTTTGAAAAAAAAAATTCAAATGAAGGCAGTCTTGATGTAGACTATCAATGATTTTCCTGTGTATAGGATTGTTTTTTATTAGAGCATGCATAAAAAAATTAACATGTCCATATTATATGGAAAATAACAAGGCTTTCACTTTAATAAAAAGTGGTAAAACATCTTTTTTTTATTGTCATTGCAGGTTCTTACCAACCAATTATAAGAACAGAAAGGACTTCTTTGAAGGTATATTTGAAAGGGATGTTGTACCGCCGGTACTGTCGGGTGAAAAATTGTATTATGTGGTCTTACAGTATGAGGGCATTATATTTGATTTTCAATTCGGTAAACAAAAGTTTCATGGTTTTGGCGTGACCCATAATTGGGTAAAGCAAAGTATGTTTTTTGGAGCTTCTTTATTAGAAGACTAATCTTTTCTGCCATAATATGGATGTCATGCATATAAAAAAGAACATGTTTGAAAATATTTTTAACATGGTAATGGATGTGAAGGGGAAGAAAAAAGACAACATGAAGGCTAGAATGGATATACCTTTTGTTTTGTCACTGTAAAAATATGGAGTTGGTTTATAATAGGTCATGGGTAGCAAAGCCCAAATCCAACTTCACCTTATACAAGAATGCATAATTACTTGTCTACCAATGACTGAAGAGTCTGTGTTTTTCTGATGGATATGCTTCTAACATATCTAGATTGGTAAATTTAAAGGATGGAAGATTGTATGGAATAAAGAGTCATGACTACCACTTGTTAACACTTATTCAACTTACTTACCGCGATTTATTGTAAAAAAAAATATGGAATGCAATCACAGAGATCAATTATTTTTTTAAAGATATATGCTCTAACAAGTTGCATAACCAACATATAAAGAAGCTTGAAATGGATATCGTTTAAACAATATGCAAATTTAAGATGATATTCCCTCCATTTATCTTCGAGTCAATGGAACACTACCCATACATTTACTGTTTAAGGCAAAAGTTGGATGCTCTGTCCAATATAGATGGATGTATTCATTCGAGAGGTTAGGGATTACACATGCATTGTAATTAAATTTCTATTGTCTTTTTTTTTAATTTAAAACATCCATTTAATTCCATGTAGATATTTGTTCAACCTAAAAAAAAATGTTAAAAACAAGATGCATATTGAGGCTTCGATATGCGAGACTTATATTATTAAAGAGATCTCAATATTCTCGTACTATTTTGAGCCTCACTTAGAATAAGAATCAACCACATTCTGAAACATAATGACGGTGGGGAAGTGCTTTCAAGTGGAAATTTGTTAATATTTTCTCATCCTGAACAACCTTTACCAAAAATACAGTGAATGGAAGATACTAGATAAAAATTAAATTCAAACATGCATATAATAATGTGCTATTTAACTACGATGAATTGAGACCTTTTATTCAGTAAGTAAAATATTAACAAGTTATTATTTTAAAACATTTTTCTCTTGTACTCTCATAAATTGATTAGATTGAAAAATTTCTCATATGCAATATCGTTAATTTTTAGTATCTCAAAATTCATAATTGACTGAATCTTAAATTTTTCAATTACAAGATAAACAATTTACCATGTGATTCATCATAACACTGAAGTTCATTAAACCTTTCTCTTTAACTATTAAGGTTGTAATCATGTACTAGGTTTGCCAATTAGAAGGGAATGTTAGTGATGGTTTTAATTTACTATGTTAGGGCTCATCTTTGGTCTGAGACAACCAAACTTAGGCCATGAGGAGCTGTTGTAAACCCTCACAAGTACATGTGGTCTACCTTGTCGCCCACCTAGTCTCGGTGAAGATCCACATTCACCTCCTCCTCCTCCAGCTTATGTCTACTAGATAAATTGTATGCAATAATATTTTTTAAATTTATAATAAAAATTTGGTTTTTTATTTTAGTTTTATTCTTTTTTATTTTATTTTATTTTAATTTTTTGTTTTGTTTATTTTAATTTTTTTGTTTAAATATTAATCACAGATGAAATAGCCGACTATACTGACAGAATTTGAATCACAGATAGAATGGCCGACGAACTAAGCCCCTCAAAAAGTTCTAGAGAGTTAAAAAAAAATTATAGGATTTTTTCACTGACAATTACAGATGGAATTACTGACGAAATAAGTTTCTCAAAAAGTTTCGGAGAGTTCAAAAAAATTACAGGACTTGCCACTAACAATATGTAAATCTTCGACGGGTTAATCCCATCATTAATATGAATTCGATCACTAATGGAACTACCAACGATTTAATTTGTCGGTAATATACCACACTCGCTGATGAAATTACTGATGGAATTATACCAGTAAATGTTTTTTGTTTGGCATACTTTTTTGATTTGTAAAACCATTAGTGATTATATTACCAGCAGAATATAAATCACCAATAATATGTCGTATGTTTTCCGACGATTAGTTACCATCCTTGATTTCATTGGTAGTTTTTTTATTTTCAACAAAATTAGTATTTAAATACCAACAAAATATTTCATTAATATTATGCAATATTCTATTTGTAAAAAAATATTACCAGATGATAGAGTCCTTTATCACATACAACAAAAGATAATCCGACTATCTTTTTTATTTTATATGTTTTCATTTATTTTATCATATAAGTTAATTATAGTTGTTAAGAACAAATAATTTTTATTTTTCTAAATATATCATGCAAATACAACTTATTTATATAAAATATAAAAGGAAAGTTTTAAAGATAAATTACAATAATCTGTCTTTGACATATTATGAAGTTAAAAAAAACAATTAAAAAGATTAATTATGATTTAAAAAAATTTAAAACTAAACAATTTAAAAAAATAAAAAAGGGTATTAATTAAAATTTAAATAATAAAAATAATAAAAAATCAGGAGAAAAAAAATTAAGCCAATAATAAAAAAGCTAAGGCCTTGCACTTAATTTATTGATTTTTTTTTAAGAGCAAACAATGCATTGTTTATTAGGTAATTCTCTAATAACCTTTGATGTTACAAGTTTTTTTAATTTAAGAATTTATTTTCAATTTGTTTTCACAAAAACAACAACAATAATAATCCACATCCTCAATAAATCCATTTTAAACTCAACATTTTCTAATTACTCTAAAAACAAAATAAATAAAAATATAGACCCCAGCCAATTTTTCCTAACATGATTAAAAAACAAGATCTTCATTAAACTCTTATGACTTTTTTTTTATGATCACAATATAACCAACTAAACAATCTCTCTCCTTAATTTTTTTTTTTATATATATCTCTCCGCACTCTCTCTCTCTCTCAACATCAATCAATTGAAAGATCAAAAAAATAAATTTTTAGACTGAAATATAAGAAGATAAAACAAAAACCAATTAAATAAAAAAACCAAAAGGACCCAAGTGAAGTTTCCCATACAGAAATGAAAAAGAAGTATGTTATATTTTTATTAAATTTAATCTTTGTTCATTAATTATTATTTTTTCAACTACAACTTAAAATTCTATTTTGCAACATAAATTTTTAATTTATCATTGAAATATTCAACAATAATTTATCATTGAAATATTCATCAACACTTCACATACATATAAAAGCACGCAAAACCAAAAGGAATCTCAAAACATAAAACCATGCTAATACAACTTAAAATAATGAAATTGCAAAGAAATAAAATTGGATGACCAAATGTTTTTTTTTTAAATAAAAAACAGTACAGTGAAATCCACAAAGTAGCTGAGTGGGGGGTGTAAACAGTGAGCTCCACTGCTCATAATATTCAATTCTTTTAGTGGTTTGTATACTAATAGTAATAATAATATAATACATATATGGAAAATACTTCGACAGGAAAACGGAAGGAAAATTTCATTAAGAGAAAGAATTCATAATAACTTGTGCTTTTGTCCAATCTATGGAACACTTTACACGATTCCTTTTTTGCTCTCTGCTTGCATAACTAAAGCGTTGCTCTTCAAACATTGGAGACCTGGGAAAGAATCCTACATCTACGACAAGGGGCAACTGCTCTGGAAATCATATATCTCAAGAATAAATACTGCACATTGACATAAATTAAAAACAACAAACAAACATGATTACAACAGTCATCAAACAAACCTGCTTATCTTATTACCCTGACAAGCCAAGCCAAGCCAACCTCCTCGACTTTGCAATGTCAAAACCAACCTGGGATAATATGGCAGGCATGCAGGCAATTTGCTTGCATCTTCTGCAACGTGGACCTATACATACAAAGTGACACCGCAGCAGGAAAGGAGAATATCCTCAATGAGTCAAATCTTCCATGGTATCTCTACAGATCAAACAGCCTGTGCAACAGACTTTGTGGTGTTTGAATCTCCTTTCCCGTTTAACTTGGATCTATCTCTGATGGGCTTCTGAGAGCTAGGTGTCCCTCTAGCAGCATTTCTGCTATTCCTAGCTGCCTGAGTGCCCGCACCTCCCCCTGCTTCAACTAAATTAAGTCATAAATGATGAGAATAAAACTGATGGTGCTTATCGTAAACACCCTATAAACCCCGCAGGACTGGACCAGTATCATAGTCATGCTCACACAGAGTAAGCATCCATCATTGAGTGTACCCTAAGTGATTTTGGCCATAACTCATAAGAAAGGAGAAGCTGAAGAAGATATGATTATCTACCTCAATACATGTGAGAACAGCCACCTATATTATGCATGTTTGGTCAAAAACATTGATTGATCTGAAAATGATGAGCTCCTACAGGTATCTATTGCCTGGTTTAATGTTTATTGACTATTGAGCCGGGAAAAAAGGTAATTTAATGGGCATGTCAAAAACAAAGTGCACCATGGCCCTTTTAGATGTACAACAGCTGATTCAGAATTCATAGTGAAGTGATCATTTCTGTGACAAGCAGTGTGGCAATCCTTGCATACTTTTGAACCTACGTGTGCTTTCGTGCAAATGTGTGGGCATGAAGGAGAAAAATGAGAGAGAAAACTGACCACTGTTAGGCAGAGACAATCTCTTCTTTGCCTGTTTATCTAGTTGGGTGGTTCTCTCCTTTGGGTTGCTGTGAGATCTTGTAGCCATAGCAGGTTTTGAAATGGCTTCTTCAACCAGGTCTTCAAGAACTGGCTTTGGCTTTGGTTTAGAAAAAAGTGTGTTGGGTGCTTCTAACATGCCTGCTGACTTACTAGGTGAGGAACTGCCACCATCAGAATGAGATGGACCTTTTTTCTGACTTGAAATGGTTGACTGAAGATCTGAGGCAATAGCTTTCTTGGCAGTTGTTTTTAACTGGGATTTGCTGCCATTCCTGACCTCAGCAGCTGTTTCATCCTCACGAATCATCACTCCATCTCTAAGATTTATGTCAAGAAAGCGGTTCTCCCATGGGCGAACAGCCATCCATCTCTCCAACCAGTTCCAGCCCCAACTGCTTTTATCTGGTTCAAAACCAGAGGGAACAGCCTGGTGTCTTGACCCAGCCTGCCACTGTGCAAACAGAAGATCTTATGTATTAGTCAGCAGCAGTAAGAAATGTGTTTTAAGGGTTTCTATGGAGATATATATCTTCACTGTTCAAATAAGAAACTACTTAGCAGCACAACTCTAGACAAAAGAAGTTTGAAAGTATCTGCCTCTTTTTTTCTCTTTTCTCTGGTAGAGAGAAGAAAATTTCTGGTTGCAACTAATTTTCCACAATGCCATGTGGTGGCTCAGAAGCCTCACATTCTACCTAGGTCATAGTAGAATTTTACCTCACAGCACTAATCACTGAAAGAAATTGGATACATGTAAACCATCAATCACACACACAGCGAGAAGTGTACCAGTAATCAATGAAGAAATATTTGGAAGTGTAAAAGTTAAACTCACAAAGCTTTTGCTGAAATGGAGGTTACAATATCCATGCAGAGGGAAAAGGCAAAAACAAAATACCAGGTATTCACCTTTTTTGTTCTAGTAATGAATACAATGCCATTGAGCTAATACTATCCCATTGTCCTCAAAAACAGGTTTTAATGAGAGATTTTACATCATACTCTAGCTCAAAAACCCTAGCTGACATCAATGATCACTCAAAGGCACATTTTTTTCCATCTGCAATCCAATTTCCAGAACGTAGGCTTATATAAATGCAAATTACAA
>Ga0307509_10006752_pt1 | contig 15282 bp, 16 predicted proteins | sample 10_EM_MG_FD_202245 | JGI IMG/M metagenome (GOLD analysis project Ga0307509, IMG submission 202245) | Populus trichocarpa ectomycorrhiza microbial communities from riparian zone in the Pacific Northwest, United States - 10_EM | ecosystem: Host-associated > Plants > Roots > Unclassified | place...
ATTTATGCACGTGCACGATGGTGCACATATATCGTTTACAATTTATGCACATGCACGACGGTGCGCATATATCGTTGGCTTGGCAGGGGTCCGATAAATGTGCTTTATCGGTCGTTAAGATTATTAGTTCTCGAGCCGAATTTGGAATCGTTCTTGACACTTTTCCCTCGTATAAATCCAACAACTGGCCAGATGTTTTAAGTTTACCCCCTATCCTTGAACGGATGTACCTAGCTTCACTTCGTGCCCGCCGTCTACCTGCTCAGCTGATAATTTACATTTTGGGCATTTGGCAATACCTCTGGCGCCAACGTCGTGTTTGTGTTATCATTGTTGTTGTTGTAATTGTGGTCATCGCGTTGGTTGCTATAATCTTTTTGTTCTCATTCCCTTCGGGGGAGAACGATGGAAAATTCTATGGCAGTCTTCCAGTAGAAACAACTGGGGTAGAGTCTCCATGCGATTTCAAGGATTTTTGGTTATATTTATCAAAAATCTCTCCAGGTATTCTTTTTGGGACATATCTACAATGTCGACATTAGTTTGCGATCCATCGCAGTATCGTGGGTTATTGGTGCGTGTGGGAGCTACAGGTCTTCACCGAGGAACTCGGGGGCAGTAGGCTGCATGACGCCACCAAACATACCCGTCTCTGTGTATATCAGTGGGCAAGTGAATTGCCCTAATAACTAGATTTTCGGCAACTAACCTTAACATTGCATCCTCTTAGGGCGTCTGAGCCTGATTTTACCTTCGATCCTACTTTGCAGGCCTATACTGAGACAAATGGAAAACCAGATATATCCTAGTGAGCGAACAACACTTCTTTCTGGATTCCTACTTAAATGGACATCAGTACAACTGAATTCCAAAAGACACACGCCCTCGACATCTACTCCATAGGTTTGAGGATTGGAAAAACCACCCGCAGCTTTGATCAGGTTTATTTTTACCCATTCGATATATTTTACATGGGAATGAATTTCGTTGCTATAAACCCCAACACTACGAATAGCTCACTTCCCATTCTGGCCATCGGATTTTCGGGCTACACTAACAACTTTGTTCCATCGGTGGAAAATCGGAAAACTACGACAATGTTCAACGGAACGGTTGTCCAGTCCCAATACGCAGCCCTGAGACTTACGAGGACTACCATCGCAAAAGTGTTTGTCCTGTTTATATTTTCAGTCAACTGGGCTTTGACACTTCCGGTGGTAACCATCACAATCATTGCATTATCTTCGAAGCGTCTCCCAATCACAGACGGAATAGTTGTGCTTCCAATAACCGTGATCCTGACAATAACTTCACTTCGGACCTTATTCGTAGAATCTCCCCGCTTTGGTGAGTTCTACTGAAATTGTTTGCCATTTTTCGCCACTAAATACTAGGTGGCTTGTCAATAGGAATAATTTTTGGTAAAGTTTGCCCTTGACTGCCTCCGTAAAACTTCAGGTTTAATAATAAAAACAACAGATGTCGCAGGCCTATTTTTGCAGATGATACTCGTGTCAATATGCTCAGTTATCTTGCTGTTCATTGCCGCTTGTCGGTCAAGAACAGGTAAGAAAAGTGAATTGGCAGAATCGGAATAAGAGTGGAGGGAACCGAAACCGCAGTCACCTTTATTTCTTCACTCGCATTCGAACCGTAGCACGTATACGCACATTCTTGTTCTTCGAGCTCGTTTGTCGTTATCGAATGAGGAAACAGATAGCAAAGTGAAGAGCATGGAAATGGAGCATGGAAGGGAAGGGCCCAAGTTGGTTCCATCATCACACCCGAATTATTTGGATCTAGTTTATGTTCTACTAGCATGTCCCCTCGCTCCTCTAAGGTACATGCGGAATTAGTGGGATGTTTTTCGGCTGTCACTATCTTTCTCGTAGTACGTAACGTACGTTATGAAAATGCAGTAAGCTCCATGTCGTTCAGGGATGATGGGAGGCGCTACTGATCCTCTCTGATCTTCGTAGATTTGCAGATTTGTCTCAGATCGTATTAGCTGACCGAAAAGATGTGAGATTTTAGTATATTTTCTTCCCGATGTCATCCTCCACTTGGCACTGGCACATTTCAAATAAGTGCATTAGCTACTGCAATAGAAGGGTAAGGAGGACATGTGGGAGAGACACTTGAAGCGTAGAAGATGGGGGCACCAGAGACCATGGAAAGGTCAAGTTGGCCATGGTTGCGCTGGGGCTGCGACAACAGTGAACATCGCTGTAACGAGGTGCGAGATGCCCTCCTATCAAGTAATTTCGAGGGGCCGCTATGCGATAACTAAACGTGGGCAACGGGGTCCCCAAATCCCAAGGAAAACCGATAGATACCACCTAGAATCCAAACAGTTAAGATGCTTGAGGCCCGGGTATATCGCAAGAATCCTCACCAAGTACTACGCATTTCCCCCCCTGTGCATATTAAGGATCCATTTCCGATCTTGACAACATATTTTGGGGAATAGAAGCAGCTGAACCGCTGGCGCATCTAATAAGCCGTGGTAGGATTGACAAAGTTGAATTCATCAACGAAACTGGAGGAATTGGTTATAGCTTTTCTGTACGATTTGGATTGCACGCACAATATTCGTAATGGCTGCAGCATCTCCTTAGCCAACTCCTCTGCCTTGACATCTGCTAAGACTCCCTTCCTCTTGGAGGAGAAATCTTGCATCGCAACCGTACAAGCTGACGCATTGGCAGCTGCCTACTCATATTCCGCCGAAAAAGGATCTATTCATTGCACACGGGCGTGTTGACCTAATAAGATATTGGAACTTTGAAATTCTGCCCTTAGATTCGAATTCCTCAACCTCAAAATTATACACAAAGTGGGTATTTGAAATTTTAAAATTTCACGAAGGAAACAGCCATTTGCAATAGATGGGCAATTTTCAGGTGAAATCAAGCTGGTAACACCAACCCATAATAGACGTACCGGGGCCCTAATTGCGAGTTTATATTGTTAGAACCATGCGGGCTGTGTTTACGACCGGCTCAATGCGTGTTCTATCTGAAAAAAGGAAGGGGGGCGCAAAATGGCCAGCAAATCAATTACAAGAATTCGAGTTGTCCAAGTATGGTGCGGTTGACGTACTCAATTGCTGAGAAGTCCACGGCTGCATCTCCCTGCTCGAACGTACCCATAAAGTGTCCGTGGTGTGTCGACACGGCGCCGGGTGTATGGCGATATAACATGAAGGATCATATCCAAGGGAGACACCCCTATATTCGCCTGCCCGACCACGAACACCTGTGGAAGATCACAAATACAGAAAAGAGGGCGATGAAGAAAAAATGGGACGACCGTAAGAAAGTGAAACAGACGAGGAAATCGAAGTCAAAAGCCGCTATACCTTTGGTCGTCTCTTCTCCCCACAGCTCGCGTTTAACCCTCACTGAACCGTATGTTTGTCCAAATCCGAACTGCATGACCACTTGCTGAAAATTTTCTCCAACTCTGCAGGGACGGCGCTTCAACGGACGAGGAAGAGGAGGAAGATTTTGAGGGCGAGAACGAACATCTAGAAGAAGAAGAGTCAGAACCAGACTCTGACACTGAAGAATTGAGACGCGACGAGCTTGAAGAGTTCCGGAACGCCAACGTCGACTGCGCTTCTGGGGATATAATCTATATTGATAATTCGGTAGAAACGATGGACGGCGACTAATCGCTAGATGCGAGGTGCGACGCCGAAACCAACAGGGATATGGATAAGGGTGAACAAAACGAAATCGACGTAAGCTAAGTTTTGACGATAGCAGATGTGTGGACTCACTATTTTTATCAGAACTCGCTACCCTCCTTCAAGCCTACTTCAAATCCTAATAATGAAAGAGAGGCAGTCCAAAGGCCCGGTGTTTCTATCGATGTGGATTCAAGTCCATTCGCTCAAACAGTGCGCGAAACGGGGCTTGCAGAAGAGCCGACCATGACGGAGGGCCGAGGTAGTCGGAAACGACAGGGGAAGCACCCAACTACGCTGTACGAGTGCGATTGCGGGGAAGTAATTCCAGGAAGTGAAGTCGAGCATGGTGAGAGCCTTATCGAATGTAACAAGGCTGGCTGCGAAACTCGATGGGTAAGTCATCAGCGCGATGTTGAAATATTGTCAGTTACTCACCGGTACCATGAATTACATAGTTTCACATGAAGTGCGTGCGACTTGACTTCAGGATACAGAACTGGGTCTGTGAGTCGTGCGCAGCGTCGGATAGTCGCAGGAAACGACAGAAGAGATGAGATGGGATTAGATAACAGACCAGATCACATGATTTATACATATTTAGAAGGAGATTCCCACGATCAGTTAGTTAGTCCTAGCCTTGAGGCCTTAAAAAAAATTTCGACGTGATATGCTTAATTTTTTTTGGGACAACCCCTTGTTTCTTCTGCCTAAGAGCAATAATCCCCTTTTGGGCAGTGGTTAAGGACTTTTCAGCCTCAACAATAACAGAGTCGACGGCTCCGGGCTGCAGACACGTCGCGACGGCTAGACCTCTCTTTTGAGGTGCCATATTTCTTACCACTGCGCTTTCTTTGCACGGTGGTCCATTCATTGGTATTCTCATCATTCTCAGAGTCGTTAGGCTCCGAATTATGAGCATCATCCTGGTTACGAACAACAGGACTAGCTATTGGTATGCGACTAATAAAGTCACTCTGCCTTTTTCCCTGACCAACATTATGGCTTGGGGGCTGAGGACTCCGAGCCTCCTCGTCACTGTTCCCAACAGGAGAGGGAGGCCTCGATGCGGCGACGTCACTGTAGGAGCGCCTAGCCGCATCGGGCGCAGGACTGGTGCGTCTCCCAGAACCTTGTTCCGAGATGGGCGAAGTCGGACGAACCGACACCAGTGGAGCGGGTGCGACCCTAGGTCGCACGCGCAAACGAGTTCTAACTGAAGACATACTATATCAGATAACTTTTTTTGTAAGATTTACGTACTTGTTTTTGAAGAAGAAGGCCGCCTATGGTAACTGGGTGTTCCTGGGTGATCAGGCCGGGGGTTGTCCAAGTGACGTGGCGGCGAAGAGAGAGTGTGTGTGTGTGAGAGAGTGAGTTTGTTAACGTCAAAAAGATGTGACGAAAGTGTCTCGGAGTGGCTGTGGAGCGTCTTCGAGGTTGGTTTCGGCACACAAGAGGAACACAATGACGGGGTTAAACGTAGGTATATTCGCTAGGGGGCATCTACGACCGGAGCACGCTATATACCTAGATACGTAGATACCAAGGAACACGGGAACAATAGGATAACGCAATAATGACGATAGAGATAACCAAAGTCCGAGGAGAACCGACGCGCAAACTCGGAGCGTCGGTACGAGAATTGGAAATGAGAATTGTACCAAAAAAGGAATGTGTTCGTTACAAGAAGCAGCATTATCATTTATGTAAAATGACTCGGAACATATCACGCTCGCAAACACGCGAAGTCCTACACCCTTTTCTCCCGAACTATCCTATAAAAAGTTCGTCATCTTCTGCTCCTACAAACCGGATCCACTCCTCTGGTGCCTCTCTTGCTTTCAGAAGGACTTGAGACGCATTCCACTGTGATACCAGGGCGAAAAATCCTTGAATGGCAACGAGGGCGACATTATTCTTGTTAGTCTGGAGTACAGCTAAGAGTTCCTGGTGGATGTTCCCTTTAATAAGCCTTCCAGCGCTGTTTACCTCGTCCAGAGTTGGGAAATCATCGAGGATTTGGAGGAACCGGTCGTTAGATGTGGTGATAAGTTTGGTGAGCTCCACCCTGGGACTCCGGAAATACTTGTGCACCTCGAGCATATCTTTCAAGACCATAGAGGATATGGTGTAAATATCTATGGAAAATGAACTCAGTTGATTATTCTACTCAGATCTGAGAACGCACATTCGTAGGACATTTCGCCGATACGTTTACGTGACAATGCACGGTAGAGAAATATGGATAAAGCCAATTTCTCTGCTGGAGTCCCCCTTGCTACGCTATCCGCGCGCGTACCGGGTATGTTAGGAGGAAGTTTCCGCAAGGCGGAGACAAATTCGGCAGGTTCTTCGAGTCCATCCAAAACTGAGAGGACGGTTTCTAGCATCGCGTATGCGAAATCATTGATTCGCTTCCATTTCTGAAGGGTGGATTTTGTCATGTAGATCACCGCATTTGGCACACCGTAGAACTGTGTTGAGGCGATAATTTCAAGCGATTCACGGGCCGTCATTGAACGCCACGCAAATGGATTATTAGCCTCAGTAGGGGAAGCACCGGTGGCGAGGTGGTATTCTCCTCGGGCAGTTCGAAGAATATCGTCTAGATTTTGGCCTTTTATGATATCGACATAGGAGGATCGGGTCCCGCTGTCGAAGTGGATGAAGGTACGGTCATCGATTTCATAGCATTTGAATCGACCAATGGTAGTTGAAAGTATAAAGCACGTTCCGCCTGTTGTTGTCTCCGCTACCGATACGTGCTGGAAGTACTTGCTCACCAAGAAAACGAAGCCATGCCGGGAGATACGCCCGCAGTAACAGTTTCCACGACTGACGACCGCATCCAAAGGTACGTTGGTATCATACTCTGCCAGTGCTTCATTCGGCTGTCCAGGAAAGAGCCCTAAACGGGTCAAAAGGTCGAAGGAGCAACTTCCTGTATTCATACGGCCAACATTGGCATCTATTTGGAGATCCTGGAGTAGGAGTGACTTTGAGAAGTGGGGGATGGTGACTGTGCCTTGTTCAGTGGAATATTGGTTCAAAGACGAGTCCTTTTCGACAAGCCGACGAACAGCTGGTGGCGAGCGACATGAACAAATGAACCTTCCCACACAGATACGGGGAAGGAACTTCCTACTCACTTTGGCCGGAGTCGTCGTGTGGTCCGAGCTGGTATAAATTGCCTGTGACCTGATTGAATTGGCCACCGTGAATCACAAATTCAGATGGGCCCTCGAACACAGACATGGGTAAAGGTATGATTAATTGGGGTTTGGGTGATGGGTCGAAGGCCCACCTTTTCAATAATTCTGCCTGACAACCGTCGCCATTGACAGGTCCACCCACTGCCATTTTCACCGCAGGCAATGGCATCGCCACGGCCCACTAGCGTGCAGGACCCTGCTTCATCCCAGTAGAGGTTCGATGATCAGAAAGCCCTAATTTTTTGGCGTTTACGTCCTGACCTGTTCCTTGTGGGTAATTACCATATAAGAGCGACCAAATAGCCACCACATAAATGTTTTCGTGATTTTTGGCCTTTATGTTCACATACACACCTCCCTTCCAAATGGATAGGACCATTTTTTCGCCCCTAAAATATGTCCACACTGGGATCGAACCTCTATCTGCATAAAACAGGGTCCTTGCTAACATGCAGTGTTCGCTAGTGTGACAGCTGGACGCCATTGCTGGGATGCCGTTATCAAACCCAGGAGTCTTCCTTGTCCTCCTTGGGGCGTGGCGGTGTTGTCTGAGTTGTGATCTCCATTGGATCTCCAGGGTCTTGAACATCTCGCGAGACAATGAATGAATAGAAACTCGACCATCGATGAATCCTGTTATTTTGATAGGTTACAAGTCTAAAAGCTCGTCTTTTAAAGCCAGCCTCCCGCAAGGTGCAAAACATTCCGTTCGCCTGGGCACGGATTATGTAAGCAACTAGATAAGATATCAACGTCATCAAATCATATTCACTGCCCCAACTCGCTCTCCATCGCCATCGGTTGCCCCTCCCCTCCTTTGAATGTGGGCCCACCCTCACTCGGAGGAATATGTCAAGGAACGGAGAATAGGAACAAGGGATTCGGTGTTGCGCCACGCATCGAACTAGTTGTCCAATGGTTTGAAGGCAGTCCAACCAAGAGGACAACATGTGAGCCCAACGACAACGTAATCGACAATGTACCAACCCATTGATGACGACTGCAATGTGTACGAGAGCCTATAGGCCTAATAATGTTAATTTAAAATTAGAAGGCAGGTTTTGAAGTCGCCATCGAAATAAACAGGTTCCACAGAACATATATCTTCCATGGCACCTCAAGTTATTTGGAGGGTGGAGCCCTTTTATCTAGATGGCGCCTCAAAATTTATCCTATAACTTTGAGGTGATCTATATTAGATGAACGTCGTGAATTCAAGGAAGGTCTTCGAGAGGACACATGAACGAACGCTGATGGCAGTCAATCCCTGTCGTATCGTACTTTTTGTCGAATGGAATCGATGGCAGGAACAATCGTAAATCCATTTTTTGGGTACAGGGGATGTAAGAAAAATAATGATGGAGTATGGGAAGAGCAAGTCGACACGACGGCCGCTAGCTGGCTAGATAGAAGATATGGAGGGAAGGTGAAAATCATGTGGATGGAGGGAAGGACGGATGTCATGTCAACATAATTTTCCCGTAACAAGACGGCCAGCCAGATCTCCTCGAGTTCGTCAACTATATGACCCTCGGATTCCCCCTGATTCAATAATCAATATGTGAGATCCCCGATTACCGTTCGAGTCGGGAGACAATGATACGGCCCGTAAAGTTATCGGTCCCCTTCCGGGGATGAATCAGGTAGCACTATGACCTAAAGATGCGCCAGCTGTTCAAGAAGCCGATACTCTCTCACTTGACACGAGAATTTTTTCGAGATATCACCGCACTCTCAGGAATCTGCTATTCTCTAGTCTGTCGACACTTTCTTCGTTACTCGCTGGCCCCTCTGGGTCAAGATCTACGGACAGAAATCTTACCCATACCTATCCCACGCTCTCCCAAAATCTCGACCATGCACGCATTCACTACCATCGATTCTTTTGAACGCCTGTTCAACCAAAACAGCAAGGAAACTTCACTCAAAAACGGATCCTCCGAAGTCGGTGGTCGGTGGGATATTTGCTGTGGTATTTATCTGACACGGAGTACTATCCCCGAATTCAAGAAGAGATTGCCTTACCGAAGTATGAGTATGGCCTCACCTCCTTGACGTATTTAGTATATCTGTTCATCGAGGAGCCCGAAGTTGCGTAGAAAGTAGGTCTGGAGTGCAAAGAGTCAGATATTACCGCGCACAGGGTTTGTTAGACCTTTCGGCCATCGCTTATAATTAATTTAATCCCCAGCTTTCGTGGTCGTTCGTCGCTGGTGTTCACATCCATGCCAGAAATTGGCTTCAAGCTGCGGTTGAGGAACACCAGTTCTTCGGCCAAAATCGAGATCTTGTTCTTGCTGGACGAATGCCATTATTTGGGGACGAATTCGGCTGTATATTGTACCGTAGGTTGTTTTCTGTAATCATGTCTTGTGCCCCTCATAACGTCTCACATTTTCTTGTTATTTCTGGCTACAGTTCTTAGGAAATACGATTCGAATACGAGTTTGAAATTGCGATCCAAACGGATTGCGACATGTATCATGTTCCGTAAATTGATCTCCCACAGGACAATCTCACTTTCCAATGGTTTCCTGCGCCTGTGGGTGAGGCCTTTTCGTGGCCCAAGTACAAGTACTGAAAATGTTGCGAGAAACGGCGTGGTGCGATATGCGTAAGTACTATGGTTCTGATCACCCATTGCAGACAACTTGTTCCTCGGTCAATAATATCAAGGTCGAAGTTGATGATATATATATATAAAGTAATTATTTGAAAAACTCTGAACAGTGAATGACCTAGCCCCTTCAATTTAAGTATTCCCTGTTTTACGATGGTCAGGAATCTCCGCATCCTTAGGCGTGTCTTTGTCGATCGCGACACCAACGAACGAAGGGAATCTGATGATCGAAGACCAGTGTGAGGTTAGATTCTGGGGGGGCAGTGAACGACGTATCAGCGCTGGAGACTCACCTGGGTACGCCATCCCGAGTCAGTTCCTGGAACCTGTAGGTAATGATCGTCCCGATTTTCGGAGGGTTCTTCCTGATTTTGTCGGTCAGGCCGGAGCCAACGTTGAATAGCTAAAAGAGTGGAAAGAGAGTAAGCAAGGGATGAGCGCCGAATAAAGAAAATGTAAAAACACACCTTTCCAGACTCCATTTTGCATTTGAGCGCTCCAGTGATACCTTTGTTCCTCCCTTTACCAGGGGCGTGGCCAACGACAATGGCTTCAGCGTCATAGAAGGTCTTGATCTTGAGGAGAGTTCCCGAGCGGTGGCCTTCGTAGACCCTGGTAACAAGGCGGGTTAGCAAGACGCAGTGATGAAGGAGAACATTGGAACACACGAAGCAGGCTTCCGTAACATTAATCCCTCTCCTCCAAGACTCTCAATTTCTTTAAGCTTATCGAGAACGTGCTGGCGGTTCTTGGCGACTTCGTGGTGGACGACGCAAATTTGCTCGGTTGCATGTGTACCCCCTTCACCGAAAGTCTTCTGGAGGAACTCGTAGCGCTGCTCAAAGGTTTCTTCGCGCCTAGAGGGGATATCGAAAATCTGGCGATAGAATTAAAGAACTGGGGTTGAGTATATGAACGAGACAGGATGGAGCTCAACGCACTTGGAAGGTAATATTTTTCCAATGGATCGAGTTGACGGTTTTGACGATGGATACGGTCGACTGGAAATTTCCACGACCGCCATAGAGCTCACCGTCAAGGGCGACATCGTTTGGAAGTTCTTGGGACATGGACAGAGGCAATTAAGATTCATTGAAGAGAGCAATAAAATGAGAACGCACTTTCGAGGAACCAGTTGGGCGGTGTGAATGGATTACCCAATCGGCTGAGGAACTGGTTTCCATCGTAATAGGTACTGTAGACATGTGTTAGTTAATGCGGGAAAGAAACGTGGAAGGGAGGGCACACCGAACACCGTCGAGCTTCTCTGAGACCCACCACCCCACTGGGTCCAGTCCCGTGTCTAAATCCCATTTATTCGCGAGCAACAACTCGGGAACAGACTTTCCAGCGGGCGCTTCTTCGTCACCTCCTTCTTCATCCTCTTCCTCATTTTCTTCGCCTTCGTCCTCCTCCTTTGCCTTACCTTTCGCAGTTTTCGCAGGCGCAGCAGCCTTCCGACCACGCTTCGCAGGAGGGGGTTTGGTATCTTCGTCTTCTTCTTCCTCGTCTTCTTCGCCCTCCTGGGCATCATCGTCGTCATCGTCGTCCACATCGCCTCTTTTCTTCCTCTTCGACCCCACTTTGGCTGGGGCGACTTTTGCTTTCGTGGCTTTCGCCTTGGGCGCTGCTTTTGCTTTGGCCTTGGGAGCTGCCTTTACCGCTTTTGCGGCTGCGCCTTTGGGCGGTGGACCGTCGGGGTTCTTCATCTTGACCCGTGCAGCTTCGTATTTGTCGCCCAGGAGTTCTTTGAGATGCTTGCAGGTTCGTGCGTTTACTGGAACACCACCCTAAACGAAATGGAAGACGTTGATTAGCGAAACGTTGGGGTAAGAAAAACAGTACTTGGTTCCTCCATGCCTAACAGTTGGTTGAACGTCAGCCCGAGTCCATCATGAAGCATTAGGTTTGCCAGACGAGCTTACTGGGCATGTGCTGAAGAGCGACGAGTAATTAGCAACCAGGCGGAGGAATGACAATGTGGTTAAATAAAATACCAGTAGTAATGGTCCCATGTACGTTTGACCTTGTAAGTCGAGTTACTACAGGATAATAGCAGCGTCAGTTGAAGGCTTTACAATCGAAACCAAAGTGATGACGACGGTGCGTGATCCATTGATGACCCGACCCCTGGCAGTTATTTTCGTGGCTTCGTGAGGGGCTACAGCGTCAAAGACCAGCGAGATTGTCGTTATTGAAACGAGATGGGTCTCAACCTTACCTGGACTTAGAGGCGACCTCCCGCTCATCACCATCAGGCAGCCAAACTTTGGGCTTAATTCCGTCGATTTCTTCCAGTTCATCGGCCATATTTCCTACACGATAGGTTGAAATTAGATATTTGGTTGAGAATGAAGAGAAGCGGAGGATGCAAGTTCAAATGTTCAAGCGGTGCAAAAGCGGAATCAGTGCTGTCACGCCGCGCGGGACCGAGAGATCAGGTGGTCGTTATGTTTGTTTTGGAGGACCGTACGTAAACATACTATTCTAACCTCCACGTCCAGCAAGACACAACTGAGCCACTCTGTAAAATAAGGCCGCAAAAGGCTTCTTGGTGCGCTTTTTTCCCTCAAAAGTTTTAGAGAATCGAAATTAATATTTAAGCAGGGCCCAGTCCAATCTCCAATCCGGTCCAGGACTCCCTGAGGAAGGTTTCACATCATAGATATGCCTTAGCATCGTAAGAATTTTTTGCTTCCTTCTTCCCTTCCTTTCTGTCCTAACTTTATACTCGCACCATGTTTGCAGGCCTCAAACGTCGTTCGTACACCGTGCGCTATCCTCGATGGATGGTCGGCAAACCCCTCTTATATTCTTCATCTGCGCTGGCTTCGCTGGGCGACGCGATGTTTGGGTACAGCCAAGGGATAATCGCTGCCGCGCAGGTTCAACCCTCTTTTATTCGGAGGATGTATGATAAGGATACGACGTTGGAGCAGGTGCAAATGGGCCAGGACGGGGTGGATGTGTTTATGCAAGGTGTGTTTTATTTTTTCCCCCTTTCATGCTGGAAATACTGACGACCTTCTTGAATTTGACAAGCCATTGTTGTCGCGTGTCTCAATATTACCGCCCTTGTCGCTTCCTATTGTTCGGCCTACATATGCGACCACCTTGGACGTCGCAGTTCCATCCGTATCGGCGGGATAATCTACCTCGCCGCATCACTCATCCAAATATTCATGCCCAACCTTACCGCCCTCCTCATCGGTCGGTGCATTCAAGGTCTTGGAGTTGGCATACTGTCGGTGACGGTCCCTATCTACCAATGCGAAATTGCCCCCGGACACGGACGCGGCCTATTCGTCTCTATCGAATATTTGTGTCTCAATGCCGGCTATGCGTTGTCGACCTGGGTCGGTTACGCCTTCTTCTTCTACATACCATACGAAATTTCCTGGCGCGGTCCGTACATCATTCAAGCATGTCTCGCCCTCATTCTCGTAACTTGGACGTTCTTCCTACCTGAAACCCCGCGCTGGCTGATCAAGAATGGGTTCCAGCGCGAAGGCATGCTTACCCTCGCCGATCTTCACGCCAAGGGTGACATCTACGATCCCCTTGTCACCGAATCCTACGCCGGTATCCAAGCTGCCATCGTACTCGAGGCCCATATCGGCGATGCAACATGGGGGCAACTTTTCACCCAATACACCCGCCGCGCCGTTGTCGGTATCACCTGCCAGTTGTTCGCCCAGTTCAATGGTATCAACGCGATTTTGTATTTCCTTCCAGAGAACCTCACACGGGCAGGGTTCAATGTTTCACGCTCACTTCTGTATGCGGGCGCGTGTTCATTGGTTTACTGCGCGGGGACGATTCCTACCATGTTTTTTGTGGACACCTGGGGTCGCAGGAAGCTGTTGTTAACTGGGAGTGCAGGGTTGGTGTGTGCATTGGTGCTCATTGGAGGGCTTCAGTATCACGCGGACCCGTTACCTCAAGGCCCTGCAAGGATACCGACCGCCGATGGAATATTTGCTGGTTCGTGGATCTTATCGGTCTTTAATCGCGTTTCATCAGACTCATGTCGAATCCGTTGGCAGGCGTGTGTATCTACCTGTTCATCTTCGGTGCCACGTATGTCTATGTTTTCGCTTCTCCCCTCACGAACAACCCACTTACCACTCTCTCTGTCTCAGATGGGGTCCCATCCCATGGCTCCTCGGCGCTGAGATCTTCCCCCTCCGTGCTCGCGCGAAAGGCATGGCGCTATCAACCTCCGTCAACTGGATATCCAACTTCATCGTCGCATTCATCACCCCTCCTCTCTTCGGCTCCATCCAAGGCGGATATTACTTCCTCCTGCTTGGATTCACCTGTATCTCGGGCCTCTTTGTGTATTTCGTATATCCAGAGACGGCGGGTAAGACGCTCGAGGAGTTAGGGGAGGTGTTTGGTGATAAGCCGGTGGATGGCGGCGATATGGGCGATGTGGAGGTTGCCGAGATGGCTCTCAAGGGGTCGTTGGAGGACAGGATCGAGGGAATTGCGATTCCGGATGTGTATGTGGAGGGGGCTGAGGGCAAGCAAGAGGTTACATGCCCTAGAGAGGAGTCGGACGAAGACGACATGGTCGATGTGGATGTAAACTCGGTCAACGAGGAGCTTGAAGGGAGAGGAGAGCTGGACGCCGATATCCAACGCTGGCTCCTGGAGGTGCCGAGTGAGGTGACGTTGCCTGTGGCTCAGGCTGAAGACGAGAAAGGGGACCAGGGACCACGGCTGGAGTCGAAGGAGAAGACCCTTGAGGACATCGATTGAGAACTGACTGGCGCCCTTTGACAATGTTCTTTTTATGTACGCTCGTATTTTTTTAAATGATTATTCAGGATGTTTCCAAGCCCGGAGCGACCCCGAATGTCGTGAATTCAACCCTTACGGATCGATAAGGCGCTAAGCATTAATAAGGGGTGATTGAAGCCCTCCCTGAAGCACTGCAAGGAACAACGTCCAAAGGTCTTCCCTGACTCGTTCGAACCTGGTAAGTACTCTAAGAGGTCATTCCATGTGCAATGCAAGACCCTGATGACGAGCATCACGCAGGGGGGGTCGAGGAAGAGAGTTTTAGGCGTTCGTCGCCGATATCAACGTTTTCGAACCCTGAACGATTCATCCCTTTCCATTCCCGATGATTCCGGATACAGATTGGCTTCAGCACTTCCCCTGGAAGGGTCTGCGATGCATGGGGCCAATGGATTTTATTCATAGAAAGTATCGTACACGGTCTGGATAAATTTAGATCCTCCGACCTTCAACCCCAGGAGTCAGGGTTTGAGTGATTCTGGGAGGGAATCTTAGACCCCATTCGTAATCTCGGAAGCATGGGTTACCGAGTCCGATTGGAGGATGAGTTCTGAAAAAGACGGCGAAAAGATGAGATGTGCAGTGAGTTGGTTACAACGGCAAACCTGTATAAAACTTAATTCCTTCGACGTGGGTTTGTATTTCTGTGTCGTGTAAGCACTCCTGAGTAAAATAAACGAACCAGAGTTACGCACTGATCTTCTCATCCACTGTGTGGATATTTAACCTGTGGTCGGGAAGGGTCGGGGTGAACGACGCGTCGACGAAAGGATTCGAAATCTCACCTTGTTCCTGCTCTCGCTGGACTCCAGCGGTAGATATTTTCCGACCTGTCGACAATAGTTATAAACACACTTTTCAATGTCAAGGCATATACTGTAAATCGCTCACAGATCCCACTTTCGGACGCCAACTTTAGTTACCTTTAGGAACATGACAGATCAAAAAAA
>Ga0307509_10006753_pt1 | contig 15282 bp, 16 predicted proteins | sample 10_EM_MG_FD_202245 | JGI IMG/M metagenome (GOLD analysis project Ga0307509, IMG submission 202245) | Populus trichocarpa ectomycorrhiza microbial communities from riparian zone in the Pacific Northwest, United States - 10_EM | ecosystem: Host-associated > Plants > Roots > Unclassified | place...
GCGGGCCCAGATCCGGCGTGATGCCCGTGGGCAAGTTCGCATCGGGGATGCGCTCGGTGATCTGCTGGCGCGCGACGAGCGGTTCGACCCCGTCCTCGAACGTGAGCGTGACGAGCGACAGACCGAACAACGAGATCGAGCGCAGCCGGTACAGCCCCGGCACGCCGTTGAGCGCGCGCTCGAGCGGGATCGAGACCCGGCGCTCGACCTCCTCGGACGGCTGCCCGTTGTAGATCGTGATCAGCTGGACCTGGGTGTCGGTCGGATCGGGGAACGCCTCGATCGTGAGGTTCGAGTACGCGTAGTAGCCCGCGCACGCGACGAACACGGCCATGATGAACACCAGGAGTCGCGTGTGCAGCGACCCTTTGACGAGTGATTCGATCACCTCAGTTGTCCAGCTGGATCTGGTTGTCGAGCAGGATCGCGCCCTGGACCACGACCTGATCGCCGGGATCGAGCCCGGCGAGGATCGCCATCTTGCCCGCGCTCGCCGACCCCGCGGTCACGTTGCGCCGCTTCAGCACGCCGGACTTCTCCTTGACGTAGACGTAGGTCGTGACGCCATCCGACAGCACCGCCGACGAGGGCAGCGCGACCTTCGCGGTGTTCGGATCGAAGAACTTGATCTGCGCGTATGCGTTCGGCCGCAGCGCGCCATCGGCGTTCGCGAGCCGGACCCGGACCGGCACCGTGTGGCGCTCCGGATCGACGACCGACGACACCTGATCGACCTGGCCGTCGAGCTCGGCCTGGCCGACGACGACCTTCGCCTGGGTTCCCGGCACGAGCTGACCGATGTCGTTCTCGAACAGATCGGCGACGACCCACACGTCGGACAGATCGGCGATCGCCATCACCGAGCCGGAGCTGGGGTCGATATTCTGGCCGACGTTGATCTGCTTCTCGACGACGACGCCATCGCGCGGCGCGGTCACCGTGAACGCGGCCTCGCCGGCACCTGCGACCCGCAGCGAGCTGAGCTTGCTGTTCGAGAGCCGGACCGCGAGCTCGGCCTCGGCGACCGCCTGCTGCGCGGTGACGAGCTCCTTCGCGGGGAGCGAGCCGGCGTCGACGAGCGCCTTCGTGCGGTCGAAGTTGACCTTCGCCGTGCCGGCCTCGACGTTCGCCTTCTCGAGATCGGCGCGGAGCTCGGCGAGGTTCGGCGACGACACCATGAACAGCTTGTCGCCGGTCTTCACGCGCTGCCCGCGCTCGACCATCACGCTCGTGACCCGGCCGGCGAGCGGCGAGCCGAGCCGCGACGTGCGCGCCTCGTCGAACACGATCCGCGCCGGCACCGGATCGGTCCAGTGCGGCTCGCTCGGCTGTGCGGGCGCGAGCTTGACGACACCCCACTGCGGCGCGTCGTTCGTGAGCGTGACGCCATCGCTACCGACGGTCATCCCGGGGGCCGGCGCCTCGGTCGGCGGATCGGGACGCTTGTAGTGGCGGGCGAGCACGATCGCGGCGCCGCCGAGCAAGATCGCGCCGACGAGGATCGGTACGCGCAGCGGGCTGCGAACACCAGGGATAGACGGCGCGGTCACGGCCGCCGGATGCTCATCACTCACGAGTGCCTCCCAAAACTGCCGCGCGCGACCTCGTCGTCGAGGCCGAGCGCCTGGCGAAGCTGCGCGCGCACGGTGAACAGATCGAACCGCGTGTCGAGGACCTCCAGGAGGAGGTCGCGGTGCGCGCGCTCGACGAGCAACAGATCCGCGAGCCGGGCCTGACCGAGGTCGAACGCCTTGCGGGTCTGGACGATGATCTGGGTCGACTTCGGAACCGAGTCGGCCTCGAGGCGCTGCAGCGTCGTCACGAGCGTCGCGTGCTGGGCGAGCAGCGCGTCGACCATGCCGTGGGCCTCGCGCACCGCGGCGCGATCCTCGGCCGCGATCGCGCGCGCGTTGGCCCGCGCCGCGGCGGCATCGTGATCGCCGCGATCGAACAGCGGCAGCGGGAACCCGATCGAGAACAGCAGCTGCTGGTGCTGGTTGCCCGCGACCGTGAGGTTGTCGAGCATGTAGCCGATGCCGATCGTCGGATCGGGGATCTTGCGCGCGGTCGCGAGCGACGCATCGGCGCCGAGCGCCTCGACCTCGAGCTTCTGCGCCTGGCGTTGCGGGCGGCCCTCGACGGCGGTCGCCGTCGCCGGTAGCGCGGCCGGCAAGGGCGCACCGGCATCGAGCGCCTGCGCGTCGAGACCTTGCGGCGAGCACGGTGCAGCGAGGATCGCGGAGCACGTGGCGGTCGCGCTCGTCAGCTCCGCCTCGGCGCGGCCGAGCTGGAGCTCGAGCTCCTCGGTGTCGAGCTCGATCCGGCCGAACTCGAGCGGCGAGAGGTCCTTGTTGTCGAGCCGGATCTTCTCGTTGTCGCGGAGCTTTCGCGAGGCGTCGAGGTTCGCCGCGGCGACGTCGCGCTTCGCCGTCGCGTACGTCAGCTTGCCGAGGGCAGCGGTCGCATCGCCGAGGCGATCGCCGAGCGCGGCCACCGCGGTCTCGCCGGCTTCGCGGACGCGCGCGTCGGCGGCGTGCCTGCGCGGGCCGCGCTTGCCGAGCTCGATCATCTCGCCGAGTCCCACCTGGACGTTCGTGGTCTGGCCGAGGCCGAGGTGCGGTGTGGCGCTGCCGGGAGTGCCGTCGCTCTCGTTGGTCTGGCCGAGGACGAAGCCGCCGGCGGTGATGCTGAGCTGCGGGTTCGGTAACACGCGCGCCTGTTCGCCGAGCGCGTACGCGGCCTCGACCTTCGCGTGCGCCGACTCGACGATCGGATCGCGATCGCGCAACCACGTGGCGAGCGCACCCGGATCCGCGAGCAGACCCTTCACGGGTGCGGCGGCTTCGTCGGCGTGCGAGAGGGTCGTGCCGGCGAGGATGGCGAGTACAGCTGCCAGCTTCATGGTGTGCCCGAGCAAGACATCACTCTTCGCGCTGCACGTTCCCGACGCCTATGAAGAAACCGTGAAATCGCGAAGCTCTCGCGGCGCGAACGGGGCACCACGCCACGATGAAGAAACCGTTATGATGCGGTCATGCCGACGTGCCGCGAGTGCAACGACGACGTCACGAAACTCGTCTCGGTCAAGGTGGGAGGGAAAGCGCGCAAGGTGTGCGCGGACTGCGCGGATCGCCTACGTGAAGCCGGCGAGATCGCCGAGGCGAGCGAGGGCGTGATGCAGGGAATGATGGGCTACAAGGGCCGGCGTTAGACGAGCTCGAGCTCGCGCCGCTTGCCGAGCTTCTCGCGCAGCTGATCGCGCGTGTACTCGAGCGGCTCGATCATCCGCGACACGTCGTCGTCGGGATCCGCGCGGATCGCGGCGAGGAGCGCGGGCTCGTGCACCGATCGATCCTACGTCGGGAGTGGCGGCGCTATTTCAGTGTCAGAGCGGTTTGGCAGGCTGCGTCCGTGCAGACCGAGATCGCTCGTCCGACCGAAACCCCATCCGTCGCGCCGTCGCCGCTCGCGGAGGGCTCGCGCCCCACGCCGGCGGTGCGCGGCCAGGCTCCGGACGTGTTCGGGAACATGTTCATCGGCATCGCCGGGATGATCGGCGCCGGCAAGTCCACGCTCGCGGAGGCGCTCGGCAAGCACCTCGGCATCGACTGCTACTACGAGCCGGTCGCCGACAACGAGTACCTCGCGGACTTCTACCGGGACACCGCGCGCTACTCGTTCGCGATGCAGGTCTATCTCCTCAACCGCCGGTTCCAGCAGCACCAGGAGATCATCTGGCGCGGCCGCTCGGCGGTCCAGGACCGCACGATCTACGAGGACTCGATCTTCGCCAAGATGCTCGCGAAGACCGGGCTGATGGAAGAGCGCGACTACCGCACGTACGTCGACCTCTTCCGCAACATGAGCAACTTCATGTGCAAGCCGAGCGTCATCATCTATCTCGACGTCTCGCCCGCGGGCAGCGCCGAGCGGATCCGGATGCGCAGCCGCGACGTCGAGTCCCAGATCCCGCTGGCGTATCTCGAGGCGCTGCACGAGGGCTACGAGGAGTTCGTCGCGAGCATCTCCAAGGTCATCCCGGTGATCCGGGTCGACTACGAGCGGTTCGCCACCGCGGAGGAGATGGCCGAGGTGATCCGGCGCGAATACATGGACGTCTCGTTCCTGCGCCAGGTCACGCGGTTCGACCCCGCGAGATAGCGTTGACGTTGACCTGAACCTGAACCTGAACGGCACGCGTTGACTTCCCGGTCGATCGCGCTCGCGGGCCCTTCGCCAGGTCGACCTGACCGCGCGAGCTCGACCGTTCGTTGGGGCTCTCGCCAGCACGGTCGACGTCCGGGTTCGTTCGCCCGGCCTCGACTCGCTCGCAACGCGTTATGGTGCGGACAGGTCCACGGTGGCGTTCAGGTTCACGTTCAGGTCAAGGTCAACGTGGCCGCAGGTCCGCGCCGGTCTGATCGCGATCGCGATCGGGTTCGGCATGATCGACGGCTGTCCGCTGCCGACGCCCGGCCACGTGCCGGCGTGGGAGCGCGGCTTCGTCGAGCCGATCCGCGTGATCCGCGACTTCGCCGAGACCCCGGTGGTGTGGATCCGCGGCCGGCTGGCGGTGACCCAGCAATGGTCGCTGTACCAGGCGCCGACCGCGAAGCGCTACCGGATGTGGATCGAGGGCTTCGGCACGCCGGCCTACGCCTGGCTCCCGCTGTATCTCGCCGGCGATCCCGACCACGCCGAAGATGCCGCGGTGATCGAGCACGCGCGGGTGTGGGGCACGTGGGATCCGACCGACCGGCCGACCGGCGAGTACGGGTCGTTCGTGAAGTGGATCGGCAATCGCCTGTTCGAGCGCCACCCCGAGCTCGCGGCGGTGCGCGTGCGGATGGAGGAGATCCAGATCGGCCAGGGCGCCTACGAGCCGACGGGGAAGTTCTTCTGGACGGTCGAGCGCCGGCGAGGGGTGCGATGACGGCGCGCGAGCGGCTCGGCCGCGCGTGGCGCGCGTGGGTCGAGCTTCTCGATCGCCGCGAGTCTCCGACCGCGCTCGCGCTGGTCCGGATCCTGCTCGCGAGCGTGCTGCTCGCCGACTACCTCGACCTGTGGCACGCGGGCCTGCTCGACTCGCTCTACGCGCCACCCCCACAGGGCTTCGCGATCGGCGAGGCGTGGCTGTCGGGCCACGCGGCGTGGCTGCTCGGAACGATCTCGCTCGCCGCGGTCGTCGTCGGCCTGGCGACTCCGCTCGCGTGCGTCGGCTACGTCGCCGCGTCCGCGGCACTCTCGCACCTCACGCCCGACGGCGAGAGCGCGCTCGACATGCTGTCGCGGATCGTGTTCCTGATCCTCGCGCTGTCGCGCTGCAACGCGAAGTGGGCGATCGATGCGTGGCTGTGGCGCCGGCTCGGCCGCGAGGTCCCGGCCGAGATCCCCGCGTGGCCGCGTTACCTCCTCATGCTCCAGCTCGTCTGGGTCTACTTCTCGGGCGGGATGAACAAGTCGTCGGGTGCGTGGGGACCGCAGGGCGGCTTCACCGCGCTCGCGAACGCGCTGTCGGATCCGCACGCCGCACGGTTCTCGCCCGAATGGGTCGGCGTGATCTATCCGCTCACCCGGATCGCGACCGCGCTGACCATGGCGTTCGAGCTCGGCGCACCGCTATTCCTGATCGCGTACGCCCGGGCGTGGCGGTGGCGGTGGATCTGGATCGCTCTCGGCGTGTCGTTCGAGGTCGGCATCGCGGTCGGGCTGCGGCTCGGTAGCTTCCCGTACGGGATGCTCGCGCTCTACCCGGTGCTGCTCCGCCCGGAGGACTTCACATTCCGAGCTCGCGCCACGCTAGATAGAACGTGACGCGCCGGCGGAGCTCGTCCTGCCGCTCCGCGTCCGTCGTGGGCCGATCCTCGTGATGCAGCGAGCCGCACAGCGACACCGCCAGGTCGCTCGCGACGATCGCCTTGCCGTCGCGATCGCGCCGGACCACGAGGTGCCAGCCGGCCAGCCCTTCCACCTTCTGGAGGTTGCCCCACTCGAACGTGTACGCGGTGCCCTGGATCGTGACGTGCTCCCCGTCGACCGTGCCGACCGCCTTCCCGTGGCGGAGGACCTTGCCGCGGACGATGTCGAACACCACCTCGTGGTCGGCCGCGACTCGCACGCCGGCGGGCGCCTCGATATCGAGGTAGAGGTGCGCGAGGCGGGTCTCGCCGCGCGTGACCGTGCCGGCGTTGATCAGCCAGCGGACCTCGACCTTCTTGTCGAGATCCTTCATGTCCCAGAACCCGCAGGCGGCCGCAGGCCGAACCCACAGCAGCGCGACCGCGACGACGGCGAGCAGGATCCGCATCACCGATCGACACGCCTCGGAGCGCGCTAGTTGCGCTTGAACGCGCGGGCGCCGGCGAACCGGGCCTCGTCGCCGAGCTGGTCGCAGATCCGCAGGAGCTGGTTGTACTTCGCGATCCGATCGCTGCGCGACGCCGAGCCGGTCTTGATCTGGCCGGCATTGGTGGCGACGGCGAGGTCGGCGATGAACGCGTCCTCGCTCTCGCCCGAGCGGTGCGAGATGATCGCGGTGTAGCCGGCGTGCTGCGCGGTGCGGACCGCGTCGAGCGTCTCGCTGATCGTGCCGACCTGGTTGAGCTTGACGAGGATCGAGTTCGCGATCCCACCGTCGATGCCGCGGCGGAGGCGCGCGGTCTGGGTCACGAACAGGTCGTCACCGACGAGCTGGACCTTCGCACCGAGCTTGTCGGTCAGCGCCTTCCAGCCATCCCAGTCGTCCTCGGCGAGGCCGTCCTCGATCGACACGAGCGGATACTGGCCGGCCCACTTCGCGTAGGTCTCGCTCATCTCGGCGGCCGAGCGCGGCTTGCCCTCGAACTTGTAGGTCCCGGCCTTCTTGTCGAAGAACTCGCTCGCGGCGACATCGAGCGCGAGGAAGATCTGCTTGCCCGGCTCGTAACCCGCCTTGCCGATCGCTTCGAGCACCAGGGTGAGCGCCTCGTCGGCCGAATCGAGCGACGGTGCAAACCCGCCCTCGTCGCCGACGTTCGTCGCCTTGCCCTTGGCCGACAGGAGCTTCTTGAGGTTGTGGAACACCTCGACGCCGGCGCGCAGCGCATCCTCGAACCGATCGAAGCCGGCGGGCGCGATCATGAACTCCTGGATGTCGAGGTTGTTATCGGCATGGGCGCCGCCGTTGATGATGTTCATCAGCGGGACTGGGAGCGTCACGCCGCCCACGCCGCCGAGGTAGCGATACAGCGGCAGGTCGTGGGCCAGGGCCGCAGCCCGCGCGACCGCCATCGACACCGCGAGGATCGAATTGGCGCCGAGGTTCGACTTCATCGGCGTGCCGTCGAGCTGGATCAGCGCCGCATCGATCGCGGCCTGGTCGCTCGCGTCCATCCCGATCAGGGACGGCGCGATCGAATCGCGGACGTGATCGACCGCCTTCGTGACGCCCTTGCCGAGATAGCGCTTCGCGTCACCGTCGCGTAGCTCGAGCGCCTCGTGCTCGCCGGTGGATGCGCCCGAGGGCACGATCGCGCGCCCGAGCACACCGCTATCGAGGCCTACCTCCGCCTCGACCGTGGGGTTACCGCGAGAATCCAGCACCTCACGCGCATGCAGCCAAACGATCTCCGTCATGCGCGGATACTACGGAGAATTCTTCGTGAGGACAGTGAAGATGATCAACAAGCTGATCAGCACGGCGGCCAGCCCGGACAGCATCAGCGCCAGCTTCGCCTGCTTCTGATCGTTGGGATAGATGAAGTCCGGGTGGCTGTGTCCGAGGTTCAGCATGGCCGGGGTCAGTGCATCTCGCGGTCCAATCGCGGTGCGCGCCGGCGCACACCGTGTTACGCCCCACTCATGCGGTTCCTCGTCCTCGCGCTGCTGGCCGCATGCACCCACGGCAAGCAGGCGGTCGTCGAGACGCAGGCCAGCGAGCCGACCCCGCGCGAGGTCACGGTCGCGACTCGCGGTGCGATCGAGCAATGGCGCCAGGCCTACGAGGTCCGCAGCATCGACGCGCTCGAGAAGCTGTACTCGCACGACCCCGACATCGTGCTGGTCAACGACGGCGTGACCCTGATCGGGTGGAGCTCGGTCGACGGCATGCTGAAGGATCGGGTCTCGCGCGCGAAGGAGATCCACATCCGGCTGAAGGAGGTCCAGGTCACCTCGGTCGCACCGACCGCCGCGTTCGGGGTCGCGACGATGACCCGCGAGCTCAGCGATGGCATCACCACCGTGACCGAGTACGGCTCGCTGACGCTCGTGTTTCGCAAGGATCCGAAGGCCGGCTGGTTGATCGTCGGCGAGCATTACTCGTACAAACGTCCCGGATGAAAACGATCGGCGTCGCGCTGCTCGGGTTGGGGAACGTCGGCGGCGGCGTGGTCAAGCTGCTCGCCGAGAACGCCCATGCGATCGAGCTGCGGCTCGGCGCCCGGCTCGAGGTCGTCGCCGTCGCGGTCCGCGATCGCGCGCGCGACCGCGTCGTCGATGTCGATCCGGCGCTGTACACGACGGTCGACGCCGCGATCGCCCGGCCGGATGTCGAGATCGTGTGCGAGCTGATCGGCGGCGTGACCGAAGCGAAGCGCGCCGTCCTCGCCGCGATCGCGGCGGGCAAGCAGGTGATCACCGCGAACAAGGCACTGCTCGCCGAGCACGGCACCGAGATCTTCGCCGCCGCCGAGGCCGCCGGGGTCGACGTCTACTACGAGGCTGCGGTGTGCGGCGGCGTGCCGATCATCCGGGTGCTCCGCGAGGGACTCGCGAGCGACCGCGTCGAGGCGCTGTGGGGCATCGTCAACGGCACCTCGAACTACATCCTGTCGACGATGACCGAGACCCGCCGCGGGTTCGCCGAGATCCTGCGCGACGCCCAGCAGCTCGGCTACGCCGAGGCCGATCCGGCGCTCGACGTCGGCGGTGGCGACGCGGCGCACAAGCTCGCGATCCTGGTCCGGCTGTGCTTCGGCACCGCGGTCGACGTCACCCAGATCCCGACCGACGGGATCGAACGCGTCGAGCCGATCGATCTCGACTACGCGGCGAAGTTCGGCTTCGTCCTCAAGCCGCTCGTGATCGCGCGCGCCCACGCGACCGGTCAGATCGAGGCGCGCGTCCATCCCGCGCTGGTGCCCGCGAACTGGCTGCTCGCCGACGTCGCCGGCGCGAAGAACGCGGTCTACGTCCAGAGCTACGCGCTCGGCCCGTCGATGTACTACGGCGCCGGCGCCGGCATGTTGCCGACCGCGATGAGCGTGGTGTCCGACTGCATCGACGTCGGCCGCAACCTCCTCGCGCGCGCCGCCGGTGCGAGGCGGCCCGCGGGTCCGGTGCTCGAGCCCCGGTCGCTGCTCCCGATCGCGGAGGTCCGCTCGAAGTACTACCTGCGGTTCGGCGTCGTCGACGCGCCCGGCGTGCTCGGCCGGCTGATGACCATCCTCGGCGCGCATCGCGTGTCGATCGCGCAGGTCGTCCAGGACGCGGGCAAGGATCCGGTGTCGGTCGTCGTCGTCACCCACGAGGCGCGCGAAGGCGACGTCCGCGCGGCGCTCGCCGAGGTCGATGCGTTGCCCGTCGTGCGCGAGCCCGCGCGCGTGATCAGGATCGTCGGATGATCCACGAGGTCCGCGTGATCTTCGGCGACACCGACCAGATGGGCGTCGTCTACTACGCGAACTACCTCCGGTTCTTCGAGGGTGCGCGCGCGGACTACTGGCGCACGCTCGGCCGCAGCTACAAGGATCTCGAGGCGGCGCAGATCGCGATGCCGGTGATCGAAGCGCACTGCACCTACAAGCGGCCGGCGCTGTACGAGGACGTGCTCGCGATCGATACGAACGTCACCGAGATGCGCGGCGCGTCGCTGCGGTTCACGTACGTCGTGCGGCGCGGTGGCGACCTGCTCGCCGAGGGCTTCACGCGTCATGCCGTGATCGGCCCGAACGGACGGCCGCGGCCGATTCCGGACTTCATGCGCGCGCTCGTGCCGGTCGTGTAAACCGGGACGATCTGCGGTACATACGCGTCCATGCAGGATCGCAACCTCGCGCTCGAAGTCGTACGCATCACCGAGGCTGCCGCGCTGGCCTCGGCGCGGTTGATGGGTAAGGGCGATCGCAAGCTCGCCGACAAGGTCGCGGTCGAGGCGATGCGCGTCGCGTTCGACGCGATCGATATCCGCGGCACGGTCGTGATCGGCGAGGGCGAGCGCGACGAGGCGCCGATGCTGTTCATCGGCGAGCAGGTCGGCCACGGCTGGAAGGCGAACGACACCGAGTCGCCGAAGGTCGACATCGCGGTCGATCCGCTCGAGGGCACGAACCTGTGCGCGACCGGTGCGCCCGATGCGATCTGCGTGATCGCGATCGCCGACGACGGTCAGTTCCTGAACGCGCCCGACACGTACATGCAGAAGATCGCGGTCGGTCCCGAGGCGCGCGGCGTGATCGACATGCGCGAGTCGCCGACCTGGAACCTCCAGCGGATCGCGAAGGCGAAGGGCAAGCGGATCGAGGACTGCACTGCGGTGATCCTCGAGCGCGAGCGCCACCAGGACCTGATCGCCGAGGTCCGCCAGGCGGGCGCGCGGATCCGCCTGATCGGCGACGGCGACGTCTCCGGCGCGGTGATGACGTGCAACCCGGACTCCGGCATCGACGTGCTGTTCGGCACCGGTGGTGCGCCCGAGGGCGTGATCTCGGCGGCCGCGCTCAAGTGCGTCGGCGGCGAGCTCCAGGCCCGCCTCCGGTTTCGCAGCGACGAGGAGCGCGCCCGCGCGAAGCGGATGGGCGTCCGCGACGAGGACTTCATCTACGGGATCGAGGATCTCGCGGCAGGCCACGTGATGTTCGCGGCGACCGGCGTGACGAAGGGCTACCTGCTCGACGGCGTCCGGTTCTTCGGCGACAGCGCGAAGACCGAATCGATCGTGATGCGCTCGAAGTCGGGCACGGTCCGCGTGATCAACGCGACCCACCACTTCAACACCAAGCCCAAGTACTCGTGGGCGACCGGCCTCGAGACCTGATCACGTTGACGTTGACCTGAACCTGAACTTGAACCAGAACGTCCCCTGCGCTCATGGCGTCGCGGCTGAGGACCTCGCCTTCGAAGGCACGGGCGCACTGCACTACCAGGCCTGGCTCCGCGTCGGCCGCAACCGTCGCGGTCGACGGTGGCGTCCAGGTTCAAGTTCAGGTCAACGTCAACGTCAGTCGGGCAACGAGAAGTTCAGCTTCAGCGCCTTGCCCGCGACGATCGTGATCTTCTTGGTCACGGTCGGGTGCAACGGGTTCTTGAACACGAGCGTGTGCGAGCCCGCGGCCATCTCGCGATCGGCGAACGGGGTCTGGTCGAGCTTCTTGCCGTTCTCGAACACCTCGCTGTACGGCGCGGTCCGCACCGTGAGCCGGCCCACCTGTGCGACCGGGCGCGCCTGGCCGAGCTTGGTCCGGAACGTCAGCTCGATCTTCAGGTGCTCGCCGGGCTCGATCGTGATCGGCCGCAGCTCGTCCTGATAGCCGACCAGCTCGCCGACGATGTTCAGCGTCCCGGCCTGGACGACGATCTGCGCGGGCGCGATCCGGATCTGGTCGCCGACCTTCACGCGGCCGCCGTCGGGGATCGTGACGACCTCGAGGTACGCCTCGTTCGACATCGGCGCGGCGTCGGGCTCGATCGCCATCGCGTCGGCCGGTGCAATGGCATCGAGCGGCGCGGCATCCTGCGGTGCGGCGTCGGGGCTCGCGATCGCGATCTGGGTCGCGGCGTCGCGAACCGCCGGCGCGGTCGAGGGCGAGCGCGACGCGCACAGCGCGATCAAGAACGAGATCAGCGCCAGCCCGACGAGCCCGGCGACCGCGCTCGCGATCTTCATCCGGCGATGCTGCGCGGGCGACTGCATCCGCGGCCGGGTCCGCCACGGCGTCAGGAACCCGAGCGGGCGGGGCAGCGGCTGCGAGCCCGGGGTCGGCTGCAACGGTTCGCTGATCCGGACGCGCGGCCCCGACAGTGGCAGGACGAACTCGGTCGGGACGACCCCGGGCCCACTCGACCTCGGCGGGGGCGGGCGATCCATCAGGATCGTCTCGCGCGCGTCGCTGGTCTCCTGGTCCGCGGGGATCCCGGGCAGGTTGCCGCCGAGCACCGTCGGCTCGTTCGCCGGATCGCCCGGGTTGCTGATCGGCGTGAAGGGCTTGTCGATCGTCGTGACGTCGATCGGCTCCTTGCCGATCGTGGTCGAGCCCGTCGTCACTTTCGGCTGGCTCGAGCGGATCGGCGGTGGTGCGAGGATCGTCGGCGCGCTGGGCGCGGTGAACGGCTTGGCCGGATCCGTTGCCTTCTGGTGCTCGAGCGTGTCGATCGAGTCGTCGCTGAAGCCGTCGTGGAACTCGACGCCGGAGTCGGCGAGCTTGCGCGCGAGCCGCGACGCGCCGATCAGCTGCGAGTTGCGGTCCGGATCAGGGGTCAGGGCGTGCTGCGAGCGCGACGACTCGGTCCTCGGCGATGCCATCGTCCCGGGCGCGACGACCTGCGTGCCCTGATTGCCGACCGGCGCGAGCGACGGCACCTCGCCGGTGTGCTCGCGGATGAAGTGGGTCCGGATCCAGCCGCCGAGCTGCATCGGCGTCGCGATCTCGGGCGAGCTCTTGATCACCGCCTCGAGCGCCTGGGCCAGCTCGGACGCGGTCGCGCGCTTTTCGCGCCTGGCCTCGAGGCCCCAGGTCACCGCCTTGATCAGCGCCGCCGGGAGGTGCGGCGCGGCGTGCGCGAGCGGCTCGATCTTACCATCGCGGATCATCCGCATCGCCGCGACGGCATCGCCGCGCGGCACGATGAACCTGCCGGCGAGCAGCTCCCACAGCACGATCGAGAGCGAGAACACGTCGCTGCGCCCGTCGAGCGGCTGCGCGATCGTCTGCTCGGGCGACATGTACGCGTATTTGCCTTTGACCTGGCCCGGGCTCGTCAGCTGGTCGGTCGCCGCGGCGGCCTTCGCGATGCCGAAGTCGCACAGCTTCACGACGCCGTCGTACGAGATCATGATGTTCGCCGGCGAGACGTCGCGGTGAACGAGGCCGAGCGGCTTGCCACCGGCGCCGCGCAGCTCGTGCGCGTTGTGAAGTGCGGCCGAGGCGTCGGCGCCGATCCGGGCGACCAGCGTCGGTGACAGCTTCTCGTGTTGCTCGCCGGCCTTGAACAGCTGCCCGGCGTGGACGCCGTCGACATACTCCATCGCGATGAAGTAGTCGTGATCGACTTTGCCGAACTCGTAGATGTGGACGATGTTCGGATGCGAGAGCTGGGCGGCGAGCTTGGCCTCGCCGAGGAACATCCGGACGAAGTCCTGCGAGTCGGCGAGGTGCGGCAGGATCCGCTTCACCGCGACGCGGCGATCGAACCCCTCGAGCCCGCGCTGCTGGGCAAGGAACACCTCGGCCATGCCGCCCCGCGCGATCCGTCGGAGCAGGACGTACGAGCCGAACTTGATGCCTGCGTCGGCGGGCACGTCGGCCCCAATCATAGCCCGGCTGTCCGCTGTCGGGGCCGTCAGGGCCTGACAGTCAGCGCCTGCTACTATCGGAGTTTCTCCGGCTCGTGCATCATCCGCGGCGATGAGATGGGCGGCCGCGATCGCGTGCGCAGTTTTTGGCTGCGCCGTGGACAAGGGTTCAGCGATCGCGCAGACCCCCGTCGGCGGGGACTCTCCGCTCGCCGCGATGTTCGTGCGGGTCGCCGGCGACGCCGGGATCCCGGCGAACGAGCTCGCCGCCGCGGCCTGGGCGCGGACCCGGTTCCAGTTCGCGACCGTCGCGGGTGGCGAGGCCGGCGACAGTGTCGGGCTCGTCGGGATTCCCGCCTCCGAGGTCGCCCACGCGGCCGCACTCGCCGGGGTGACCGAGGCCGCGATCGCGAGCGATCCCGAGAGCTCCTTGCGTGCGGCCGCCGCGCTGATCCGCGAGGGCGGACTCGGCGAGCTCGGCGGCGAGGGCCTCGTCCGGGCCGTCGACGAGGCGCTCGCCCGCGGCGTCGATGGTCGCGACGCCGACGGCCGCGCGATCGTGATCGCCGCGGTGCGCTCGACCGGCGGCCTGTCGTCGGTGAGCCAGGGGCTCGACTACGCCGGCGCGACGTGGGCCGCGGCGAGCACCGCGAACTACCAGGTCGCGGCGCGTGGGGTCGGCGATATCGACCACATCGTGATCCACGATACCGAGGGCGGGTTCGCGGGCACGGTGAGCTGGTTCCAGGATCCCGCCGCGCAGGTCTCCGCGCACTACGTCGTGCGGTCGAGCGACGGCCACATCGATCAGATGGTCGCCGAGAAGAACGTCGCGTGGCACGACAAGTGTTTCAACACGACCACCGTCGGCATCGAGCACGAGGGCTACGCCGCGCATCCCGAGCTCTGGTACACCGAAGCGATGTACGAGAAGTCAGCCGCGCTGACCTCGTACCTCGCCGACAAGTACGGCATCGCGAAGGAGCACGGCCCGATCGTCGGCCACGGCGAAGCGCCCGACTGCAGCGACCACACCGATCCCGGCCCGGGCTGGGCGTGGGATCACTACATCGAGCTCGTGAAGGCGGGCGGCGCGGGCGAGTACCTCGCCGGCGACCTCACGGTCGACGCGCCGGCGACGCTGACCAGTGGCGAGGTCGCCACCGTCACGGTCACCGCTGCGAACCACGGCACGTCGGCGTGGGATCTCGACGCGACCCGGATCGGCACCCAGGATCCGCAGGATCGCGACTCGGCGCTGTTCGTCGACGGCGACTGGATCGCGCCGAACCGCGCGACCGGAGTCGATGCGCCGACCGTTGCCGGCGCGACCGGCACGTTCACGTTCGCGATCCGCGGCCCGGACGTGACCGAGCCGACGAACGTCTCCGAGACGTTCCAGCTCCTCGAGGAGGGCGGCGCGTGGTTCGGACCGACGTTCGAGCTCGCGCTCCAGGTCGTCCCGGCCGCGCCCGATCCCGCGATGACCTCACCCGGTGGCTGCAACGCGGCCGGTGGTGCAGGGGGCCTCGCCGCCTTCGGCCTCCTCGGCCTGCGCCGCCGCCGCCGCGTATAGCTCGCCGGCGGCCGCGTCCATCTAGCCCTGTGCTGTCGGGGGGCGGTCAGCGATGTCCCTCGAGGCGCTCGACAAGTCCACCCGCGCCGCCGGCGGTCTGCGCTGCATCGCGTTTCGAGGGCCACCATCCGCGCGAGCACCCTCCGGACCAAGAAATGAAATTTCTCTCTGCCCGGTAGCGCGGGCTCGAGCACGTGCGCGGTGGAGCTTGTGAGTC
>Ga0307509_10006754_pt1 | contig 15279 bp, 14 predicted proteins | sample 10_EM_MG_FD_202245 | JGI IMG/M metagenome (GOLD analysis project Ga0307509, IMG submission 202245) | Populus trichocarpa ectomycorrhiza microbial communities from riparian zone in the Pacific Northwest, United States - 10_EM | ecosystem: Host-associated > Plants > Roots > Unclassified | place...
GTCAATGGACCAAACAAAAAAAAAACAACTGCAAATTCACTTTAAAAATGGTTGAAAACATAGTTATCTATTACATTCGAATATATATGATTAACCAAGGCAATAAAAAAAAATTAATGAAGAGAATAATTAATCAGTTCGATTTGACTAAATAAATAGGCGATAAAAGGCAAAAGTACATTTTCTTACGAATTCTAGAAAAGCCATGCTATTTTTTTATGTTTGGTATTTTTTCTTTTAAATATGTTTTTATCCTATAAATTTAAACTTTATCTCATCAACTTTGCTTCCAAGAATATATAAATTTAAGAGATCACATGAAATAAATAAAAAATTTAACTCCTAAAACATAATGTTAAGGGCCCTACTATTCTATAATAAGAATATATCCGAAGTCATCTTTACGCTTCTGCCCTCGACTTGTAGCATCTTCTATATTTAATGCCCACTCCACTTTCAAAAAATGCAGAATAGAAACAGCTCCTCCTGAGCCATGGTGGTGCTTCCTTATACTGTTGCTTTCCTACTCCTTTCCTCCTTACAGACTGTAAAAATCGCAAGTAAGTTTGCGTCTCTTTCTATTTTAATTACCTTCTTCCATTTCTAAGGAATTTACCTTAACTGAGCTGTCTTCATTTCAGTCTATGAAAACAAAAAATGTTGGTGTTCTGTTTTGTCGTTTAAAAATTGATGTTTGATCATCTGCTTTAAATTTTGCTGCTTTTTGTGCAGACTCGCAATCATTCATCGGTATAAACTATGGCCAAGTTGCGGACAACCTTCCACCACCACCATCCACCGCAAAGCTTCTTCAATCCACTTCAATCCAAAAGGTCCGACTATATGGATCGGACCCCACTATAATCAAAGCCTTAGCCAACACCGGAATTGGAATTGTTGTCGGCACTGCAAATGGTGACATTCCAGGACTAGCCTCTGGTCCCAATTTTGCCGAGAGCTGGATCAACACAAACGTGCTTCCCTTCTATCCAGCTAGCAATATCATCCTCATCACTGTCGGCAACGAGGTCATGACTTCCAATGACCAGAATCTCGTGAACAAGCTCTTACCAGCAATGCAAAATGTACAGAATGCTCTAAATGATGCATCGCTCGGGGGTAAAATTAAGGTCTCCACAGTTCATTCGATGGGAGTGCTTAAGCAGTCTGAGCCACCTTCTTCTGGAAGCTTTGATCCAAGTTATGGGGATCTGATGAAGGGCTTGTTGGAGTTTAATAGTGCGAATGGTTCGCCTTTCGCAATCAATCCCTACCCTTACTATGCCTACAGAAGCGATACAAGGCCTGAGACTCTTGCTTTTTGCCTTTTCCAGCCGAATGCAGGACGAATGGATGGAAACATTAAGATCAAGTACATGAACATGTTCGATGCTCAGGTGAGAGTAAATCAAATTGCAAGGCGTAAATTTTGTATCAATAGATGATCGAATAAAAATGCTACTAACAAGTGGTTTAATCAATTGCAGGTGGATGCAGTTTATTCTGCACTGAATTCTATGGGATTTAAGAATGTTGAGATTGTGGTGGCTGAGACTGGATGGCCATTTAAAGGAGATGACAACGACGTAGGGCCAAGCATTGAGAATGCCAAGGCTTACAATGGCAATTTGATTGCACACCTTCGATCGATGGTGGGCACTCCACTCATGCCAGGAAAATCAGTGGATACATACCTCTTTGCTCTTTATGACGAAGACTTGAAACCTGGACGTGGTTCTGAGCGATCATTTGGACTTTTCAAGACTGATCTCACCATGGTTTATGATGTTGGACTCTCTACAAGTAGCCAGGTAAGAACAAAATTTACGTGCATTTCATTGGTATTTCGATTTTTCAACAGCCAAGTGTTCTATTCCTGAGCTTTCCTTTGATTTGGCATTTAAATTTCTGTGTTTGGTTGGGAAGATGGGTTTTAAAACATCACTATGCATTTTGTTTGTTAACAGAATGGACAGTTCCTTTTCAGCAAAGAAAAAGGCCAAATTGTACTAAAAGAAAAACCCCTTGAACTTAACTTCTGAACAAAAAAAATCCTGATTTTCTATCCTAAACATTATGATTTTTGGAATAGGCTTGTTCTGTTAGGAAATTAACAAAATAAGAAAAACCCATCCCATAACATCTTTTTAATCGATCTCTATGTCTCTATTAATAATGATAAAAAAAAACATATATATTCAATTTTTTAATTTAACATCTTTATCAACAATATTTGAAATACATGGAATCATCATTTTTAGACAAATAAATCTAAAATATTCTTGCATATTTCACCTGCAAAAACCCAGTTAATTTATTGAAACAGAAACAGTCACTAGCAGCAGCATCACAACCGCTAATAGGAGCAGCCACCAGCACCAGCAACAATAACAGCAGCATGAGCATGAGCACGAGCACGTGCAATTGCACGTGTAATTGCACGAGCACTATCAACATCAGCAGCGGCAGCAAGAAAGTATATTTAATTAGGATTTTCAGTTTAGATTTGTTGTATGGGTTTATGGGACTTTCTTTGATTTACCTTTTCTTTTATGACTTACAATCTTAGAATAAGAAGTTGTAAAGAGATGATGAAGATGGGTAAAAAATACCCGTTTTGAATCTCTCTATTTTATAAGTTTCTCTGTCGAATCTATTGTTTATGAGTAAATTGAAAAATCAGTTAAGAGGATATTTGTACTCGATTTACACTTTTACAGTGTGCTCAGTTTCCAATCCAATGGGATGAGGAAAGGGATGAGGAAAGGTAATGTCGCATTCAGCATTGTGACCAACTGGCTCATTTGGTAGAAATGTGATCCTTACGAGTATCAGAAACCTCAATTTTGGTAGATTTTGTTGGTGGAATTGTGAATATTTTTACATGATGCTTCTTTTATAGTTCCTATCCATGCCTTCCCTGTTGCCACTGTTTCTTTCGGTTCATCTCCGTCGTAACAGTAGTTTATGAAGTTTTATTAACTTGATCTATTATGCTTTAAGACTCCGACTAAACCAAAAACTCCAGCAACACCATCTCCAAAGCCGAACAAACAAAGCAACATGGTGTGTGCCCAAGTCTGGTGTATCAGATGCACAGTTGCAGGATAATCTGGATTTTGCTTATGGACGAGGGATTGACCATGATCCGATCCAACCAGGCGGGGCTTGCTTTGAACCGAACACAATAGCATCTCTTACACTACCAGAAATTCACTTAATACCAACGGAATTGCCGACGGAATAATTCTGTTGATAATTTGAGGTCGCCATTACCGACCGAATTTAATCCGTCGGTAATTTTGTCGGTAGATACCGACGGCCAAATTCCGTCGGTATCTACCCACGAAATTACAGATGGAATGTTGAGAATATAAAAAAAAAGGGCGGTTCGCTGACGTGGAGGTTATTGCGGGTATTTTTTACCGAGGGATTCAAAACGTCAGCTCCGTACGGTGACGTGACCGATTCACCGATGCAAATGCCGACGGAATCACTAAGGGATTCAAAACAGCAGCTCCGTACGGTGACGTGCCCTATTTACCGTCAGACGAGCCGACGGAATCACAGACGGAATAGGTCTGTCTGTGAAACCGTCGGCAAAAGTTAATATATCCTCTCTCTGCCGACCCTCTCCTCCCCTATTTCTCCTTCTTCTTCCCCATCTCAACTCTCCCTAACTGCAAACAACCAGCCCCCCCCAAAAAAAATCGCCATCTTCTCAGCACAACAAGTCATATTTCTTAAAGTCTTCTCGTCATAGTATCCGTGTTCTGATTTACCGACGGATTTGCAAGTAATTCTATCTTTTTAAATTTTAACATTTAAATTTGAATTTTATTGTTTTTTTAATATATGTATTTTGTTAGTAGATGTACATGTTTTATTGTTATTTCTCAAACAAACTTGTACTATATGAATGTATAATTTTATACTTGTTATGGTTTGTTTTAGATTTTGTAAGATTGTATTTGTTTGTAAATTGTTGAAACTTTATTGAATTACCGAATTACATGTGTTGTTTTGAAATAATTAATAGCTTGTTTAATGGGTCCGTTTTAATTTTTATAATCAATGGTATTGCGGAGTTGTAATTTCCGTAAATTAATATATATGTTTTAATTTGTATGGACGTTGATATGGACTTTTTTTTTGGCGCGCAATTTCCGTCTGTAAAACCATCGGCAAATATTTTTTTTTGTTTTGCAGACCGATATAGCGACGGACGGTGGTATTACCGACGAACGGAAAGCTTACGGACGTATTCCGTCGGTGAAGACGTCGGTAAATAAATTATCGACGAACTCTTAATCACATACCGACAAAATATTATCGTCGGTAAAACTGTGAAATCTTGTAGTGTTATGCCATGAATCTCTTCTATCAAACTTCTGATAAAAATCCTTTGAACTGTGATTTCTCACAATCAGCCATTTTCTCTTCCAACAACCCAGCAAGTTCTCTCAAAACACTTCCTTCTTGGTTTTACTAATCCCTCTTCATGTTACTGCATTTGCGCATAAACTACAGCTGTGTAATGTTCTTTTATTTCTGTACTACAGGCTATAATGCTTGCACTTGCCCTAGTGAGGACCCATGTACAGAGCCTTTTGGACGTGATGGGTGCATTATGCCATTCTCTTTCTCACTTAAAGTGGTGAAGCCATCATCTTTTTACTAGTAAATTAGGGAGATTCAGTGTGTGTGTGTGTGTAAGCTTGCAAAGAAATGTTCATACCGTATTTTTTGCTAGAACGACCTATTCTCCATGTATTTGTGAAATTAGTCGGTCAAGTTTCTTACAACTGAGTAATGCTTGAGGTTAAGCAGCAAGATAGTGTGATTTGATCAATACAAACAGCAATAAAATATATATAGCCTTGTTGCAGGTGTCTCCATTAATAAAAGGAACTTCTTCACCAAACCCAAAACTTTTACTGCTTAGTCCACCATCAGATAGATCTAAACCTTTACCATGACATTAGGAGTTACAATTTTCTCAAGAATCAACTGCGCAATTCTATCGCTAATTAACCTTTACCTCAAAATCAACATTAGAGTTACAATTTTATTTTTATGATGATTAATATTAAAAATATTATTATTTGTATTATAAATATTATTATTCTTATTATTATTCTTATTATAAATATTAAAAATATTATTATTGCATGCTAGACCCACGTTACTTGAGAGGGGCGGGGAGCAGACCCGCATACCCTTGGTCTTGTAGTCCTACCTGGCCCAAAACTATTGGGTCAAGAGTCAGACCCTAGGCCAATGCATCCACGTCAAGACCCAATGCTCTTGGGTTTTGCGTATTCACCAAACTCTAATGAGTTCCTATTGCAGTCAGACTCAAGGCTTTTGGGTCCGTCATTTAAGAGGGACCTAAAGCTCTTGAACCTGGTATTACAGTCGGACCCACTTAAACTTGGGTAAGTTTATTATTATTATTAATATTAAAAATATTATTTTTTGTATTATAAATATTTTTAATTTTAATATTATTAATATTAAAAATATTATCATTTGTATTAGAAATATTATTGTTTTTATTATAATTAATATTGTTAATATTAAAAATATTATTATTTGTATCATCAATTTTATTGTTTTTATTATAATTAATATTATTAATATCATAATTAAGAAATTTTCAAAATATATCATTAATTTTCATAAAACAACCATAGATTTGATTTGAAGGGTAAAATTCTTCTTCTTCTTCTTATTAAATTAATAAATTTGAAGAAAATTATTATTATTATCGAAGAAACACAATAAGTTTTATTTGAGGGGATTAAAAATTATAAAAACTTAGGTCATATAAGTTTAATTTTATTATTAATATCATAAATATTATTAAATTTGAAACAAAATTTATTACTATAAAAAAAAATATAGATGTGATTTGAAGGATAAAATCAATTATTTTTATTATTATTAACTTGGGGCTGGAAGGGCATGCCAGATCCAAGTTGCTTGGGAGTAGCAGTAGGCAGACCCAAGTCCCTTGAGTATTGCAACCCTACTTGACCCAAGACAATTGGGTCAAGAGTGAGACCCTAGGCTAATGGGTCCACGTCAGGACCTAATGCTCTTGCGTCTTGCGTCCTCACCCAACTTTAATGGGTTAAGGCTTTTGGGTTCCTCATTTTAGAGAGCCCAAAGCTCTTAGACCTGATGTTGCAGTTAGACCCACTTAAACTTGGGTAAGTTTATTATTATTATTAATATTAAAAATATTATTATTATTTATATTTAAAATATTTTATTGTTTTTATTATAATTAATATTGTAATATCATAATTAAAATTTTTGAAAATATATCATTAATTTTGAAAAACACATATTAAATAAGTTTTATTTTAGGGGATTGAAAACTAAAAAACTTAGGTAAGATAAGTTTAATATTATTATTAATATCATAAATATTATTTAATTCATTCATATTATTAAATTTGAAATAAATTTTATTACTATAAAAAAACATATATGTGATTTGAAGGGTAAAATCAATAATTTTTATTATTATTAACTTGGGTTTGGAAGGGCATGCCAGACCCAAGTTGCTTGGGAGTGGCAGGGGGTAGATCTAAGTTTTCTAGGTCTTGCAGCAGTACCTGGCCCAAGACAATTGGGTCAAGAGTCAAACCCAAGGCTAATGGGTTTGGAATGCAGGCAGATCCAAGGCTTTTGGGTCCGTAATTTAAGATGGGTCCAAAGCTCTTGAGCCTGGTGTTCAGCCAGACCCGCTTAAACTTGGGTAAGTTTATTATTATTGTCATAACCCATTTTTGGATTATTATCAAATTCATTTCCTTTTTTTCAAAAGAAAAACCAAAACAGTGTGTTTTAAACCACATTGTTCTCCTTCTTCCCCTGCATATGCAGAGGCAGGGAAGAAGGAGATTTTTAAAATCTTCTTTCCCCACTCACTCTCTCCCCAGACTTGACACCACCTATACCCACCATACCCTGCCAACATGATAAAGAAAAGAGAGGGAACCATGCCCTGTGCATAGCCGCCCCACGCCACCTTACCCTACACTTGGATAGGGTAGGGTGGCCCTTCCCCCTGCTTCCTATAAATACAGGGTGAGAACCAGAAATAGAGGGGGGGGCAAGATTTTGAAGAAAGACAGAGAGAAAGGGTGAAACAAAAGGGGAAGAGAGGAGATTTTTGGGAGGTGGACAAAAGTTTTGAGAGAGAGACAAAATAGAGAAAAGGAACAGAGAGGGGGGGAGAATAGAAAAAAAAACGAGGACAGGGAGATTGTTTTTGAAACCAGAGAAAAAGGAAACAGGGGACAAAAAAAAATAAGGGAAAGGAGAAGAGATAACAGAGAAGAACAATAACCTCACTCTCTTTTTTGTCTCTTTCTCTACCGTTTGAAAAAGCATCATTGTCAGCCTCTGCCATCTTCTTCTCCCTGTGGGCTGCGCTGCAACAATCATGAAGAAAAGGAAGAAACTGGTGCCTCTGCACAAAAGGGAAAAATAGCAGCAATGATTGCTTTTTTTTCACCACCGCCTGGAACCAACATCCGATCGCCACTAGCAGCACCGCCAACGATAGCAGCACCACCGTAAGAGGGAAGAACACCGTAAAAAATAGAAGAAGAATCAGAGAAGAGGAGGGAATGAAGAAAAAAAGGAATAACACAGAGAGGCAGAGAAGAAGAAGAAGAACTGTTGACTGGCCACCCTCAGCTCCCCAGTTCGTAACCACAACGCCACTGCCACTGCCATCGGCGAGCACCACCATGAGCCACTACAAGTCAGCTTCTCGCTCTTGTTCATTGCCTGCACTATTTACTGGGCCAGACAACACTGGGGCAGACCAAAATGGTTAGGCCGGGTGCGACGCAGTCCAAAAAAATTTCAAAAAAAAATCCTTTCAAAATGTGTGATTTCCCACATTTTTTTTTATCAACTTTGGTTAATATTGGTTTACAAATTCGGTATTAAAATACCCGGTTTTCATCAAAACATTGCAAAAAATTATAAAACAAAAAAAATGTTTTGTTTTCATGCATATGGCCAAGTCTCTCAAAGATTAAAAAAAAAATCATATCATATTTTCATACAACAAAACTTCAAAATTTTTATTTTTTAGCATGCATTTTAGCTTTTATAACCAATTTATTAAAGTTATGAGAACTAGGCCAGTATTTCAAAAATACCCCAAAAATATTTTGTTTTCTTTTAGTATATGGGCTTAGAAATTTATACGTAAAACGTATTCCGGACACTAAAAAGGTAGTTCTTTTTATTGATGTTAGAACGATTAGGTTTTATCCATAAGATAAGGATCTCCTTACTATGGAGGACTTTTCTTAAACCTTCGACAGACCAACAATTAGAAAACACGACAAGACCTTATTTTTTTATCAGACAATTAGACAATTAAATAATGCAGCCTACCTTAGGTAGAGTGTAATTGGGGTGCTAATACCTTCTTTTTACGCGATTAGTCTCTGTGCCCGATCTCTAAGACCTGTTAAGGTTTCTAATGACAAAAATACTAGGTGGTGACAACCATTTCCCCTTTCCACTAATAAAAGAAAAAAATTCCTTGTCTCCCCATATTTTCCAGATACATACGAGAGTGGACAATCGCCATCGACACCGCGCGGGCATGTGCGACAGAATGGAAACTCCGCTGGGGACCCAGTGGACTAAGCTTTCTTTATGTCTAATTTTTATGTTATTGTTGGGTTTGTATGTTTGTTTTTTTTAATATGCATTTTCCTTTTATTATTTACACTTTGATATTTGCACGTATCGTTCACACATTGTATAGAATAGATTCATACATCATTCACTTTTTTTGTGAGAGTTTACACTGAAAAACTTTAGGTTAAGTGGGAGACTAGCAGCTTACCTTATGACTTTTAGTCAAGGTTTAAGTTTGTGTAAACCCTAATTGTTCGCTGAGTGCTTAGACTGGTAATGATTGGTCCAAATGTCATCCCATTACCTACTAAGCCTCTGCATTGCCTTCATGAGGGTGATCACTAGGACAACAAGAGACCATTTTGAGACTAGGGTAGAAAGCCTACCCATCATGCAATGTCCCCAAAACTTGTTCTTAGAGTATAAGCTCCCTAAATAGCCATCCATATCCAATGAGCATATACAAACATTTACATCCATTCATTGTAAATAACATACATACATGCTCCATGTTGAAAAATAGGTCCCCAAAGAATCTACAACACCTGACTTCGAGCAAGAAACATGGAAGATGAAGAGTGTGCTCATCATGATGCCCATTTTCAAGAAGAGTTGGAGTCTCTGAAGACAAGCATGGCTCGCCTCACAAGCTTACTCAAGCAAATACTAAGAAATACCTTTGGTGAAAGTCCTCCTAACCGACCCATCACCTTCAATTAGACTCCGACAACAGCTTAGCCTGAAGAAAGAATGAGTGAACATACTCAAGAGCCTCAATGCAATCCAGTATTTGTGCAATTAATGATACCTGTACCAACCCTGATAGTCATGGAAAATTAGAAGTATATGGAGACTCGATGTAGATAATATGTTAGGTAAAGGGTGAATGGTAGATAAAAGATGAAAAATTAAGACCATACCAGGAATACCTATCCAAATTGGCTGAAAGCTTCGATGAAATAGAATTTACTCATTTGGGGAGGGACAAAATCAGTTTGCCGATGCTTTAGCTACCCTAGCTTCTATGGATATAATTGGTGGTGGTGCCAAAATTCAGCCTATAGGCATAGAGATCAAAAATTTTCCCACTCACTATTGTTCAATAGAAGAAGAAGAGAACAGTAACCCATGGTACCCAGATATAAAAAGGTTCATCCAACATCAAAAGTACCCATCGGGAGCCTCGAAGATAGATAAAAAGACTTTGAGAAGAATGGCTATGGAATACTATATAGACAGGGAAATTTTGTATAGAAGGTCATTTGATGGGACCTTGCTGAGGTGTCTGAGCGATCTGGAAGCCAACAAAGCCCTGCAAGAAGTGCATGAGGGAATTTGTGTTATCCACAAAAACGGACACATGATGGCTAGGGACAATCTCCACTCCTCCTTTGCTTTGAGCTTGGCTTGCAACAATTTTACTTGCTCTCTCAATTCTTCTTCACAACCCACCCTCTTTCTTCAGATGCCCATGAATTTAGAAGCTTCTTCCATGTTGGTAACTCCTCTATTACACCATTCAGGATATGTTTCGCTAACCGTGGGATTCCTCGATCCATTCTCTTTTTTTATCAGTAACAAAGATTTCCAATCCCGCCTGATATTTTCTAGCATCTCCATGGTGCCCCTTTATAGACCCTGGTAAATTGAGCTATGCCGACTGTCCTAGGGATGCTTTGTATGTTCCCGTGCTGCTTTACAACTAAGGCAGGTGCGTAACTAACATATCTCGTTACTCCAATTAATGGTACCCAAGGCTTTTAACCATAACTCATCAAGCTTGCCATATTCCTCATCCATGGAGCTCTCCAATTAAAAACGCTTAAAGGAAGTCTTTATAATTTTACCTTCCAATCGTTTTCAAAAAAACTCTCCCACTCCTCTGATACGAACAACTCGAGTGGCTTTTGGTCGAACCACCAGAAATTTTTGAATATGAGCGTCTTTGTTTCTACATGGCTTACCAACCAAATGAATAGTAATGAGACACAGCATCTCATGGAACCTTTACCCGTTTTCTTATAATGATTAAGAGACAGGAAGGTTTCGACTAAACTCGCAGCACATGGGTTGATCTTTGTCTTTTCATACTCCATAAACAAATTAGCAGCTTCCAGACTGATAATTCCCGTGGTAGAGGGACATAGAACTAATCCAAATATTCCCAAGGCCAATATTATGTGTTTCTCTATTTTAGCACCAGGATTAGCCTTTTTAGCAATCAAGAACTCCTCTAGTCGTTTCTATCTAAAACCCCCAGAGTTATCTTTCTCTCTATATGGGATTAGGTGAGGGATTCCCAATAGTTTGGCAAGCTCATCCATGGTGTCATCAATTCTCTAGCGAAAGTACACTTTATGGGCACCTTCAAGGAATTCAGTCAACACACTATACTCTTCAATGGTAGGTTTCATGTTGACATTTTGGAATGTGAAATGTTGATAATTAGGATCCTAAAAATGGGTTAGGGCTTTTATAGCTAATGACAATATCGACACTTTCAAGAGGTGCAAAATCCTCCAATATTTCATGGAAAATTCTACTTCATCTATCTGATACTTGGTGAGCAAAAACAATCGGTTGGTGTCATTTATTATGCACCTAATGTCTTTGAGTAACGGTGTCTCATTAACATTAAGTTTAGAGCAGTCTCCTTCAGTCATTTGCAAGGATTCAGACTCGAGTATATACTCAACAATTGTTACCCCATGAATAGCGGCCATTATGTCACCTAAAAGCCCTATAATAAGGATGCTTACATGTTAAGCTTATCTTAGTGAAATTATACAAGGATCCACCTAAAGGATAGGTTCTAATCATTAAATGCATCAGGGTAGTTTTGCTATCTAGTCTCAAAGGTCTTTCGCATGCTTAGTGATCATCCTTGAAAGGTCGATATGAGGTTTGCAAGCAGCGTGAAGATAGAGGCCCTGAGTAATATTAGTTCAGCATATCGACCACTGTCGAGCAAACAATCATGCGAGAGTTGGAAAGTTTCGCGATCCTTACCCAGGCTAAAGCCATTGGGGTGTCGTTACTCCTCCACTTATCTTAAAGTTGATACCCATATAATTAAAAAAAAATTAGATGAGTGATGTGTGACGACCTAGATCCATATCCAATATATATGCAAGATAAACATGAATAACTATGCATGTTAAAATAGTAAAAAGAGCAAGAAAATAAAACTTGATAAACACAACATAGTAATAATAAAGAAAAAAAATAGTTCGACAAATATTGTTTAGCAATAAAAAGACAAATATCAAAGCTTAGTCCTAGAAGGGGGACCAGTGGAGTCACCATTTTTTCACACCCGGACATTACGGCGACCAATTAAAAATTTATTATATCTTGATTGGAAAAAAACAGATATCCGGCATCTTGTTCTTTGGGGGAAAAGGTCTTGTTTAAGGAGTCGCCACCTAGTATTATGGTTACTAGGAATCCTAACTGGTCAACAGAGATTCCAATGGTACGACACTAGTTACGCAGAAGGGAAGATGCTATCACCCTTAAGCGTCCTACTTGAAGTAGGCTGCATTGCTGGTTTTGTCTAAAATTGCTAAGAATATGTTCTCTTATTTTTATTTTCTTTTTCTTTTTTTACTCTTCTTATAATGTTCCTGACTATGGCATTAGTGAACAGTTCATACAAATATTTCCAACTTTAGCGTTGGTAAATATTGCACAAAACCCAAAAAATTGTGATATTCTTGACTCTAGCGTCAATGAACAATTTTACAAAAATTTGAATTCGAAGAAGAATTTTCCTATGCCTTTTTCTTTTTGTTTACCCTTTATTATTATTTACCCTTTTTAGATGAAAAAAAAGCATTGTACGATAGATTTGCATTTAATAGTAATAGTCCATGGATTGAGCACATAAAAAAATACAAAACACAAAAGAAAATAATAGATCAAAGTGCGAGTGGCCCATAAATAAATCAACGAAGATCCCAAAATATTTTTGGAATTTTCTGATAACACAAAGCGGCTCGTTTGGCCCAATAGCAAACTAAAATAGGCATAAAAATGATGGCCAAGGCATAAGGATGTGTTTTGCCAAACACATCCTTAGCAAACAAAATTTGGGCCGACTGGGCCTAAAGCCCAAACCCGACCAACCTTTTTTTTTGGGCTGGGTCTAGCCCAACCAGTATGGGCTGAGCTTGACCCAGCCGGCCCAGCCTGGTCACTTGCCCAAGCCAGTGACCTGGTTGGGCAGCAGGCACGCTTGAACCAAGTAATGTGTGCACTGCACAGTGCAAATGTAATTAATTACCTTCACACTGTTTTGAAAATCTCAGAAACAGAGTGAGAAGGAAGCTTTACTTGGCGAAGACAAAGACGAAGACGAAGGTAATGGTCCTAGCACCAACCGGAGAATGTTCTCTTCTTCCTTCTCCTTTCAGTCTCTCCTCCCTCTGCTCTTGTGTTTTTTTTTTTTTGTTATGGATTCTCTCCTCTGTTTTCTATTCTACTGTCTCTCTACTTTTTGTTTTTTTCCCTAGAGCTCTGTACTTATAGGGGACGTGCCTGGTCTTCTCTCCGCGCACGGCTTGCCTCTGGATAAGCACCACTGGAAGGGACGTGTTGGTGTTTCACTGGGACTTGGATACCTGAGCTTGATCCTTATCTTCCCGGGGCAATGATCTTCATGAGGATAGGGTTTGAGACTCTGTGTTTTGGTTGGATTAGGACACCAACAGTCCTGCCATTGTTGGACTGTTGGTGGTGGTTTCCTTCACACGTCAATGTCTTGTTATGGCGACGAGGGACACGGAAACGAACTGAGAAGCTGGTGGTGGAAGTCATGTGCATCGCAGTGCGTCTGGTGGTGTTCTGCATTTCCTTCGTTGGTAGTTTCTTTTGTTTCCAGAGGAAGAAGATGAAGAATAGGAGTGACCAAAACAACGTCGGAATTGTAGGTGGCCCGTTTGTCAATTCGGCCCCTGAAGTTTTGCATTTAAACCCCTAATCGTTTAAATTGAAAGATTTACCCTCCTTAAAATTAAATTAAAAATAAGTGGGTCAAAATTGGGTTATAACAAGCACCAAAATTTATAGTTCAACCACTACAAGATTTCACAGTTTTTTTACCGGCGAAATTTTTTTACCGACGAAATCCCTAACAAAAAATGTCTGTCGGCTTTCCTTTCATCAGTAATACCTAATTCCGTCACTAAGTCGGTCGGTAAAAAAAAATAATTGCCGATGATTTTATAGATGGAAATTGTGCGAAAAAAAAATCCCGCTTGAAATATAACGACGGATGTATTCCGTCGGTGATAGTGGCATATCCAGTAAATATTTTTCAGCTCCTGGTTAAATGCCGACGGACTATATCCCTCTGTAAATTCATCGGTGATTGTGGCATTTCCACCAAGCTACTGTGAAATGCCGACGGGAACATTCCGTCGGTAAATTCGTCGGTGATTGAGACATTTGCACCAAGCTACTATGAAATGCCGACGGAAACACTCCATCGGTATATTTCATCGGTGATTATTTTTAAATATATTTTTAAAAAAATTATTTATAATAAATAATATAAAATTATATAAATTAATAGTAAAAAAACAAATTATGCAAATAAAAGTTTTATTAAACATCAAAAACAAAAAAATAAAGTTAAATAATATTCATTACAAATTGAATGTGTTTCAAAAAAAATATTAAATTAACATAATGGTGGTGGAGGAGGAGGAGGACGCTGGTTCTTATACGACAAAAAAGGAGGCGCACATGTATCATCACTCTGTGATGCCATGTTCATAACCATGTGGCGAAGCTATTCATAATTCATCGAGAGGTGCTCGTATTTTTTGGTGAGTTGAGCCATGTGTTGCTGCAAGGCCATGAACTCCTTAGATTGGATGCTCGATACTGATTGCGAGCTCCCAACGGTTGAGACACTACGGGCCGCTTGCAAGTTCTCGGCCGTAGTGTTGGAGAGCTCGTACACCCGATTGTCATCGGGTCCACCAGACGATCCTACCTCCATCCACAAATCTGGATCGAAATCCGGATGGGTCGAAGGATCGTCCACATATCTCTCTCTCAACCGGCTATTATAGGTCTCCAGAAAATGAAAAAAGAAATCATCATATTCAATTTAATAAAAATAATAACTTACAAAATAAAATGGTTGAACAAACATACCACAAAGTGTTGAGCACGGTTGTCAACGAACTGTTGCGCCCCCTTTTGGCGGTCTTGACTCCACACGTGCGTCTCAACAAACAGCTCCATTGGGCTCGGTTCACGTCCAAGAGACGTAGCCTGTAATGAAAAAAATTAATTAACAACAAATTATTTAATGATATATTTCATTTAAATTAATCTTACCATCCGTTTCACATGTGCAGCAAACGGAACGGAGTCGCCGATGTGCGTTGTCACCGAGCCATGAATTGGCCGATTCTGGTTGCCAGCACCGGACTGTGAGCATCGTGTGAACCGCTCAGCGTCACGTGCTCAAGATATTACGGCCATATATCTGTCGGGATGTATAGCGGTTTGAAATCCCTCAATACCGCCACGTCGTTCCAGCCTTGGAGACCCTTATCTCTCGCGTTTTGTTTTGCCTTTTTT
>Ga0307509_10006755_pt1 | contig 15279 bp, 17 predicted proteins | sample 10_EM_MG_FD_202245 | JGI IMG/M metagenome (GOLD analysis project Ga0307509, IMG submission 202245) | Populus trichocarpa ectomycorrhiza microbial communities from riparian zone in the Pacific Northwest, United States - 10_EM | ecosystem: Host-associated > Plants > Roots > Unclassified | place...
GCGCAGCTGGTCGACGAGCGTGGTCAGGCCGTTCTTGCACACCGTCGCGAGGTCGCTCGCGTGGCCGACGCACGAGCCCGAGATGCAGCGCGCCGCGACGGCCTGCGCGATCGCGTTGCAGTCGAGCTGTTCGATGATCGTCACGCTGCCGCCGAACAGCTGGTTCGTCGCGAGGTCGAGCGCCTGCCAGGCGTGGCTGCCGAACGCGAGGCCGAAATGCTGGTCGCCGAGCTGGAGCGCACCGGCGGTGCCGACGGTCGCGGTCGGCTTCGCGACGAGGGTGTCGGCCATGAGTCCGCCGATCGGCACGACGACGTCCATGCTGAGCGGCTGGAACGTGAGATCGGTGAACTGATGGACCGCGCCGGCCGGCGAGATCGTCAACGTGCTCTCGACGACGAAGTTGTCGACGATGGTCTGCGCCATCGTCGCGATCTGACCCACGGTCTGGCGCGAAGGCGTCGTCCCGAGCTGCTGCTTGTCGAGCTCGATGTCGATCCAGCCCTCGAGCTTCGAGCGCAGCGCGGATGGCAACGCGTTCAGCGCCTGCGCCGAGGGCGTGCCCTCGTTCTGCGCGAGCAGGGCCGTCCCGCCGTGCTGCGAGAACGCCGCGAGATCGGCGATCGCACCGGTGACGGCCGGGACCCCGAGCGGCGCCGCGACGCGCGACCGCACGAGGTACGGGTACGGGCCCGGCACCGGATCCGCCGGCGTGCCCAGGCCCATCGGATAGCCGGGCGGCGGTTCCTCGGCGGCGCAGGCGACGAGGCTCGTCAACAGAACGGCGAGCGAGAGGCGATGCATGACCCTCGCATCAGCAAGTCACTCGCCAGCCGTAACACCCCGGCATCCCACGTGTTGCACCGCGACTCCCAGGGGGGCCGGTCCACAGTTGCCCACACGTTGCCCCACGGTCAGTCCGACTTTTTCCAGGCCTCCACCGCCGCGACCAACATCCGCAGGGAATCCTGAGGACGGCGGCGGCGCTCTGGTTTGTAACCGTCGACGCGCGAGCGCGCGATCACGAGCTCGAGCTCGGCCTTGTCGAACCACATGCCGTGCGCGACGCAGCGATCGATCGGGATGTCGAAGATCAGCGGCTCGTCCATCGTCTCGTCGCACGCCGGGCAGTGGCGCTCGCCGTACCTGCCACCGGTGAACGCGGGCGAGCTCGCGAGCCGCTCGCGGACCTGGTCCTCGGGCAACCAGATGCCGCCGCACGTGTGGCAGTTGCCGTGCTTGTCGAGTCTCGCGTCTTCACAGGCCGGGCAGCGCACGTCCAAAGGATAGTGCACTGCGACCACGGCGCGTTATCATGCGTGCGAGTGATCATTCCGATCGGGCATGACCAGTCGATCCGGCGACTGCCGTGGGTCACGATCTCGATCGCGGCGATCTGCACGATCGTCCAGCTCTACGCACAGTTCGGCGCGCCGAGCCTGATGGCGGTGAGCGAGAACCTCGCACTGCTCGACAAGATCCCGGTGTGGCGGCTGGGCTACCACACCGACGATAGCCGCCAGTCGCTCGCGCTCGTGACCTCCGCGTTCGTCCACGCGGGCTGGCTCCACCTGATCGGCAACATGCTGTTCCTGTGGCTGGTCGGCTCCGTGCTCGAGGATCGCTGGGGCAGGGCGAAGTTCCTGCTGTTCTATGTGGCCAGCGCGGTGGTGGCGAACCTCGCGTTCGCGGCCGTGTATCACGGTCCGACGACGATCCTCGTCGGGGCGTCGGGCGCGATCTCCGGCGTGATGGGCGCGTTCCTCGTCTACTACGCGTCGACCCAGATCACGTTCGCGTACTGGATGATGATGCGGACGGGGACGTTCCGGCTGGCCGCGTACTTCGCGCTGCCGCTGTGGCTCGCCGAGCAGATCCTGTGGTTCTACCTGGACCGCGAGGACGGCGCCATCTCCGGCGTCGCGTACGCCGCGCACATCGGTGGCTTCGTGTTCGGCGTCGCGTTCGCGCTGGCGACGAACTTGATCTACGGCAAGCGCGATCACGAGGACGACGAGCCCGCAGAACCACCGCTTCCCGTCGCCACCGCGCATCGCCAGACAGGCGCGATCCGCACGCAAGGATCCCGCGAGATCCTCGACCTCGCACGCGCGGGCGACCACGTGCGGGTGCTCGCGGCGTTCGAGGCGGTGGCGAAGGACGCGGCCAGCGTGCCGCTCACCGACGGTGCGTTCACCGCGGTGGCGCTCGCGGCCGACGCGGCCGGCGACGCAGAGGGATACGAGCGGATCGCGGCGATGTTCGATCACGAACACCCGACCAGCACGCGGCTGCCGAAGGTGCTCTGGCGCCTCGCCGAGCGCCAGCGCGATGCCGGCCGGATCGACGACGCGGTCGTCACCCTCGGCTCCCTCGCGCGGCGGTTCCCCGACGATCCGTCGGGCGCGCGGGCGGCCGAGGCGCTCCAGCAGCGTGCCGCACGCTAGGGCAACGCGCTAAGGTGGATGGGATGACGACGTCCGCCGGCAACCCCATGCTCGACTTCCTGCTCGCGCGCCGCAGCGCGGGCACGCTCGGCGCGCCGGGGCCGACGCGCGCGCAGCTCGACCAGATGCTCCTCGCCGCGGGGACGGTCCCCGATCACGGCCGGCTCCGCCCGTTCCGCTTCGCGGTGATCGAGGGCGACGGTCGCGCGGCGTTCGGCGAGGCACTCGCGCGCGTGGCGGCCGAGCGCCGGCCCGAAACTCCCGCCGCGGCGCTCGCCAAGATGCGCGACAAGGCCCAGCGCTCGCCGACGATCATCGTCGTGATCGCATCGCCGAAGCCCGGCAAGATCGAGATCTGGGAGCAGCACGTGACCGCGGCGTGCGCCGGCTACGCGGTGATGCTGGCCGGCTACGCGCTCGGCGTCGGTGCCGTCTGGAAGAGCGTGCCGTTCACGCGCGGCACGGCGCTGACCGAGCTGTTCGGCCTCGCCGAGACCGAGGAGATGCTCGGCTGGATCCACGTCGGCACGCCGACCGCGGACGAGGCAACAGCGGTGCGGCCTGCCCTCGATCTGGGCACCACCGCGATCGTCGTCGACGGCAACGGCGTGACCGCCTATCGCCCGTCGTCCTGAGGGGCTCGTACTCGGCAAAAGTGATTCTGACCGGTTGAATCCGAGCCCGAGCCCGAGCCCGATCGTCAGAAACCACGATCGGTCCTGGACGAAAGGCTCCTGCTAGGAGGGGTCGCGATGCTCACCGCCATGGTCGGCAAGATTTCGGGCTCGGGCTCGGGTCGAGCTCCTGAATCGATCAAAACCTCTCTGGCAAGGGGGCTAGGTCGTCGCGATCAAGAGCTGCTCCGACGTTGCGGGACGCAGCCCGTCGGCACGACCGGCGAAATAGCGGGCAACGTAGTCGTCCGCGGACACGTAGCTGACCTCGCGGAACCCGGCCTCGCGCGCGGCCGCCAGGATCTCGGCCGGCGCGTAGAAGCTGATGAACGGCGTGCCCGCGCTGCGCGCGCCGCGCTCGGCGAACCCGCGCAGCGTCCGCTCCTCGGGATCGGTGACGAGCTCGAGCGGGATCATGTACGTCATCGCGAACGTCGAGCCGGGTGCGAGCGAGGTCGCGAGCTGGCGGAGGGTCGCCGCGTTGGTCGCGCGCTCGAGGTACATCGCGACGCCGGTCGACGCGACGACCGCGGGCCGCGCCGGATCGAACCCGGCCGCGACGAGGCGCGGCCACCACGCGTCGCCGGCCTCGAAGTCGACCGGCACGAACCGCGGCGAGACCAGGCCCAGCTCGGCGAGCCGATGCTGCTTCCACCGCGACGTGCCGGGTTGATCGATCTCGAACACCCGCCCGGCGGCGTCGGGGTGGCGCTGCGCGAACGTGTCGAGGCCGGCGCCGAGCAGGACGTACTGCGGCGTCCCGCGCTCGGCGATCAGGTCCTCGACCCAGCGCGCCCGCGCGACGATCCCGGCGCGCATGCCCGCGGTCCTCGCCGGATCCATGTCACCGCGCGTGCGCCAGTCCGGATCGGGTGCGGCGAGCCGCAGACCGAGCTCGTCGCGGAGCACGTGCGGAGGCGCATCGATCTCGACGTGGAGCGCGCGCCACAGGGCGACGCGCACGGCGGTGTGATCGGGGACCTCAGCCATGGGGCTTCTCGGGCAGCGGCGCGTGCACGCTGAGCTCGCGCCCATCGGGATCCGCGAGGACCATCTCGAGCACGGGAAAGTGCTGCTCCTCGAACCCGCGGACGACCGTCGCTGCGCGCGGCGGCTCGAACTGCGCCGCATCGGCGACGCCGACCGCGAGGACGACCTTCAGCGGCTGACCCGCCGGCCGCTCGGCGACGAAGATGTACGGCCCGCCGCGCGGGTGGCGCAGCTGGCCGGAGTGATGATCGGTCTCGAACTCGAGCTCGTATCCGAGCCCCTGCCAGAACGCGACGGTCTTGCCCCAGTTGTGGGTCTCGACGAGGAGTCCCTCGATGCCGTTACTCTGCATGCTTCCTCCGCTTGCGACCGTCGAGGTAGCCGCGAAGCGCGGCGGTGACGATCGCCGATAGCGATTGTTCTGTCTCGACGGCGTGATGCTTGACCTCGCGGATCAGCTCGGTCGGCAGATACACGTTGAACTGCTTCACGTCGTTCGCCATGCTAACAATCTAGGATGCTAGCATCCTAGCAACGACCGGGTCAAGCGCGATTCGTGCTTCACCTCAGCGGTGGTCGATCATCCAGTCGGCGAGCTCGAGCGTCGCGGCCAGGGCCTCGTCGCACGCGGGGGCGATCTGATCGGGCGGCAGGACGAAGCCACCGCCGCGCGAGCTCGCGGGCCGCAGCTCGACCAGGAACGACAGCGCACCGTGGATCGCGTAGCTCCAGTCGCCCGCAGTGCCGCTCGCACCCGTCTCGAACGTGCTGCCGGGCGCGATCCGGTAGGTCTCGCCGTGAGAGGCGTGGATCGCGGAGCTCATCCGGTCGGCGATCGCGGCGAACTTGTCGCGGTCGGGAGGCGGCACGCGCTGGTGACTCCACGGATACGCGATGACCTGCGAGAAGCTGTGGAAGTCGACGTGCGCGGCAATGGGGTTCGCCGCGAACAGGTCGCGGATCGCCCGCGACTCGGGCTCGCTGAACGCGCGCTCGCCGCGATAGTTCGGCGAAGCACGATCGGCGCTGGCGCCGTCGTCGCCCCACGCGACGCTGTAGTTGCGGCTGAGGTCGACGCCGTAACCACCGCGCCGGTTCTTGCGCCAGTAGCGATCGGTGGTCCACGAGTAGCGATAGCCGTCGGGGTTGACGACCGGCACAACGAAGAACCGAGCCGCGTCGAGGATCCGGTGGATCCGGGCGTCGCGGGCGTAACCGGTGACGAGCCGGTCGGCGATGCAGGTCGGGACCATCACGGCGATCCACTCGCGCGCGTGATGGCCGCCGTCGAGCACGATGCCGAGCGTGCCGCCGTGCGAGATCTCGAGCGCCCGGATCGGCCGGCCCTCGAGCGAGGTGCCGATCGTGTGTGCTCGGGCGAGGTCGGGATGCTGCGCGGCGAGCGCGTCGAGGTGCGCGTCGACCTCGTCGCCATCGCGATACTCGGCGAACCAGTCGGCGGTCGCCGCGCGATGCGCGAGCCGGGCGTGCTCGGCGGCCGCGTCCGCATCGACGTCATCGACGAGGACCTCGTACGGCAGCGCGATCCGGGCGAGCTTCGCCGCTGCCACGACCTCGACCAGCGGCGCGCCGACCTCGACCTCGTCGGTCCAGACGTCGTCGGACAGCGCGAGCACCGCGGCGAGCTCCGCGACCGTGCGCGGTTCGACCCGCACCGCGACGCGGTGCTCGGTCGCGGGGCGGCGAGTCGCCGCGAACCCGAGCAGGATCATTGCGAGGACGATCGAAGCTCGGGCCGGCGCGACGTTCATCGCGCCATCCTACACAGGTAGAGTCGGCGCCATGAAGACGATCCTGGCGTGCCTCGTGACCCTCACCCTCGGCTGTCAAACCACGTTCACCGGTGATCCGCACATCGATCCGGGCCAGTGTCAGGCGAAGTGCCAGGCCACCCGGATGCAGATGGCGGGCATGATCTACATGGGCGAGTACTCGAGCGCTTGTCTCTGCGAGGTGCCGCCGGCGCCGCCGGCCATGATGCCTCCGCAGAGCGCGCCGGGCGCGGCGCCGGTGTCGAGCACCTCGCGGCCGCGATCGCTGCTCGGCGCGGCGGGCGCCGGCGGCGCGACGGCGGGCGTCGTGATGCAGATGCGCCGCGCAGCGGAGCGGCAGAATCACCGCTACTGACGGATCACTTGCAGATCTTCGCGCCCTCGGACGTCACCCGTGAGCGCGCGATCGAGCCGAAGGCCGAGTTGATCGGGGCGCCGCTCTTCGCGTACGGGTAGAGCGAGCCGCAGAACTCGCTGTGGATCGCGGCCGCGGTCTTCGGGTTCGGCGACTTCTCGTTCTGGCTGTTCAACGACTGCAGCGCGTAGGCGCGCGGCATGAAGTTGTCGGCCGTGACGGCGGCGCCGCCGATGATGTTGCCGAGCTGGTCGAGGGCGATCGTCTGGAGTTTCATGCAGGGCGGTAGTGCACCCGCGATGCCGGAACAGGGCTGGCGACCGCAAGACGCAGATCGCAACGCGCGGTCGGCGGTCCCGTTCGGCTATCTACGCGAATGATCTCGGGCCGTCGCGCGTTCACGCTCGAGCGCGCCTGGCTCGTCGAACCGCCACGACCGCTCGGCTAGCCGGCAGCTTCCGGCTCTTCGAGGCCGCGGACATCGATCTCGAGCGTGCCGCCGAGGATCTCGGCGTAGCGCTTGGACAGCGCGATGACCTCGTCGATCGAGTCGAGCCGGAGCACCGAGAAGCCACCGATCAGCTCCTTCGACTCGGAGAACGGACCGTCGACGGTGCGCAGCTGGTTGGCCGTGAACACGAGCCGCTTGCCCTTCGAGCTCGGCTCGAGCTGCTCGTTCAGGCCGAGCACGCCGGCCTTCTTCATCTCGGTCTTGAGGCGGGTGAGCTCGGCCTTCTGCTTCGCGCTGCGTGCGCCGGCCTCGCTCGCCGCGTCGGCCTTGTCGAGGAGCAGGAAGCGCTGCGGCGGGTCTTCGGGTTTCGGCATCATGCCGAGGTCCCACGGCTCGGTGAGCGCGCCGAGCTCGATCTCTCCATCGCCGAGGATCTTGCCGTAGCGCTCGGCCCAGCCGATCGCCTCGTCGCGCGAGCGGACGGTCAGCAGCAACATCGCGGCAGGGAGCTCGTGCTCGCCGTTGTACGGGCCGTGCTTGATCTTGGCGACACCGTCGCGGAACGTGAGGCGGGTGCGCGTGGCGCTGGCGCCGAGGCCCGCGCCGTCGAGGAACACGCCGCGCTGGGCATACTCGCCGATGAACGCGCCCATCTTCGCCATGAGCTCCGGGGGTGGACGCTCGCCGGCCTCGGTGTGTGGATCGTGCTTGTGCATCAGGATGTAACGCATCGGTTGACTCCAGGTTAGATCGACGAGGGGAAGAGGAGGGTGCGCAGCTGCGGCCGGCGCATCAGGAGGCCGGCCCACGCGAGGATGCCGACCACCACGGGAAAATAGAACGGCTGGCCGACATGGACCATCGTCGCGGTCGCGCCGCCGAGGTAGGCGGTGAGGCCGAGCGCGCCGACCAAGGCGGTGCGCGGGATCGCGTAGAGGATCGTCACGACGAGCAGCGTGAGCCCGATCGGCTGGATCGTATTGGCCGCGAAGCCGAGCTTCGTGCTCGCCTCCATGACCGGCGCGACCGCGAGGACCTTCATCGCGGCGTCGACCGCCATGAACGCGGTGATGAGACCCGACAGGATCCGGCCGGTCCACAGGACCGCCTTCTTGGGGTTGGGGGTGGAGAGCGAAGCGGGGAGGGTGAGTGTGTTGTCCATGACCCTCTGTCGATCCAGGTCGCGAGTCCTCGACGTACCCCACGAGAAAATTTCAAGTGGCCGAAATCACGAGGCTTGTCCTCGAGCTAGGCCCAGGCGAGCGCGACCAAGGCCTGCAGACGATCCGGCGCGGTCGCGGTCGTCTTGCACATGAAGCCGCTCTTGTGGGCGAAGTGAACATCCGGCTGGCCCTCGACGCGCGAGAAGTCGAGGCGCGGATGATCCTCGTAGCGGCCGATGCCGAAACCGTCGCCGCGGCGATCGGGATAGATGATCGCGGCGATCACGCTATCGAGCTTCTCGGCGCGGATGTAGCTGCCGAGCATCGAGCTCGGCTCGTCCGCGTCGGCGGAGGTCCGCGGCAGGTACAGCGCCTCGATCGTGGCGTCGCCGTGCGGGATCGACCAGCGCTGCACGCGCGCGGCGATGAAGTCGAGCCGCTCGCGGGCGACGCGCAGGTACTCGAGCAGGTCGTCGCCCACCATCTTCATGAACGCATAGAGCGGATCGCTCGGCTCGAGCCGGGTGGTCTGCGCGAACCGGCGCAACAGCGTCATGTCGATCGGCGAGTTGAGCTGCGAGATCGCGCGTCGCGGGACGCCGAGCCACTCGCCGGTCTTCTTCGGACCGCGTGAATCGAACCATTCGGCGGTCTCGAGCCAGTCGCAGAACCGCAGCGCGTCCTGGTAGAGCCCGAGATGATCGAGGACGAGGCTGAGCGCGCAGGTCGGCGGGTGCTCGCGCGCGAAGTGATGGTGGTCGAAGTTCGAGCGCGCCGGATCGTGGCTACCGCCGATGTCGACGATCGCGACCTCCGGATCGGCGAGCTCCGCGGCGGTCGGCTCGCGCCGGACGATCGGGCAACCATGAAGCGCGGCGAGCACGCAGACGGCGAGCAGGTCGTCTTTATGCGACCCGCCGGGATGAGTGACGATCAACTGCACCGGCGCAGCGTAGCAGTTGCTACGCGCGATCGAAGCGATCGAGGTTCATCACCTTCGTCCACGCGCGGATGAAGTCGGTGACAAACTTGGTCTTCGCATCCGAGCTTGCATAAACCTCGGCGACGCCGCGCAGCACCGAGTTCGAGCCGAACACGAGGTCGACGCGCGTACCGGTCCACTTCACCGCGCCGGTCTTCCGATCGTGCGCCTCGAACACGCGCTTCGACTTCTCCTTCCACTCGACATCCATCGCGAGAAGGTTCGTGAAGAAGTCGTTCGTCAGCGTCCCCGGGCGCTGGGTGAAGACGCCGTGCTTGTCCCCGCCGACGTTCGTGCCGAGCACGCGCAGGCCGCCGAGCAACGCGGTCATCTCGGGCGCCGTGAGCGTGAGCAGCTGCGCACGATCGACGAGGAGCTCCTCGGCCGAGACCGTGTACTGATCCTTTTCGTAGTTGCGAAACCCATCGACGATCGGCTCGAGCACCGAGAACGACTCGACATCGGTCTGGTCCTGCGACGCGTCCATCCGGCCCGGCGTGAACGGGACCTTCACCGAGTGCCCAGCATCCTTCGCCGCCTTCGCGACCCCCGCGTTACCGGCGATCACGATCAGATCCGCGAGCGACACGCGCTTGCCACCCGACTGCGCCTGGTTGAAGTCCGCCTGGATCTTCTCGAGCGTGGCGAGGACCTTTCCGAGCTGGGCGGGCTCGTTGACCTCCCAGTCGCGCTGCGGCGCGAGCCGGATCCGTGCACCGTTCGCGCCGCCGCGCTTGTCGGACCCGCGGAAGGTCGAGGCCGACGCCCACGCGGTCGTCACGAGCTGGGCAACCGTGAGCCCCGAGGCGAGGACCTGCGCCTCGAGCGCCGCGACATCGCGCTCGTCGACGAGCGGATGGTTCACCGCGGGGATCGGGTCCTGCCAGATCAGCTGCTCCTTCGGCACCTCGGGACCGAGGTAGCGTGCGATCGGACCCATGTCGCGGTGCGTGAGCTTGAACCATGCACGCGCGAACGCATCGGCGAACTGATCCGGGTTCGCGAGGAACCGGCGCGAAATCTTCTCGTACGCGGGGTCGATGCGCAGCGCGAGGTCGGTCGTGAGCATGCCGGGGTGGTGGCGCTTCTTCGCGTCGTGCGCGTCCGGGATGGTGCCGGCGCCCGCGTCTCCCTTCGGCTTCCACTGATGTGCGCCGGCCGGGCTCTTGGTCAGCTCCCACTCGTACTTGAACAGATTCTCGAAGAAGTCGTTGCTCCACTTCGTCGGCGTGGTGGTCCACGTCACCTCGAGGCCACTGGTGATCGTGTCGCCGCTGTGGCCGACGCCGTGCGTGCTCGCCCAGCCGAAGCCCTGCGACACGACATCGGCGGCCTCGGGATCGAAGCCGACGTGCTTGCCGGGCTCGGCCGCGCCGTGGGTCTTGCCGAACGTGTGGCCACCGGCGATCAGCGCTACGGTCTCCTCGTCGTCCATCGCCATCCGCGCGAACGTCTCGCGGATGTCCCGCGCCGCCGCGAGCGGATCGGGCTTGCCGTTCGGGCCCTCCGGGTTGACGTAGATCAGGCCCATCTGGACGGCCGCGAGCGGCCTCTCGAGCTCGCGATCGCCGGAGTAGCGCTTGTCGTCGAGCCACTTCTTTTCCTGGCCCCAGTAGACGTCGGCCTCGGGCTCGTAGATGTCCTCGCGACCGCCGCCGAACCCGAACGTCGTGAACCCCATCGACTCGAGCGCGACATTGCCGGTCAGGATCATCAGATCCGCCCACGAGATCTTCTTTCCGTACTTCTGCTTGATCGGCCAGAGCAGGCGGCGCGCCTTGTCGAGGTTGACGTTATCCGGCCACGCGTTCAGCGGGGCAAACCGCTGGCTGCCCTTGCCCGCGCCGCCGCGGCCATCGCCGGTGCGATAGGTGCCGGCGCTGTGCCACGCCATACGGATGAACAACGGACCGTAGTGACCGAAGTCGGCGGGCCACCACGCCTGCGAGTCGGTCATCAGCGCGTGGAGGTCCTGCTTCAGCGCCGCATAGTCGAGGGACTCGAACTCCTTCGCGTAGTCGAAGTCTCCATCCATCGGGTTGGAGAGGTTGGAGCGCTGGTGAAGCGTCTCGAGTCGGAGCTGGTTCGGCCACCAATCTCGACTCGAGGTACCTCCACCGGACTGATGCTTGAACGGACACTTGGATTCACTCGCCATGCCCGCAACTCTAGACGCCTCGGGCTGACAACAAAAGGCGTTGATTCGAATGGCTCTGATAGGTCAGAGCTATCAGTGTCACGGCTTCTTGTACTTGAGGACGAAGCGATCCTGCGTGTGCGTGCGCGCGTCGGCGCCCGGGTCGGCGTTCCAGTCGCGCGCGTCGGCCGGGTTGCGCAGGAAGTCGGCCTCGGCGACGAGCTTGAAGCCGGCCTGCTCGAGGTCGGCGCGGACGAGCTTCTCGTCGATCCGATGCAGGCGCTCGGCATCCGCGGCACCGGTGCCGTCCTTCGCGCTGTTGTCGATGATCACGAACGTGCCGCCCGACTTGAGCGCCGCGAACACGGCGGCGTCGAGCTTGTGCGGATCGTTCTTCTCGGCGAGCACGTCGTGATACGCGCACACGAACGTGACGACATCCAGGTTCGTCGCCTCGGGCGGCAGCGGCGACTCCCAGTCGAGCATCACGTGGGTCGTGTTCGGGATGCGCGGCGTCCGCGTCTCCCACGCGCGCTTGAGGTCGGGGCCGTCCCAGTGCGGCGTGTCCTGCGCGAACACCTTGCCGGTCGGCCCGACCATCCGCGCGACGAGCTCGGTCGTGTAGCCACCACCCGCGCCGAGATCCGCGACGCGCATCCCGGGCGCGAGGCCGAAGAACTTGAGCGTCTCGACCGGCTTGCGCCCCGGGTCGAGCTTGCGATCATGCTCGGTGCGATCGGTCGCCGCGACGAGCTTGTCGGGATCCGGCGGCGGCGCCGACGACGAGGAGGACTTGCACGCGACCAGGGCGATCAGGAGGAACGCTCGCATGGGCGAACTGTACCGGCGCGGCAGCACCGTTGCGCACGCGACTGCGGGGTGCGACACGCGATACGGCCGATACGCTCACGTTGCGGGGCGGAGCACGAGGTTCGCGAAGGAACCGGGCTGACTATCGACCCACAGTCCGATCGGACCACTGCTCGTCCGCAGGCGCTGGACCACGAGGGTTGGCACCACCGCACCGTTGACGAACACCTTCACCGTCGCCGCCGCGATCTCGATCCGCGCGTGGAACCATCCGGCGGGATCCGGCACCGGTGCGATCGCCGCCTCGTACACGCCGGGCGAGCGCGTGCGCAGCGCTTCCCACGTGCCATCGGGCCACGCGACGTACTGCACGGCATGACTCGCCTCGACCGGATCGGTCGAGCGAAAGCGAAACGGCCGGAAGTAGATCGCTTCGTAGCGGTCCGGATCCGCGAACCCGAACGCGATGCCGATGAAGCTCGCGCGATCGGCGCCCGCGGCGCGAAGGTCGACGTCGATCCGGCCGGTCGAGAACGTCGTGCCCGCGACCAGTGCCACCGCGGTGTTACTGCCCTTGCGATTGCCACCGACGGGCGCGAGCTCGACGACATGCTTGTCCTGTTCGACGGCCGTGCGGGTCTCGCCGTTGATCACTTTCCACGCCGTGGTGTCGGAGACCCGCGCGACGTCGGGTCGGATCGTCGGCGCGCCGCCGCACGAGAGGACAAGCACCACCGCCGCAGATCGGATCATGGACCCAGTATCGGTGGCCTCGCGAACGTCGCGGACCCGTATGCCGGCGCGTGTCGCACGGTGTCGCGGCTATTGTTGGCGATCCAGGCGTACCTGCAGGTTCATCATCTCGCGCCGCTCTGCGCGGAGCATCTCGAGCTGGCATCGCGAGGTCCGGCACGTCGCGCGCTTGCGTCGCCAGCGTTCGTCGATCCTCCGGAACGCCGCGTCGCGCGCCGTCTTCTGCTGGGCTCGCTGACGCGCCCACTCCTCGTCGGGCCGTAACCAGGGATCCGTCGGCGGCGGATCGACCACGGGCGCGGGCTGGACCACGGGCGCGGGCTGGACCACGTCGGGCGAGACACGCAGGGCAGGGCCACAGTTTCAGATCACTGCGACATCTTGTCGTGGTGCCGGGTCGCCCGCTCCTGTATCCAAGGTCCATGCGCGTACCTCCACTGCTGCGCCGGGTCGCCAAGGGGCTCGGCGTGCTGGTCCTCTTGTTCGGCGTGATCCAGCTGATCCCGTACGGCCGCACGCACTCGAACCCGAGCGTCAACGTGGAGCCGCCGTGGGATTCACCGCGGACGCGCGAGCTGACGGTTCGCGCGTGCTTCGACTGTCACAGCAATCACACGAAGTGGCCGTGGTACGCGGACCTCGCGCCGTTCTCGTGGATCGTCCAGAAGGACGTCGACAACGCGCGCGAGACCGTGAACTTCTCCGACTGGAATCACCGCGGCGACCTGCCCGACGAGTCCGGGCCGTCGGTGATCCGCGGCGACATGCCGCCGTACAAGTACAAGATGGCGCACCCCGAGGCGAACCTGACGCCCGAGGAGACGATCCAGCTCGCGCGCGGCCTCCATGCGACCGTCGGCGCGAAGGGCCGGATCTAGTCGTCGATCAGGTCTTTCGACCAGTCGCTGATGTTGACGACGTCGCCGCCCGAGGTCAGCTCGATCGGCTTCGCGCCGAGCTCGTCCTCGACGAGCGAGGTCATCCGCTGGAGCTCGTCCATGACGAGCGCGTGGATCAGCGACGCGCGCGGATTGGCGGCGCGGTCGCGCTCGGTCTTCGTCGCGCGGACGGCGACCGACACGTCGCGCGAGCTCGCCTTCAGCTGGTTCGAGAACAAGAATCCGGCGAGCGCGTCGCCGTAGTCGGCGGCGCTCTGGAAGCGAGCGGCGGGGTCGCGCGCGAGCGCCTGGCGCACGATCGCGTCGAGCTCCGGCGAGATGTTCGGATCGAGCGCCGGTAGCGACGGCACGCGCGCCTCGCGCACGAGCTGGACGGTCGCGTACGGATCGTCGCCGACGAATAGCCGCCGCCCCGACAGGAGCTCCCACGTGATCGTACCCAGCGCGAACACGTCGGCGCGGGCGTCGACGTCCTCGCCGCTCGCGGCCTCCGGCGACAGGTAGCTGAACTTGCCCTTCACGACGCCCTCGTCGGTGTTCTCGAGCTGGCTGGTCGCCTTCGCGAGGCCGAAGTCGACGACCTTCACCTCGCCGTTCTTCGACAGCATGATGTTCGGCGGCGAGATATCGCGATGAACGATGCCGAGCGGCTTGCCGGTGTACGGATGCTCGAGCGTGTGCGCGTAGTGCAGGCCCTTCGCCGCCTCGGTCACGATGTAGAGGCCGAGCCCGAGGTCGCGGATGTTCTTCGCCGCCTGGTGCGCCATCAGGTGCTTGAGGTCGCAGCCGTCGACGAACTCCATCACGAGAAAGTACGTGCCGTCCTCGGCCTTCGAGACGTCGAACACCTGGACCACGTTCGCGTGCTGGAGGAACAGCGACAGGCGCGCCTCGTCGAGGAACATCGCGACGAACTGCGGGTTCGAGGTCAGGTGCGGCAGCACGCGCTTGATCGCGACGGCCTTCTTGTAGCCCTGGATCGACTCCGCCATCCCGCGAAAGACCTCGGCCTGACCGCCGCCGCCGAGTCGATCGAGCACCGTGTACTTGGTCTGCACCGCCCCCCATGATTGCACGGCCGGCGCTCGTGCAACACTCCTACCGCCTCACGGACACGTCGTCGTCGCCGTGATCCAGTCGGAGATCAACGCGGTTGCGGCGGTGTCGGTGAGCGACCGACCGATCGGCGGCATCCGGATCGAGCCGTCGATCGTGTTCAGGCGATGCCACAGGACCGAGTGGTCGGGAGCGCCGGGCGCGAGGATCCGCGGGTTGCTCGGGATCAACCCGGCGAGGTCGTCGATCGTCGGTAGCTGATCGCACACACCGGCATCGTGGAGCGAGGTCTGGAACCGGAGGTCGAGCGGCGTGAATGTCGGCCCCTCCGGGCGGTGGCAGTTCGCGCAGTTGACATGGAGGTAGTCGCGCGCGCGGTCGGTGACGGTCCGCGTCGTGTCGGCGAGGTTCGCGAGCGAGGGCAGGGACACCGCGGTCGGGGCGCCCGGCGGGATGTCGAGCATGCCGACCGCCCACAGGGTGTCGAGCTGGTTCGCCGTGCGTCCGGTCGCCGGATAGACGATCATGTGGTTGAGCTGCGAGATCTCCGGACCGAGCGTCGTTCCGGCGACGTTCGTGTGGCACTGGTGGCACTGCGCGCGGCTCGGGAACGTCCAGGTATGGTTGTCGGCGCCGACCGGCGTGGTGGTGCCGGTGACGCCGACGAGGTCGGCGTCGGACTCGTCGGCGCGCCACTGGTACGAGTAGCCGGCCCAGCGCCCGTCATCATCCTGGCGGACGAAGAACCGGGTCTCGACCCGCTTGCCCT
>Ga0307509_10006756_pt1 | contig 15278 bp, 12 predicted proteins | sample 10_EM_MG_FD_202245 | JGI IMG/M metagenome (GOLD analysis project Ga0307509, IMG submission 202245) | Populus trichocarpa ectomycorrhiza microbial communities from riparian zone in the Pacific Northwest, United States - 10_EM | ecosystem: Host-associated > Plants > Roots > Unclassified | place...
CCACACATCGTTGTCACTGTATTGGCTACTACCTCCCTATGTTCACTCTTTTTGTCTGCTTTCACTTTCACATCTTCCGCTATTCTCAGCCCGTTCGATCGCTAAATACCTGCCCCCAGTACTGTACTTGTACTCGGGGGGTGCCTTAAGTCGGGCGACACCCATATATGGTAACCAGGGCTTTTCCTCATACTAACTCGTTTCTTGGCATTTTTTTGTATGGAGGAAAAAAGTCTGGCGACACCCAGAATAGGCAATAAGCCAAGACCTTTTGTGGCACCGCGCCCGACTTACCCTTGTACAAGTGCCAGGCAAGATGTTTTCGCACACATGCCCCGTCACCGTTACAACGCCAGTCGTTGAAATTATTACTTGTCACACAAGCTACGATTTTAGTTTTTGACCAATTAGCTACCGATCCACCACGATGTCCAAGGCTTCGAAGAGGCTTTTCAGTGTTGCGACTACTGAACCCCAGGATGTCACTAGACCGACGGAGGATGTAATCCACGAGATTATATCCGATAACAACAGACTACGGAAGGAGCTCAAGCACGTGAGGCTTGAGTTGGTGAAGTTGAAGGAGGAGATTGAGTTCGGGAGGGCTCCGTTGAGCCCGAGGTCGCCGTCACCGGACGAAGAGGCTTGCCCAAGGGGTAGGTCTACGATAGGTTGTGAAACCCGGGTTGGGAGTTTAGGGGGCATGATGGCCCAGGTGGTGGAGGGTGGTAAGAGGAGGAAGGTGGAGGTGGGAGGGCCCGTAGACCCTGAAAAGAGGAGGGATTTGAGGTTGCCAGCGGCGGTGAAGGTGGGGGGTGTGAGGTGGGAGACGGGGATTGGTGGAGTTCAGGCTGGACTGATGGAGGCCGGGGTGGAATTTTGTGAGGGCGCCAGATGGTTGGTTCCCGAGGGTGAGCTCCAGAAGAGGAAGGAGAGGGGCTCGTTGTCGTCCACTGTGGTGGTCAGGATAAGAGGAGGAGGCGTGGCTGGGCAGTTGTGCCGCACTGGCCTGTGGGTTGGTGGGGTGTGGTGCTCGGTTAGGAGGTTTGTGGCGGTGGCTCCGGTGGTGAAGGGTCCGGCTTGGAGGAAGGCGGTGGATGAGGTGAAGGTGGCGGTGGCTGGTGGTGGCGAGAGTGTGGCGGCGTTGATGAAGGACGTCAGGGGTGAGGTGAGGAGGTTGACTGGGGCGGTTGGAGTGGCACCTTTGGGGAAGAATGCGGGGGATGGGTTTACGGGTCTGAAGAAGGAGGTGGAGGAGATTGGGAAGAGGATGAATGTAGCGTTGGCTGGGCTTAAGGAAATTGGCAGTGATGTCGATGTGCTTGGGTCTATGTTGGCGACTATGTTTAGAGAGCAAGAGGAGGAGGCGAAGAAGAAGGCGAAAGGGAAAGGGAAGGGGGTGGATTTTGGGGGAGGGGGGAGTAAGGTGGGCTCGGGTTTCAGGTTTTGAGGATAAAGTCCGGGGTTTTTCCACGTCGTAGTGGTTTTTTGATCTTGGAAACTTTCTTTTGTTTTTACTGCTGGGAAGGGGGAGATGCCTGTAGCTTGGTAGTTTGATAGGGTCGTACGCTTTAGAGTAGCATGAGTGCCCGAAATGGAAAAAGTTTATAAAAAAAAAAAAAAAAATGTTTTCGCACACACCACTTTGTGACCTCACCAATTTTCTAATAATTTTTGCTGGTCAGCCACTTTGGTGTGTGCGAAAACATTTTTTTTTTTTTTTTAAAAAACTTTTTTCATTTCGGGCACCCCTGCTACTCTAAAGCGTACGGCCCGTAATCAAACCACTAAGCTACAGGCATCTCCCCCTTCCTAGCAGTAAAAACAAAAGAAAATTTCCAAGGTCAAAAAACCACTACGACGTGGAAAAACCCCAGACCTTATCCTCAAAACCTAAAACCCGAGCCCACCTTACTCCCCCCACCAAAATCCACCCCCTTACCCTTCTCCTTCGCCCGCTTCTTCTCCGCCTCCTCCAACCCCTTAAACATGGCCACCATCATAGACCCAAGAACATCAACGTCACCGCCAATCGCCTTAAGCCCAGCCAACGCCACATTCACCCTCTCCCCGACCTCCGCCACCTCCTTCTTCAGACCCGTAAACCCATCCCCAGCATTCTTCCCCAAAGGTGCCACACCAACCGCCCCAGTCAACCTCCTCACCTCACCCCTGACGTCCTTCATCAACGACGCCACACTATCCCCACCACCAGCCACCGCCTCCTTCACCTCATCCACCGCCTTACGCCAAGCTGGACCCTTGACCACCGGAGCCACCGCCACAAACCTCCTAACCGAGCACCACACCCCACCAACCCAAAGGCCAGTGCGGCACAACTGCCCAGCCACGTCCCCTCCTCTTATCCTGACCACCACAGTGGACGACAACGAGCCCCTCTCCTTCCTCTTCTGCAGCTCACCCTCGGAAACCAACCACTTGGCCCCCTCACAAAATTCTACCCCGGCCTCCATCAGCCCAGCTTGCACTCCTCCAATCCCCGTCCAACACAATGGGGGGATGCTCCCAATCCGCCTACTTGCGCAAATGGTGCTGAATTAACAATAACATCATGTCCCTTACGGGAACCCCCAAATGTAGACGCCCGGCAAAAGCGTAGTCAGTGTCATGACCACCAAAGGACTTATTTTCTTCTTAGTTAAGGCTGTCCCTCTCTCTCCACACAAGCTCGTCAATCCAAGGTGTTCAGCCCGCCAATCCCTCCGCCACAAGGACGCTACGGGTTACAGCCAAATCTCTTAGACACAACTCACAAGTATATCAAGAATACGGGCAGTAAACTTAACTCACGTTACTTGCCTTGTACCTCTAAAAAGGCTGAGTGCATCTCACACTGTGTCGTTTACTCCTTAAGCCAAACGCCTAACACATCCCCAATTCATTCAACTACAGGCACTTGATCTGGAGGACTAATCCATCCGAGACAAACACTTCTGCGAGTGGTAAACAAATCAACAACATGTATCAGCCGAAATTTGACCGACGTGCGCGAACTGTCCTCTCGGGCTGATATCAAAGCTCATGGCAGCTAAGAATACCACCTCGCCTCACAAGTGCTATTAACACCCGCTTCGCGATACCTGCTCAGGGCCACTAGGCCACTGCCCCAGCAGGCCGACCACGTCTAGCCCAATCGCCCTACACCCCTGCGGGGTAATAAGAGCCAATCAGACTTACCAAGCTCCCTGTCAGATTTCTCTTCACACAGGATACGACCTATAGCCGAGCCCAGGGCTGACCTGTCACATTCTCAGCAAATCACACTTATTGGCTTGGCCCCACTCGTAATCTGGTACATCTTGTTTACGGTACTCTCTTGCAAGCACAACAAGTGCAGGGCCATAATTTAATGCCCACGAAAAAACTTTCACCTCCGACCGCAAGTTTCGAACAGGTGCCCAGTCCACAGACTCCATGACTTGAACATGGAAGGGTCTCGCCTAGATTCGCAAACTCATGTCGAAAACTACTCACATTAGCGCAACGGACAACCAAGGTTGAAGGAATTGAACCCTCATGAGAACGCGTCGGTTGGTAATCAGGAAAATCTGAGGGCCATATGACCCTGTTGATGGAAGCCGTTACCAGCTCCACCCTACCCCCAGACCGTTGACACTGCTCTAAAACACGGTGTGAATCCATCCTTCCACTCCTGTTGTGACTAGGTCTACACCAGGGCTTCTGAACAAAGACATGAAGCCATCGCGAGATAGCCACCATGGAACCTGATACGCCAATCCGCCTAATGTGACAGGTCACAAGAGGTTAGGAGTTGGTTGTAAGAGCAATCGAGGTTGTGTGCGAAAACATCTTGCCTGGCACTTGTACCCGAGTACGTTGGGGTAGGGAGTGGCTGAGATGAAACTTACAATTGCGTCAAATACCCGCCCTGAAAGGCTTAGTCCTTGCTATAAAGAGTTAGCCTATGGCGTCTTATTGCGATTTTGAGACAAAAACTAGGATACAAATCTTATTTGAACGTACTAGCGCCGGCCTGTTCTCCCCAGTTTATGAGGTGCCGGTATGTCGCCATCTCTGAATCTCGGGGCCTGTCCATATTTGGGACAAATTGTTCCTGTAGCTTCCGATGCCCAAGACATGGACTGGAAAGAAAAGCTCCTAGGGCAGATCACCCGTGACTGGAAGTGGTTATTATATACGGCTTTTGATGTAACCGTGCTTTGGCGGAGGTCTAGACTAAGGTGCCCGGCGGTTTTCTGGATGCTAATGGCAAAGCCCGGATGGGATTACCTGGTGGGCGGAGGATACGGGTGTAATAGTTTCCCAATGAGAGAGTGCCTCAGCGGGCCGTGATGTTTGCAACACTATCGTGGCGAGGGCCTTGCTCGCGCACGGCTGCGGTATTTGGGCATTAGCCAAAATAAACTGAAGTCTTGCATCCAGAGATGGCAGGTACAGCAACTAGACTCGACCCCTAGACTATACTAAGCTTGGTCCCCCTTAAAGGTAATCTGTCGGTGAGAGGATTTTCCCGGCGAGTGAGTGAAATTCTCACTTATAATATCTAGAACTCTCAGTTTCCGGCTATGGGATGGGCTTGACCTTAGCTTTAGCCGGGCGTATATTTTCTGAGCTCAGCTTGGCCACGTAACCTTTTACCCCTCCTCGTCCTCCTCTTCCTCCTCATCTTGGGAACTACTTCTGCTCAACATATTCGGCTATACTAGGCTTTCGTCGCCGCAGCGGATTAGGAAAAAGAACGCCGGGTGAAAGTGATGATAATTTTGCAACTGAGATTTGGAGTGGAGAGTGAGGGCGTTTGATAGGAGAATCTAATCTACTACTTACGGTAATCTTTTTCCCGGCCGAAAATCGGAGCGTGCGTACATAGAGTGTCTTCATGTCTGGAGGTGAGGCGGTCAGGAATAGAACAGGATGGGCCACAGAGCTCCATGGCTGAGATTTAGGCTACGATAGGGTTTCTCCGCTATCTACTGTAACAGCAGCATTGTTCATAAATGCTGTATCATAGCATTTCTCAATCACGCCCTGGCCAACCTCTAAATTAGGTTATCGTCGAGTGCCGAATGTGTCCCTTGTATGTGCAGTGTCATATATACTATGTAAGCTAGACTAAGAATCCCAAGAGACATATGCACTACCGTAACAAGATCACCACGAATAAGAACATAAATGCCCTCTTTATGCACCACCCGGCACCAGATTATTCCCCTCACACACACGCCAGGAAACGCCATTTATGCAATCAGTTTGCATCAAGAAATCCCCCAAGTTACCCGGGGAAGAGGGATGCTCCCATTTCTGTTGAAACATATCTAAGACATCAGCACAGGAGCAAACATGGTATCATACCATAGATGTTACCGGCAAGGCTCATGCGATTAGCTGCATACAACACTAGAATTCACAATAACAAAATATCTCGCCTTGTGTGGTGTGCATGATACAATGCTATTATATATGTGCCGGCTTTATGAAGCGAGAAACATGGGTAGGAAGTGGCATCATATGATGAGTGGGGTACCGTATCTCAGCAGATCTTCACGAGAAAAGCAAGGGGATGGAGATGAGGGAGGGAGTGGGGAGTGGGGCGGGCCGAGAGCCCTTACAGTTGTCTAGAATAACTACCGGTACTTCTTGCCGGCTGGACAATCACGTGGACTGCAAGGGAAAACCGAACCCGCGGTTCCATGCTGGTGGGGATGTTGGGTGGGTGGGGGGAAACTGGCTGGGCGTTGAGTTATACTTGTATAATACAAAAAAAAGTTGGTCTGAAAGAACTGTTTAAGTTAGCGGTATAATAATACTACAGATACGATAGTTGGTTACTCGTATTAAATATTTCTCTCCACGAAGCTCTTTGAATTCCCGTGCGTAACTCTCCCCCCCTCTTTTCATCTGAATTCGATGGTGCCTAGTGCTTAGAGTTGTGGAAGAGTTGCTATTATACGATAGAAGAAAAATTAAAAGGGGTACATCATCTTTCATCACTCGGGAGCTAGTGAATCGCGACGACGGGGAGGGGATGAGAGTGGTTTATGAAATAGTTGTCCGGCTTGTTGTGCAGTGCAGCATATTATCTTGGATTGGTTGGAGCTATCGTGTTATACCAGCACATCATACTTAACCTGGGAGAGCTCTCCCGTTACCAGTTCATGGGAGGGGGCAGCGTTGTGGGAGGGCAGCGGTGGGGGGGGCCGCGTGACCCACAGGGTGGCGTGTCAGCCAGTGATGCCCGAGAACTTAAGTACAGTAACTTACTGTAGGCTGCATTTATTCATGTCACTACAATACTCGCCCGTCTTTGCCAAGAGTACCTCCGTGGGCCGAATATTTGGTGAGAACTCCAGCTCGCGGAGGTATTCTTGGCAAGGACGAGGGAGTATGATGCAAGGGGAACAATCCCATGAGGGCTGTGAAGCTCTGTTGCTGCCGGTCCTCCCTGGGGACTTCGACTCCCTCCACCATTAACTTAGGGGTATCTGAGGGGAACAAGATGGCGAACTCTATAGTCTAAATGGATAGATGGGTGGGCACAGGCGTCCATGTTTATTTAGGGCATTGAGCAAAGGGATGGTGGGTGAGTTTTATGTAAATCAACTCCTGTAAAAGCCTTTTCCCCTCTCACTCCAAACACTGTCGCAGTGCCGCTCATTAAAGGTTCCCATTAGACTAACTTATTCGCAAAGTATGATGCCTCACATCACGTTAGTGGGGCGACAATTCGGGTCATGACCTAGACCCTGGACATGCATTTATCAAAGAGTAATTCCGTCAAAGCAGGCCCAATATCACGAACGCAACTTTGCCGAGATCTGATACAAGAGGTGGGTCATAGAACGACATAAACTGCCATGCATAAATTGACTGGCCAGCCAAACCTATGATCAACACCAATGCAGAATGAATGCCGCCCTAGCATCAATAGTCTCGTCAGACAACACCTTTCTCAATGGGATCTCACATTCAGTCACGTGTTTTAAGAGGACTTTCATTCGAGTGCCAACGCACGTTGGGTAAACCATTGTAGCAAAAAAGGGTATATATTCCGTAAAGAGCAAGAAGAGGGAGAATATAAAAAAAGAGGGGGGGAGGGGAAGACAAAATAACCAGTTGAGAATGCCTTAGTCCAGAACTAAACGCCAAAAGAACAAAAAAATAAAATTTAGAAAGAAGAAAAAATCCACCCCACCACCCAGCTCTCCCTCACGGCTTTAGAAAAAGAGAGCCTTACCCATCATAACTCATTGCCCCTTTCTTCCTAGTCTCTGTCGAGTACAAGAGAGAGAAAGAAAAGAAAAACACAGACATAATTACTTGGGTTTCGATACCACCTTATTATTACCCAAAACCAAGGCTTGAAAACAAGGACACATTCTTAAGGCTGATGAATTATTGAAGGGAAAAAGTCACCCATTATCCGTCTTAAAAGTTTATAGAACCCCAAGTTATATCATCACTCCCCGACCCTCCAACCCCACGCTGCGCATTGGATGCCGTCTAGATCTTTTGCCGGGACCAAAAATCCAGAGATGCGATAACATCGCCGCCGCTTCCCTCGTCTTCGTATGCATATAAGATCTAGTCGTCGTCAGTATCATCGGCAGCAGGTAGTAGTAAAAGGGAACTCAATTACCTCACGGGTAGACTCGTGGAGCAGGCGAATGTTCTTTCCGGTGACAATGTGAACCAGCCCGCCAGTTTCCACGTTCCTTATTTCGATGAAGCTGGGCTCGAAGGCGAGGAGGTAAGGGTAAGAGAAAGCGAAGGCGGTTGGCTGCCCTTCCCATGCAATTTGCCAGTCGGGTCGTGCGCGCCATCCATTTCTATTAACAAAGAAGGAGAAATCCGAATAATTCAGCAAGAACTCGCCATTTAATCGATAGATGGCTATCGGTTTGACGTTTTCCTTCCTTTGGAATAGTTCGAGTGATGTATCTGCAGGGTCCAGTAGCGACTGGGCCTCCAACGTTTCCAGACTTACAACTTCAAACCCCTTAGAACATCCAACGCAAAGTTTGGATTTCAAAAAGTGTATTGAGGTTGATTCGGAGGGAATGTAGAATTCCTAAGATAAACAAAAGGGAAAAGGTTAGCGGGTGTTGGTAAGTTGTGAAATTGGGGATGCACCTTGAATGCCTTCAGTGTATCCTGTCCACCTCGTAGAAACCCTCGCAAAGCGGGCCGCCCCTTACCACGCGCTAGGGTATCCAAGGGCTCATAAACTTTGACCGTAGAAGACAATGATGAGCTCCTAACGCAACACACAAGTACTCTTCCAAGACACACGCCGGCTTTGAAGAAGTTTGTATGTCCTACTACCTTCTTGGGGCGCTTGTTTGCAAGGGTAGTATCGTTGGGGTCCAAGCCCTCAACAGGAACGGACATGAGTGTTTTCTCCGTGAGCAATAAAAGTATTGAAAATTCTTCCAGAACGTCAATTTGATCAACTTTGTTGGCTTCAATCACCTTTTTGGGGACCGCAGACGCTCCCTCTTTAGGTTTCCGTTCAGAGACAAATATGCCACTGTCGGTGCCATAAACAAGCTTTCTACCGCCATCTAATTCGAGGATATTAGTTAAACTTCATTAGAAGACATATTTAAAGGGGAACCGGGCCTACCAATAGGCACAAGACAGCTCACTCGGTTTCCTGCGTTGAAAAAGTCATCGCAGAGTATCGTTCGAGTAAATATGCTACTACGCTCCCGAAGCACAGATTGTTGTGCCTCAATATGCTCGATCCACTTTCTTCGGCTAACAATTGAGGAGGCAAATAGGGGAACGGTGTAGCCGCGTTTTCCAAGGTGCTGGAAGGTAATGGGGTAACCCTTTTCCTTTGAGTTAAAATCGTTAGGAATATTCTTGATAGTCTTGGTCCCCGGAATGAGGCTTGAAGACGGGCGTTTTGAAATTCCTGCCTTGGGCAAAACCTCTTCCATTTGAGCAATGACGAGCAACTCAAGCGGGATTGGCTGGAAAATAGATTAGTTTTTTCCCTCTGAAGTAAGAAAGGATGATATCAGATTTACCTTTCGGTACACTCTATACTCTTCTCCTTTGTTGACCGACTTTATTCGAACTAAGAGCAATGAATGATCAAACAAGAAAGCTTGAATATCTCCGCCACCGTCCTGTGCTGCACTTTTCTTAAGACTTCCCTTAAAGATCAATTGCCTCCCCTCCTCGGTTAGCTTCAGATCGACATGTTCACCGGGTCGGAAGATTAATTGCTCATTGAGCTGCATAAGATTGAAGTGGTTCTCGGCCTTCCCAGACTCGATATTCACCCGCGTAAGGAACGCCCGGATAAGTTCAGTGGCCTTGGGCAGGTCTTTCTTGTCGGGGTTGTCGTCACTTGTTGGCCTCATTACTGCCTCTAACAGCAATGGGTACCGAGCAAGGCGGGTTGTGGGTTTGGTGAGGTAACCATTGAGCTCCAACTTCCGTGATTCCTTCATCCGCTCCGTCTCCTCCACAAAGCGGGCGAAATTAGGGTTGGCGGCCTTCTCCTTTTCAAACTCGTATTTTCCATACAACTGATTCGAACCATACTTGATAAAAGGTTCGAACAGGGGCACAAATTCGAGAAAGATGTCTCCGATGTTGTGGACAATGTGAGATTGCTGCTGTCTTCGAGTGAGAGCCTCTGCGAGACGAGAGTTGACACTATGAACTTCCAGAACATTTCCGAAGACTGTACGGATGAACCTCTCACGACGGTGTTCCGGGATGGGCGAGGGGTTTTGAGGATTGGTCGAGCGTAATGGTTTCATCCAGAAGTCTCGAAGGTATTCCAAGTCCTTCACGAAATCTCGCTCGGTGTATATGGCTTCGCAAATAACCTCCTGCCTCTTTTTCTCCTTCTCTGATACGCTCTCTGCAATCTCCTTAGGCACCGTGTGAATCCACAGCTTCTGTTCCTTGTCATCGTCTCCATGTAAACTTGACCGGGATTCCTCCCGCTTCAAACCAGGCCGTGGCTGCATGCTCAACCTAGCCTGTTGCTCTAGACGACGAGGGCAAGCGATTGAGTAACAGAGTTGTTTAGGCGTACAAGTGGGCGAGTAACACTCCGTGAGGAGGGTAAAGACACCATTAACGTCATTGTCATCATCAAGCAAACCATCTTTGAACTGATACACTTCCATTTGTGAATCCCGTAACCGATGGTCGTAGGTGACATCATGAAAGAACTTTTGGGCGTCCAAAGCCCTTCCTAGAAGCAAGGCAAGACTTCGATCACTAGTCTTGATGATATAAGAAATCACATCAACAGCTTCTGAACCAGTGAAAGCCGATTTGTATGCAAGTTCGTTCTTGACACGATCTCCAACAATTATGCGCTCCCGCATAGCATTTGCAACCCGGGACAACAAAGCAGGGTATACGAGTGGTGTACGTTTCACAGGGATGGAGGCACCATTTCCGGGCGAAGACCCAGAATTATTCATTGAAGGCCTTGACACAATTGTGGAATCTGCGAGAGATGATTTGATAGACGGGGGTCCAGAAGGGCCAAACGCCGTAATGCTCGAAGAGGTACTAGTAGAGCTTGGTGTCCGCTGCTTAGAGCCATAGTTGTTCTCCCTAGCCGGCATAGAGTTAAACCGCTGTTGTTCCGGTTGTTGTCGGTACTGACTAGTTTGACTATACTGACTCTCCTGAGAATCCTTTCGCCGGTGAGGGATAACTCGCCCGCTCGCAGTTTGAGAAAAATCTCGATCATGAGGGTATGTGGTCAGTGACATGGTCCGCTCATCATGCCTCTCCGGCACGATCCTCCCCTGCGCCGTAGTTCTAGACATATGAGGCCCCGGCGGTCCAACTCCAGGGCGAGAGAAATGTGGCCCCGACGGTCCGCCGGAGGGTGAGTACGTTGCTGCCATGGATCTGGAACGATACGGGTCTGCATTGAGAGCAGGGGGAGGTGGATAATACCTATGGGGAGCTGGTTTTGACATGTTTGGGTTAGGGGGGGGAGCACCGAGGGGTTGAACACGCATTGGCTGGGCGTATGGTCTCCGTTCAGGATGCATAGGCTGAAGTGAGTTCTGGGATTGGTATTGTCCCCTAGAGTTGGGGTTGGATTGTGGGTGATGATAAGCATTAGGAGGAGCTTGTTGATTATATCCATTGGGTGGATATCCCTGCTGCTGCTGACGAGATGAACTGGTGTATCCAGACATTCCCGATTGGGAGGACATTGTTTGTGAACGCCCACTTAATGGCGAGATGGTCGACTGAGATGTCATGGTGTGAGAACGGCCCGACGGAGCGGTACCAAAGATATTTGAGAAGGCGGCATCACGCTGTGAAGCCGGGGTATGGGGATTGTAAGGAGGCCTGTACATCCGCTGGTTTTGTTGATGGTCTCCCATGGTTCCGGGGAAGGTTTATCTGTAAAAAAGAGGAAGAAACGTTAGCGGTCAAATAGTATCTATTGCATGGCTAATGCATGTAACAGCTAACTAGGAAAGGTGGCCGAAGCTTTTCGAGACGTGAGGGAAGGAAGATAGAGCTTAAAGAAGAGAGTACAAACAGAAGTACAATTTTCAACGCTAAAAAAACATGCAGCTATCTAAGAGGGAGGGGATTAGAGGGGTAGGAATCGGGTGGAGATGTTGAGGCACAGAGATGTGAGCCCGATAGGGGAGTTGAGGTAGGGGATAGGGACCAGCACTGCTGATTGATTATGGTGCTGAACGAGGAATTCATTGGTGGGGACCTGAGAACTGGGCAAAGCTGGGTTTTGTCGTTACCCGGCCACAAGATGGCCTACCCTACTCATAGTGCTCTGCTCTAGATCCTCCTTCGTCTACCTGTATCATAATACCGGCATCATACTGCCGGTATACGCCAACAAAGGGTTTTCCCTTGTTTTTGTTTTATGATACCATAATATTATTCTTATTTGACGGAGAACAGCAATTTAGTCAGCAATTCCGTTCTACGATAGGAACCAATAGCAACGATAGTAAGGTAAGCGGCCCATAGGGAATTTTGAGGTTTCATATGCGCTGTTTCTCGTTCACTTCTATTTCTACATTTCGACTCAGCAAACTCCCTCCCCAAATACCGGTACGAGTACTGACCATAAGGTACCTTACTCCACTTGTGCTTATATGGTATCATAAAGGATAAGTGCTGCACAGTTGTGAGTGGGCACTGCACCCGGTAGGCGAAAAAAAAAACGATTTTAAAGAACACCGATCGAGCAACTGCCCAATACCTTGTGCAGCGTAGACACGGTAACTGGTGCAGGTGTTCAGCCAGTCCTGGCTAAACGCCCACCCGTGGCCCCTCCGGGATGGTAAACCGCACTCGAGCGCTGTAGGCCAAGATCGAGGATAACAAACCTTTGCCGTATGCGATGATGTTCCTGTCGTTTTTTGGTTCCTTAAAAGCCACTTCCCCAGCCCATTTCTCCTCTAATCCCGCTTAATGCCAGTGTGCACAGTGACGCCTCTTGTCTACTTACCCCAGGAGGGTATCCTGGTCATGCTTGATATTTTGGCTGCAGGGTGTGTTCGACCGTAGATGACCTGCGTAACCAAGATTGACACAAAAAGAAAGCATTTTCCTCTTTGATCTTCCTTTCCCTTTGAGACATGAGAGGTGATCGATTCTAAAACCCTATCCTTGGATCTCGGCAATCATCTCGGCCAGCAAACCACTGGCACCTTTATCTCTATCAGTAATGCAATACTGTGTCCTTCTGCGGTGCTGGTACAGTACCTCCTGCTCACAATACTCGAGCTGTGTCTTGTGGCTTACATGTTATTTTCTCCACATTTACGTACAATATTTACTTTTTCCTATTCACCAGCTAAAATAGAGCCCATGGCGACAGTGACTACCATAACCGTCATCTGTTTTGAGAGGGGCCACAGGACAAGCAAAACGGAGTAGCAGCAGACCATAGCACCACAGTGGAGCCTGGCGAGTGATGCAGACAGACGGACCATATCCGGCATGAAAGAAGGATGGACTACCGGTACGGCACGAGAAAGGAGCAACCTCTCATAACTGCGCGCTCATGCTCTCATTCCATAGGGTGTCTCCCCCGCCATGGTCGAGTGTATATGGCGATACTTGCAGATCGCTGGTATGTATTGTGCAGTATGACGCTTCCTCTGCCATCTCGGCTTGCCCTCAAGCCCTGCTACCGGCACGTAGGTACTTCTCTGCACTCCATCTTTTTATTTTAATATCAGAACTCGAATCGTTGTACCAGGTTGTCGGCGAAAGAAACCGGCCACACAGGGTTCTCCATATAAAACGCTCATTCTCAACATATGCCTACTCACCACCATAACCTCACAAAACTCTAGATTGCATAGCTTCGCATAGAAACCATACTAGGAATTCTGAGTGCCAGATCTGGAGGGCCCAAAAGAAACCGCCAAGATGAGCAATTTGCACTGGACTCCTACATGGCAACCTATGTTAAATCCTCCGTGATTCCCTTTCATCTGATGACTTTCTAAAGGACAAAACCCGCTATGCACTTTTATCAGTAGGATGAAGTTGTGCACTTTGTATGGAAACCCGAACGGCTGTCGGCCTCTTTTGTCGCCAAGCTCGAATAAGTACCATACACTTCTCGGCAGCCCAGCACAACCCCAAATGACACCAAATAGCAATCATATTTACCGAAACGTTTATGTAATTAAAGGCATTTGATGTCAAAGTATGCTGGAAAAGCTTCTTAAGTTATAGTACAAATATCAATAGGGAGGTGTGGAAAGCAACTGCTAATAAGCTGAAGTATTCTGAAATTAAAAATTACTATAAGGCATAACTTTTGATTTCTCAACTGTTTTTTGTTAGATATTAAAAAGAAAGAAAAAGAGAGAGACAAAGTGTATATTTATATTGAGAATGATTGAGTTTAATCTTAAGTGTAGTAACTTATTATCCTTACAAGGTATGGTGCCGGAAGTTCAAAAAGGGAACCTCAAATTTCCTATTTTTCAAATGCGTAAGGCTCAACACCTACAACCATAATATCTAAAAAAAAGCCTATTTCTAAAAGAGAAGATAAAGAAGAATATAAAATAGGTCGTTTTTCAGCAATTGAGTTTGTAGTTGTAAAGCCTTGATGATTTAAAAAGTTGTATTTTTAGAAAGAAAGAAGAAAAAGTATTTCAACAGCTACACTTGATTATGTTAGTAAGCATAGCTGGATTTTATAGAAGCTTAGTTTTATTGTATTTGATTAGTTATTTGTACCCAATATGTATGAAAAACACTCTTGTTATCAAACCCTAGTTCTCAGTTGACTTATGTAACGACCCTACGATAGGTAGCTACAATCACTATCACCTTAGCCAAAATGGTATACCAAGTGGTATCCAGAGGTGGTATGGTCTCGTATATATTATACACATGGCTGGTAATCCTAGGATAAGGCCTAGAGAATAGTTGAGTAGCTTTGAGGTACTCTAATAGGCAGGGTAACCTTTCGGGAAGACATTCGCATAAGGTCAAGAGATATATGGGAATGTTACACGGACCTCCGAGACGACTTCTGTGGTCGACTGGAGAACTTCCTGAGCGGTTAAAGGCATAAGAGGGCAAAGTTACCCTACCTTGGGAATTTGGTCATTATGCCCATGGGTCCCAGTTACCCTACTGAGGAACCCAAGTTACCCTACCTTCACCGGCAAAGTCATCCTAGAACTTAGAGGTTGATTGCCTCACATTATATGGGCTCTTAGATGTTCTTGGGCGCACATGCATCTGCGCGGAGAGGCCCCACGCCTGTATGAGGGTGGCCCGAACATGCTATTAAACTTGGGCGGGTTTTGCTAACACCCCCCTCTGGCCCCAGCGTTGGGACGGCGCGTCATAGGCAGACGGCTGTGTAGTTGCTTGTTTGCTAGTAAAAAGAGGTCATTGGAGCAGCTGCCGTAACACCGTATAAGTCGTCGCCGTCCGTCTGACTGAATGTTGTTCGCAGGATATATAAGGGGAGTATGGGTAACCGCCAAAATGGAGGTCGCCCATATATGGTCTCTCGGGCATCTAGGAGTCTATTCTTGCCTACGGTTAGTAGGGTAGTCTTCCTAGTGGTACTCAGGTTGTCTCAGAAGGCCAGGGTGCTTTCGAGACAAATATCTCAGTAACCAGCCCGGGCCTTCTCCCCTTGATTTGTAGCATTACTATGGGTTGTTATTGGACTCTAGAGGTATGAGTCTTATCACGGTAGAGTATGTCCCGAAAGGCTGGCAATGGGTAGCGCCCACTTAGCCAACCATCGGCTACATCTC
>Ga0307509_10006757_pt1 | contig 15276 bp, 9 predicted proteins | sample 10_EM_MG_FD_202245 | JGI IMG/M metagenome (GOLD analysis project Ga0307509, IMG submission 202245) | Populus trichocarpa ectomycorrhiza microbial communities from riparian zone in the Pacific Northwest, United States - 10_EM | ecosystem: Host-associated > Plants > Roots > Unclassified | place...
CTTTTCCAGAAATGGTTCAAAAGAAAAACCTCGAAGCTTTTCATAAGATCATCCACTTAGATGAACAATTCATTCAAGAAATTCACAACATGTGGCTGTCTCTCACGAGATCTTCAATAATATTGTAAGCTTATGAGAAGTGACCCCCCCCCCTACTACGAAGCCAAAGATGTAATTAGGACCACCATTTTTTTTCACTTTTATGCCTAATTTACTTAATGCCCTATGGTGGCCTTGGCATATATCGGCTGTGGGGGCATGCCTTCATTTATGCAATGCTTACTAGCTTGTTGATTATTATTCGAACGAGACTCTCAATAGTCACCATGTGATGCAGCCCGTGACTTTACCCATTTGCATGAGAAAGATGCTCTTGGCATCAAGCATTCTATCTTTAGTCTCTGGCTTAATTCCCCTTTTATTATGCTAATCTGAACTACTTTGAATTGAATTCGGGAAATGCTTAATTCATAAGCATAATTAAGAAATTAGTAATTAATATCAAGGTCTAATTAAGGGTCTATAATTCAAAATCTTAGAAATACTATGAATTAGTGATACACTATTAATTTCAATTATCCATTCTAAAATAAAGTTAATATACATCAAGTATTTGAAATACTATGAATTAGATTTTTAACAATTGAAATCAATGGTTCAGATTTTTCTAGCACAATATCTAGTCTAATATTTTTTTTATTATTGCATCTTGAATATACACAAAAGGGGGTTCGTGATATTTTCTTAAAGGTGATAAAGTTTACATGAGACTTTCAAATTGCAGATAATATCATGATCAGCAATATTGTCGCTCCATCATGTACTGATAATGACGACTCTACGAGCTAACTATACAATGAATTGTAGGCTGCCTTTACAGGAAGCATTATCATAATAAGTGAAAGAACATGGGAGTCATCTTTGCCACTCGTGCGGTGGGTTAGCCTCTGACCCCAGAGGCGTATTACATCAGCACCTGACTTGCCTGTTTCAGTTCCCATCTCAAGTTCAAAGTTTTAGGCGGATGGCTACACGGCCACATTGCTGTGATCAAGAGGTTCTTGATGCTCCTTCCATGCATGTCTTTAATTGGTTCAGGGATCTAAGGAGTTGTGTAGGGTTACTTTAACCCATCATGAGCTACAAATCCAGTTAAATTATGATTTCGGAGGAAATTCTCTAGGAGATCTACCAATAACTAGTTCGAGTCTCTCTTTCTATCGTGCTTTTGGGAAGTTGAACCGATCGAATGGTTTCATATTTGGATCCACGGTCTCTTCGACGAGCTAGCTACCTGCCCACGAAGAGAAATTTCCATGGCTTCCCTGGCATGACCTAGCTAGTTGTAATGACCTAGTTGTGGTGGTCTCCGCATACATGGTGCCCTTCAAGTCTTTAAACTGATCGATCCCCACTATAGTAATCAAGGCTAAAAATAATGAAGTAGCTAGGGTAATTGACTTGCTCGTCCTTGTGCCTAATTCACTTTACTAGCTAGCACTATTATGGAGTAATTATAGTGATGTAGACGTGATTGTGCTTTACATTCGGCTAGTTTTTGGTTTGAGATCAAAAGTCATGTCCAAATCCAAAATTCTTAATCCTTATGATTAAGTCAAATTAAAAAACTCGCTTAACCAAAACATTAAGATAGCAATCTTAGTTGACTCAACATCAGCTGGCAACCATCTAAAAGTCTTGATCAGATTAATACACATTTATGATATAGGGTTTCTAGCAAAAAATAAAAATAAAAATCAATGAGGTTTTTTTATATATTTTTTTTAATTTTTAATATCAACATATTAAAATTATTTAAAAAATAGGTTGAACTATAAAAACAAATACATATTATCTAATCTCTTGCTTAGCAATGGTATTAATTGCCAATGAGTTCTTAATTTAATCTGCAAGATTAATTGTCTTCTTTCCTTAATAATATATTTTCTTCAAAGAGGTCTACCTCTCCTTTGTATAATAAAAAAAAAGGGTTAATGTTTGCGAGGTTATTTTACTCTTGACTTCGTGTTTAAAACGTTTTTTTTTTAATATTTTATATGACTTTGTAACATCATACTGTTAGGACCGGTGAGTGAGGATGTTAAATGTTATCATTGAGTCTATAAAATTAATATGAAATGCGTCCAAATCAATAAAAACTAGAAAAAATAAAAATAAGATTAATGATAAATAAACGAACGGGAAAAAAATTGAATATGTTTTTTGTGTGTTTATATTATGATTTGAATTGGAGATACAAAAAACAAACAGGAAAAAATGAATTTTTAAAAAAAAACTACAAAAGTAAAAGGAAAAGAAAATGAATAAAAAACTACCACAATATAATCACAATTTGTTTTTTCTAATTTTCATAGTTTTTCAATTAAAAGTATACGATATTCCAAAAATGAAATAAGATTTTTCTGGGTGTCATCCGATTTTATTTATTTTCACTTTTTTTCTAATTTTATTATATTTTCAGTTGATTTGTTTAATATTTTATTGGATTGGACACATGACAATTTTGTATACTTCACGACAATGTTTAATATCATCGATTCTATAGAAAGAAATAACAAAGATAAAAAAAAAAAACAAATATTTATAAGAATAACAACAATAAAAAAGAGTAGAGAAACATTTTAAACACAAAAAAAAAAAAAAAACACAATACAGGAACCTTCAAGCATTAACCCAAAATGAAAATGATAAAAAAGAAAATTACAATAGTAACCCAATTCTTCAGTCTTCACTTAATAGAATTTTACAATTACAAAGATAAAGCTAAACGTCCATGGATTGATTATCAAAAGTCCTAAAGTGGAGATGTACATCGTTTTCATGACAAAAGATCAACGAGTAAATGATTACCACAACCTTATAGTTATAGTCTAGAAACAAACACATGGCACCCCATAATTTAGGCTATTAAAATAAATCAAAGTATTATTGACACTAATTGTAGTCTAAGTACGTTCCTAAGATTGTGCTTGATTTTGAGGTGTGAATTTGTGTTTTTAAAGTGTTTTTTTTTATTTTAAAAAATAAATTAATATTTTGTATGTGTTTTTAATGATTTTAATATGTTAATATAAAAAATAATTTGATATATTTTTAATTAAAAAACATTTTAAAAAAAACATTTATATCATATTATCAAACACAATAAGGTAGTGTTTGATATTGTAGTAACGATTGCTTTTCATAGTATTTTTTTCTTGTAAATACATTAAAATATTATTTTTTATTTTAAAAATTTTATTTTTTTAATATTAGTATACTAAAATGATTTAAAAACACAAAAAAAAAATTATTATAAAACAAAAAAAAATCTTTTTAAAAAACAATATCACCGCAAAGAAAAACGCAGACTATGTCTATGAAAATAATTGAAGAGCAAGTAATAGGCGTGTAGGAGAAATGAAGGAGTTGTCACCGATGGAACTTTCATCATTTCGAAGGTTGCCTCGATTGGACAAGCAAAGCATAAATACCATCCAATATAACCCTTTGTCTCGGTGCTTGGTGAAAGTGATGCACCGCCTAAAATAGTAAGATGGCACCATCACCCTTTTTTCTCACATCCATTCTCTTTTCTCACATTATATTTTATATTAATATATGCTCATCATGCCACCATCAAGCCCTTTTCTTCTCGCAAATAGTGCCCTGATTTTTTTAATGTGCCTAATTCTCAATTGATGGTCTAATCCATTTTGCATAACTGTCTTGATTGAACTTGGTGGTGTTCTTTATTGGTTAAAACTTGGCATCCTCCTCTAGAGCTCATGGAGGGTAGAATTAGCATGTCAAACTTTTGCCCCGTTTGATTGCACGGCCAAGCCACACTAAAAGCATCATTCGATGTTTTTAATGCGGCCAACCGTGCATGGCAGCCTAATGATGTCTAAATATACTTTTAGAAAATGAGTTTCCAACTAGTGGCAATTCCTAACAAAGCAAGAAAGAAAAAAGGGTACGAATATTTGTAGAGCAAAAAAAAGAAAGAGGGTGGAATATTTGGAGTTTCAATTTTCCCATGAGACTGCCAGGCAGAGAGGGAACAGCATACATCAAAGAAGGTTGCTTCACATGAGGGGCAAGTTCATGTTGTGGATGCTCTTTTTCTTGTTTACTACCTAGATTTCATTTGATTGAAAAGAAAAGAAAAAAAAAGAAGGAATTCTCAATCTGTGCGTGGCTGGCAATCATTTGACATACCAGTTAGCCCAGTACCCCACTACACAATTTAATGCCCTTGTCACCATGTCCATCATCGTACAGATTACAGTCCCTAAGATGGTGTCTTTAAGTTCTTAACCATTAAAAGGGTTCTTGAAGGTTACGTTCTGAATTTAATTAAATACGTAAATCTTACTCACCTCAGAGCACTCGATCTCTTTTCGTTGATGATGGATGTCCCTTCCTATCCTTTTGACCGACAGCCCTAGGAATCCACCAAGTACGAACTTGTTAGCTCAATGCTTACCTTTCCAGTTTAAAATCAGAACATTTTTTTGCTTTATTAAAGGACATCGAGAAGGATGCAAAAGTGTGTTTTCTGCACAATCGAACGAAGAAAGCAAACCTCTCGTTATCACTCTAGCTTGATGACAGACAATGCATTCAAGACCATCATCCAGGCCGATATTTCTGACAGTGATTTGCAACGTTTAAGATGTACGGTAAATAGGAAATGCTCGAAGCAAAAATGAAAAGTTGCTTTCACTACAAGTTTATACAAACATTTCCTAAAATCCATGTAAAACTCAGTCAGAGGAGTCCCCGATGTTAACAGTACACATTTTACAGTAAGATCTGGGGGATATTCAGGGGAAGGATATCAATCCTATGAAGCCCATCGAATCCTTTTAACCCTTTACCTCGCATTTCTTTGATCAGTTGGCCTGTTAGGCGGATTAAAAGGACTGTTCGACGACTGTACCTTGATGCCCAATATTTTTTTCCTTTTCTTTCAAAGGCCAAATGATCTTCAGTATCACAAGTATAAAACTGTCTTTCATCGAAGACCAGATGAAGCGCGTGGTTTCCCCTTTATGGAGTTTATGTGTTGGGTGACAAAGATAACTCCCATCACAATTAAAAGGCAACCGACCAGTGTGCTGAAGAAGAGGGCACCTGGTGACCTAGTCTGGACAAAGCCATACACCCCATTTGATGTCACAACAATTAGGTCAGTAAGGCCGTCATTTGTGAAATCCTCACAGATCAGAGCATGGGTGGGTGGTGCAGGAAGATCAAACGATGTCTGGACACTTCCTCCAGGAGATATAACTGCAGCCTCTTGATCACCAGCTGCGAGGATCATTTGTTGATTGTCATGCGCACGCAAAGAGAATGCCTTTAATGTGGGGACCACCATACCACCTTCCATCATCCCTGATGGAGAAGGAAGATTTGACCATGTAGCGCCTGTCAGTATTTGCCATTGCCAAACAGCATCGTGGCCATGCAGGCCAGGAGAGTATGATGTCACCTGAAAGAAATGGTACACTTCTCAATCTTGTTGCAATTAACAGGGCAAAGGCACGAGTGTGTTTACTACAGCATTTGACCACCTCCCCCCCTCTCCCAAAACCAAAGAGCTGATTGTTAAATCAGATACTGCAGTAAAGGTGACGGACAAACACTATCTAGACAAGAAGCTAGGTCTAGATTAGAACATACCTCCCCTCGATTTGTTAAGAAGACAACATCACCATGACTCCCCTTGCGATGCCTATGGCCATCACTTCTTGGGATGAGAATAGGGGTTGCCACCTCTAAAGAAGATACATCAGTTCGACCAAAATTTCTGCCGAAATCTCCATGTTGGAATAAGTTAAATGGCGAATGATGACATATAGAAGCATTAAAAAGTTGCTCTCGTACTGGTACACCTGAAGTTGCAACAGCCCAACAAGGTTGCAGCACTTCCATTGCTCCACTAACGACAGTCTTCTCAGCTCCATTTCCCCCAACAGCCTGAAAAGAGGAAATGTTAACCATTATAATGAACACACGTATATCAAGCAATTTTACCCACCCCCACCACTTATTTATAAGCAAAAGAAAAGGTTAAACAAATATAGTTCTCTGATTGGCCATGGATCTAAAACAGTGAATAGCACAGATGTATACAGTTGGCATTTCTCAATCTCATTTTTAATTACCAATCACAACAAGCTGTATTGCTGTGGTCTGGGTAAAATGAGAAATGTTTTTGTGGCACATAAACAACAACATTCATGACCAGTGACGAAGATTTATGGCATATTATGTAATAAATATTTTAGAAAGAGCACATTTGGAATGTTGAACATAATGTAGGCAAACGGTGACCGGCCACGAAGGCTCTTTGGGCGCTGCTCCTTCTCCTTGTCTCTAGCCACGAGACAGTTGAGAATAAACTCATAGTTTTCATTTATGAATTGCCTTGGATGAAAAAAACAATTGCACACCTGGACATGATCTAGGACTCCATCACCGTTGATATCAGCATGAAGGCCACCTTCTTGAAGATGAAGCTGATTGAAGCAATGAATTTCATCGAACTTGTTAGAACTGCCTTGATAATTAATATAATAAGCAGTCGAAATTGTTTCAGTTAACAGAGCACATTCAACTTTCATTTCACATGAATAAGCAGTGGGTGATACAGCACAAGGGTTTTTAAGAACAAATATCTAAAAGAAAAGGGTTGGGCATTCTTGCTCTAATAGCAACATTTATGTCTGATGTAGTGTTTAACAGCAAGAAGATGGCCAACGCATAACAAGTGAGCCATTTACCAGCTATCAATAGCTATACAATATTCTTCCAAATAAACTACATGATGGCACAATGTCACATTTTTAACATTTACCTTACAAAGGGTGCGGCCAGATGCCAAATGAATAGCTTCTATCCCTTCTTTTTGGCGAGCCACAACAACATTAGGAACCCACCAAAGCTGAGTGTAGTTTGTTATGGTAGGAATATATTGTGATGGCTGCAGCAATGAAGTATAACAAACAATCATCATTTATCAAACAATGGATAGGTAAATTTTGTGGTTGGCTCATACAGATTTGATGCACTGCAACACAATGCCAACATATAGCAAAGGTAAGCTAGAAATTGCCTATGGAACTCTATTTGTTTTTCACCAAAGATCTTCTTTCAACAAGTAAAAGATTCATATAAAAGCACAAAACAAGAATGGGGAAACAATCACTACTGAAAAGTTTCAGACCTAATTCTTAAACACTTGATAGAATAGACACAGAGTTATTCAAATTCACAATTCACAAACATTAGCAACACAATGCCTTTCCAAACAATGGAAAAGTTAAATCCACATCACTTCTTGTTCTAGTACCAGTATTTCCAACTAAGGGGAGTTACTATTTCAGTAGCCTCCAACCATACTACAGAATAGGAAGCAGATATGTTTTTTCAAAGGATTTCACACTTGAGTGGTAAAAAAATTGTATCATAGACACGTCATCACGATTTCAAATTGCATTGAGCAAAAGATAAAAAATAGCCAAATTTTAATGTGGAAAGTAAAGCAGATTATTTAAATGAAGCATGGGATTACATGCTAAAAGGTACAAGCTTGAATACATGACATATTTTGATCCTCTTTCAAAGGCATGTGATGTGTAATAAATTCTACCTAAGCTTTTGGAGCAAAGATATATCCATCCAGGAAGAAAGCCGATGGCATATGATGGAGGTTGCTATTGGCAAGAATCCAGGGTCATTCAAAATCTTGTATAAATGCATTTACTGATGTGGTCAGATCTTACCTTCTTTGATTTTGTTGAGCTAGCATATTTTGCAGCTTTCCCAATCAGGTTTGAAATTTTCTTTGTCGTGTCTTTTCCAGGAGGATGGTTTTCCTCAGGCTTGTGGAAAGGGTAGTTTGAGTTCTTTCCATTTGATTTTTTTGATGTTTTTCTTTTGTGGCGCCTAAAGTGTGATAGCTGCAACACAGTATCTTCTCTCCTATCCTGACATAAAGATGAAGGAATGTCCGGTGAACAACTCCCTCATAACAAAAACATGATCATAAATTAATTGGATTAAGAAATATAATTACCCAGTGATGTGGCATAACTCCAAGGATTGATTCCCTAAACTCCCTGCATTCAAACTAAGGAGTAACATGCCTCAGAAAGCTTATCTTAAAGAAAAATCATCAGTATAAATGGAGATAATCTGAAGCTTATCCTCTTTTTCTAAGTAAATCTTTTAGCGGGGTTCATTTTAGTTTCTTTTTCTTTTTCTTTTTCTTTTCTCTTTTCTTTTTTGGGGGTGTGGGCATGAGTTGAAATTGACTTGAAAGCAATCTAAACTTAATGACATTCTCTTTGACAATTATGAAAGATCAATTCTTCTAGATTTTATCAATAACAAGAATGTAAGGTTTTTTATCTGCATTGAGTTGAAAGCTACCTCTCCAGGATGACGACTGTTTAAAGCATGCACATCAAGCTTGTAGTTATGCTGTGGAATCAACTGTGATGCAGCATCTGAAGACTCTGCTTCAATGTTCTACATACACCAAAACAGAAACCTCAGTAACACAAAGGGAGAATACATTTCATAGCAGAACCATAGAAATACTAATCAACTATGTTCGAATACGGATGACACCTGCCCAAATTAATGCTCTCAAATTGACATAGAATTTCAGAACCCACGTGGATGATGCATTAGAGGCATACATTCGTAGATATTTTACAGCATAAACCCATTTGGAGCACTCCTCATTTTGTTCAATTATCACTTATGATAATATATAGAACACATAAAACTTAAAGTTCTTTGAAGGACAAATGGAATTTGTGCATGACTCAGCAGCAACATACCAAGTCATTCACAACCATGTGAATAAAAAGTAAGAATCATGAATCAGGAGGACAGTTCATATAACAATTGACAATAAACTGAAATTAGTAATACCCACCATGAGATTCAATGCAAGAAAACTAAAGAACAAGTATACAGAATTAAGGTCACCTCATTCTTTCTACTCCATCGAACGGTACCAGTTCGACCAGCAAAAGCATACAAGGCAAAATGGCGTAAATTCACAGTTCCAGAGTTCTCTGATGGCTACAAAGGATACAAAAATCAATGTGTTAATACCCAGCTGCCAGAAATAAATGAAAAGGAGAACGACATGAACTTGCACACAAAATTTAGTAGGTTGGCCCACTTATGGATCAACAAATACCATCACTTCAGGATGTTTTCAATAGTAAATACTAATGTCCTGATAGTTGTTGCTAGGTTTAAACAACAATAGTTATAGCTTTTTTTTTTTTTTTGGAAAGAACAATAGATATAGCTGCAAGGCTGTAAATCACATTATCAAAAGAATACATGAATAAGCCATAAATGTCCATACCTCTTTCTCACCAGCACTTCTTCTATGCTGCTCAGCATTTTTCTCTGCCATGCCGATTTCTTCAAAAGGATCTAAATAATTCTGAGATGGCAACATAAAAGGCATACATGAGTGCATTGTATAGGAATGAAATTCATGACACTAACATCATACAATCTAATGGCACATCTATAAAATAGCTGATGCAAACAAGTTGTGGAAGGAAGCTTGGTTTCTATCTATCAAAAGACATAAGATTACAGACCCAAAGATTCTACAATCTAAATTAAGCACAAGAACAGCACTTAGAAAAGAAAATTGATGAAGCAAGCCTGAGCTTATTTCAAACTTCAACATGCCAAAAAACTTTATCCATTCCTGTGAGGTTTTAATGAAAACTAGCAATATTAGGAGATGCTTCCCAAGCATCAGATTTCCACAGCTGTGAGGTATTACTTCCAATTCTACCTTGAAAAAATTGAAGCCAATACATCAAACATGCTATTAAGTCATTGGTAATCATTAAAATCAGGATTATGATATGTTCCCATGTTTAAGATTTAAATGCATAAACAAGGGAAAAAGGTTTTGAACCATGTAATTAACTTTCGAACACAAATAAGTAAGTACTTCTCATAAGACAATTTCTTTTTCCCAATAAGACAATCAAGCAACTGGAAGTTGGATAAATGTAAGAAATACTAGGAATGAAAAATCACAACTAACATACATGTGGCTGCACTTCCATTCTCCCACCAATAATAACCAATCCCATATCCCCGTGCTTCAACGTATAGTTACTTATCGATATTGCAATCTCCCTATGATGTGCATTATGTGGAAAATCCTCCTGTACCAAAAAAAAAAAGCCAACTTATTTCATTTTGCAAGATGGACAAATAAAATGGGAAATAGCAAGCAAGCAAATATTCAAAACTACTAATGATATAAACTTTCACACAACCTGCACATTAGTTTCCCAAAGCTTCTTAAGGTTATGATCAAAGCACATAACAGACCACCCTGAAGTAACAACAACCAAAACTTGCTTTAACGGGTGTCCTTCCTTATATCTCCTCTCAATAACACCAGTCGCCATAGCTACTGCACGTCTACCAGTCGCAACCCGTGTTTTATCAGGCAATAGTGATAGTTCCGTCAACAATCTCGCTTCACTAAACCCCTCATCTACTCGCCTTGAATGTGGCTCCAATACCTATACACATACATACAAGCACAAACTCACAATTAATAACATAAAAAAGTGTCATCAAAAGAACACCACACGCTCGTTCTGAAAAAAAGAACAAAATTAAGCAACTGTAGTTTTCACAATTTGTGAAAAATATTAAATTGAAATAAATACACAAAACTGACAATTAATACATGAACCACATGCCATCCCTTTCAAAATCAGGCAGTTTCCAAAAAATTGTGCAAAAAACATTATCAAAAGAGATGCATTTGGCAGCTCTAAGTTAAAAGTTAGTATTTTATCTTCTTTACTAACTTTCCATGTCAGCAACCTTATTCATATGTGGATTTAAAAAACAAATTTCTAGGGTTATGTTGTTTAAAATGCGTCGCCCCAAAACAAGATAAATAAACTGCCTCTATCTTCCATTTCTTTCAAAAGAAAGACTTGGTCTTTCTTTTTTTCTTTTCCTTCTCTCAATGGTACTTTTCCTATTGAGAAACCTTTTCAAACTCTAAAGTAATGAAAGGATTTTCCCTTCCAACCTTTTTATTAATTTTTTGCAACCTCCTCTTTCTGGTTTATTTGCAACAACGCCTCTTTTAGGGTTTGTTTTGACTCAATGTATCCTGTCATTTTATTTGTTACAAGTGAACGGGTGTTTATAACTATAACTGTTAGATTGAGTTCTTTTAAAGGATACATATGCAGGCACAATACGTATGCAAAAGAAATTTCAAATCAGTTTCTCTTTCTCTTCTCTTCCTCCGCCACTACAAAAACAAATTACATAAGTTACACATAAAAAAATTTATCATTATTTGAGTTTTATTTCATTTGTTCTTGGAATTTATGGTTGATTTGGGAGTAGAACTAATATGTATTGCATGATGAAGCAGCAACCATGAGAGATCTCTCTATAGATTTAGTTTTTCCTTCTAACGTTTTCATGCTTTAAATTATAATTTTTGTTTACTTACTACTAAGAGGTTGTTAATTATACTATGTAAAGGCCTTTTATTCATAACATCCTTGGTGGGTCTCATAGAAAGAATGATATTGAGAAGGCAACACAAGAGCTCTTAGAAGCAGTGGTGGCAAGATGTGACTTTTCTTTCGTTTACAACTTTTTTCCTCCTTTTTTCGGTTAAAGTAATGGTTGGATATGTGAAAACAAATAATGTTATAATGGATTACACATACAAATAACATCTTGTTGTTCAGGGTAAGCATGAATAAATCATTGCTAATATTGATAAGCATAGTCAAGCGCCAAGTACGGTAGCATAGCAGACACTTGGATCCACGATTAAAAAATTAAATTATGCTATTTGACCCAATTTTTAGTTTATTTTTACTAATATTTGCTTAACGTCATGCATAGTAGAAAAATGTTGAGATATATAAATTAGTATATTCACGTAGTTTATGTAAAGCATTCATCACATGAGTTTCTTAGTTATAGTTAATCATACCAGGATTTTAGCGTCGTGAGTGGCGACGAGGATTTCTTTCTTGCCGTCTCCGTTAAGATCGGAAACAATCGGCGGGGGAAGACGGTCGGTCTCGTATTTGATTGGATAATCGTCGGTTAAATGGAACCATGCCTCTCTAAAAGAGAAATCTCCTTCGTGCTGTATATAAAAACAAAGAATCGGTGTTAGTTAGGGTTAGAAATAGCGATTACTGTCAAAATTTGTGGGTTAGGGTTTAGAGAGAGCAGACCTGGAGAGAGAAGAAGATGGCGAAGGCGGAGAGCATGAGAATGGCTAGATCGCGTTTTCTCATTTTGAAGGGAGTTCGATTCTCTTCTTCAGTTGATAGATCAAGAGTGAATTTTGATCACTCCATTACAGCTCTCCGTGATGATGCAGAGCAAGAACAAAAATGAAAAGAACTGGAGCTTCGGGTTCGTACAAAACCGTGTCAGAAATTTAGCTGACTGGAAAGGCTTTTTCTTAAAATGTAAACTATACGTCGTTTGGAAATGGATAAAATTTATTGAATGTTTGAAACGACATGTCTTCTGTCATAATCGTATCAGACCCCACTCCGGCCTAATGACTGGGTTGCTGGTCAGGGTTTTGGCCATTGCATAAACCCAGTTTTTTTTTTTAAAATAAAACTATGGATAAAATAATTTTAAGTTTTTTTTATTAATTTATTTTAAAATAATGTTTGAGATTACGATAAATATTAATTTTTAAAAAAAAAGTTTTTAAAAAAATATATTAAATATTTTTTTTTAAATTTTTATAACAACATATAAAAATTATAAAACACTAAAAAATATTAGTTTAATAATTTTTGAAGTTAAAAATATTTGTAAAAAGTATTTAAGAGCTTTTTTTAAAAAAATATTTTTGAAATAAATTGAAAATTTGTTATTTTTCTTGCTTAAAATTAAATATATTTTATATATTTTTAAATCATTTTAATATGTTAATATCAAAAATAAATTTTAAAAATATCAAAAATAAATTTTAAAAATATAAACCTCCAAATATCTACGAAATTTAATTCTGGTTTTGTCTGCAATTCAATCTAGAACAAGAGTATTAATTGATTGTGAAATTAAAATATTTTATTATCATCCAATGGTAGTAGCATTATCTTAATTGGACAATTAACTTAATTACTAAATTAACAACTTACAAACAAAAAATTAAGCAATACGTACTAACCATTGGATCGCCAACAATGAATGGCCAAGATCAACCATTGTCTTGTATAAATGCACTCACATGCTCAAACATCAAGACAGTATTAAGGTGAGAGTAACTCTTTAATTCTCAAACTCCAACAAACACTATCTAAATACACACTAACCACCAGTTCATCGCTTCCTCCTGAGCATGCATTCATCGGCAACATAAGAACATAAGAAAGGTCGTGCATTTTCTCATCAGTTCTAATTAATGCATATTTTTCATCACAGAAAGATATTTGTAGTGAAGAGGAGGATATGGTACTGATACTAGCCCAGAAAGAAATAGGGAACAAGCGGGCAGAAATTGGCGAAAGATTGCCAGGGAGAACTGAAAACTCTATCAAGAACCACCGGAATGCAGCTAAGACAAGGCAATATTGCACCTCCAGCAGAAAAGAATCGCTCCAGGTATCCAAAATGCTCCCTCCTGCAAGAGTATATCAAGAGCTTGAACTTAGACTCAATTCCTAAAGTGAAACGGCGTCAAAGGAGAAGGAGAACTGCTAAATATTCTGATGCCAAGGCTGCAGGTAGTAGAACTGCTGCAATGAAAGAACCAAGTGATCAGCAGCCTCAACAAGACCTGGCCCTCTGTGAAAACAATGATGGATTAGTCTTAGATTTTGATTTTGATGAGACTATATTACAAGATGGCTGCAGCATTGATTCTCTTCTTGACGAGATAGATTGTTATCTTGTTGTTAATGAGAAAAGTGCTTCATATGGATGTACCAAGAGAGGATGAGATTCCACTTCAGGATTTTGATAGGGTTTTTTATGCCGTATAAAATATCACCGATCCATGTCATTGTTTTTTCCCCTCTTGTTTTAAAAAGTTAAATGAAAAATTACTCACTTTCCTTCCTTGAACCCTTATTGAATCTCCAATCTAATATATTTATTTTATATAAATTTGAACAAAACTTAGGTGAAGATCACTACACATTTAATATGTGAAAGATGGTTCTTCGTATCCTAAACATTACAATTTAAATGTTCATTTGGTGTGGTTATAATGAATTTGAAAGTGATTTCAAAGTTAGTTTTAATTGAAAAAAAAATACTAAATGAATATATTTTTTAATACTATTTAATAATCATAGCATGAATATTAACAAAATCTCATAGGCCTTGGAAAAACTATTTATACAGACTCAAAGTATTATTCGTTTGAACAGTATAATAATAGATTTTGCCATTTCCATAAAAAAAAATCATTGAATTGACTATTAAAGCCGGTGGGGTATTTTTACAATATCCATGAGTCATTATCATATTAATGATAAAAAACAATTAAGTTTTTTCAACATTTTAAAAATAGAGTGAAATGATCAAAATATCATTAAAAGAAAAAAATTATAAACTAGTGTTTAAGAGTTTTTTTGTATTTTCATATTGATTTTTTTTCGTTATTATTAAGTTAGCTAAAAGACAATTTGATATTTTAATAAATATAAAATATAACTAAAAAACAAAAAGTGATGGAGTTGTGTTCGCGCTCTTCGAGCGATGCGTACGACATCTCACGACAATCAAAAACCAGCTTCCATGGTGGCGATGGAAGTGCCACACCAGGATCTTCCTTTTAGAACCCGTTTGTTAACGAGGTTGCGTCTGCGTTTTGTTTAAAACGCAGATGCAACTCGTTTGGTAACCAAAAAAACACATTTTACTGTGTATGGGCCCCACGTTTTTTCGCGTCCGAAACGCAGGAAAGGAAGAAGCAGCATTTTGCTGCTTTGTGGACACTGTTTACGCTAAATTTAATTAGCATGAACAGTGTAGCACACACTGTTCAAGCGTGAATTGCACTGTTCACGTGAACAGTGCAATTCACTTGCACTATTCACACACCTTTTTTTTTTTTTTACATTTTAAAAAAAATTAGTTTTAGAGTAAATTAAATTCATTCGCACTATGATGTGAATAATATTTTTTTCCTGAAAAACTAGTATATAGTGAATTAAATTCACTCGCACTATAATATCAATT
>Ga0307509_10006759_pt1 | contig 15273 bp, 14 predicted proteins | sample 10_EM_MG_FD_202245 | JGI IMG/M metagenome (GOLD analysis project Ga0307509, IMG submission 202245) | Populus trichocarpa ectomycorrhiza microbial communities from riparian zone in the Pacific Northwest, United States - 10_EM | ecosystem: Host-associated > Plants > Roots > Unclassified | place...
CGGTTGTGGAGGAATCTGCCATCGAGTTCAGGATTAGTAGAGACAAAAGACCACTGTCAGAAGGGTGGGCGATCTCCATGGGTATTAATGCGATAGGGATGTACCTTATACCGGCGTGAAGCTGGCGCCGAGACCAATGACGCCTAGATGACAGATTCAAAATCGGTTGAGCGGTTGTGGATGAAACAGCCATCGAGTTCAGGATTGTTAGAGACCAAAGACCACTCTCAGAAGGGTGGCGAACTCCATGAATACCGATGCGCCAGAGACGTACCTTATACCAGCGTGTAGCTGGCGTAGAACCCAATGACGCCCAAGTGACAGATCCAAGATCGGTTGACCAGTTGTGGAGGAATATGCCATCGAGTTCAGGATTACTAGAGACAAAGGACTACTCTCAGAAGGGTGGGCGATCTCTATGAATACTGATGCGCCAGAGACGTACCTTATACCGGCGTGTAGCTGGCGTCGTGCCCAACGACGTCCAGGTGACAGAATCAAATCGGTTAAGTGGTTATGGCGGAACCTGCCATCGAGTTCAGGATTGTTAGAGACAAAAGACCACTCTCAGAAGGGTGGCGAACTCCATGAATCCTGATGCGCCAGAGACATACCTTATACCGTCGTGTAGCTGGCGTCGAGCCCAATGATGCCCAAGTTACCAAACCAAGATCGGTGAAGCGGTTGTGGAGGAACCTGCCCTCGAGTCCTGGGATCGCCAGCATCTCCTCTCAGCCTTACCATGACCCCCCACCAGAGTTGATAGCGATTTCATGAGTATTGATCCGACAGTGACGTTCTTTATACCGGCGTGTAGCTGGCACCGAGCCCAACAATGCCCTGCCTTCAGATCTGAAATCGCCTAAGCGGTTGTGGAGGAATGTGACATCGAGTTCTGGGATCGCCAGCACCACCCCTTCTGCCTTCCCAAGACCACCTGCAGAGTAAATAGTAACTTCATGAGTATTGATGCGATAGAGACGTACCTTATACCGGTGTGTAGCTGGCGTCGAGCCAAACGACGCCCAGGTGACAGATCCAAAATCGGCTGAGCGGTTGTAGAGGAGTCCGCCATCGAGTCCTGGGATCGCCAGCATCCCCTCTCAGCCTTCCCAGGATCCCCCCCCCAGACTATGTAGCGACATCATGAGTATTGATGCGACAGTGACGTCCCCTATACCGACGTGTAGCCGGCGTCGAGCCCAATGACGTCCAGGTGACAGATTGAAGATCGGTCAAGCGGTCATGGAGGAATCTGTCATCGAGTTCAGGATCGCGAGAGTGTTAGGATTCCTAAAGCCCACTCTCAGAAAGGTGGGCAATCTCCGTGAGCATTGATGCCACAGAAACGTCCTTCATACCAGCGTGTAGCTGGCGTCGAGCCCGATGACGTCCAGGTGATGGATTGAAAATCGGTTAACCGGTTGTGGAGGAATCTGCCATCGAGTTCAGGATAGCATGGCTGTTAGGATTCCTAAAGACCACTGTCAGTAGGGTGGGCGATCTCCATGGGTATTGATGCGACAGGGACGTACCTTATACCATCCGGTAGCTGGAATCCAGCCCAAGGACGCCCAGGTGACAGATCCAAAATCGGTTCAGTGGTTGTGGAGGAATCTGCCATCGAGTTCTGGGATCGCCAGCATCCCCTCTCAGTCTTCCCAGGACCCCCCCCCCAAGAGTAGATATCGATTTCATGAGTATTGATGTGCCAGAGACGTACCTTATACCGGCGTGTAGCTAGCGTCGAGCCCAACGACGTCCAAGTAACCGATTCAAAATCGATTCAGCGGTTGTGGAGGAATCTGCCATCGAGTTCAGGATTAGTAGAGACAAAAGACCACTGTCAGAAGGGTGGGCGATCTCCATGAGTATTAATGCGATAGGGATGTACCTTATACCGGCGTGAAGCTGGCGTCGAGCCCAGGAACCTCCTGGTGTCAGATTCAGGATCGGATGTGTAGTTGTCGTGGAGTATTATGCAGGATGCCTGGGAATATTGATGTTAAAGGTGATGATGCGAGAAGAGAATATTGAGGGTGATGATGAGAGAACAGTGTGTCGCGTCGCGTGTGAGGCTAAGTGCCAAGAAACCATGATGAACTATGCGAAGAAATACTCCGGGGTACCCCTGAAGTGAGCATCTCTCAGTGGTAAATCATGATGAGCAATGAGGTTGATGGACGAGGCTGGATGCACCGGAGGCAGAGTTGCATTGACTAATATGTCAGGACGGAATGTGGTGTATTGGTTTGGCTCCAGATGCATGGAATGTGAGCGGGCGTTGCCAGGGAACTCAGGACGCACAGGACGCAGGGGATGCAGAGGACGCAACTCAGGAGGCACAGGATGCAGAGGACACAGATTCAACGTCGCGTGCGTCAGGATGCAACGGCGCTGTATCTGACGCAGGGTAATTTTTTGCTGATGTAGGGTGTCAGCAAAAGTCCGTCGAAGTCAAATTTCGTCGGTCAATTTTACGTTTGTGTAACGCAAATTACGCAGCCGGACAGGGCATAAACACTTCACTCTGAGGAAGGAAAAAAGTCTGTCAAATACTTGGTGTAGTGGCTAGACCTCACCGCGTTCCCTGAGTGGTTGAGATGGCCTTGGGGCTAACCGGAGGGACTTTGACCGACTTACCCTTGATACCCGGTCCATCATCAGGCCATCTATCCACTATTAGCCAGCCTGCAAACTTGGTTCTATTTACCAATACTTGCATGTGTAACAAGTACTTGAGTACCAGGGTCGTGCAGTGTATACTTCTGATATCTGGCAATAGTTTTAGTACAGTCTGGACCCTTCTCGAAAGAGAAGAACCTCTGCAAACGATTGGATATTTTTATTCACGAGCAGCAGTACCTAGGGCAACCTGATCAATGCAATCGTATTAACCGACAAACCCTCGCATCTGAATAATTTTATGTTAACTTCAGAGGAGGTTTTTCAGAATCGGAAACCTCAAGGTGATGGAGTATGCATCAGATGTATGGCATCATTACTGCATAATCTAACTGAGTTCTGCTCATGTGTGTCCTACGCTTATGAGTGGCCAATCGCCACTCTTAACCAAGCAACTTTTTTCTTAAATAGTCTTATGTCCCTTTACTAGTGCGATGTAATATTAATGGTTGTCTAGCTATATTCCATGGATTTATCTAGGCATATCTACACGAACCGGTGTATCATGCCTGAGACAATACCTAGAAGTAGTTTCTTGTACAGGCATCTTACCACACTCAATTCGGTCTGATAGAGGAACTGAAACCATGATGATGGCCAGTGCCCACAGGCGGTTGCATCAGGCGCAACATCCAGATCTGGCATTTCGTGAGGTATGGTGGTACGGTACCTCTACACTCAATCAACGCATTGAGGCCTGGTGGAGACATATGACTCGTAGCCAAACTCTTGCATGGGAAGTATATTAAAATTGTCCTCCCACTTGTTATCTTAGCTGATTTGATTAACAACTAACTTGTTTACCTATTGATAGCAATACTTTGATCAGCTCAGAAGTGTTGGCCTATATACAGATTTGGAGGCTAACAAAATTGCCTTTCTTTACGTTTACTTTTCTATTATTCGCGATGAAATATACAACTTTGTGTATTTATGGAACAATCACATGATTCGCTTGCAAAAGAAGAAGAGACCAAATTTACCAATGGGAAAGCCCTGTGTTCTGTATTTTACTCCACCAAATGGAACTCGGAATTATGGATCACTTCCTGATCATGAGACTCTTACAATTCTTCAAGAGGAAGTTGCAGACTGGGGTAATCTCCCACCTCTGACATCTTTTATACCTAAATGTAGTACATGGTGAGAATTTAGAAATAAATAGTATACTTAAGCTAATACTAGGTATGTTTAGATCCCCATGAATACTTACCTATGATCACACAAAGCTGGTGTGAGACCAGGCTAAACCTGGTGGGAATTGGGTCCGAGACTTGCGCTTTAGCTGACCTCATGGCTGATGGGTCACCAAAACACATTTTTACCTACCTTCAACTCCGGCAAATAATTCAAGATGAAGTCTTTCATCTTGGGTTTCAATTACCCCGCTGCCATCCACCGGAGGGTGGATATAATTGGACACCGCCAATTACCGACTATATTGCAACTGTTCCTACCTTATCCATTCTTGGAGAGGAAGAAGCTGAGGAATTCGATCTATGAATTTTGTTTCTCTCGAAGATGTATTTACTATTGGTTTCTATCTTTCTTCGCTTTGTTTTATTTCTGTGAAATTGTTTCCATCAATGTTAAACACTTGACCTTTCCTGTCTTTCTTTTCTATTTTGTTTTACCTATTTTTCACACGCACCAAATCATACCAATGGTGATAATCATAAACCAATTTATAACTTATAAACTTCTGACATTTAAAAGACTTTTTAAGTTTTTCAATTTCACATTTTAAGATTTGGTTGTTGTGGCGGTTTGGTTGCTACAGGCTGCCATACATAGCCGAAGATTGAGCACCTTCGAGTGAATCCCCATGGTAGGGTAAGTCACCGCACACGGCGAAAGCAAATCCGGGGAACCGAAACCCCCATCAGAAGCGGCTCTTACAGATAAACAAGCAGACTGAGAATCGATCACCGTTCATAGCGTACTCCCACTCGGGTGGTTAGAGCCCCTCTTTATCAAGCTCGGGCATCCACTGTACGCTCGCTAGCCGAAAATCTAACTGCAGTCCGCAGCAATCCACCGCGAGGGAGAAAACGGCAGGGCAGGAATGCTAATGGAACTTTTATAGGACACGATTGTTATCCCCCGCACCCTCGATAGTGGATTCGCACTGCGGTAGAATCCTGTATCGGAATCCTATCATACACCACACTAATCTTTTAAACCGACACCACCCCCGCACAAAAGACAAGCACCATTCATTCGACCAGCAATTCCGCCCTCCAATTTGCCCGCAGATGGAACAACATGTGGCTGTGAACTCTTTTGCCCCCTCTACTTTTGTTTTTCGATGACTGAAATATCCCTAGTACTACCATAGAGCTGGAGAGCCTGTATTATGTTTCGCTAAGGTGATCCCAGCTTAATCGAGAGCTCTGTATTGCCGAGGAGCCCCTCGCCAAATGGCCCCTACAACGCCCTTCCCACCGGTCCCGCAACGCGTATACTAGGGTGATTGGCATTCGGCGGCCTTCCCGGGCCGGCGCCGAGAGAGAATAGTAGTCTCTGGATACACAGAGCAGTGCGCTTCTCTAATTCTTTCTCTTTTCGTATGTTGGCGCGATAAAATTCATGGCGAGCCAAATGGAATGCAAGTCTATTAATACTCGGCCACCACCTTCCATACTCCCATCTGTGGCTGGGGTAGCTAGTCAGTATTCGCCAAATGCAATTTTGAACCATCTCTTATGCGGTAACTTATAATTTATAATGACAGACTACTCATGATGTATCCAGGTAAGGTCTTTATATTGCTCGCAATTGCCTCGGGAGCCCTTGCTCTATCGAACCACTGTTCCTCTATTTAGGGAAGAAAAAAACGCTCTATGTACAGTTCATCTATCCTTCGGGGAAGAGATTGGGTGGAGAAAATGAAGAAGGAAGAAGAAAAGAACAGTACCAGTACTAGAAAGAAAGGAAAGGCGCGAGAAAGAATTTACAGTTGGAGGGAAACAAAATGTGATTGAATGAAAACCGCAAGCTATAAATAGGGAGTTCCACCAGTCGCTGATAATACATACCTGCATTCCCAACTCACGATATTTGCCTCTCCTGAAAAGAATAATGTTTTCACAGACAACCTCCACTAACAATACGGTCTGGAGGGGAAGGAATCGGTGAATTTTCAAGGGGTGGTGTCTCCTAAGACTCAAGTCGGGCTGGGGGTTGGCAGTTCGTAGGCCTATAAAAGTGCTATCACTTTCTTATGGCCACGCCGAACTGCGCACATAAGCGGTGTTTTGCCTTGATGATCCGGCCTATGGGGTGTGACCTCTTTCCGTTCCAGTAGCATTTTCACCACTTCCTGATGGCCATACCCAGCAGCATATAAAAGTGGCGTTTTGCCTTGATTATCCGGCTTATCGGGTGTGACCTCTTTCCGTCCAAGTAGTATTTTCACCAGTTCCTGATGTCCATACCCAGCAGCATGCGAAAGCGGTGTTCTGCCTTGATTATCTGGCTTATCGGGTGTGACCTCTTTCCGTCTAAGTAGAATTTTCACCACTTCCTCACGTTCATACCCAGCAGCATACGAAAGCGGTGTTCTGCCTTGATCATCCGGTTTATCCGGTGTGACCTCTTTCAGTCCGAGTAGTATTTTCACCATTTCCTCACGGCTATATTTAGCAGCATACGAAAGTGGTGTTCTGCCTCGATAATCCGGCTTATCGGGTGTGACTCCTTTCGATCCCAGTAGTATTTTAACCACTTCCTCATGTCCATACTCAGCAGCATACGAGAACGGTGTTTTCCCTTGATCATCCGGCTTATCGGGTGTGACCTCTTTTAGACCCAGTAGTATTTTCACCACTTTCTCATGTCCATACTCAGCAGCATACGAAAGTGGTGTTCGGCCCCAAGGGGTTAGATGGTCGGGGTTGACCTCTTCCCTTCCGAGGAGTATTCTCACTGCTCCCTCCTGCCCATACCAAGTGGCATATAAGAGGGGTGTTTTGCCGTAATTATCTGGCTTGCTGGGATTGACCTCTTGGCGACTGAGCAATATTTTTACTATTCCCTCATGTCCTTTCGAGGCGGCATGCGAGAGCATTGTCCTACCATCATGATCTGACTTATCGGGGTCTGTCCCTTCACGACCGAGTAGTATTTCTGCCGCTCCCACATCTCCACCCGCAGCTGCATGCCAGAGTAGTGTTGTGTCCCATGTATCGGCATTGTCAGGGTCGACCCCTTGATACCCGAGCAATATTTTTACCACTTCCTTATGTCCCCTCTGAGCCGCGTACGCGAACGGGGTAGTACCTAAATCATCTGGCCTGTGGGGGTTGACATCTTCCCGGCCGATGAGTATTTTCACCACTCCCTCATGTCCACACTCAGCAGCACGTGAGAGCGGTGTTTGGCCCCAAGTACTTGGCTGGTCGGGTTTGACCTCATCCCGTCCGAGCAGTACCTTCACCACTTCCTCGTGCCCATGGTAAGTGGCAAGAAACAAGGGTGTTCTGCCGAGATCATCATCCTTGTTAGGATTGACATCCCCCCGCTCGAGTAAGATTTTCACTACTTCCTCATGGCCATTCCGAGAAGCCCATGCAAGGGGCGTGTGCCCAAAATAATCTCTTGCGTCGATATCATAGCATCCCATTTTTATCAAAGCAGCCACAACCCCAACAACCCCGAAAAACGATGCCCAGTGTAGCCCGCTGAAGGGCAAACTCGTATTCCTCCACGGCAGATACAGATACCCTGTTCCTTGGAAAAGATATTTGATTGATATGTGGCCATCGTATTTCTGGAGCAGCTGCAACGCAAGTGATTTTGAGCAGTCTGAGAGTTGCCTTTTTGCATGGACTCCCCAGTAGAGAGAACAATATTTTAGAAAGGGCATGTTAAGGGTTTTGAGAGAACAATCAGCTGGAATGGCCTTGACCTGCTCGGAATTCAGATACGTCAAGCAGGTCTCAGCCATTATCGAATGAGGTGAACTCAAAATATCGGGGGAGGTGGAAATATATTCTTGTAGAGTAAAGTGGATTAGTCGCACAGTTGATGCCTCCTCATCTACAGTTATAAGCCCTTGACAGCAGCCCACTAATGTCGACATTGAAGGAACATTATCGGGATTGAAATCCTCGGAGTCTAGCTCGATTGCCAGAGCGTGGCAGAGCTCATCTGTCCTCAAAGGCCGTTCGGCATGGCTGATCCACATTAAAGCTCCCATCCCCAGTCTCGGCTTATCCCCACCCTGCGCCATTATCCGTTCTATCGTCGCACCGTAGGCATCTCCCAGCCCCAATCCACCCATTATTTTCCGAAGTCTTTCTCGTCTCCGATATATGGTTGATTCTTTCAAGATTGCCTCGATATTTAGGGAAGCCAATAGAAACCTAAATATCTCAATTAGCGCGTCGTGTCAAAAGGGGTTCTTTGTCTCTACCTACATTTGGGATATATTTTCGGGAATCTTCTCCAAAATCTCTGCCTCTAGAATTTCATTCATCGCATCTGGCGTTTCATCCTCGCCTAGTTTGACACGAAGGTATCCGATAATATCTGCTTTAGTGGGGCATATAGATACACTTATCATTCGTCCAGAAAAACGCTTTTCCATCTCCGCTCGGATGTTGGGCCTACCGGTCACGAATATCCGGGTTGTGGGGGACTTCTCAAGGATGTGTTTCAGCGAATCAAGGACCCTCACTCGTTGCACTCCGACACATTCGTCGAGAGCATCAATGCACATAAAGGTGGGTTGTGAGGAGGCGACATCCTGTAGCATCTTCACGATATCAACGAGCTGTGGCCCACATCCCCCGATGGCCAGTTTCTGCTCTTGGAATGCCCTCAATATTTCCCCAGGAATCCTCTCCATTCCGCTGACCATCTGTTTCAACAAGGAACCCAACATATTGGTCGCAGACTGCTCCTTTCGAGCCGCGAAGTCGAAGTAAAAACAAGTGACGGCGGTGTTGTGTCCTCTCGCCAGATCGCACAGCCTATCTACCACTAGCGAACTGTCATCGTGTTTTGTTAGCACAGGCTCTCTTGCTTCCCTCCTCATATAATAATCCTCGTTACCTAATAAATGTCTTGCCGACCCCTGGATCTCCATGGCAAAACAGAACCGGGCTATCATCCCTATCCTCCCCACTCGACCAGCACCATTTTCTGAATTCCGCACTTTGTACGAGCCACTCCCCAACATTGTTGACACGGCGCTCCCGAATGTCCCGATGTCGTAAACTGGGTTCAAGGGGTGAGAGCCAGGTTAGGAGTTGGGGGCGATCATCGGCAACGCTATAGTTGTTGTTCCATACATTATTAAAAGAGTTAGTATAGTTAAAGCAGTTATTGTTATCGTTAGAGGTATATTGAGACATGCTCCGCTCTTTATCGCTTCCAATGTTCAGAAGGAGGAGGTACTATACAAAATATAGTTGACATTCGTGGGAGTTGGAGAAAAGCGGGGTGAGGCTGACAAAAAGTGGGGGCCACCGGTGTTGAGGCTGCGCCTCAGATAGGTACAGTACTTATGGTGCCTTGGAATAGCTTAAGCAAACTACCTGAAAGACCTATCTTTCTTCCCGCCATTCTACAGCCTTTCTAAATAAGATAAAAAGAGACAATGATTTTCTTGAAGAGTCTTATTCCTAGTACGACTTCTTTGTCCAAACATATCGGACCAGTTAATCAGTATCATTATTCCTGTGGGAACGCGGGAGTGCTCCTAAACCCCGGTTGTGGAACAAGCCAAGCTAAGTCTACGAACTACCGTGGCCTAACCTCCGAGACTATCACGTTTTGACCGTCCTGCAATAAGAATTTATGACGATAGAAAATTGGGTAAAAACTGTGGCATGGTCTATATGCCGAGTTGGGACAAGCCATTGCCAATCGAGCAAAGCTTTTGGAGTAGACAATGGCGTGAAAGTACAAGGCTCGTTCCGGGGATGATCGGGAAAAGTTTTAGCCGGTCGCTTCCTCGCCCGGAGGTCATAAGTTAGTTCTCTCGCGGAAGGTCCGGGAACCCCCAGCACATATTATAGTACCGTTGAAGCTCTCGAGTGCTGGAGACCTAGAAGCTTGCTGCGACTCGTGTTCTAATCTCCAGGCTCGTTACAGCTCGCGTTCTTTGTTATCCCACCCACCACCCTTAACCCACTCAGCGCTCCCTCATTGTCAACTGGGGATAAAGTTATATCGATGGCAACGATCTCAAGCCACAAGGGCAACGATATTGCCCCCAATGCCTCCGACAGTGGACTTATGCAGGAAGCACTATGGATGGAAGGATTGCCTGGATTGTGTTGGTTTTCTGACTTCTCTGTACCTGTGTGCTTTTTCATTCTCTCTCATATTAGCTACTAACATATCTCCATGTATTTGTTTGGCTTTCAAAAATTGGCAGATAAGGATTTGACGCCACTGTTGAAGTTACTCTAGTTTTATGACACAAATTTTAGGATTCGATAGTGGGAGCCTGTCTGAATGCGACGGAGCCATTCCATTGCCATAGATGGTGAGGGAACTCCATCCCGACCGGCGGATATTCATCCTGGTTTATTAAACGCGGGTTAATTCACCAAGACCAACCTGTTATATCTAGGTTTATCTCTTGGTAAAAAATACAATAAGTAATCGTTGTCGGAGGTGTTAACAGTAATTATCCTGCCCCGGCATTTCCCTTGTAACTGGTCAAACTTTAAACCGTAATATGCCAATCAATGCTGGCGATATTTTCTCATTATTAGTGTGTAAAGTATAACAGAGCTGTAATTCTCATTAGACTTGTTGGAGGAAATCCCAAGGGGAAGAAGAATATCTTCTTGGCAAAAACACCCCAGTTCAAGTTCCCCCCCAATGTCGCAACCAAAAGTGGGGGTTCGATGAAGAATAATCGGAGGAATGGGAGACACGCTTTTTCGAAATGGGGGTGATTTGATAGCATTCTAACAGCAATGTAAACAATAATATTTGAAGGCAGTGGGAAGCAAAGGAATAAATGAAACAATAGGAAAAGGAAGCAAAATGTCGCAGAAGAAATGAGTTAACTAGCACGAGCACCTTCTTCCCCTGCTTCTAGCGATAAATCCAGTATTTGCAGAGCTGGGTTGAATGTAGAAATTCCCTACGGGTTATGTTAGGCCTGTTCCGTTGCGATGGCTCCGTTCTGTTGTCCCGTAAAGTTACAAATGACTGTTTCAAAAAGAGAGAAGGCCGTTTTTCACAGCAGAAACGGTCGCCTAACGGAACGGAACCACCGCGACCGAACAGGGCTCAAGAGTTCCTACGATTTTTGCTTACTAAAACATTAAAACCCCACCTTCGATCACCATTTGCAGAAACCCCGATTCTGACCCCCTGCTTCTGACCCCCTGGGTTCGATTATCGAAGGCCTTCTTTCCTACACTGCCCTCCCTATACCAATGACCGTTTCCCTTCCAAAATTCGGAAACAACCATTCAGAAGCACCCATTCCCACAGGTAAAATACCGGGAGTCTGAAAACGTGTCGGTTGCCCCTCCGTTGTTGCCAAAGAGGCTCTGACTATCCCCGAGCGAACCCTATTACGGATAACACCATCTTGACCACCTGATGTCTAACCAGGGACCCAACTCAATTGCGCGGCAACTTGATAAACATCGTATATGTTTTGATGCAGTGAATTCAGTAGCGGTGTTGTTGAAAGTGGTGCTGCTCACCATACTCTCTTGGAACTTCCTTAGTTTAGTTAGCGACCGGGGGCGCGCTCGTTTGTGGCTGCGGGAATGCGCTGAGGGTTCATGCATATAGTTCCGGCTCAGGGCATAGGTTGGTCTTCGGAGGATCTGGGCATGGGTTTGTCTTCGGGGGCTCGCTTTTTGGTTTCGGGTATAGGGTTAGGCTTCGGGCGTTTTGTTTGGACGTTCGGGAGAGCATTGCGAATGCAGGAATGCGTGATAGTTTTTGGGATCGTGCAGCTTGCGGGAAAACCGGGAGAAAAGCGGAAGCACTGTAAGTTCAGCCGGAAAGGGCTGGAAGCCCGGAGGTGGGAAGGTGTTTGATTTCCCTTTATTAGCTCGGGAGTCATGATGAAGCAAGGAGACGCTCACATGGAGTAGCATGGTGGGTCATGGATATGAGGACTTCGTGTATGATGTATACTCCTGTGATCGCCCTCGGCTAGTTAAAGCATAAAGCACGGAGCACTGAGCATCGAGCACCGTGGAATTGTTGAGCAAGAGCCTGTGGTTTCAATAATATATTTAAACTATAGAGTAGGGAAGCATTCCAATCCAGGCACTCTATCCAAGAGCCTGTGGTTGTTAGCGAAAAGATTTTCCACGCACTTGAGTGTGCGATCGTTTCCGCCGCGAGTTGCTTGGCATTGGTTTGGTTTCACTGCCCGTCACTCGTCTTGCAATTGTATCCCCGCCATTAAAGTTTAATAAGTGTACAACCACCGGGTGGAAGGTCTTGGCACCCCCCCCGCTTCGAAGATAGGACATTAAGGAAAAGAATCATGAATACAACACCAAAAAAAAAAATAGAATTTCAACAGATATATAGAAGTAAAGCAGGGAAGCCAGTAATTCCATCACCACTTAGTATGTCCTCCATGTGGCCGTAAAACCTCCTTAATCCGTTGTGGTATTGAGTCTACCCAACTATCAAGCACCGTCTGTGGAATATGCTCCCATTCTTTTCCTGGGCTGCCCGCATGAGCTCCTCCTCAGTTTGTCGGCGAGAATGTCTTTCCTGAATTGTTTGCCAAGTCTTTGTTTGAGCATACGCCAAACGTTCTCGATGAGATTCAAATCAGGTGAAGAGGATGGCCATGATACAATCTGGATCTCACTCTTTTCAAGAAATCCCTTGATTTTGTTTGCCCAGTGTGGTCCAGCACCATCCTGCATGAAGTACAGCCCGCGAGAGTCTCCCTGAAGCTTTCTTCCAATATGGAATAAGGTGTGGTGCCAAAACTTCATCCCGATACTGAGTAGTATTCAGTCCACCCTGTCACAAATCGTGATTAAGCAAGGCAGATTTCACATGACTAATAGTTATTAGTCATAAGGTATGTTTATGTTTCTATGACTCACGATTGTGAGTCATATATGTTTATGTTTCACACTATGCAGACAGTTGACTCATAGTTCGCACATGACTTGCACTGGCGTGTCATCGTTATGTTATGATTGGTTGATGTTTTTATGACTCACGATTGTGAGTCACAATGATGTAATGACTTGCACGCGTGACTCACATTATGAGTCACGAGTTTCACACAGGTGACGTGTTTGCGCACCTGATATGTTTTATGTTTTATGATTGGTTTAAGGCATCTTGCGCAATGACTGATAGGGGTCATCTGATGGATTTCGGGCATCACTCATTATGAGTCATAGGACAGTGTGACTCGGGTTATGAGTCACCAGGGTTAGGGTTGTTGGCGTGAAGAGTCTATATTAGGAGGAGACACGGTCACAGTAGTTAGCACGAACCATCTCCCCTACACCTCCGGCGATTGAAATCTCAACACCAGGGAAATTATTGTGGGATTCCACCACCACCCCCTCTCCTCCCCCTTGATGGCTTCTGCCTAGGGGAGTGATGCTACAACCCCTCCTCTCCCTCTGGGGTCTACCCCCTCCTCCACGGGGTTCTTGTTCCTGTTCATCGTTGACTCCCGCTCATGAAGTTCAGTTCTCCCCCTTACCCCGCACTTCCTTTGCACCTTGCTTATGTTTTGCACAGTCGGCATTCTGTCCCCTTCGCTCACGGTCGGCGCTGAGCTTTCCAAACCCTTTGCGAAGTACCTTTCCGTCTCGGTAATGTGGTCCTGTCGGGGAACACTTCCGTTAGTAACTTCAGCACCTCGTCTTCGTTTCGCATTCGGAAAAGCATCGGCCGCGGTGACTCTAGTCGGTCGTCTCAAGTGTTCAGAAATCCTTCCTCCTCCCATCTCCCTCCCTCTACCCTCTTGGTTTTCGTCCGGTTGCTCGGTTACAGCTACTCCCATCCCCTCTCTTCCCACCCCCTCAGCTGGCACCTTACTGCTCCCCCCCCGCGGTCGATCCTCGGTCGCTATACAAAAACCCACCTCGGTTACGCCCGTCCTCCTGGCCGTCGCTAATGCCGTTTTGGCACTCCCTTCGGCGACCCCTCACCAGTGTCGCCTCCATACACCGTTCTATCCTGCCATCGGGCACCGCTTCGTTCCCCGGCACCGCTCCGGTGTGCAGGTCCATACTCTCACTTCCTAGCTCAGGCGGATACACGTCACTTATCAGACGTAAATTTCCTTTGTCAGGGGTTTATTCATCTTCTTTGTTCATATTTTGTAGATGTCACTAAGGGTTCTCCTCTCCTTCCTGCTTGTTTCTTTCCTTTCTACTTCCTTCGGGTGTACGTGCATATTCGTGGCATTTGGTTGGGCGATAGGCGAGATGTGCGGTTGGTCTGATACCAGAGGGACATGGGGGTTTGGATGTTTCCTGGGGTGAGGAGGGTAGGGTTTTTGTCGGCCATATCATTAAAGATGCATGCTGTCTTTGTACCTTAATAAAACAAACGCACTTGATTTAAAAAAAGAAAAAAAAAAAGAAAAAAAAAAACGGTCACAGTAGTTAGCACGAACCATCTCCCCTACACCTCCGGCGATTGAAACCTCAACACCAGGGAAATCATCGTGGGATTCCACCACCACCCCCTCTCCTCCCCCTTGATGGCTTCTGCCTAGGGGAGCGATGCTACAACCCCTCCTCTCCCTTCGGGGTTTACCCCCTTCTCCACGGGGTTCTTGTTCCTGTTCATCATTGACTCCCGCTCATGAAGTTCAGTTCTCCCCCTTACCCCGCACTACCTTTGCACCTCGCTTAGGTTTTGCACGGTCGGCATTTTGTCCCCTTCGCTCACGGTCGGCGCTGAGCTTTCCAAGCCCTTTGCCAAGTACCTTTCCGTCTCGGTTATGTGGCCCTGTCGGGGAACACTTCGGTTAGTAACTTCAGCACCTCGTCTTCGTTTCGCATTTGGAAAGGCATCGGCCGCGGTTACTCTAGTCGGTCGTCTCAAGTGTGCGGAAGTCCTTTCTCCTCCCATCTCCCTTCCTCTACCTGCTTGGTTTTCGTCCCGTTGCTCGGTTACAGCTACCCCCCATTCTCTCTCTTCCCACCTCCTCAGCTGGCACCTTACTGCTCCCCCCCGCGGTCGATCTTCGGTCGCTCTACAAAAACCCGCCTCGGTTACGCCTGTCCTCCTGGCCGTCGCTAATGCCGCTTTGGCACGCCCTTCGGGGACCCCTCACCAGTGTCGCCTCCATACACCGTCCTATCCTGCCATCGGGCACAGCTTCGTTCCCCGGCACTTCTCCGGTGTGCAGGTCTATACTCTCACTTCCTAGCTTAGGCTGATACGCGTCACTCATCAGACGTAAATTTCCTTTGTCAGGGGTTCATTTATCTCCTTTGTTCTTATATTTTGTAGACGTCACTAAGGGTTCACCTCTCCTTCCTGCTTGTTTCTTTCCTTTCTACTTCCTTCGGGTGTACGTGTATATTCGTGGGATTTGGTTGGGCGATAGGCGAGATGTGCGGTTGGTCTCATACCAGAGGGACTTGGGGGTTTGGA
>Ga0307509_10006760_pt1 | contig 15273 bp, 5 predicted proteins | sample 10_EM_MG_FD_202245 | JGI IMG/M metagenome (GOLD analysis project Ga0307509, IMG submission 202245) | Populus trichocarpa ectomycorrhiza microbial communities from riparian zone in the Pacific Northwest, United States - 10_EM | ecosystem: Host-associated > Plants > Roots > Unclassified | place...
TCCCCCCATCTCTGCCTCCTCTTTCCAATCCGTGACCATTATCACCGGCTCCTTCATCTCACTTCTCCTCTCTCACTATTGCCTCTCCCTCTTTTTTCTATATATTTACTATTGCCAAGGGATCCGTTTCTTTTTCTCTCTTTTCTATTTCTTTATCGACGTCATGGGATCCGCTTCTTTCTTTCTCATCATTGAGATGTAAGGATGGTGTTTGTTGGCGTGTCTTGACATATTGGAGACGGTGGTTGTTCACTGCATGGTGGGGTACATGGGTTTGTCAAATATATAACTGGGTTATGTTGCGATGGAGGAGGAGGTTTTCGTAGGGGCTGAAGGCAGCGCTGCTGTTGTGACCGACGATGTTTGCAACGGTTGTAAGCAGGGCTGCCACTTCTGGTGACTGGTGGATGTGGGTTTTGGATACGTTGGTGTTGTCTGTGCTTTTAATTTATAGATAATTAGAGGGAAGGTTAATTCTTTAATTGGAGTTACGGGAATTGGTATCTTGTAGATTTATCGGATTACTCATTTAACCTGGAGTTGATTTTTTTCTTGAATCATTGAATCAAGAAGTGAAGTAATATTGATATTAGAAACTAGAAAGAAAAGAAGAAAAAAAGGATGAAGAGAAAGATTTTGAAAAATAATGGGTTGATTAGTTTCTATTTTTCGGACAATTAATAGAAAGAATCAAGCCAAATATATATGGTCGAGGTTCTCTGTCTCTCTTTTTTTTCAATTATTGTTGTTTTTTTTTTTTAATTACAAAATTTTAGACACCGGCTGTTGAATTTGGTGATAACGAGGGGACTTCATATTCGCATGGATATATTAATATACTAGCTATTTGAAGCTTCCTGCCGCTCCATTTTTTTTTAAAAAGGAAATAAATATGCAGTTTTTTCAATGATTTTTTTTATATATAAAAAATTAAAAGTGTAAATTGAAGAACTCATGGATATATCTAATAAAATAAATTAAGAACTATATGTGTTAATAAATAAAAAGTCATCAATGATAAATAAAGATGAAATAAAATTTATTTTAAAAAAATTAAAAATATATTTTTTCAGATAATATTTTTAATATGTGTAACCTTACATGATATTTTATTGCCTTTTAATTTATTTAATTAATTTTTATGTGTGTTTATTTTTATTATTATTTAATTTAGTAAGAAATCAATTTTTGTAAACAAGTTCGCTGGAGACAACCATGTTAAAGATTCAAGTTGCGAGGTCAAATATTTTGATCTATATCGGACTCTTAATTTTTTAATATAAAACATAAAAAAATATAGATGAATTAGAAAAATCTCTCAAAAAATTATATGTATACAAAATAATTAAAAAATAACTGTTATTTAAAAGAGGTTAGATAAACCAAAAAAGAAGAGAGTAACAATATTAATTTAAATATAAATTTAAAAATTATTTGAAAGAAATACATATAAAAAAGTATTAATTAAAAAAAGAAGAAAAAGACTAAGTGCTGCAGGGTTTGACAAATTAGGCCAGCGTGCTTGGCCCATCTAGTAAGGTCTCACGCGCGGGCCTGAAAGAGTAGGCCCGCATACTTAGGCCCTTAATATTTTTTTTTAAATGTCGTCTGCACTAATCTTTTTCAAGAAAAAAAAATAGATAAAGAGTAGGCCCGCATGCTGAGGCAGATGATATGTTGTCTGATATTGCCTAGTTTCTGCCGTAGTGGGGCAAACGACATGTTGTCTGATATTATCTAGTTTCTGGCCACCATAGTGGCTACAAAATCAGGGGAGAAGTTTTTTCGATCCAAAAACCAGTTTTTCAACCCATTTTGACCCAAAACATTTTAGACAACTTGATAAACTCATTCATGGCCTAAAAAAACCATCTCAAAATCCAAAATCAACCTGAAATTAAAAAAAAATAATCTTACTGAGCTCATATATGTTTTTCTATGTGATTTTAAGGTAAAAAAAAATTTTTAAACCCATGACCTGGGTCATGAGATTGAGATTACCTTATAAAAAAATCATAAAGCTAAATTCTCAAATAACTCAATGTTGATGGATGATATTAAAAAAAATTGCAATTTTAAAGAAAGACCCAAAACAAAAATAACCATAAAAAAAAATGAGGATCGAATTTGATATAAAAATAAAATGACATGATGCCTTTCAATTTCAGCTAGACTAGCGTGAAATTCGAAGAAAAAAATGTCATCAGGGCTCACCACTGCTTAACTCGTAATTTTTTTACATCAACAAGATTTTATTTTATTTTGCCAAACTGAGCATTAAGTAAGCACCAAATTAATCTTCTTTCAATATTGTGAGATCATCATATCTAGGAAACCAAAACAAATTACTAAGTCAAATCCCAAATAAAAATAATGTAAAAGGATCAAATTAAAAAAGAGAATTGAGTGACAAGAAAAAAGGGCATGAACTCTTCCCCTACCGATGCAAATCAGTCCATAATATTAGCAATAAAAAGAAGAGATTGAACATCTATTTAAGTTTCAAATTCTACCATCAAAATTCTATTTCTTTTACATAAATTAAATTAAATTTTATTTTACTAAACCAAGTAACATAATGTTTTCTTAATACTACAAGATCCCCATACTCAAATATAAAAAAAATCACCTAGACCAATTAAAATCATTGCAATGTTAAATGACCAAATAAAAATAATTGAGGGATCAAAACAACAACAAAAAAACGTGAGGGACAAAAAAAAGAAATTATTATGTGAATCCCTAGTGATTCCAATCATATGACACATTAAATCATTGAGCCGTCTTGGTTTTTTTGAAATAATATAAAAAAATTCTTTTATTGATTTTAATACTTATTCTTTTATTTTCATTATTTGATTGTATTTTTTAGAAAGAGAAAGAAGGAAAATTTCACCTTTCTTTTTATTATTTATTATAAATCATTAGGATATTTTCTTAATTGGAGGAAAATAATAATTATTATTATTTTTGACACATGACCATTTTACTGACAAGTCAGAACACGCGTACATACTTACTAAAAATCAGGAAAAAACTTGATGGAGGAGAGGGATTAGATAAATAAGAAAAAGAGATTAAAATGGTCATATTAAGAAAATGTAAGAAATAAAAAAGATGAATTAATGCCAATAATCCATTAAAGTACAGTTTTCTTTCTTAAATGCCCGTTTGTTTATGCGGTAGCTTCCGTTTTTAAAATAAACCGCACAAACTAAATGTTTGGTTATGATAAAAACGCATTTTACTATTGATATGAGACCCACACAAACTGCTGTTACTCTCTTTCATAAAAATATTTAATTTGCCAAAAGTCAAACCTGATTGGGTGGGGCCAGAAGGATAAAATGGTAGGAGATCATAACACGTGGTTGACAATAGAAAAAGTTGCACGACATGTTTTCTACCCTTTGAAATAAAATTTAATTTAAAAAATTTAATAAAAAAATAAATTTAATCTCTAGAAATATCATAAAAATAAAAATAAAATATTATTTTTTTTAAAAAAAAACTATCTAGCCTTTTTTTTCAATACCTTTGAAAAAATAAAATAAAGATAATAAAGATAATATAAAAAATAAAATGAATTGAATTTTATATTTTTTAAACATGTTAATTCAACTTATTTATGAATTGAATTTAAATCAAACAGTATAATTTAATTTCAAAACTAACTAAATGCATTGAAACGAATCCGACCTATTTCAAAAAAAATTAATTTTTATTTTTATTTTTAATTGTGTTTTATTTGAAAAATTAGAAGAAGATCGCTTGATGACGTAGCATTTGTAGAATTTAATTGCAATCCCAATTTTGTTCCAGATGATATTTTACCTGATGTTTTTGCGCACTTAAAAAACCAATGGAACAATAAAAAATATTTCATATAAGTATTATTTATTTCATTACGTACTAACAGTAGTTAAATCTATAATATTTAAATTAAAAAACATCAATATTAATATATATATTTTAATTTTTTTATAACCTCAATTTGAAAAGCATTTTTTTAACCAAACCCATTAAACTACTTTTTGTTTAACCTCAATTTCAACCAAAGTTTTAACCAAACATATATTTTTCCAAACCGACCTCAACTAAAAGTACTTTTTATAAAACAACTTTTTTCAAACCACAACCACAATAGCTACCACAATACCAAACACACTCTAAAATGGTTTCAAAATACGGTAGAGCACTCTTTGTGTCAATTGAAAGGAATGGAGGGTTTTTGCTTAGCTCAATTTGTGGAGTTCTATGTTAGAATTTATTTTTCCTTAATGGTAACGCTTACTTCGTTTCTATTTTTGGAACCACGATACGAGACCGGTATATTAGGAATTTATTTAAAAATTTTAATTAAAATTTGATTCGGAGCAAAGCTTGAAAAGATCGATTTTATCAGAAGAAGTTTTTTAAAAAAGAGCCAACATGTTGATAACTGAGTTTTTATCGAGTTAGACCTAAGTCAATCGTGTCACTAATCTAACTTAATTTTTAACCGGGCAACCAGGTTTTTTTTTTTTTTTTAAATTTAAATTGGTTTAGATCTTATCATGTTGATAAAATCTCGAGTTTACATGCCGAGATGATTTAGATTTTAAAACAATGGGTAAAAATAGTCCATAGCTAACCTCCTTTGCATATACATAGCCAAGTTTCTAAGGTAGTTTTGGATTGATGTACAAAGACAATCTAATTTTGGGTAATAATTGGCCGAATTTCTATACAAGGTACCCCGGAGACAAGGGGACGGTAGAGGTTGTGTTTTTTTTTTTTTTTTTCAAAATTATCCTATATTTTAAGATTGTTCTGTTCTTCTCTTAAATACTATTCTGTCGTCCATTATACTAATATAAATGCTACTTATCCTATAACCAATCTCATTTGACCCAACCCAACTCACAACCTCAGTACACAGACAATTAAATTAAACTAAAAAAAACCTAAATTAGATCAAAGTTTTATTGTAAAAACATTTTATGTACACTCATTTTATTATGGATTCTTAGTGAGTTTTTTTGTCCCTGGAAGATTTTTTTACTACGGTTACTAAGTTAATTTTTTAAAATTTGTTTTTATGTTGTGTTGATTTGGAATTCTGCTTGAATATTATTTTTTTTATTAGTTTATGGTGGTGCCAAAAAACGTTATGGTATTGAATTAATACTCAATTTTACAAAAAAAAAATCAATTTTATTGCTTATGAAAAATAAAATTGCAAGGACTAAATTTGAAGGAGCAACAACATACGTTTTTTTTATTAATTATTTTTCAGGACATGTATTTTTAAAGATTTTTTTCTAAATAATTTCTTCACTTAATTATTTTGGTCCATGTGTTTGAAAATTTAATATTTTTATCCCAAACTTCATTTTATTTATATTTTAGTCCATGAATTTAAAAAAGAGAAGAGAGTTGCCAGAAAACGATGGAGGAAAGGGAAAGTTGTCCATTGGCCAAATCTCGACAACAAAAAAAAGTTGATTTTGGTATTAATAAATTCTATTTATTGAGGAGAGTTCTATGAAGGTGTTTTAGAGTCTTTACCTTGCCAAAAAAAAAAAGTAAATTAGGGTTGAGAAATTTTTTTTTATTAATTTAATTTTGTGTTTTTTGGATTATTTTTAGGGTTTTTGAGTTGAGAAATTGATTTGTTGAGATTCTAATTGTATTTATTCCATAGTTAAGACAAACCCTTTGTTAATTTTACTTTGCAATAGACTTAGCTCAACATTGTCAAGCCATACATTATGTTTGCTTTATGTTTTTTTCTAAAATAATAGAGAAATGTATTAATAAAGAAATGGAGTTCAGATTGAAAAAAATACATTTTTTTCTATTTATTTTAAATGGCTTAATTTTTTTACACACTTTTATTTTAATTGTTACTACCCTTTATTAGAAAGGCATTTTCTTGATTAAAAAAAAACTATATCATTGTTTTTAAGAAGATTAAATTTTTTTTACATGATATTACCGCCTGTTTTATTGTGGCTCTCCCACCAATGGAAGCTTTCAGCTTGCTAAGGAACTGGAGAGGTGGTGGCGATGGCGATACTGCTATTGGTAGTGGTGTGGGTGCGATGGAGATGGTAATTATAACGTGCGCGCTACCACAATTGTCACTGTTGTGTCTCCAAACAGTGCGGAAACTGATGATGAGAATGATGACGATGATGAGCTTTTTTTTCCTTGGAGTTTGGAGTTCCTGGTGAAGAAGAGGAAGGAGGAGGAGACGGCAAAGAAAAGGAAGAAAAGAAGAAAAAAGAAGAGGAAACAACGGGGCTGATTCTGAAGAGGAAACAGTGAAATATGATGTGCCTCACAAACCTCCCTGCTTCTACTGGATAAATTGTGGTTAATTACCAACAATCGTTGCATATTGTGCTCTAAACTTTTGCGTTTGATGGCAGCATTTTACTAGCTAATCCAGAATTGTTGTGAGGTGGAACTTGTTCTGCCATTAAAGATAAAGATGCATCCATATTTTTTTGAATTAATTATTAACAAATGCTTTAATTTGTGGATTAATTCTTGTTGCTGGCAGATCTTATGGTATCGATTTTGTTTTGCCTTTCAGTTTCTGGAGAGGTGGGATTCTCAAGATGATGAGATATAACAATAATATTGATTCTTGGCTTTTAGGGTTTTTATACGGGGAAAAAAATCAAATAGATAGCATTTTTGTTATTTTTTTGGATAATTATCTCTTTAGTTGTTAAATGGAAAATAATTGTAAAAATATAAATGCTTAAATAATTTTAATTGATTTTTTTGATATGCTAGGAAGTAAATTATTACGCGTATTTAAATTTAGAATGCAAACTATAATTTTTTAAAATTTGATAGGCAAATACAATTTTGACCAAACTATAAGATGTCAGAGATAATTTTCTTAAAAAACAATGAAAACAATATGGATTACTATTATAATCCAAAGTATTTTAGGTGTGGGTGAACTTTAAATCCCAATAAATAAACAATCCAAGGACTAATTTGGAAAGAAAATAAATTCAATAACCAAAGGAAAAAAAACAAGAATACCAAAAACACGTTAATTACAATACAATAGTAATTTATAGTATTTTGGATGTGTATGAACAATGTTTTCTCCATGCCATTTTTTTTCTTAGTTCTTAATAATATGTGAAAAAAAAATGAAAGTAAGCAGAAGGTAGCAATTTCAACTTATTTTTGGATGCTAGACAAACCCTAATTGATCTCTTATTCAAGAGCTCACATTTTACACAGCGTTTGGTGCAAAGTCATACAAAATTCCTTAGAAAAGTTACCTGAGATGCCAAGCATTCTTGTATTTGGTATGGTGAATGCTTGGGAATCCAATATAAGCTTCTTTTTTTTACTAATAATACTATAATTACTTCAGAGATTGCAAGTACCCTATGCTTTCCAACATCCTTAATAAATATATTATTTTACTTTGTAATTTTATTAAGTCAATATTACATTTTTTTAACCAAAAAAATTAATTTCTTAGTTAGATATATTTCATTTTAAAAAGGAAAATGTTTTTAAGATCAAAATAATAAATCTGTTTAAATTTCTGATGAATTTTCAAAAACCCAATAAAGAAACATTACTGGGAATTTTTATTTGCAAACCATACACAAAACATTAAAAGATCTACATGCTAAGCCCATGAAAGCTGGAAAGGACCTCTAATCCATTTTAGTCATGGGCCCTCCATCCTATATCATGCAAAAACATTCTAATTTTAGGCCCTCTTTCTTTTCTGGGATAAGCTAGACATAGACCCATAAAATCACAAAATACAATAAATAAATAAATAAATCCCAACATTTTATTTTTCATTTTAATTTAATAGCTAAAGACAGAAAGTTGGACCAGCTTGGCTAACCCAGTTCCCTAAAGTTGGACCAGCTTGGCTAACCCAGTTCCCTGTTGGCTCGCTGCTTTCAGAACAAATGCTAGCAATTCGACCGATCGAAGAGAAAAATAGTGAAAAAAAAATTGCTAGTGGAGTAGTAATAGCTCTCTCAAACAAAGGTTGTCCAACCTCATTCTGGGTTTGATTTGATTAAGGGCTAAAATCATCATCGTGTTGCTGACTCAATATTGATCAATTTTAAAATAATATTTTTTAAAAAAAATTAAAACAACATGATTATAGATAAAAAATTTTAAAAATTCATTAAAATTAATATAGATGTATTTCATTTGGATTTCATTGAGTCAACCAAGTAATTAGTTTACATAACGAATCATATAAATTTGCTGAGAAAAAGAACTTGGCTCTAATCATGTTATAGATTAATGAACCACCCAATTAACATGTAGATTATTTGAGTTTAATAATTACTAGTATATTCATATGTGCTTTATTATGGGTCAATTTTTTTTTCTAAACTTAAATTTAAGAGTATGGAGATTTTTTTGGTAGTATCATTAAATTCAATCAAGCAGTTAGATCTTAAAACCTGTCAACCCGACTCTTTATTAGCTTGAGTTTCGAATTAAACTGCGTGAAAGTTGATCCAAAGTGAATTATTCAATTTAATGAGTCCAAAAACAACTCGGATGACCGATAAAAATATGACATAACTTTTTAAAAAAATTTAAGACAATAATTTTTTTATATATTGAAACAATGTCAGATTGAATCAACATTGGTCACCCTACTACCTGAATTATGAACTTTAATAAGTTTAATAACTTTATTGTTTTTGTAAATTATTTTTTTTTAATTTTATGATATCATTAGATGCTTTCAAAATTGAGAATCAACCCTAAAAAAAATATTTATTTGAAATCATGATAACCCTATAGAAAATAAAAAAATAATAAATCATGAATTCTATTTCTCAACCAATCCAATATTAAATAAGAGTGAAATAAAAAAAACAATTAGAAAAATTAAAGGATCATAAACTAAAAAAAAACACATATCAGGTTTGATAGGTAAATTCACTAAACCAATGAATTGGATAATCTGGCTTACCATATTAAACTCGCAAATTGAATAATGAATTTTATTGGAATTAATAACTTGTTTTTTCTCTCTAAATTATTAGTTGCTTAACTATATGATAATACAAATAAAAGTGTAGAGAAAAATTAATTATTTTTCCTATATTTTTTAGTTTTATTTATAATAATAATAATATCCGGGACAGGCTAAAGAGGTATGATAGGAGCCGAGCTGAGCCGAACAACGTGACAGAGGATATATGGATTGCCGATATCTTCTCTAGTTCTAGTATCGTTTATCATGTATGAAAATGCAACCCAAAGGAAATTGGATAAGGATTTAAAGGCCCACCTTTCATTTCCCTCTCTTTAGTCTTTACTGGCCATTTATTACTCAATCGGCAGCTCTCAACACCTTCACCAGACAGACAGACTGAAAAAAGAAAAGAAAAAAAATCTCTTTTTATTTTTGAGGTGGAGGTACACTTCTTGCTTGATTCTTTGTTAATGGGTCATAGAATTTGATGCTTCTTTATGTGCTCCTGTGACTTTGCATTGTTGGCTGTTTTTTTATCTTGTGGGTTTTTATTATAACCTGCCAGTTTTGCCTTGTTTGTGGTTGTCAACCTTTATCAAGTTTTTCTATTTGGTAATGCTTTCTGTTTGTTGAAATGAGTGTCTAGTCTTTGAATATATATATATTACAGCCCTCTTCTTTTGAATGTTGTAATATTTTCTTAGTGCTGGTGTTCAAATGAGTGGTTTCATTTGAATTAGGAGTTTTCTGCTAGATTTTAGAATTGTTTGTGCATTGAGGTTTATTCAGCTATATGGCTAAAGATATTCTAGAAAGGGCCAGTCAGTTCAAATTTCCCATTGAAGACAATAATTTGACTCGAAAATTATGATAATTAATCAAGATATTGGAATTTTGATGCACTTACTCTATTGAAGTTGACCGTTTGCAATTCGCTGGAATTCAGTAAAAAACAGACTTATCCAGACATTTTGAGTTTCCCATTTTTATTCGTGACAGAATTCAGAACTTTGTCTGATTACTTGGCCAGTTTTTGTTTACATGAGTTCATGTCATAGAATCTTGATAGAAAACAATTTAAGCTATGTATGTTTCATGTAAACCTTAATCTTGGGGATGGTTGTGTAGAATGGAGTGCAGTGTCTAATGCTTTGATGAAATTGTTTCAAGTTAGGCATTTGGGCATGATGGGATTGAACCAATATGAACTGCCAAGTAACCTTGTCGGACAGGATGAACTTGAAGAGGAATTGTTTTTGCAAACAGTGTTAATGAGCCCGAGTTTGCTGTGTGAAGTTCAATGGTTCTTACCGTTTTGAAGTTTGCTATTGTTTATTCAGCTACTGAAAAACCAAGACTTGATTTCTTTTGCTGTAATTAGGGCTGTTAGTACCAGATACATTGACTGAGATAGCTGATGTTGTCATCTGTTGATTGTGTGCTCACAGCTGTTAGCCTGTGATGTGAATTACTGAACATGAAGCTCATTTCAGGAGAAAATTTCTTTATATGTTTCCGGACTAGTACTTCTGTATGTGATTGCAAAGTGTTGATTGTTCAATTATAGTACTTTATCCTTGTTTATGATTGTTAAAGATATTTTGCATCTGATTTTTGCAAAGTGGTAACTGGAACTTTCATCTTTTAGTTTCAGGGAAGATCAATAAAGTCCAGTGCATCTATTTTTCATTGCTGAGCAGGTGAAGATTGGGATGAAAAGTTTAGTTTAGCTGCAGCACAAACTTTGCAATTCAAGTAAACATGACACCTGTGCTCCCGTGTTCTACAAGTAATATTTGTCTCATTCCTGGAACTGCTTTTTCAATAAATAAGAATAATAGTCTCAAAAATGGAAGTTTGTCAAGGAAATCTACAAAATATGCATCATCCTCACAAAGACTTGTGTTGCCTCTTCCTGGTTTTGTTAAGTTGTTCCCACAATACCACAGGGATTGTGCTATGGTCCATGGATCTGTAGCGCATGCCGTATCAGCCACAGGGACTGATGTAGCAGTAGAGGAGCCAGATTCACCTGTTGTTGATAAAGATTCTGATGGGGTTTCAGAGATTCCAGCAGATGCAGTTGAAACAATTGATTCCTCCACCAAAGCAGGTTCAAGTCCTGCTCCAGCTCAATCTAGTCGTTCAAAGGGCAGTAGGAAAAGTGAGATGCCACCTGTAAAGAATGAGGACCTGGTTCCTGGTGCAACATTTACTGGCAAAGTAAGGTCAATCCAGCCATTTGGTGCTTTTGTTGATTTTGGAGCTTTCACAGATGGACTTGTACATGTTTCAAAGTTGAGTGACAGCTTTGTTAAGGATGTTGGAAGTGTTGTATCTGTTGGTCAAGAAGTAAAGGTGAGGTTAGTTGAGGCAAACACCGAGACAGGGCGGATTTCTCTTACTATGCGTGAAAATGATGATACGAGTAAGTTTCAGCAACGGAATGATTCTCCTGCCACTGGGAGCAGCAATAGGCAGGCTGCCCGAAGGAACACTTCAAAGCCCAACCAAAGAAAAGATGAGGTAAAAAGCTCAAAGTTTGTTAAAGGGCAGAATCTAGAGGGCACAGTAAAAAATCTGACCAGGTCTGGTGCTTTTATATCCCTTCCTGAGGGTGAGGAAGGATTCCTACCCAGATCAGAAGAATCTGATGATGTATTTGCAGGCATGATGGGGGACTCATCACTGCAGATCGGCCAGGAAGTCAGTGTCAGGGTGTTGCGTATCACAAGGGGACAAGTTACCTTGACAATGAAAAAAGAAGACGCTGATAAACGAGACACAGAGCTTATCCAAGGGATTGTCCATACTGCGACGAACCCATTTATGCTGGCTTTCCGTAAGAACAAGGATATTGCTGCATTTTTGGATGAAAGGGAGATAGCAACAGAACAGCCTGAAAAACCAATACCTTCAGTGCAAATAGGAGAGAAAAACCAAACTGAACCTTTACCTAATATTGCTGAAGTGCAGGACCAACCAGTAAGCAATGATGAGGTATCGAGCGGTATCCCTTCAATGGTGGATGAATCAGTAGAGGGTGATGAGACTTCTTTAAAGGAGGTGGTTGTGGGTGCCAATGTTGCCTCTGATGAGAAGCAGCCAGAAACTGTTGAATCTAGTGCTGATAGTACATTACAGACTGTAGAGAAAGAAGCAGAGGTCACTGGCTATAAGGAGCCAGAAAGCATAGAGTCTAGCACACCACAAAATGTGGACGATACAGTTCAGACATTAGAGAAGAAAGCAGTGGCTGATGATGATAAGGAGCCAGAAAGCATGGAATCTAGCACATCACAAAATGCGGATGATACAGTTCAGGCCTTAGAGAAAGAAGCAGAGGCCAACGATAAGGAGCCAGAAAGCACAGAGTCTAGTTTATCACAAAGTGTTGATGATAGTGTTACAGGATCAGGTACGCGAACCAGATATATCTTCCCCAGAATAGCATGAATAATAAACAATCATTATATAACTAGGTACAAGAAATTCATATTTATAAAAAGTTTTATAGGCCAATGTTCCGTTTCTCTTTTCGTTTTCTTTTGCCAAGCTGGTGAATAAAAATTTAACCAAAAGATATTTACTAAGAAAAGGGGTTTTTAAGGCGCATCAAACCTGACCATGACGATGGTTCTTGCCGAACTCTTCTTTCCTTGAGATCTTGTCATGGGCTTACTTCATGTTTTAGACAATGATAATGAGGAATAACCTAAGTCCAAAAATTGGATTAGTATGTCCTGTCCATGGGCTTACTCTTTCATTTAAATGAAAGTACTGGTGGCATATCTTTTTTTTTTTCCTGCCTCAAAGCATTAAAAAATCATTTTAGTTTGCCACCTTTAAAATTTTGAGTCTTCTAGTTGAATCTGTAGGTGTTTCCTTGTGCATTAAATGTTAATTATGTTTTTATTTCATTTTCCTGAGAAACTGTTATGATCTGTTAATAGATAAGGTAGAAAGCATAGAAAATTCTGATGCATCTGGAGATACATCCGAGGCTCAAATTATATCTTCAGAAAGTCGAACCAGTGAAGAAGTTGTTGAGAGCCAAGTTAAAAGTATTGAGGATGAAATGCAGATTCAAACTCCTGCTGCTGAGACTGAAATTACTTCTGCCTCACAACTTGAAGATAAAAAGGTGGAACCTGCGCCCGAGATAAATGGCACTGTGGGTGCTTCAAACGGACAAAGTGGCAGTCTTTCTCCCAAGGAGAGTGTGACTACAGGTTTTCACCTTTTCCATATCTTTTGATCTTTGTGCTTGCTCAAACGAATTCAGAAACTGATGTCAAGTCCAAGCCCAAAATGGCAACATGAAAACTGAAACATGTAGGCAAAAAGGAGTGCTTGGCACTGGTCTCAAAATGAGAATGTGAATAATTTGGTCTGAGAAAATATGTTCTTTTCTAGTGTTTTGCTTTCGACAATGATATGTTTGTCTAGTTGAGTATCCTTGCATAATGCAACAAAGTTAGCATTCCGGGTTCAAGTCCAGGAAACTGAATGGGTTATGCCTAATCTCTCAATGATCACATAGAAGGTGATTGAAATTCACTGCTGCTTTTCTGATCATAAATAAATTGAGGTGTAGAAAATAGAATTCGGTAACTAGTTGCAAAATTAATGTGTCAGTTTATATCTGTCGCCAAATCATATAGGGATTTGTCAATACCAGCACTGGTTCTCAAGGCCATGGCCAAGGATAGATTCTAATCTATGTTTTTTGCAAAATTTAATTTTGCCATCAGGGCATGACAAGAGTATCAGGGCCACATTTGACCAATTACAGGGTGTTGCTACGGACCAGAATTTTCTTATTTTTCTGATGTTTGTGATTGCTTTGATCCCCTATTAGCGAGTAGCCTCTCCCTCTACCTATGTATTAATTTATTATTTGTTCATTGGGTTGTAGCAACTATATCTCCAGTTCTAGTGAAGCAACTTCGTGAAGACACAGGAGCAGGAATGATGGATTGCAAGAAAGCCCTTTCAGAAACTGGAGGGGACATTGTTAAAGCTCAGGAGTTCCTTAGAAAGAAAGGTTTAGCAAGTGCAGAAAAGAAGGCTAGTAGAGCCACAGCTGAAGGAAGAATTGGTTCGTACATTCATGATAGCAGGATTGGGGTCCTAGTAGAAGCGAACTGTGAAACAGATTTTGTCTCCCGTGGTGACATTTTCAAGGAGCTGGTGGATGATCTAGCCATGCAGGTGGCTGCATGCCCTCAGGTTCAGTACCTTGTTACAGAAGATGTGCCTGAAGATATTTTAAACAAGGAAAAAGAGATTGAAATGCAGAAGGAAGATCTCTTGTCAAAACCGGAGCAAATAAGATCAAAGATTGTAGAAGGGCGTATAAGGAAGAGGCTTGAGGAGCTGGCACTGCTGGAGCAGCCCTACATTAAGAATGACAAGGTAGTAGTGAAGGACTGGGTGAAGCAGACAATTGCAACAATTGGTGAAAATATTAAAGTGAAGAGGTTTGTTCGCTACAATCTTGGTGAAGGCTTGGAGAAGAAGAGCCAGGATTTTGCTGCTGAGGTGGCTGCTCAAACTGCAGCAAAACCAGCAGAACCAGCAAAAGAGCTGCCTGCAGAAGCAGAAGCCAAGGAAACTGCTCAAAAGTAAGTTACCTCTCCTTTTGGATTCAGAAGAGTCTGATGATCACACATCATGAGTTTGTGTGTCAGATATAGAATGCGCTTTTGTGTTGCGTGTGTGTGTTTGAATGGTGCCCACCCCAATGAAGCTTTTTTAAAATTGTGATGGACTTGAAAAAAAAAATCCTCCTGAAAAAGTTATAAAAATGTAGTAGTCAACTTAAAATGTAATGAAACGTCAGGAAGGTTTTTGAAGAGATAAAAGAGATCATGGAATAAAAAATGTAAATGAGAATTAATCAGCCGCATTGGTGTACATTTGTTGTGCATGCATGTGTGTTTGTGTCTGAATGAAATTTTGGATAAACAATTCTTACTGTTATATATATATATATATATATATATATTTTGCTTGGTAAATTGGTAATTGCACCCACTGCTTAAAGTTTTGCTCTGCGCCATGTTGATGGTGAATAGGTTAGTATATTAGGCAGTCTTTTGGCACATGAAGATATTAGTTCAATTTATAGATATCAAGTAGAAGTTGAATCAGTTGGGAAATCAAACAAACAGATTTTACTTTCAGCACATGCACTGCCCTACTCTTTTCCTAACCCTTGGATATAATTTATAAGTCTTTCAAATGGATGATAAATTAGTAGCCTACAGAAGGCAGTGTTA
>Ga0307509_10006761_pt1 | contig 15272 bp, 11 predicted proteins | sample 10_EM_MG_FD_202245 | JGI IMG/M metagenome (GOLD analysis project Ga0307509, IMG submission 202245) | Populus trichocarpa ectomycorrhiza microbial communities from riparian zone in the Pacific Northwest, United States - 10_EM | ecosystem: Host-associated > Plants > Roots > Unclassified | place...
CGGTTTATAGTGAAAACCTCCTCAATGCAGATATTATTACCACCAAACTAGAATTCTTCATCGAGGGTGCTATATCATATCATTACATGGATGATGGTTGGAGAGAGAGGGATGATACGCACAAGGTCCGTGCACTGTTTGGAAGTCGTTCTGATGACCGTATATTCGCCATCGAGTATTCTGAGACGCGTCTCTCAAAAAAGTTGGCCTTGCCTTGCAGAGAAATCAGGTCCATGAAATCGAAAGGATTTGTGGCGTTGTAGTGTCTTGTATTGTCAAGTGCGAGAAGCAAGCGATCGGCAACAAACTCGATGTACTGACACATGAGGGTCCTGTTCATGCCGATGAGATCAACAGGAAGGGCATCTGTGATCAATGAGCGGCTGGTGAGGTGCTCTAGAAAGTTAAGTTACCGGACAAAAATTCTTGTTCGATGCTGACAGCCTCCGTAATTATGTCTCGTACAACGTCAGGGTGTGGCCGTCGCCTTAGGTGCTTGAAGAGCAGGCACGCGAAGTCGGTATGCATGCCTTCGTCACGGCTGATGAGCTCATTCGAGAACGTAAGTCCAGGCATGAGGCCGCGCTTCTTGATCCAGAATATTGCTGCGAAGGAGCCAGAGAAGAAGACACCCTCTACGGCAGCGAAAGCGACGAGTCTCTCAGCAAATGTTGAGGACTTGTCGGATATCCACCGCATCGCCCATGTTGCCTTCTTCTTGATGCAAGGCACTGTTTCGATCGCGTCGAAGAGATGTGCACGCTGCTGTGGGTCAGAAACGTAGGTGTCGATCAAAAGAGAATACGCCTCGGAGTGAACGTTTTCCATCATGATTTGGAAACCGTAGAAGCAGCGCGCCTCGGCTACTTGAACCTCAGTCGAGAATCGCTCGACCAGGTTTTCATTGACGATGCCGTCCGAAGCGGCAAAGAAGGCCAGGACACGCGAGATGAAGAAGCGCTCATTGTCATTGAGACGTTCGTTCCAGTCGCGGATATCATGAGCCAAGTTTATCTCTTCCACACTCCAGAAAGACGCTTGGGCTTGTTTATACATTCGCCATATCTATCTGCGCCTCGTGAAAAGTCCACGGAGCATATAGAAATGATGCAACTGACATCTGGGTATTGAATAGGAAAGAGTACAAATCGTCGGGTTGACTCCACAAGCAGTGGTTCCAGGTCTTGACACATAGTGAGTGTGGTTAAGCGGCCAGGATACAATTATCTCGCTTACTTTCCGGAGGGTCCACTCCCCCCATGGAGCAACACTTTTCCTCTTCCACAGGGCTGTGTTGTCTATTGTTGCAACCGTTATCACACTGTCTGGTGTGACTCGAGAGCATTGTAGACTTCTTGTGGTCGAGTGTCCAAAAAAAGTGGAAAGATGACAATGATACTCTATTCTTTGCAGTTCATAGTAAAAATCACGGTGACTGTTTTTGGTGGCGCAGTGTGACTTGTGTGGCTCACGTTGAGTCAGCGCTAGTCAGAGTGGTCACGGGAGAGGCACGAGGCACGTCATCAAGGCGCGTCATTAGACAAAAACAACGCGTACGCGTTTGTGTAGCCGTTGAATGAACACGGTTGAACTAATTAATGGCACAACGTGATCGCGTCGTGTCGTTATAAAAACCCCAGCTCATTCTCCCTCATCCTTCCCCTTGAGTGCGGTCTACATAACAATCATCTTCCTTGACTCTTCTTCATTCAACCATAACTTCATTATCAATGGCATCGGTTCTCCGTCCTACCACCCCTGTCAACCATACCATGCCAGAGGCAACGCCTAGTAAGAAGGTCAGCATGGTTGCTCAGCGCAACCTGACGTGATCTTACCTTGCCTCAAGGCTGCGGCTGCTTTGCAGGCCATATCCCTCGAGTCGCCTATCAAGTCCACCAAAAAATCTACCCCTATTATTGACGACGCTCGTCGTTCTTCGTCACCAGACTCTGAGGTTGAAAAAAATGAAGAGGAGTTGGATCCCCGTAAACGTTTCGTTGGCGATGTCGATCTCCCAGAAAGTGTGTTGATTAGACTTTAACGTCACCTATTGACTCCCAACTCACGCGTCCTCTTAGGTCAAGAGCCGCTGCTCATGGAATCTAAGCGTCGCTTCGTTCTCTTCCCTATTCAATACCACGAGGTTAGCCCTTCTCCTATTCACTTACTGGTTTTGGACTTACAGTTGCCGAAGATCTGGCAAATGTACAAGAAGGCTGAAGCCTCGTTTTGGACGGCAGAGGAGATGGACCTTTCCAAGGACCTTCACGATTGGAACAACCGCCTAAACGACAATGAACGTCACTTTATTTCGCATGTCCTGGCCTTCTTCGCCGCTTCTGATGGCATTGTCAACGAGAACCTCGTCGAACGATTCTCGAATGAAGTCCAAGCAGCGGAGGCGCGATGCTTCTATGGCTTCCAAATCATGATGGAAAATATCCACTCCGAGACCTACTCACTCCTCATCGACACCTATATCAAGGACCCAGCGCAGCGAGAGTATCTTTTCGATGCCGTAGAGACAGTGCCTTGCGTCAAGAAGAAAGCCGACTGGGCCCTCACATGGATCACGGATCGTCAGGCAACGTTTGCGGAGCGTCTTGTTGCTTTTGCTGCCGTCGAGGGCATCTTTTTCTCTGGTTCATTTGCGTCAATCTTCTGGCTCAAGAAGCGTGGACTTATGCCCGGCCTTACCTTCTCCAACGAGCTTATCAGTCGTGATGAGGGCATGCACACCGATTTCGCATGCTTGCTCTTTTCCCATCTTAAGAGGCGGTCCCACCCTGACACTGTCAAGAGAATTATTACCGAAGCCGTCGCCATCGAACAGGAATTCTTAACTGGTGGGTCGACATTGACTATTCTTGACTTGCTGGCTAACTCGTCTCCAGATGCCCTTCCCGTTGCCCTCATTGGCATGAATGCCGAATTGATGTGCCAGTACATTGAGTTTGTTGCAGACCGCTTACTTGTGGCCCTTGGTTGCCCGAAGCACTACAATTCAACGAATCCCTTCGACTTCATGGATATGATCTCGCTTCAAGGGAAGACGAACTTCTTCGAGAAGCGTGTGTCCGAGTATTCAAAAGCCAACGTCAACACGACGTCGACTGCTGCGACGGCCGCAGCGCCTTCGAACGATAAATCATTGTAAGTTCCTATCACGCCATCCCTCGAGCTTGATTCTAATGTATTGCTGGTAGCACTGTCGATGAGGACTTTTAAGTCATTGCTTTGGTGTTTAGACCATTTTGTTTCGCTGTCACTGTTACCCTATACATTTGACACTCGCATTCTCTTACAGGCTAGACATGTTTGTATACCTGTACTTGTAAGCCTGGCATAGTTCGCTATAATTTAATGTATCACCATTTTCATAACATTGGTTACCCCATACTGGAGTACACGGTAGCTCTCGGCTCATTGAGGCTCGGTGGAATGAGGTGAATCTGAGCCATGGCCGAACAGGTGTAAGTTGCGAGGATGCCAGATTAGAAAAAGCAGTGTAATCTGTGCGAAGCAACGGAATAAATGGTTGAGTAATGCTGTACTACATAATAAGGGTGGTATTGATAGATGGCTGCCTGAACCAGGTCACACAGGAATTTGGACGTATGTCCCCTGCCAGTTGTCCCCCCTGGAGTTTTGATTTTTGAGGACAAAGTCGCGGGTAGTATGTCGCCATCATGATGACAAGTCCAAGAGGTGTCAAGTGGTCAAAGACAGAGTAAGTCTGCCAGCTGTACTCAACGCTTAACGGTCCTTCCGGGACTCTGAAAGGTTCCTAGTCTCCTGTTCTGCCTGGTCCTCGCGCATCGAGGATATTATGTACGCAACCAGAACGACATGCGCGGACGCGACTGCAGTGATGGCAGCAAAGGTCGAGTTGCCTGGATACAACGTGTTAGGGAGCCGGAGAGTCGTAAGGGTTGGATGATCTGCGACGGCGCACCATTCCATATGTACTTCTCCGACGCAAAATACGACGTAATCGGGACGATACCAAGGGACAGACTAAAGATGACGAGCTTGAGAAGTACTCCCTTGCTGTATATAGGACCTGTTATGGACGGGAGAAACGCAACAAAAGGTTGGCTGCTTACCCGTCTTCGGCGGTCTGTCCTAAGGTCTGTGCAGAAACACCGCGCGCACTCATTCTTCGCTAGGAGTGTAAGAGTCTGGGGTTGGTTGTCGTGGTGACGGCGAAGCTCGGTTGGGCAACAACACGGGTAGGGTCAGTCAGGCCGAATAAGGGCGCTAAGTCGCGACGTCATCAGTCCAGTCCGAAGTGGCGTCTGAAGTTATGCGCTCAAAAGTCTCTGAACAACTATCGAGGTCATACCTCAAGGCACGCACACGGGCAGACTACAGGTACTTTCTTTCGTATAGAATGCGATGGTAAAGTCCTAGCTATCATTAACGAAACGGATAATGCCAACAACATCGTATTTCAGGAGCGATAACGACCAATACTCACACATCAACAATTCAGTGTATTACCACCTCTTCGACTCGGTCGTAAACGCGTACCTTATCGCCCACTGTGACCTCTCGCCACGAAATTCGGATTCCCTCGGTCTGGTCATGTCGTCCCACGCCCAATTCTTTTCTCCGCTCTCGTTCCCCGTCGTGTTGGACCTCGGTCTTCGAGTAAATCATATAGGGAACAGCTCCGTCACATATGAGGTGGGGGTGTTTCAGGAGGGCAGTGCTGAGCCAGCAGTGGTTGGAGGGTATACGCACGTGTTCGTCGACGCCGTGAGCAGGAAGTCCTCTCCAGTGAGGGATCGGATGAGGGAAGGTTTGCAGAGATTGTTTATAGAGCCCAGTAACAACAAGGCGGAACCAAAATTGTGATTACTTTTCGTAGTATATCATGTCTAGTACTGTATACCCGTGTACCGTGTCAACCGTCAACCAGACCCCTCCGGACAGTCACCACCCCCCTTTGCCCGTGCCCCCGTTCAAATTTCACACACATTTCCTCTCGACGCGCCGTAAATTGTTGCCCAAGGGACAAGCCGTTGGCGCAATCCCAGGAACACCGTTATACCGCAATACGAACGTCCATTGAGCCTGAACGTACCGCTCACTGCGAGCGCACCCCAAGGTCGCGAGAAACCCTCATTTCCCGCACTGCGCAATTACCCCGGTAGTTGCATTCATGGCCACTATCTCCGAGAAAGCGGATGATTCTCCAAAGTCGCCACGTAACCGATGGTTTACGAAGGCGTTGCTAGACGTCACGTCGTCCGAATGGGATATCCTCGCCCTTTCCACTGCCTTCAAGCTGCTCCTGTTCCCTACATAGTGAGTTTAGCCTCCCTGGAAAGTGAAGTCCTGGTCCTTGCATGCTTTCACAAATCACTCTAGTCGATCCACGGATTTTGAAGTGCACCGCAACTGGCTTGCAATAACGCATTCACTGCCAATCTCACAATGGTACTATGATGTACGCGTTGCGTTGCGTTTGACAAGCGTAGTCATCACTTACGATCACCGTTTGGCCCAAAGACTACTTCAGAATGGAGTAAGTGCCCTGGCGGTCGCTCCTAAATGTTTCTCATCGTCAAAAACGTCATCAGCATTGGACTATCCTCCCTTCTTTGCGTACTTCGAGAAAGTACTGTCCATCCCAGCTTCCTTCATTGACCCACGAATTGTGGACCTAAACAATCTCAACTATTCCGCTTGGAGTGTCATTGCGTACCAAAGATCAACTGTCATCCTAACAGAACTAGTACTGGGGGCAGTTCTACTGAAGTACAGTGGGACCTGTATCGACCATATCCCTTACTGACATTCCCTTGTCAGGTTTGTTCGTGGAGTGCCAGATCCTAATACTCAGCGGCTCATATCCGCATCTCTCTTCTTGCATCCCGGGTTCTTGATTGTCGATCACATCCACTTTCAATATAACGGCTTCCTGTTTGGCATTCTGCTTCTCTCTATCCTCCAAGCTCGTCATGTAATTGCTATCATCCCAATTTAAGCGACCGTCGTCTTACTTAGAATCTCTTAGGGAAATCTTCTGGCCAGCGGCTTCTTTTTCGCGGTCCTGCTGAATTTCAAGCATATCTACATGTACCTCGCTGTTCGCTCATCCCCATTCCCGCAGTTGCAATCATTTCTGACCCGAATCACCTCTAGCCAGCTTATTTTGTTTATCTACTCCGAGCCTTTTGTATGTCCCCGCAGGGCAGCATACTCCCTGGCAGATTCATCGCACTCGCAAATGTCGTGATATTGGTCTTCATCGCGTCGCTGGGACCCTTCCTCCTCATGGGACAAATTCCGCAACTACTATCTCGACTTTTTCCCTTCACACGCGGTTTAAACCATGCATACTGGGCGCCCAACGCCTGGGCACTCCTCACGGCAGCCGATCGGGTTCTCTTACAGTGTCAGTCAATTCACGGGATCTTTTCTTGGCGCGCTGGTCGTTGATGTACTGAGATCGAATTGTCATAGATGCCAAACGGTTCGGGGTCAGCTTTTCCGTCGATGCCTCTGGCGTGTCGTCCTCGTCGAGAGGATTGGTTGGAGATACTTCATTCGCAGTTCTCCCGAATGTCAAACCCATTCATACATTCGTCATGACCATCGTCTTTCAGAGTGTGTTCCTCGTCAAGCTATGGCGAACCCCAACATACAAGTCGTTCGTCACCGCGCTGACGCTTTGTGGGTATACCTCGTTCATGTTTGGCTGGCATGTCCATGAGAAGGCTATCCTTCTCGTCCTTGTCCCGCTGAGGTAGGTATAGCCACCTATTCCAGCTTTATATTTCGACGTTGATGTGACACAGTTTACTCGCGGCCGAGAACTACGCCTATTTCCGTACCTTCATGATCGCGAGTACGGCCGGTGTTGTGTCTCTCTTTCCTCTACTTTTTACACCTGCCGGTACGCCTCTCCTCTCATCGTAAGGTCCTGTCAAGTTGATTTCGATGAAGAGCAAATCATCGAGGTTGTGTATTCGCTTTTGTGGGCGATCGTCGTCTTTGGGCCCTTAAAACAGCGACTATATGAGTCAGTCACCCTAGGTGCCTGCTTTGGCCAGACCTGACTATTGTCTTCGCAGATTCCCCCGGTCACTCCCCGCAGTTATTGTCGGCTCTCTAGAAACAATGTACCTATGGGGGTTCCTTCTTTTGGAATTGGTGGTCATGCTTTGTCCTGTGATAGCAAGCGCCGTCGCTCGAAAACCAGAGAAGTGGGAGTTCCTTCCCCTCATGCTTACCAGCTTATACTGCGCCCTCGGCCTCATCTGGGCTTACGCTCGTCTGTCTTTCTTGTATATCACATCGAAATAGTACTCATCACTGCTATACATGAAATTACTTTTTTGCAATGTTCACGACTACGGGACATCAGGCACTTATAAGAGAACATGAAATCTCACGGCTTACCGTCCTCATCGTCCAATACATGCTCCAGCCCAACCTTCTGTCCGCGGGCATGCTTTGCACTTGAACCCCAGACCATTGCACTAACGGGGAGTTCAGCATCTCTGACGAACCACGGGGTTGTTGGGAAAAAACTGACTACTTCAATTGTTTTGCAATCTCCTTGTGGATAGCATTGCAGAAGTCTTCCACGGTGCACTTCCCACGCTTAAGCACCACGGGGGCGGAGTAGTCGGGCGCCTGGCCCCTTGGTTTGGTGTACACACGAACTAAATCAAGTGCTTCCCACATTTTCTCTATGAGTTCGTCGACGTTAAGCCATTCGTTGGAGGAAATGGGGACACTGTTCGGGATCTTGTACAGCAGGTCAAGCTCTTCGATTGAAATTACATCTATCTTGTTCAAGACCTTCACAAGAGTCAGATAAATGAGCGCTAAAAGTGGTATTATTCTCACATAAATTGCTGGCACGTAGACCCTAGAGAGAAGAGCAACTGTGAAAATGAATGGCCGAGAAACCCGAGAAGTCCGTACCTATTGCCTTCGATCACATCAACCAGATCATCCGCCGTCGCCCCGGGTTGGCGTATCGCGACATCAGCATTGCTGATTCTATACTCGCTGCATATTGCGTGGATCTCTTCGTGGTCTATGTTCGTCAGAGGCACAGTGTTCGTTATGGCTAGTCCGCCCTTGTCTTTCTTCCGCACGACAATCGCTGGCGGTTTCTTGTTTAGTCGAATGCCGAAACCCTCCAGTTCGGCCTCAATGAGCTTCTTGTCCCCGAGGGGCTTGAGAACGTCCAAGACGATGAATATAAGGTTGCATGTCCGCGCGACTAAGGTGTGCGACTAGATGAGCGACAGGTACATGTCAACCGCAGTGATGTGACGATACCTGCGATGACTATCGAACAAAATATAAGATATGGTTGCAAATATACGCCGTTGAGTTGAGTACATACCTTGTCGACCTCTCCCTCGACCATCGTTTGCACCTTCGATAATACCGGCTGGAAGGGATTGCGATAAGGGATGTGCCCGATGCAGAGGGGGATACGGGCTCACGAAGGTCAAGGATTTGTATTGGTGCGCCATGCACTTTCAACGTCCCTGGGACCGTAGTGAGTGTGGTGAAGTCGATTGCTGAGACTTCGGAATGTGTGCCGGTTAGCTTCGACATGAGTGTGGACTAGAAGCGCAAACGACGTTTAATATTTCTGTATTAAATAGTCCTCGCCTTCGATCTCCTTACCTTTCCAACGGATGGGAAGCCGACGAATCCAACCGAGGCTACCCCAGTTCGCGCAACATCGAAGCCCACCCCGCCGCCACCGCCACCACCGCCTGACGGTGTTGAGATGAGTTCACGTCGAAGTTTTGCGAGTTTTGCCTTGAGCTGTCCCAGGTGATAGCTCGTGGCTTTATTCTTTTGAGCTTCATGCCATCTGATATGAGGGCAGGATACGGGCCACTTTATGAGGACGACGCACTTTTAGCCTTTGAAAGGGGTGAGCGTGCGAAAAGATTAGGGCGCATATAAAGCATACCATCTCATCTTCGATTTCCTGTCCAAGAGATGTCAGTGCATTGAGGAATAGAGAGATGTAGTCTTACTTTTATTTTTTGTACGGTGGTCATGATTGCGATTTGCGGGATTATCCTCAAAAAGGCAAGTCGAGTTCATAATTGTCGCTTGGCAACTGGCAACAATTCAATCAGCGCCTCTTACTTTCCACACTCTTTCAACTGCGACCCTCCCGTCCCCATCCAGTTCCCGTCAATCGTCGTTCTTTCGTCCCTCACAATCTTTCATGCGACTGGCCGGTCTCGTCGCCCCACTCCAACTTGTCTGAACCCACCCAGCACCCATTCTTTCATTTCCTTTACTACGGTAGCACCTCGGAGTCACTGTATCTACTGTCATGTGTGGAGGCCCCGCTTGGAAGCGCGAGATTGTGCCAGATCACAAGGTCTGTACATACTCTTTTAACAGCTACCCCCATTTCTGACTGCATTGGATGCGTCAATAGTTCGACTTTGTCGATACTCGAGAGTTCACAGACAATGGTTTCGCAATGCGTATGAAGTATGTGTCGTCCATTTTTTCCATTCCGCAGCCTTACGTGTTGGGGCTTCTCCTTTCCAACTGAGACTGCGCGCGGACTGGGCTTATCGTCTGATAACTAACCTTTGTCTGCTTTGTCTGAAAGGTACCTCTGGGTGTACATCCTCGTCCTCAAGTCATTCCTCGTCTACGTTTCCGATATTTTCACTGCCGTGACCATGTTAAGTACGAAGTCCTGGGCCAACCAGATCTTTCAGAATTGCAAAGAACTTTCGGGTTGTGTCGCAATTCCGTTCGCCGTTGGTCAATGGTTATTCGTCGGCTGTATCATCTTCTCTTTCCTCCTCGTACGCAATGTCCCCCTCATAATCAACTTCGTGAACCTGATATCTATATCCCGTAAAGCTTGCTTACGAGGCACGGAAAACCAAGAAGATCATAGCAAGTCGAGACATATCATACGCCTTCACAAATGTCATGGCGAACAACTACTATTCTCTTCGTAAGAATTCTTGCTTGTTCGTCAAACTCGTGCACTCAGTCGATATACCACGCCTAGGCTCATATGACCATTTCTGCTTTTTCGATCATATCTCACAGTCGACAAAGAAATCAGATGATTTCGCTTTCTTCATCTTCTTCACCTTTAAGAGTAAGTACACCTCAGATTTGTTTGTAGAAAAGGTCTTACACTCTGCTATAGGTTGGAAGCGTTTGATTTTCGCCGATGGTCCTCGTCAAGTCATCAATGCCTTGACTTTGTTTGCCATCTATTTGGCGAGAAGGGATGACAGGACGCCGTGGTATGATCTCAAGAAATATTTCTTAGGGAACAACTTGATTACAACCGCTCTCACGATCTCTACCCTCTTCACCGTCCTCATCTTCGCTGGCTCCCTTCTCCTGCTCATAATCGCGGCGATAGGCTATGTCCCACTCCTCTGTTATATCAAAGGGAACTTGAAGGTAGGTCTCCCTCACCTCTGCTTAGTACACGCTGACACCTTCACCATAAGGAATATTGCTGTCACAAGGTAGACAAGGTGAAGCCGTACTTTCTTGTTAAATTTACCTTCAGCTCATCCTACCCCAGCGTATTTCCGAAATCATTAGGCGCCGTAACAAAGAGCGTACCGCCAAGGCCATAGCCCAAGCCAAGAAGGAAGCGATGGGCGACTTCTCTCATCTTAAGAACAAGAAGGGGGAGTTCATTCAACAACCCCTTCCGCAACCAACCCTCCCAAATATTTCGATCGACGACGATTTAGCCGATATTGCATCACTGCAGAAGCGCGCAGGTACCCCCAGTATCCATCACTCTGTCACAGGCGATAGGTACCATACCACGGATGCAAAAGCTTCCTACGACTACCCAACAATGCCCGCTTATACTGCGCCTTACGCCCACCCTCAGGATCCAACGGCCTACGCTCATTACAATCCCTCGGTCCCTACTCTTCCAGATGAGAACCAGTACTACGAGGACGATTATGGGAGTACAGCGCATTTGGCACTGGGTGCAGAAGCCCATGGTCGGGATGACCGCAACTACCCCGAATATTACCATGGGTCCCAGGCCTATGTTGCTGATCCGTATGATGTCTACACTGGACACGCTGCCAACGGCCAGTACGAACATCAGTCGGGGCAACATCCACACAATCCACCGGATGATGTTGGCTTAGCTTACGAAGCCGCGGAATACAACAACTATCACACTGGGAACCAACGCGGACATCCTCCACCGAATTCTGGTTATAATACAGGACAGTTTCATGTCGTGTAGCGCATTCGAATCGGACTCGTCTGTATTATAACACTGCTCATCCGTGCGACCGTTTTATTGGTCTTGAGACACATGACGGTTCTTTGAATCTTATTTTACCCTTTTTTTGGTCTTCCTGTTCATTCTTCAGCCTCAGTCCTTTTACATCTAATTTATCGAGAGTACCGAGGAATTCTATTCATGAAGCAATGATGTATTGCAGCTTGCAAAAAATTTCACCACAACCACATCCATCACCGTTTCGCATAGCGGAGGAAGCGAGACGCGGCTGGCGTTGACAATTAGTGAGAGCAAGCGAAATGGGCACCATGAGCACCAGCCTACCGATGGTACAGATGAAATTCAAACCTTTGGAATTGTTATCTTGTCATCACTTGATAAAATTTCAAGGAAAATGCTACTCACTAAAGAAGGCGAAGATGATCCAAGCGTCCTTCCAACGATTCTCATAGGACATGTTCAGCTCCGTTATATATTCATCACCGACCTATCAAGTATGACAGATTAGTCGAGTTACGTTTAGACACCAGAGATTCGAAGCCAAACTTTCCTTGTACCGACAATACCTGCAAGCCTGGGTGTCGCTAGGATTTTCCAGATACCCTCCGAACGCATCCACAAAGTCGTTGGCCCATGTAGCACAGGATTGATTGGGTGGAGGATTGAAAATGGCGAATTCATCAGGCTCGCATTGCACCTGTAATCCACTAAAAATGCGGTAAAATGTGAGGAATGATACTCGACTAGTAGACTTTAACGCACTGGAGTTCGGTAGATAGCATGGCACCTAGCATTCGCGTAAAAGGGTTGAATCGGTACACCCACACCCTCCATGTGTGAGCTAAATTTGGATACGGGATAATAACCCCACCTTATAAAAAGGTGGAGATTTTCAGCGTAAGGTCACCGCAACGGTCGAGAGTATACGAACAGAAAGTGGTCAAAATAACCATGAGGAAGGGGTCGAACAAGATGCCCACTTGAACTGACGGCGTAATGGCTGCGACAACGTGTCCCAAGGATACGCCGAACATCTCGACGAAAATGATGACCACCAACTGGAACACTGTGCCGCCTAGCCCGGCCGAACCTTGACCGAATCCCTGGGCGTAAACCTGCAATTCTAAATTGGTACGATTACGCGGTGTGAGTCTTGGACCTCATTACCATGATTGCCCAAAAAATGGTTGCTGATAGAATGCCCGACGGCAGTTCGCCGAGCAGTTGGGCGATGGTGAATACTTCGGGTGAGTACATGCCGCTGGAAAATTCTGTGTATAGACCATTGAGTGACAGAGTTGGACCCGGACAATCCAAACGGGACTTGCCCCGAATAAATATCCCTGGGTACAGTACAGTGAGCTAAGGCGGTTCTGGGTACGCGGGTGATGGGAGTGATCAAAGACTCACCTCTATTGTTCATGAATAACGGCAGGGTCTGATCCAGTAGGAAAGAGGGGAGGACAGCGACCCAGAATCTGTCATCGAAGAATCAGTGACGATAAGTGCGCGAGACTTATCGGACAGTACATCGAGAACAAGCGGTACTGAAGGTCTCTTTGGGACCTTCCTAGCTGAAGGAAAACAAGGGAGCCAAACAATGCGGTGAAAATGTGCAAGATGAGCCGCGTGAAAATGTAGCCAGGAAAACGCCACATAGTGACGAAACTTCGCTTCGTGACAACACTCAGTTGGTAGAGAAACGGTGTCGCGTCTGTTCTGGCATGAGTCGTCGTCTGTTCCATCGAGATTTGGCCACTCACACTTTGATGCCACTCTGGTTTTGCGGGACGTGGCAGAGATTCTCAGCTCACGTATCTCTTCCTTGACGTGCTGGAACTCCGGCGAGTCCAGCCAGATGTCTTTCCAATCGCGATCTCCGATTCGCGGTGACGTGCCTGCGCCGATGGCATCCAGTATGTACTCCGCAGGATTCGCCACCTGGGGACATGGTGCGCCATGGCGCGCAAAATATTCTCGTACAACACAAGAGTCCGGTCCGATATCCCCAAAGTAGACGGTATGCCCGCCATTCTCCAGAAGAAGCAGGCGGTCAAAGCTTTCGAAAAGCAGAGAAGACGGCTGATGTATCGTGCAGAGAATAGCTTGACCTTGGTCGGCGAGTCTTCGCAGGACACGGATCAGATCCCGGGCACTTTGCGCATCCAAACCTGACGTCGGTTCATCCAAGAACAGGAGAAGCCCCGGCTTGCTGGCCACCTCGACACCGATCGTGAGCCGCTTGCAGGCTTCGATATCGAGGGTATCGACAATGGCATCAGCAAGATCATGCAGCTCTAGGAGTTCTATCACCTCTTCGACGTAGGCGTTCTTCTCTTCTGTCGGAACATGAAATGGCTGGCGCAGGTATGCTGAGAAGCGCATGGCCTCGCGCACTGTCGCGGTTGCTTCGTGGACATACATTTGCTCAGCGTATGCCATTGATCGCGCGAAATCTGGTCCGGTAGGACGTCCATCGACGAGGATGTCTCCGGAGACTATGCCAATATTTTTCCTTTTGGCCAATACATCGAGGCACGTTGTCTTTCCGGCGCCGGAAGCTCCCATGAGTGCGGTCAACGTTCCAGGCTTGACAAAGCCATATACATCGCTGAGCAGCTGTCGAGTGCCTCGTGAGACTGGAATGTGATAATTGACACCCTCCCAGGTAAACACCCCGCGTTCAGGTGGCGTTCTATCGAACAAGATCAGATATGAGGTGTTAGCGTGTCATTGTCTCGAAATCCTTCGAGTCGTTATCCACTTACGTGACATCTCCCTCAAGATTGATACCATTTGGATTACTCTTGTCAGCTATTTTCGACTGTCGTCGGCTTGCTTTTCGCTGGCACAATCGATCGTTCAGTTTGCGAGTCTCCGATGTTTCCTTAGCGAACACACGGAAACCCGCTCCGCCGGCGCGTTGCTTCGTAATATGAGCTGGAATCTCGAATAGGAGACTGGATACGTGGCGCTTACCGGGAGGAAGCTCAGAACGAAAATCTGAGCCACTTGATAGAGCAATATCCAGCAGAGGAGTATAACAAAATTACGACGCCAGATATCACGGCCGTCCATGTCATAGGTGGTGAGCAAGTACGAGCCGCCGGAAGTGGTATCGGAACCCGGTCTCGCCCCAAACAAAGTGCAGACTTGATTTGGTCCTAGGGTGCTCCTGGGGAGTAACTTATAAGTAACATTTCAGGAGCTTCGGCGCGAACTCCCTTACGGATATTTGCTGACATTGAAGCCATTCCTAGGAACTATATAACTACCATCACAAGTGAACTGGAAGAATAATTGTCAGACGACGAAAAGATGAAGGTCAAGCATGAGCGGGTTCACATTTAGCCGACTGTATTCGTTCTCCATCAAGCCAGAAAACGCTGTAGATGAAATGCCATGCATTAATGACGCTGGTTCCAAAAAACAGGGCGTACTCACCGGGGGCTATGGGATTTAAATAAAACTAAATTGACATGGGCGCTCAGTGTTTGTAAAAAGTAGGAAACGTAAGACTTACTATCCAGAACATCCATCTTTTCATCTGCTGTACCGGGATGAGATACCCAGTAGAAAAGGCAAGGCCTGTAACGAGGCATCCACCCATGCGGAAGGCGGCGTCGTATGAAGAAAAAAAGAAGCCGAGTGTCCTAAAAAGACCTTGAATGGCCAGAAATGCCATGTAGCTGAAGAGATGGAATGTCCAGAAGGCGGCCCAAGAGCGATGAAGATTTGCCATAAAATATACAATGACATTGTAGATCAGAAGTCGAACGGCAGAAAACGGAAGATCTGAGAGTGCATTCCCAAGTGCGAGGGCTGACGGGTAGTATAGACTATAACTTGACTGCGAATATCATTTGGTGTTGTCAGGGATCAAGAAATAAAGAGACGTACTTGCTTGTAAAGTACACCGCGACCGCCAACTAGACACAACTACGACAAATCAGGCCACTTGAAGATTTGAACGAAAGAAGACCAAACCTCGCTAAATGCATCGAGG
>Ga0307509_10006762_pt1 | contig 15270 bp, 14 predicted proteins | sample 10_EM_MG_FD_202245 | JGI IMG/M metagenome (GOLD analysis project Ga0307509, IMG submission 202245) | Populus trichocarpa ectomycorrhiza microbial communities from riparian zone in the Pacific Northwest, United States - 10_EM | ecosystem: Host-associated > Plants > Roots > Unclassified | place...
AGGAGGAGGAGGGGGGAGGTAGCGTCACTCCCCTAGGCAGAAGCCATCAAGGGGGAGGAGAGGGGGGGTGGTGGATCCCACGATGATTTCCCTGGTGTTGAGATTTCAATTGCCGGAGGTGTAGAGGAGATGGTTCGTGTACCTATCGTAGGGTCGTTACACTCCCTTATATAGACTCTTCACACCAATACCCCTAACCCTAGTGACTCATAATATGCATTACACTCTTCTATGACTTATAGGTGGATGATACCCAAAATTCATCCGCTGAGTCATATGACTCACTACACAACATATCTTAAACCAATCATAACTGATGAATCAAATCATCTGAGGGAATCGTGTTACCTGTGTAAAACCTGTGATTCAGAATTATAAGTCACCCACCAAAATCATTACATCATTATGTCTCCCAACTGTCAGTCACAAAATATCAACCAATCATAATATAACCATGATACACAAGTGCATCTCATTTGAAAGCTATGTGTCAAGTGACATCATAGCATAAAATAAAACATATCTATGACTAATAAGTATTAGTCATGTGAAATCTGCTTTGCTTTGTCACACTTTGTGACAATTACTGTAATAATATTCAAAAGATAGTCGAATTTTACGCACCATTTCTTATCTCAAATTACCATTCCAAATCATCTTTAGCTAGCCAAACATCTCCTTCTATTGTTAAAGCATATTCACAAACGGAAGTTTATCCGGTCTCTCCACTAAACACGTGATTAACCCCTCAATCTGGTAGGGTTTAGGGTTAGGGGTTGAGACCTCTGATTCTATGTCTCCAAAGTTCGGCGTGAAGGTTGCTGCCAAGAAATTATTTGCCTCACACCTGCTGCCGTGGGCCCTCACCTCACGATAATTTATCAGTTACGATTGCCCGAGGAGTCGCGGAAACCTATCTCATAACCTTTGGTGAGCTGTGAAGTTGTGAGGGCTTCCCCGGAGCTTGGCAAAAAATCGTACTCGGGCTCATACTACAATTCCGCTTTCTCACCTCCAATTCTCTTCATCCACCAACCATCTTGCAACACTACAACCTTCTGAAGTCAACCTCTGAAGCGCGCAACATTTCCAAGATGGCCACTGGTTTGTGTTACGACCGTCGTATGACTAGCCATCGTATAGTCAAGGGGGAACACCCCGAAGATCCCAAGAGGATCTCTGTTATATACGAAATGATTGTTAAATGCGGCTTCGTCAATGATCCCGAATTATCTGGAACAAGCAATTCCGAGAACCCTGGATTGATGGTCAGAATTGAGGCCAGGGAGGCAACTGAACGTGAAATTGGCCTAATCCATAGCCGTAATCAGTTTGAATTTGTTCGAGAGCTCGAAGGTAAGATAATTGGTCAAGCGTTTTCTTCGGAGTGGTGCTAATATTGTCCTTTTATGATAGATCGTGGCGACGATGAACTAATCATGATGACACATGAGGCTGACTCAGTTTACTTCAACCGTCATACATTCATGTGCTCTAAACTTTCTTGTGGTGGGGCAATAGAAACATGCCTCCGGGTTGCTCAAGGTCACGTAAAGAATGCAATTGCAGTCGTCAGGCCCCCGGGCCACCACGCGACTCCTGACCGTCCAATGGGTTTCTGTATCTTTAATAATGTCTGTGTGTCCGCCAAGGCTCTGCAAGAGAGGGTACCTGATATTAAGAAGATTCTAATTCTTGACTGGTAACTATTTCTCAATTTGTCTCAAATTTGCACAGAAGTGGAATTGGTTAAAATACTAATTGTTTTTTTTTTCTCAATCTGCTCCTGCAGGGACATTCACCATGGCAAGTGAAACAACGCAAGAATTCATTAGGAGAGCACTGTTACTAATTTTTACTCTTTTTTACAGGAAATGGTACACAGGATGCCTTCTACACTGACCCATCTGTGTTGTATATCTCTCTCCACAGGTTCGAGAAGGGAACATTCTATCCGAACGACCCTAAGGGGGATTCTAAATTCTGTGGCTCGGGCCAAGGCACCGGATTGTATGTCCTTCATTATTTCTCTCTCTTTTGGTCCCATGACTCTTATAAGGGCTAACTACTTTAGCAATGTAAATATTCCTTGGACAGAAGGTGGTAAGCTAGATGGCGATTATATATATGCTTTTCAAAAGCTTGTAATGCCGATAGCTCTGGAATATAATCCGGACTTTGTCATTGGTGAGCACTATAGTACTTGCATAAGACCCTTTTAAGTCTTGTCGAGCGAAAATCTGATCATCAAAATTCCAACGCAACAGTTTCGGCCGGATTCGATGCGGCTGCTGGCGACGAGCTCGGGGAATGTTACATCACACCCGCTGGCTTTGCCCACATGACCTATATGTTAATGAGCTTGGCGAAGGGCAAAATGGCTGTCTGTTTAGAAGTAAGGCATCAATCCCCTAGGTTGGATAAATTCTTATACAAATTGTAGGGAGGATACAACCTATCTTCAATCTCGAGTTCAGCGCTTGCTGTCATAAAAGTGTTGATGGGTCAAGCTCCCGAAAAGATACTGGACCCATTGGCGTCCCCGGCGGCAGCGAAGGTAATTCAGGAGTGTATTAATATCCAAATGAGGTATTGGCGCTGCTTGCACGCAGCCGGTTCACTAAGTCCAACCCCCCTAATGACTATTGTGAAAACTTCACTGATTGAGTTGATTAGGGGCTTCCGAAAGAGGTAATGGGCTTTCTCTAGATGGTTAGGATATACTCGTCTAATCGGAGTCGTACTTTTGCTAATAGGTTTTAGTCGTAGTACGGGCGTGGCAAGAGAAATTCTTGTGGGAGAAGTATAAGATGTCGTCAGCACCAGTCATGCATAAGTCGGGTCTTGTATTCGACAATACGCTCCTCATGTCGTAAGTGCCCCACTGCAGGGTGTTTTGAAAGCAACCTATCAAGTTAGCAAATTGGTTGAAGTTCCTCTTCCGAAATTCAAAGATGATTTCCCGATTGTTTTAGAGTTCATAATCGAAGCTAATAGATTTCAGAGAAAATTGCCCTACTGCTAAAGTTATTGTAATGATCGTGCACGAACCGTAAGTAGTCCGCAATCGCACAATAAAGCCCCTGATAGTACTAATTAATTCGAGTATTAAGGCCAAAAATACATGCTACCGTAGACACCAGAGCCTCGAAGGAGCTCAATTTGGATGATCTTGAATTGGTAATGTTCACTTATCTACTCAAGTTCCCGGATTGAAGATGCTAACGTTGTGGTGGCTACCCACCAAACTCATCTTCAATCCGGCGACCTGGTACCTTGTCTTAGCACTTGGAATGTCTGTCGGCCTACTAACATGTTAACTTCCGTGATACTGAAGATTGATCCCGTCTACTTTTATATTCGCTGGGCCTTTGAGCGACAGTTCGGAGTAGTGGATGTTAGTCTTCCACCACGTCAACAGTCCCAAGCAGTAAGGATCCTAACAATCGTGTTAGGTAAGGCCAGGATGCTAAAGGTTTTTATTTTATTTAGAACGGCAAGAATGGCACGACACATACGCTAGGACTACAGTCTGAGTCCTTTTGTGTGTACCTTTGGGATAACTATATCGAGTACTTTACTCCTTCTCATCCCTTATTATCTGGATTTTTGTTTGGGTTTTAACCTTTAATCTACCGGCTCACAGGCTCCAAAACGCGGAGAATATTTTGTTAATCGGCGTCGAAGAAGGGGTTTCCGGTCTGCTTCACATGCTTGCAGCCAGGAGTAAGCGAGCAACCTCCTTCTATGATACATGTCAATTAACGTATCGTAAACTCTAGAGTGCGAGAAAAGGGTCAAGGCCTGTGTAGGTTTTATATGCACCGCCGACATGCAGTCCATACACTATAATGGGATTAAAGGGATTAAAGACCAAGACCTCGCAGAATGGTACTTCAATGTAAGTATTTCCTTCTCCGCCACTTGTTTCAACAGCTATCATTCCATGCTAACCATTGTTTTCAAAGACCTCACTACTTTTTGTTGGATCAGAGCATCAATACTGGGAGAAGAACAAGTCCCGTCGCAAGAAGTATGGCAATTGCAGGCCTGCTAGTGGTGACGTTATTTCCACAGTCATGTTGAATTCCCAAGAGGAGGTAGCAAGCTTTATGTTGAGCAAAGTAACCGTCGAGGCAACGAAGAGCGAGGATAATGACAAAAGCCATGATAATAAGAATGGTGACGGAGAGGAGGAGGGGGTAACCAAAGCGGCTTAGATGGTCACCAAGCTAATATTTTTCTCCCCATAATAACTTTCGTTACTATTTATATTTCTCCCCCCTGTTTTAATCCATCGGGTTGGAGTCGGCAGTTCCTCATTGGGTCATACACGGATGGTTGGCGTTATTACTTAAAATCTCCTTTCCGACCTGTTATGCTTGTGTATTGTATGTAATATACTGTACTGCAGTTAGAATTTGAAATGTGCGAGTGATGTGATGTGAGATAATATGACATGTGAAGTGAAAAATTGTAGTAGAAAGAAGGGACATGGTACCTAGGTTTGAAACCTGAGCTCCATCAATATATCCTCCCTCATCTCACTCGGAAAAGCCGTAAACAACCAACTGGTGGTATCGTCGCCCACTTGTGAACAAACGCTCACGCACTCAGGAGGCTACTGCACCAACCTTTTTATAAAACTCACCTTACTTAGCACAAACACTTACTTTATCTGCTAGAAAGATTGGACTAGCATGGGGCTTATTTTGGGCTGGCAGCATTTTTGCTAGCTAGTACAGTGCCTTGCACAGAATACATATCACGTCCATACCACTGAGTGTAGACAATGTGTATTCTGCGAAATGCTTAATAAAAGCTATTGTGAGAGAATTAAGGATCTAGGTTACAGTATCTACTACTTTGAGTCAGGTAATATAACTTGTTCTGTCATGCTTAGGGAAAGACTTGACTAATGTCTAAGAAAATGATTCTTTCTTTAGACAAATAGCTATTGCATATTAGAAAAAGAAATCAAACATGTTGAGTAGCAATGCTCAATAACACAATATCTCAACTTGTGAACAATTCAACTGATAGTGTTATTATTATAAAATCTATTATTCATATTTATGCTATATAAGATGTTTTAGATATATGAAAGGAAATGGGAGGAGAAATGCTTTTTGATTATTGACAAAGCAAGAACTCACATCAGGAAAAGAAATTCTACCCTAGGTGTTACTATAACAATCCTACCTGGTAGAGGTTTTGGAGTGCAACAGGTAACGACTCACTTACCTTCGTCTTCTGACTATCTTATAGTCTTCTTTCTTGATCTTTGTCCTTATGTGACCAAGATGTAGGAGTCACTTCTAGTGAAACTATCTTAAAGTCTCTTCGTTCATACTTAGACTATATTATATTCTATCGTATCTCACACCAATATCTTATTGGGGAGAGATGGAGAGGGTCCTTATCTTACAAGGTTGTAGTTGCTCTACCACTAAGAGCTAGGTTGCTTGCATACAAGTGAGAGATAAAGGTAACGGTTATATTGAAAGTATAATGTAGGAAAGTACTTAGATGGTTGTGTGAAGAGCTCTAACTACTGTGACTTTTTTTTTTTTTTTTTTGCATGATATCTATTTGTTAAGGTACAAAGAGAGCATGCAGCATACAGCTATGGCCAACAAAAACCTTTTCCTCCTCACCCCAGGAAACTTCCAAACACCCAAGTCTCTCTTGTATGAGACCAACTGCACATCTCGCCTATGGCCTAACTAGAACCTATGAACTTACGCTTACATAGATAGGAAATAGAAAGGAAAGAAACAAGCAGGAAGGAGAGGAGAACCCTTAGTGAAATCACGAAATATAAACAAAATGAATAAATAAACCACTAAGAAAGGAAAGTTGCAACCAATATGTGTCAGATATCAGGCTAAGCTAAAGGAGTGGATGTAGCTGTAACCAAGCAACAGGATGAAGACCAACAGGAGGGAAAGAGGAGGTGTAGACCCAAATACTAGAAACGACTGACTAGAGTAACCACGGCTGATGCTTTTCCAACAGTGGTATATGAGATGAGGCCATGATGTTACTAACCGAAGCGTTACCCAACAGGACAGATATAAGCCAATGGCAAAGTACTTCGCAAATGGCTTGGAAAAGAGCAGTGCCGACAGTAAAGAAAATGAGAGGGGATGCGGACAGCGCAAAATCGTAAGAGAGATGCAAAGGAAGTGCATGGTAAGGGAGAGAACAGAACCTGTAATGGGGGCACCCTATAGAGAGGTGAACTCTAAGGTTGCTACTACACCAAAACTCAAAGTGGAAGATAGAGATAAAGTAGATAATTCACCGAGAATGAAAATGGTAAAACTTAATATAGTTAAGCTCAAAGCTTCACGCAAATTAGTTCTCTTGAGGAAAAGTTGGTTGTAGAAGGAGAATGCCAAATACTTAAACTTAAGTAAATATCAGATATAAGCCTTTGAGATTCACCGCTACTCCGACATTGTGCGAGCACCCTGTCCTGCTCAGGACTGTCCGAGGTCGACCCTGCATCAGGAATTATCTTGCCAGAAGTATCGTGCCACCTCAGGTACACTTAACTCTGTCAATAGTATATGAGTTTCTGCAATCCATCTCCAATCCAACTACAGGTGGAAAAACTCTTCCTATCAAAATCATACAAGTGGCTAACAGTTAGGACAACAACCGGAGTCAATACCTAGGTGGTGGACTGACTGACCCAGTGGTAGTTTCGTCTATAGAAGCTATGCCGTCCATCATTTAATCTACACCACTACTCAATACGATAATCAGACATGCAAGCCCACCAAGTGAGATGTAACAGATGATTGGCTCAATGGGAGCTAAGCATAGCCACCCTCTCGGGACATACACTACCGCGATAAGACTCATACCTCTAGAGTCCACTGACAACCCATAGTAATGCTACAAATGAAGGGGACAAGGTTCCATCTTGTTACTTAGGTATGCGTCCCAAAGACACCCTGGCCTCCTTGCATTACCTGGGTACCTCTAGGAAGAATACCCTACTACCGGTAGGCTAAGATAGACTCCTAGATGCCAGAGGGACAATTTAGGTGCAACCCCATATTTGCCAGTTAAACACACTCCACTTATATATCCTGCGCACGAGATACGGTCGGATGGATGGTGACGACTTATACGGTGTTACTGCAGCTGCTCCAATGACCTCTTTTTACTAGCAAACAAACAACTACCCAGCTGTGTGCCAATGACGCACTTTCCAAACCCTTGGGCCAGAGGGGGGTATTAGCTAAACCCGCCCAAGTTCAATAGGATCTTCAGGTCACCCATATTTAGCTGTCGGATCTCACTGCGCGGATGCGTGTCCGTCCATGAACATTTAAGAGTCTATAGAATGTGAGACAATTGACCTATAGTTCAAGTTGGCCAATGGTTTCCACCCACCCTCCGTCAAAAAAGCACTTGGCATTGTCCTCGACAAGCCGGGTAAACCCTCCTACGACTCGCCTTCCTCATTCAGGGTCATTGTCCTCCTCCGGACGCTCTCTAAGATCCTTGAGAGAGTGGTCACCTCCCGCCTCTCAGCGCAGGCGGTAACCTGCCCCCTCAACCACCCCCTCCAATGTCGGTCCCTCCCTGGGAGGTCCACTGCCGATGCTGCCCTCTTCCTACAACACTACGCTGAATCCTTCCACCGCCTCTGCTACAAGTTCTCTACTCTCTTCCTTGACGTGAAGGGAGGCTTTGACAACGTGGAATCTCATTCCCTCCTCTCTCTCCTGCGCAGAAAGGGGGTCAGCCCATACCTGGTTCAGTGGGTCGGCTCTTTCCTCAGAGATCGTACCGGCCGCCTGACTTTCCAGGGGCCCCCCTGCGTATTCGCTCCCGTCTCAGAGGGTGTCCCTCAGGGATCCCCCATCTCCCCTCTGCTGTTCGTCATATATGTCTCCTCCCTTCATCTGGATATCCCTAGATCACTTATTGTCTCCTATGTCGACGAGTTTGCTGTCACTGTTGCTTCGCCCACCTACAGAACCAATGTTCGCCTCCTCCTGAGGTCCTTCTCATCACTCAAGAGAAAGGCCTCTGCAATCAACATTTCTTTTTCCGTTTCAAAGACCAAACTGATCCATTGGAGAACTGCCAGGAGCAATGTGTGGCTGTGCTCCCTCCCTGTGCAGCTTGAGGATCAGCTTTTCTATCAGCAGACCCGCCTGAAATGGCTGGGCTTTATCTTCACTCCCGCCTTTGACCCGAGGTGCCACTTCTCTAGGAGGTACACCCTCGCCAACGCCGCACTGGCTACGATTCGCCGCCTCTCCTCTCTAAGGATAGGCCTTGCCCCGCACCTTTGTCTCTCCTTGGCACGCTCACTCCAGGCCCCAATACTCCTGTACGGGTCTTCTGTTAGGAGCCCCCCCCCGCTCCATTATGAACCCAATGGCCGTCTTTTGGCGCCGGGTCTGTAGGTGGATCACTAACTGGTTTTCCACCACCAAGACGACGTGCCTGCACAGGCAGGCCTGTCTCCTCCTACTACCTGTTCTTGTACGCCACCAACGCCGCCTTGCCCGCCTGAGACTTATCTGCTCCCCCCCGGAGATAAACCCTGTCACGGCATGCCTCCCGAAGGCCGTCCCCACTCTCTCGCCCCACCATGCCCCCCTGATAGCACATGGAAAGATAACTTCCCAACCATACCTCTTCTTCAATCTTGACTGGCACTCCGCTGCAGACAAGGCCAGGAATCTGAGATATTGACACAACACCATCACCGCTTTGGCCAACTCGGCCGTCCCCCTTGTCCACGATGTGGTTACCTTACCGCCCATCTCCCTCTACCTTATGGCCTACTTACCCCCCGTCCCTGGGATTGTCACATCGTATGCCTGCCTCAACCTCCGAGTCAACCTACTCCTCCTCTCTGACTGGTCTGCGACTCCAGCCCCCCCGTACTACCCCTAGCCGCCTTCAACGCAGCCCCATCCCTTTATGGGTCTCGGCAAATTGGTTGTGGGAAGGATCCACCCGATGCGCTCTGGGAAAGGTTACCTCGCGGCTCACCCCTCATGGGACAATCCTGACACCGACACATCCTGCCCGCTGGGCTCTGAAGCCCCGCAAACCTTCGCGCACGCTATCCTGTCCTGCCCCTCGTCCGCCCGTGAGAGATCCCGCCTCCTCCAAGGGGTTTCGGACTTGGGCCCTGAGGCTCCCCTCTGGTCCGACCAGCAGCTGCTCATTGCGCTGGCTGAGATCATTCGCTCCACTGCCCCTGGTGTCCCCCCCGGGATGCCTCCACTTGCTCCTTCCCTCCGTAGTCCTCCACCAAACCCACTCTTCCGCTCTACCACCCCATTCGCCCCTGGCCCTCGAGACTAGATGGTGGGTTATACTGTCCTTTATTTAGCTACGGCTACTTTGCGATGCTTATTGTTCGCCTTGGGGGAATTGGTTATGTTTCTTTCTTTTGTTGATTGTTACTTTGATTTTCAGTTTTGTTTTGGCCATATCGTTAAAGATGCATGTCATTTCTTTTACCGTAGAAACAATGAACATATGATTTAAAAAAAAAGAAGAAAAAAAAAAAAAGAAATTGACCCCTAGTTCTAGGATGACTTTGCTGGTGAAGGTAGAGTAACTAGGACTCCTTAGTAGGGTTGCTGGGGTCCATGGGCATAATGGTAAAATTCCCAAGGTAGGGTAACTTTGCCCTCTTATGCCTTTAACCACTTCAGCACTCCTCCTGTCATCACCTATGTTTTCTCGGAGGACTGTGTAATGTTTCCATAAATTGCTTGACTTTATGCGAACTTACTCACGAAAGGTTATCCTGCCTTATAGAGTGCTCAAGGCTACACTACTGTTCCCTAGGCCTTGTACTAGGTTAACCAGCTATTGTATACGAGACCATACCATCTCTAGTTACCAATTGGTATACCATTTGGGCTAAAGTGATAGTCATTGTAGCTACCTATCGTTGGGTCATTACACTACTCCAGTCATCTCTTGGTCTGTCCTCAGACCAACAACGTCGTCTTTTAGTCCCATGGTTTGGAGTGTCTATAACCCTATGGTCTTTAGGTTTAGATGGATACCTTTCATGGAACTGTTGTAATGCTCGCATTGCGGTATCTTCTAACAGACAAACGGTTCCTATGAATTCTCTTCTGGACCGTACCGTTCCCAAGGCACCATGTACTGTACAAACCGGTGGGGAAACTTCTTCTTAGAATTCCCATACCACCAACTGTTAACTATGTCTGAGACAATATAACTAGGCTTATTGTCTACAATGTCTGAAGTGGGTATCTCCTTCTAAGGTCATCTACTAGGATCCCCTCGGTAAGGTTCTAACAACACGACATGGAATTCAGGATAAATTTCCCATCTGTCTGGTAGCTCATTCTCATAGGCCCTAGAACAAATCTTGGGTAGGACAATAAAAGGTCCAAGCATCTTATGATCTAGTTTTTCCATAGGCCTCTTCGTACTGAGGTTCTTGCAGTGTGACATCACTCTGTCCACTTTCTTAGCTCTGCCATGGAGGACATCCTCCAGCATGACATATTCCGGAGCGGGCTGTCTTTTGTGATCATGCCATTTCCGTTGTCTTTCCTGTGCCTGTTGTAATGTCTCTCGGATTTCTTGCCATGTGCCTTTCAAATTCTTGACCATAAGCTAACTGTCTGGGTGTATCCCCTTATTATCTAACATCATTCCTGACCTTTGAGTTTGCGGGGATAATCCAAAATTGATTTCAAAAGGACTAGCCTTTGTGGATTGAGCGGTTGAAGTATTCTACAATGTTCCGCAATTGGCAACAGCGATACTCAAGCATCTTGCTGATAGGTGCAAGAACTTCTCACGTATTGCTCTAATGTGCGATTAACTCTTTCAGTTCGCCCATCACTTTCAGGATGGAATGCAGTAGACATATTTAACTTTACTTGCAGTAGTTGCATTAGGCTTGTCCAAAACTTCGATGTGAATCAGGTATCTCGGTCAGAGACAATTGATTCAGGAAGCCCAGGAGGCGTCAGATTTCTTTCGTGAATGTCAAGGCTAATTCATTAATATGTTCCTCAGTCTTTAGTGGTATGAAGTGTGCCATTTTTGAGAACCTGCCTACAATAACCTATATGTTCGTATACACTTCTTACATTGGTAACCCAACAATGAAGTCCATGGATATTGCTGTCCATGGTCTGATAGGAACTTGCAAAGGTTCTAGTAGCCCATACCTCTTGTGCAGGATGACTTTAGTGCGCTGACAAACATCACCGGAGTGAATACACTCTGTGATGTTATCATCCATCTTTGGCCAATAGAAGTTAGCTCTGATCCGGCCTATGGTGTTGTACGTTGCTACCTGTCCAGCGATCTTTGAATAATGGTGTAATGGGGCACCCTCTAGAGTGGTAAACTCTAAGGTTGTGACCACACCAAACACTCAAAGTAGAAGAAAAGGATGAGGTAAATTAATGAAAAAGAATCAAACGCTAAAACTTAATATAGTTAGGCTGAAAGCTTCACTCATTAAGTTCTCTCAAGGAAAGTTGGTTATGGAGGTAGAATGCCAAACGCTTAAACTTAAGTAGATATCAGATTTAAGACTTTGACATTCACCACTACACCGACCTTGTGTGAGCACCCTGTCCTGCTCAGGGGTTGTCAGAGGTCTACGCTCCATCAGGATTATCCTGCCGGAGGTGTCGGACCAACTTGAGTACACTTAACTCTGTCAATAGGATATGAGTTTCTGCAATGCATCTCCAATACAACCGCAAGTGGAAAAGGTCTTCCTCTCGAAGTCATACTAGTAGCTAACTGTTATGACAACAACCGGAATCAATACCTAGATGGTGGACTCACTGGCCCAGTGGTAGTTTCGTCTGTACAAGCTATCCAGTTCTATCATTTAATCTACGCGACTATCAAATGTGATAAATTGACATGCAAGCTCCCTCGGTGAGATGTAGCTGATGGTTGGCTAAGTGGGCGCTACCCATAGCCAGCCTCTCGGGACATGCTCTACCGTGATAAGACTCATACCTGTAGAGTCCAATAAGAACCCATAGTAATGCTACAAATCAAGGGAAGAAGGTCCTGGCTGGTTACTAAGGTATTTGTCCCGAAAGCACCCTGACCTCTTTGGACTGCCTAAGTACCTCTAGGAAGACTACCCTACTACCCGTAGGCTTTGATAGACTCCTAGGCGCCGGAGAGACCGTATATGGGTGACCCCCATTTTGGCGGTTACCCATACTCCCCTTATATATCCTCCGAACGACATTCAGTCGGACGGATGGCGACGACTTATATGGTGTTACGGCAGCTGCTCCAATGACCTCTTTTAACTAGCAAATGAGCAACTCCACAGCCGTCTGCCTATGACACGCTGTCCCAATGCTGGGGGCAGAGGGGTATGTGAGCTAAACTCGCCTAAGTTCAATAGTATGTTCGGGCCACCCTTACACAGGCGTGGGGCCTCCCAGTGCTGATGCGTATGCGCCCAAGAACATCTAAGAGCCCATAGAATGTGAGGCAATCGACCTCTAAGTTCTATCATGACTTTTCTGGTGAAGGTAGGGTAACTTGGACCCCTCAGTAGGGTAACTGGGGTCTATGGGCATAATGGTCAAATTCCCAGAGTAGGGTAATTTTGCCCTCTTATGCCTTTAACCGCTTCGGAAGTCCTCCTTTTAACACCACATGTCACCTCGGAGGTCAGTGTAACGTTCCCATAAATTCCTTGACTTTATGCGAACCTATTCCCGAAAGGTTACCCTGCCTTGTAGAGTACCTCAAGGCTACTCCACTATTCCCTAGGCCTTATCCTAGGTTTACCAGCTATTTGTATACTATGTATACGAGACTATACCACCTCTTGTTACCACTTGGTATACCATTTTGGCTAAGGTGATAGTGATTGTAGCTACCTATTGTAGGGTCGTTACACATGTCCTGCCTCCAGGATTGTCTGCTTTAATCCCTTGTCCTTTGGGATGTACCATCTGTTCTTACATCTAACCAAGTCCTTTTGGATACAAATATTTGTATCAACCTTACTATTGCTTTTGAGGAGTGCCTTTAGGGTTGCTAAATAGGCTTGATCATTATCGGCTGCCTTGATAAGAGTCTCATGAGAGCTTGTCTGCAACTGAAAATCTTGGCAAGTCTGCAACATGTGTGGTGGCAAGATGACGGGCTGCCCTTCAATATACTCCCAGGGTGAAAAATGTAAAATGTTCGGAATTACTCCCCTTTTTAGGGCGGTTGTTCCTATACCTCCACAAAGTATCAGCCTTTTCATTCAACCATCCTTCCCTTTACATAACCTTAAAATTGACTCGTTGTAGAAACTCTGCCCAGCGATGTTGTCTTCGGTTTACAGTCTTCGTAGTATTGAAGTACTCTTCATTCTTATAATTAGTGTACACCAATATCTGATTATCAACTGACATCAACATGTATGCCAATTCCTTCAAGGCTCCCATTTTTGTAGCCATTTGCTTATCATGGATGTCATAATTTATCTCAGGTGGGGCACACTTTTAACTTTGAAAAGCGCCAGGATGCCATTTCTGATCTTCATCGAGTTGAGATAGTACGGCTCCTAATGCAAAGTCACTACCGTTGGTCTCCAACTTAGTTGGATGAGTATCATCAAAGTGTGTCAGAATTGGGCCCGTAGTAAATATTTCCTTTAACGTGTCAAATGCCTCTTGACATAAAGGAGTCCATGCCCATTTGATACCATTCTTTGTTAAGTTTGTTGATGGTTTAGCTATCTTACTAAAACCTTTTATGAACCAACGATGGAAATTAGCAAAGCACATGAAGCTTTGCTCATAGACAACTTTCTCGGGCGTTGACCAAGCTCAGATCTCTTTTACCTTAGTACTTGTCATTCAGATTCCTCTATCAGATATCTTGTATTCCAGGAACTCCACCTTCCGTTCATGGAAATTTGATTTCTTAATACCAACACAAAGGCGTGTCTTTCTTAGTCTTTCCATTGCTCACCTTAGAAGGGCGACAGGTTCCTCTACACTCTCAGTATAGATCAATATATCATCCATATAGGCGATAACTTTGACATCTAACATGTCACAGAATATGTCTGTGATCATACTCAGGAACGTTAATGGTGGGTTGTATAACTCAACAGGCATTACGGTATATTCATAAAGACAGTATCTGCTTTAAAAGGCAGTCTTCCATGCATCTCCTTCCACTATGTAGACAAGATAATCGCTATTGTTCAAAACTAATTTAATGAAGATTGTGGCTTTACCGAGCCAGCTCCTAAGCTGACGCATTAAGGGCAACGGATACTTATTCTTAATGGTAATCTTGTTCGACCCTTGGTAATCAACACATAACAGAGGTGTACCATCAGGCTTTGGCACCAATAAAATGGGAGTGACTATTGGCAAGCAAGATATTTTAATTTTTCGATGGTCTTCCATTTGCTGAATATAGTCCCATAGGGCATCTAGTTCTTTCTTGGATAAGGGATATATTGGTCCCTCAGGAAACTTAGCATCAGGGAAAAGGTCAATACGGTGATCGTATTTTGTAAGCTCTGGTAGAGCATTTATCCTTTACTTACTGAATATATCTGCAGTGTCTTGATATTATGGAAGGATATTGACCTTGATATCGTCCCCGTCTTTATCAGTATAGAGGGCCATTCTGATGATAAAGATGTTGTCTGGGTCTTCAGCTAAGTGTTCTTCCGCCGTAATGAACTCTAAACGCCTTTCCTTTCTAAGGCACTAGGCTTGTAAAAAACCACCTTTCTCAAGGTGTTCGTAATGGGAAAAGACTATCTTGACTATCACAGACTAGCGATCTAGTCTACGTAGTCTACTTAGTCTATCGTAATAGACTAACATCTTTCGTGATGTTCGTGATAGATCCTAATCCTTGGAGGAATAGAGTACTCATACAGGTAGGTGAGGTAACATAGAGATAGGGGTAGCTATATGGAATATCTTGCACCTATGGGAGGTCACTGTCAATAGGCTTGGCCTGTGCCCAAGTATCTGAATGGTGTATTACTTAGATGGTTGTGTGAAGAGCTCTAACAACTGTGACAGTTTTTTTTTTTTTTCTATTTTTTTTTTTCTATTTTTTTTTTTTCTATTTTTTTTTTTTCTTTTTTTTTTTTTAAATCATATGCATTTGTTTAAGGTACAAAGACAGCCATCCTCCGTCTCCTCTACACACCCGGCGATTGAAATCTCAACACCACGAGATTATCACCACTTTTCCAAACTCCACCCCCCGTTATGA
>Ga0307509_10006763_pt1 | contig 15269 bp, 16 predicted proteins | sample 10_EM_MG_FD_202245 | JGI IMG/M metagenome (GOLD analysis project Ga0307509, IMG submission 202245) | Populus trichocarpa ectomycorrhiza microbial communities from riparian zone in the Pacific Northwest, United States - 10_EM | ecosystem: Host-associated > Plants > Roots > Unclassified | place...
ATCTCCATACGAGTCAACAGACTATGAATAGTCCACTTGTCTTGACGCTGCCGCTCCACCAACTCCTTGTTCTCTGCCCGAAGAGTGGCGTAGTCCGCCTCCAAGCGGTTCTCCAACTTACGGAACTGCTTCTCCACAAGCTCGTCCTCCCTCGCCTTCTCCAGCTTCTCGTCACGACGCTAGGGACAGATCAATGTTTGCAAATACAATCGACTCACCATCAAGTCCAAGGTCACCACAGATTCGTTGACCTTGTCAATCTCCTCCAAACACTCCCCCGCAAGAACCGCCATATACATAAGCGGGAACTGGACGCTCACCGGCATTGCGTCTGCCTCATCGGCATGTTCCTTCAGTCCCCTGGCGATCAGCTCCTCCTGGAACACCAACATCTCGATGGCGGGCAGACGCTCCCGCCACATCTCGGCGGCTCCCCAGATGTGATCCATAAAGAACACGTCCCGGTACCGCTCTAGACGATGATTCGGCTTCCGAGCCCAATCCCGGATCGTGGACTCCGTTGGATACGGATCCATCCGATTGGACCGAGCACGAACGTGCTTCTGCTGGTTGAAGGTGGAAGGGGGAACTAGTATTCTTGATCAGTCTAAAGAACAGAGAAGGAACAAGAATACTGACCTGGCTTAACAGTCTTGGCGGTACGGGGGTAGCAAACAATGCAAGAACCCGAGGCCACAGGTCGTGACCCCTGACCCTGGGCTTCTCCTCTTGGACGAAGGACTATGGACGATCGCGTTAGTTGGAACAATCAACCAGAACGCAACAATCCGACCGTTGTTCTCCTTGTTGGAGGAGTACGAACCTTCATGGCCCACACCCATAAAATCCTGGAAGTCAGCGACGTTCTTGTAGGACATGTTGTGATGAAAGAGTATGGTTGGTAGTAGTGGTGGTGGCTGGTGATGGATGGGAATGATGGGAGTTACCGTCCAATGGGCACTCCTTATATCGTCCCTGTCCGGAACACCCTTAGCCCATCCTCTCACACACGGACCAGCCCCACCTGGAGCATCAGTCATCCGATGACTGCACCATCAAGGGTCTACTCTATTGCATCAGACCGATGACCGATCAGACCCACACCGGCTCCTATCAATCCCCGGTGATCGTTTCATCCCCATCATTTGACCTTTCCTTATTTAGTTGATCTCTCTCACACTCCTTATCTCTATTCCCACAGTTGATCACATGCGTTCACACGCTATTGTTCTTTCTTATCCTTACCCCTGTTTCAGCCCCTATCTCTTATCTTTCATCATTTGCTGACTCAGGACCGACCTTTCCTTGTTCAGTATTACTTTCCCTTTACGGCCATCCCCTTATCTTGCCCCTGTGTCGATACATGGTCTGTGCGCAGTGCCTGCCCTATACCGTTCCCTTTATATAGAGGTAGCGTACTGCCTGTATTTCCTTAGACTTTGTCAACTTAGGATTCTCCCTCACTTCACCAGGACGACTACTAGTGATCTCGACACTATCCGAAGTTGACCCCGAAGACTCTGCTTGTTCCCCTCCGTATCACCCTTGGCTTATCCCAGCCTAGCGCCTGCATCACCATTCCCCGGGCCCCTTCGACTTCTATCCGGCACATCGACTCCCGGACTACTACGTCAAACTAGAGAGGCAGCAGTACGCCCTTAGTTCGGATCGACGAGCACCCCAGCAGCAACACCTGAGTTCCAAGGCAGTAACGGACAGCGTTTAGTCACCAGGTGATTAGACTTGAGGTCAGCCCTGACAGTTGGGAATGGATGCGACCGTGTTGGTTCCGGAGAAGGAGTGGGAGCGTCTCAGTGATCTGACCACACCTGCCACGTCTTCAGCCAAATCGAGCAGCTGATGTACCATGGGCCAATTTTCCAGGCCGTCGAATTTGGAGTTTTGGAGCTTTCCGTCACTTTGGGCAACCCTTCGGCAGCGGGTGGCTTGGATACCCGTTTACACCAATTTTTCGCACTTTTTCACACTTTCTCACACTTCGGTTCGCTTTCTCACTTTGCAAAAATACTGTTTTCGTGATGTGGCTATCGCTCTCAAGGGCAGACGATCCCACGCGTCATCGTCGACATTGCATCTCCTCCCAGTGGCAAACTCTCACTCTTCAATTTATACGTTGCTCTACCAAGGAGCTCTGGACGGGAGACGATAAGACTGCTGCGAGAGTTTGATGACGAGATTTTTCTGGAGGCACACGAGCCAGAGTTGGTGCTGGATGAGAGGTTGGATGATCTAGACAATGCGACCAAGATCTGGTGGCAGAAAATGCAATATAGTATACCATAGGAAAAAGCATGTACGGTTTGATTACGCAAGCAAGGTTGCTGCCGACGCAGTCGGCGCTTTTCTAGTTATCTCCTCTTGATGCAAACTGGTGTCAAAATCCTACTCGCGAACGGCAATCCCGGGCCAGAGGTCCGCATCTAGGATCACGCTGTTTCAAACAGCGTGATTCCAGACCGGATCCGCTTGGCCCTGGTGGGCCGGTGCACCGATGCTCACGTCAGCAAACCGTACGCTCACTAAGCGAGCTAACCTTTGTGTTTCGGGGATCCTGAGCGGCAAAAATCTTTTCGGATGAGATAGCCGATTTTTCCTGCCTATTTCTCGCTCAACGGCCCGGTCGAAATTTAGGGTGATCGACGCCTGAAACCCTCGGCAGGTACTGAACGAGCCCAGACGGTTTGCTGATGCGGCGCATTCGCTGCAGCGGCGAGTCGGAACCCGACGCCGACGCTTTCCCGGAAATCTATAAAAGGGCCGAGGTGCACTCCCTGCATTCTTCAGCCGCTGCGCAGCTCACCCCAGCTCTTCTCTCCTACCTTCCAAACTTCAGGCCTGGTGCCGTTGTCATCTGTTCTTCCCCACAACATGTTCTCCAAAACTGTTTTCACCTTCTTCGTCGTCGGGGTTCTCTCCGTCAACGCCTTGACCGTTCCGGTCGCTCGCTCCCCTGCTCCTGAGCCAGAGTGTGAGTTTCCTCGCCGATCGTTCCCTTTCACATCTTGCCACGATCTGACCTTGCTCTCCTTCAACAGCCCAAGAACTCGAGGCCTGGATGCTCAGGCGCGATCCTTCACACGAGCTGTTCTCGCGTGAGCCCGAGGACCGACCCCTGTGGGCCAAGCGCGAACCCCACAGACACCACTCAGAGCCACATCATCACCATCGTGAGCTCCAAGCTCTGGACGAGCTGTTCTCGCGCGAGCCCAAGGATCAACCCCAGTGGGCCAAGCGCGAACCCCACAGACACCACTCGGAGCCACATCATCATCATCGTGAGCTCCAAGCTCTGGACGAGCTGTTCTCGCGTGAGCCCAAGGACTAGCCTGTGAGGTCGCGGGCTTGACGTCTTCGATCACTACGGTTTCGGCCGTAGTATCGAGGGGCGTCGAGGGGGTTCGCTGACTCCACCACAGGTAGCCAGACAACAGAAAGAGAACCGAGTTCTGTTGGTAGCTTGGGTAAAATAGTACAAAGAGCCTGTCCTTATATACTATTTACTCGTGTCCATGAAGTCATAGGTGAATGTCCAAGAAAAACATATGTCGAAAATAACATAGAGTCTACTCGGTCTGGAACATCACGAGGCGCGGTGATGTGACGGGCCGGGATCTTAGACAGCCCCAGTGGACCAAGCGCGAACCTCGCAGAGCAGGTGGTGGTGGGGGATCCCATGGGGGGGGGAACTCCCATGATAAGCAGCCTGCGAAGTCGGACCCAAAGCCAAAAACAAAGTCAGATAAGGATAAGAAAAAAAGGAAAGTAGTTCCTATGGATACTAAAGTAGTTTTGACTGCCCCCACCCAAATATTGTCGAGTGCTACCTAAAATGGGGTAGGTTACATAGCTACATGTCTAGTACTACGTGGGTGACTGTCCGTAGGACGAACAATGTGTACACGTGAATCCAGATGAATATCGACTCCATATAAGGGAACTGTCAGGACCTTGACCGTTGGGCCGGGTCGCAGTGATTCGCTTCGTAGGTACCTCAAGCTCCCCACTTACTTTTGCGCGACATTTTCGGTAATCACAACTAGGTCCAACTCAGGCTCCATCTCCAAGTCGAAGTCCACCACTGGGAGACCGCGAACGGACCACTGTTCCGTGGTGATGCCTTTAGCAGTCTAGTCCCTCGCGGACATACGCGACCACACCTCCACAGATTTAAATGTCGTCGGACCCAGGAGAGAAGCTGAATTAACACGTCGCGCGCTACGCTTGCACAATGGGAATACGTGAATTATACAAAGTAAGGATTTGGTGATCTCGAGCAGTCCGCTGGTAAGCTCGAGAAAAATAAACCGAACGATTTGAATCCCCGCGACGCAAACCTCCGTGGGGCGGGAATCATCGTCGTGGAAGGTCGACCACTTCCGCCTCCCAAGATCTCGACCACACAATTAAAACCACGAATGGATTGACCACGCGTTCGTCGGGCAACCGTTCTCTCGAAGTCGGCGTCGATTACATCTGCGCTCAAGTCGTTGAGGGAGGTGGATCCACCAGCGACCTGCCCGCTTGGTGGCCATCTCCTATTGCGTGGGTCTCGACCCGTCAGGTTGAGGGTAAGGCTGGGACATCGACGGTTTGGCGCTCTGGGATCATCGTCTCATTACGTAAAACATGCACGCCTTCTCCTTCCCCCCCATCTCTCAGGTCTCGGACGGCGGACCTCGCGCCACAAACCATGGATCGCTACCGTGAGGAGGGCTCGACGTTCTTTACTCGGCTTGCATACCGCCTCGGTGGGAAATGGCGCCGAAACTCCGTCCCGCTGTCGAGAGCCCTTGGATCTCCCGCACCACAAACCGGCCTCAGTACGAGCTCTCGCTTTGCCACACTCCTTTAGATCGAGTATTAAACGTTGAACCATTCCATTCAATTTTCGCAGTTTTCGAACTCCCAGACGAGCTCATCCTTTCAATCCTCTCTCACATTTCCCCAGACCCGCAGTTTACCGGTCACTACCCACGTTTCCGCGTTCAGTATTCTATGAGGATCAACGATTACCATGACCAACGGGCACGGTTTCTACGATCGTTAAGCATGACGTGCAGGGCGATGCGATTGCGATTTCTGCCATGGGTATGGGAACGCGTCAAGTGCCTCAAGTTGGTCCCATGCTGGTATTCAGGGGGAGGCTTTCCGGGGGAATCCAACGCCATCGCAGGTGCATTGCGCGCGGACGTATTTCTGGCTGCCAGAGTGAGGTGCCTCTACCCCCTTCTTTGTAAGTACCTCAGTTGGAGCTTATATATATCCGCTGCAGGTTCATGACGGTGTGCCTCATGTGGGGTGACTCCGTCCTTCCCCTATTCGTCGGTTGCCTAGAGTCGCTCCCGAATCTCCACACACTTGAGATAGGGCGAGTGCATGGCTCTATCGAAACCCCACTCAAGAACGCACTTGAGCATGTCAAGCTCCCACAGATTAAAACACTGATCCTACCTCCTTCCGCTTATCCTCTTCTTCTACACTGCTGTGATGTCGAGGATGTTGTATGTGTTGTTGGACGTGGAGCTATATCCTCTGATGAATTCCTCGAATCTCTTGCATCTAACCGAAACTCGAAAGTCAAGCGGTTGGCAATCCCCCTGGTTTCACGGAGTAACCTATCCCGTAAGTAATCCAGTACCTTGTGTGATCATGCGGCGCGGATGATGATTGACTCTGACCCCAGGATATGTGGCCGCATTCTCCAGGCTCACCGAGCTCACCCTCATCTACCCTCACCCAGATGACTACCCAATCATCATGATGGAAACAGGAATTCGGCTCCACACAGTTCAAATCATACGCTCCAGAACGTCAGAGTTGGTTGATGTGTGCAGAACACTCCCGGAATTCGATACACTCCAGATCGTGCATCTTATATTCGGTGGACCCCTTCCAATACGTGGTGACGGGGCGACGGGATATAGCAGAGTGCCTTGCACGGACCAACGGAAACGAGAATTGAGGGAGCGTGTGAAAGGTGTGAAGGATTTGGCGATAGACTCATTGGAGAAGGCGAAAGCGGGATGCCTGGAGGGAGAGGGGGGGAAGAAAACCACATTGAGGGTCATCGAGCTGATTCCGTGCCTTTCTCTTGCGGGGGATTATCTGAATTCTGTGGAGGTTGAGGCGTTTGAGGTTTAGGGATCCCAGGACGTTAGTACCGGGTCTTGTAACGAAGCGCGACGCTATGCCAAAGACTCGGTTTTTTCGATAAGTTATCACAGTCACGTGCTCTCTGGTTGTGCGAGGTGGTTTTGATGGCCTTGCGTCGGGCCACGCGTGCACAACCCCGGTTGTGCCTTTGATAGTTATTATGTAGTAATCACACTGAAAGGATCGAGGTATCAACTGCCGCACCTACACTCGTTTCGCGCTACAATGGCTCAGTGCTCAAGCCTTGGATGTATGGTCTTGTAGTCCTCTCGTTTGCCTCCGTCCTGAGAGTCATCGATCACGCTTGATGATCGACTCACCGGCGCAACTCAACTCCACTCAATGAGCCGGAATGCTTTACACTTGGGTCCCAATCGTTCCGTACTGGCGGGTGGACCGCATGAGGAGGCACTACGAAACGTCGTGGAAACGCGGGTCCCTCGTTGAACGTTAGATACTGACGTGGGAACCGTTTAGGGGCCAAGCGCTGGCCGGCACCAATAAGTCCCGACACGTTGTCGCGCCCTGTCCGGGTAAGGACTGGTCCGGTCAGGACTGACCAGCGCCGAGGATCATTCCGGTCATTGGGAGGCACGAACAGATGACATCCCAGTGTGACATCCCCTCTGATGTCGCTTTGAACGTGTCTTCTTCCCCCACCTGGCGGACCTTCGGCTGGTGAACCCTGCGCTACAGACTCATGGATCGCAACCGTGGACAGACCTCAACGCTCTTTATTACCAGGCTCGCACGCGGGCTCGGTAAGAAACGGCGCCTGGTTATCAACAGTTTGGCAAACTCCCTAGCCTCTCCTGCATCCCAAACCAACCCCAGTACGAGCCCTCATATCGCCTCCTCCGACCGAAAGTTGATATATCTCATCCCATCTCCGCAGTTTTCCAGCTCCCAACTGAGCTCTTCCTTTCCATTATCTCCCACATCTCCCCAGAACCGCGGCTCACCGGTCACTACGCAAGATTTCGCGTCCAATATTGTATGCAAATCAACGATGACAACTATCACCGGGCGGAGCTTCTACAACCGTTGAGCATGACTTGTAAGGCGATGTGGTTGCGGTTGAGGCCGTGGATATGGGATACCCTCGAGCCGTCAAGGCGACGCCGCGTGCCTCTTGATATGATGAGCACCATCGTGAATGCTTTACGCGCAGACACATCTCTGGCCACCAGCGTGAAGTACCTCTATGCCGTTCTTTGTCCCTGGATCAGAGCTGATTCGCGTCCTCTCAAGGTTCATGACGCTGCGTTTCCTGTGGCCTGACGCCGTTCCTGCCCTCGGTAAATGCCTACAGTCCCTCCCAAATCTTCACACTCTGGAAATAGGGTCACCGAGTTACTATCCTTGTACTCCCCAACTCAAGAAAGCGCTCAAGGGCGTCCGACTCCTCCAGATTAAGACTCTAATCCTACCCCCCTCTGCTCATACTCTCCTTAAACGTTGTCCCAACGTCGAGGACGTCGACTGGGTGATTGGGGATCAAGCCGTAACCTCCGGTGATTTTCTTAAATCCCTTGCGTCAATTCCAGATTCAAAAATCAAGCGGTTGGCGATCCCCCTGATTTCGCCGGGCAATACATCCCGTGGGTGAACCAGCACTTTGTAGGATCACAGGATGACTGACCGCCTCCAACCCAGGATCTTTGGCTGCGTGTCCAAGGCTCACTGAGCTCACCGTTCTCTACCCTCACCCTCACCCACACTCACCCCGGCTCCCACATACGCAGCGCTCACGTGACCAAGGAATCATATCCAGAGGACTTCCGCCCTGTCCAGTTGAAGACGCACGTACCGCGATATCAGCAATAGTCAAAGCTTGCAAGGCACTTGAAGATTTCAACACGCTCCAAATCGTGCACTATTCCCTCACCGCACTCCCCGCAAGGTGCTGGTGTGGGTTCCAGGGATGTGGACAACTGGGGCCATACTTGGAAGGACAGAAACAGGCGTTGAGGAAGCAGATGAAAGGTGTGGAAAATTGGACGATAGACTGTTTGAAGAGGCCGGAAACGGGACTTCACGAGAGAAGGGGGAGGGAGACGATGTTGAGGGTCATCGAGTTGAGCTCGGTTTTCAACCTGTTTCCGAGGAGAGGGGACGGTGACCTTCTGAGGTTCCATGTGGGTTCTGTGAAGGTTGAGGAGCATGAAGTGAGGGAAGTCGAGTAATGGTCTGCGGCGTGTACAATAGTATGCTACCAACTTTCCGATGGTCGTGATGCTCCCCTTTGACTTCGTATAGGGATAACCAGCGAAGCGGCGCCGGCCATTGCGTTGAACTTTCGTGAACTGCCGTATATGAGAACTGGGGGATGCGGGGTCCTGACTCCCGGCATGACCGCCCTGGGAGACGTTCTGATACGGAGGCTAGGAGAGTTTTCTGGCGTGAAATCTCAAGCGAGAGAGAAAAGACCAAGTGATTTGCTTGGGTAGCTCCCGCACCGTCCCACGAGGACAATGAACCCGACACATCCTTCCCCCCTCCGTAGTGTAATAAACAATCGTAATCGAATAAGGTGTAGGGCCGACCAGCGGCAGAGCCCGGGACGGGACTACTCTTCCAGCAGACGACCCTCACTTCACTCCCTGTACCAACAGGTCCAACCATAAAATCCTGGTTTTAGCACAGCCACGGGGAAAAAGTCGACAAGACCCGGGACGCTATAAATAGGTTTTCGCCTTGGTTTGTACGCCGCGGGAGTTGTTGTTGGTTCCGAAGGTAACTTGGGGGTTTCTTCAATCGCATCAGCAAACCGTCCAGCCCCTCTCGTGGACAGCGATCTTGAACTCACGAGACAAGCAATCGCACATCTCCTGTTCGTCGAAACCATTTCCCCATTTCAGCCTCCCCATTGACCACAGGCTCAGACCGCTTAGCACTTAGGTTCGTTCCGAACATCCGGGCTTGCGTCGAGGCTACACGGAAGCAATTTCGAAAGTTTCGATCGTGTATGCTACGGCCGTTGACGTTGAGATCTTGAACAACATACCTAGTCACCGGTCACCTGCTGGCACACTGTCCACTCCTGGGTTCCCATCGACTTTGTACCTCTCCCAAGCTCCGAGTCTTCGCCCATTCACAGACCTGGGCGGGAGAGGATCGGATCTTTGCGGAACGCGTAGCCTGGAATACAACCATCCAACGGACCGGCCGCCAAGATCTACGCGTACCCCCATGTTTTCTGATCACCCGCAAGGGGACCGTGGTCCACCTCAACTTTGGGGGGGCCGTCGTCTCCTGTGTCACGCCCCAATGGCCACCAAGGCCACAGGTTGGTCACGAGGACCCCCGCGTTGCCTTGCTTTGTTCAAGGCGACTTTCAAATTACTATGGATGATCGGACCGTAATTAAAGCGCCCATCATCAACCCTCCGCGTTTTTGGCTAACCAACGTCAATCCCGAGGTCCTCCTCGTTACTGTGATGAACTACGGAGTGTCGGTGATGAGCGAACAGCGTGATATCAGATGGAGTGCACTCAGCCCGTGTATTCGTTGTCAATCATGAGCGGTGGGTCGGAACTGGACACTGACGATTTCACGGAAATCTATAAAGGGTCGAGGGGCACTCCCTGGTTTCCTCAGCCGCTGTGCAGCTCACCCCAGTTCTCTCATACCTCCTAGACTTCAGGCCTGGTGCCGTTGTTATCCGTTCTTCCTCACGACACTCCATATCACCATGTTCCTCAAAGTTGCTCTCACCTTCCTCGCCGTCGGGGCTCTCTCCGTCAACGCCTTGACCATCCCGGTGGCCCGTTCCCCTGCTCCTGAGCCAGATTGTGAGTTTCCCCGGCCGTTCTCTATCGCATCTTCCTATGATCTGAGCCCCCGGACTCCTTCAACAGCCCAAGAACTCAAGGCCTGGATGCTCAAGCGCCATCTGTCATACGAGCTGTTCTCACGTGAGCCGTTCGAGACACCTCCCCCCTCCCCGCCCCCCACCCCGCCCCCTCCCCCCCCTCCCCGGCCCCCCACCATACCCCTCGATAGGTTTGACCCTGCCACTCAGCCCAGGCCCGGCACGCCCACCCCCTTGACAAGGACAAGGACAGGTGGTACGGGCAGGGACAAACCCCTGAATGGTCACAGGCAGGACAGAACCAGGGGGCAGTAACCCATCAGTACTCAGTTCGCAGCGAAAGAAGACATTTTGATTACATAGGTACCGACTTTCCTTTTTCCATAAGTCCCATCATGGCTGTCGCTCCTTCCGAATGCTCCATCCATTCTCGATCAAGGAGGATATATAACTTCCTGAGTTGCTTATCCCTTGAGTAGTTTCCTCGGTGCTGTGTAAACCCGTCGATTATACGGCCAAGTTTGCTTATCTATACCTGTTTATCCGAACGTGACGAGCGCGCTGTCCCACTGTGATTGGCCATCACACAATCAAGGCATTATGAGTGCAAGGGGAGGGTTCCCCCTCCCAGCGGCTCCTTCCACCACGTGTCTGATTCTATCTAACGACCTCGTAACGACGTTGGATGGCGGGCGAGCATTTTACAGTCGAGCTTGCGGGACTCGAGAGGGAGGGGGACCCAAAAGGGTAGATCCGTCAGCAAACGTATTTCCTTTTTTAAACTTTGCTTGTCCAAATTCCAGATTCGACTACTTAACCGAGCGAGTACAGCGAGCCGACAGGGTGCCTCATTGGGTGCATTTTGTTTATGCCGCTGTTCATGAGTGCGTTCTTTCGCATTCTTGTGGTCTCTGAACCTGTTCAATAACTTGTTCAAAGACAGATCATGTATCCCGCTTGAAGCGGGTCTCGATGGTTTACCGCCTAAATACGTCATGGGTTGCAACTGGGTGCTGGGCTTTATTTTCCGTCGCTTTTTATGTTGCTTCCATATTGTAAATAATTGTACTGAGGAAGTGGGTGACTATCCGTAGGATGTACAACGTGTGTAAATGTGTATAAACCAATATCCATTGACTTTTAAGGAAGGAGGAGAGACCCCGACCGCTCTCGACGTCGGGTCGTCGGTAGAGCCAATCTCGGCTATCGGCACCCTTCTACAACGGATATGATATTATCTGGTGGTACGGATAGTCACCCAGTGTCGCGGGCTCTGTCTGCATGCATACAAAGAGGCGTCTCGGTCGGGTATGGGTAATCGCAGGACGTGAAAAACCACTGAACCCCACGGTGATAAATACGGTGTGGTCACCCATCGATACCACCACGTTTACGTGAAATAATACAAGCCTTGCCAGGCTTCGTCCCAACCCGTACCACTTTCACACAGCTGCGGGGTGCGGGGGAGGTCTTCGTACATATTCGTTCGCTCATCGAGAATCGGTAGGTGTGCACGAGATCTTGGCCGTCCGGAAAAATCATATTGATGGGACATTGTACTTCGCACATCGATATCCAATCTACCAACTCAAAATTCCTTAGAGAACTCGTGCGCTCCCAACAGAGAGGGGAGCGGGGGTCGTCCACTGCCATGGGAGAGTAGACCCGTCCCGGCTCTGCCGCTGGTCCACCGCCCGACTGGGGGCGGCCTCGGCCATTTTTTTTAGCGTCTATTCTTTTCCCACCCGCCAAAATAAATGGGTGCTCGCGGCCACGACAAGTGACAAAGTGGAAACGGGATTGTAACGGGCACGCCTCGTAAACCAACCAAATGAGGTTACCGTTGGAGTGAGAAGAAAGTCTCTCAAGAAATACTTCCAGAAAGAAAATTCGTTCGTGGGGTAAATATCTAGAATATGTATCTCGCTCGGGGAACACAAGAGAAACGAAAGCTCCCAATTTACGCGTGATAACACGCGAAAAATCCTAGAAAAACGCGATATTATTGCTTTTCCCCACTTATTTCGCTTATTTCCACTTGAAAAAGTGAAATCAAGGTTTACTGATAGGCTCAGAGCACTCACTTGAAAAGCCCCTCGTCAACCACCAGGAAAAATCTACCTCAACGTGCATCCTCCGCAGAAAAGTACTGCGTGTACGAATGTAGAGACTAGGGAGGTCGGAAACTCCCGGGTAGTTGTCGCTCGGGTCAGGCTGTTAAATCCCGAACTCGTCGATGCAGGTCTCTTACATCGTTGTCGAGGAGCCAGTCTGTTCGCTAGGGTAGGTGAATCGGACACCGTCGGTGATTGTTCAAACGTTTACCGGCACCGTCCGCGGCCCGATCCCCGAGTGCTGCGGACATGGTGGTTGGCGCTCAGTCTGTGATCGCCGTCCACTCATGTACATAAAACGTGTCCTTCAGTTCAAACTACACCTCCTTCCTCCAACTATCCCGCCGAGCCTCAGACGACGAACCTCGCGCTATAGAACATGGATCGCTACCACGAGAAGATCTCAACATTCCTTACCAGGCTCATACATGGCCTCAGTGGGAAGCAGCGTCCATCTATCAGCCCGCCATCCAAGTCCCTAGGATCCCTCGCGCCCCAAACCAGTCTCAGTACGAGTTCTTGAATCAATTCTCTCGATCAAATAACAATATATCCGATCCAATTTTCGCAGTTTTCGAATTGCCAGACGAACTCATCCTTTCCATTCTCTCCCACATCTCCCCAGAACCGCAACTCACTGGTCACCGTGCGCGGTTCCGTGTCCAGTATTTCATGGAGATGAGCGACGACTATTACCAGCGGGCGCGGTTTCTACTACCGTTGAGTATGACGTGCAAAACGATGCGGCTACGGTTGCGGCCATGGATCTGGGATGTCATCGAACCGTCACGACGCCGCCACGTGATGAACCTCGCTATCGTGGACGCTTTGCATGCAGACACATCTCTGGCCGCCAGCGTGAGGTACATCTGTGCCATACTTTGCCCCCGAGTTTGAGCTGACTCGTGTCCTCCCAAGGTTCATGACGATGCGTTCCCTGTGGGACATGGCCGTTCCTATGTTCATCAAATTTGTAGAGTCCCTCTCAAATCTTCACACTCTAGAGATAGGGTTCGTGGATTACTATCCGCGTCCTCCCATACTCAAGAACGCACTCAAGGGGGTCAAACTCCCCCAGATTAAGACTCTGATCCTACCCCCCGCTGCTCATCCTCTCCTCAAATGCTGTCCCAACGTTGAGAACATTGACTGGGTGATTGGGGATAAAACTGTGACCTCTGATGAATTCCTTGGGTCCCTTGCCTCAATCTGGGATTCTAAAATCAGGCGATTGGCAATTCCCCTGGTTTTACAGGGTTACTCGTCTCGTAAGCGGTCCAGTCCGTAGGATCACAGGGTGAGAACGGTGACTGATTCCCTCTGATCTCAGGAGTTTGGGCTGTATGTCCAAGGCTCACTGAGCTCACTGTCCTCTACCCTCACCCCCACCCCCACCAATATCCATACATCCCACGTCGCCCGGAGGCCATAGCAATGGGACTTCCGCCCTACTCGGTTGAAGATGCACGCTCCGCGATGTTAGAATTGATCAATGGATGCAGAACACTCAAAGATTTCAGCACCCTCCAGATCGTGCATCATTCCCTCACCACTCTACCCACGACGTGCTGGTGCGGGTTTGAGGGGTGTGGCAAATTGGGGCCTTACTCGGAAGAACGGAAACAGGCGTTGAGGGAGCAGATGAAGGATATCGAAGGTTGGACGATAGACTGCTTGAAGAGGCCGAGAACGGGACGCTACGAGGGAGGGGAAAGGAAGGAGACGATGTTGAGGGTCATCGAGTTGAGTTCGGTTTTCGACCAGTTTCCGAGATACGGCGGCGGTGCTGTTCCGAGGTCCTACCTGGGTTCTGTGAAGGTTAAGGAGTACGAAGTGTGGGGAGTTGACAGTAAGGGTCCTTAACGTGCACAATGATATTCTACTATCCCCATGAACGGATAGAATCAAGCCGCATAGTCGATGTCCGCCATCATGCTCGTGGGACGGGTGCGCACACGTACGCGCGCGTAACCACCACGAGTGGACCACACCGGAACCCAAGTATCTGGCGTTGGACCTGCGGGTGTACTGTAGTTTGGGAGATGTCTTTCACTGTCTGCCGACAGGGTACCAATTGACGTACATGCAATATTAAAAAGACCGAGACACGTGAGCTTGGTTGTTCATCCGTCGTGAGGCGCCAGCCTAACCATAGCCCCAGACCCTTCGAGACACCCGCCGAACCTTAACCGCCTATTCACCACTGCTTGCAATCTGATGGCGCCAAGTTTGCGTTGACTAAGCGAGCAGTTTCCTTGACAATGGGTCTCAGGAAGTGGTGCCAGGTTACGATTTGCGGCTCCGCGGGATTCCTGGGTGAATTGATGAACTTTGGAGAAATTTCGAGCTGCCTTGAGGCGACCAAATTCCCAGGGAAAGGCTGGGCTTGCTCAGCTGAATTTACTTGGCGCCACGGGAAGCACCCACCTGCCCCCTCAGCGGACTTATTATAAATGGGCAGTGCACCCAAGAAAGAGAGAGGAGGCAGTCTGCCAAACCACAAGGTATTTCAGACCGAGGGCGACCCTACAACCCCACGCGCGCCCCGCATTACGCTCCACTGACCGTGTGTGGGGCCATGACCTGGAAGGCCACCCTCTTCACTGGCAGCCCTTCTCCCGAACGGGTCGTTGGGAAACTTGGTGACTCAACATGAAACTTCACGCCCCAGGATCCGGACCTACCTCTCGACTGCGCAACTAAAACTACGCCCCCACCGGCCTCACCGGTCACCATCCTAATTCAAAACGGGCTCTCGAAGCCGGCTTCGACCACATATCTCCACTCAACCTATGGAAAGAAGCAGACACCCCGGGAACGTGTCCCTCCTCACACCCTGCAAACAGTCCAGAGAGGACGTGGTATGGGTCGCAGTGAAGCGTCTGGACCTGCAAGATCGAGAGTATACGGGCTGAAATTTGAAACATCGGCCCTGAGGCCTGATGGTTCGACGCTCAGGCGGAATGCCGAATGGGTGACCGCCAGAGGTAAACGCGGTCTGCTTGAGGAGGCTAGGCAGTTGATGCTCTGATATAATTGCCCCCCACATAAAGTGTGGGTCTTAGCCCAGCCCGCCTTCTCCTTCTCCCGTCTCGTTACTAGGTCTCTGACGGCGAACCTCGCACCACAGAACCATGGATCACCAGCGTGGGAAGACCTCGGAGTT
>Ga0307509_10006764_pt1 | contig 15269 bp, 21 predicted proteins | sample 10_EM_MG_FD_202245 | JGI IMG/M metagenome (GOLD analysis project Ga0307509, IMG submission 202245) | Populus trichocarpa ectomycorrhiza microbial communities from riparian zone in the Pacific Northwest, United States - 10_EM | ecosystem: Host-associated > Plants > Roots > Unclassified | place...
CCCAAAGAACGCCCGAGCATCAAGCACGTACTCCAGCGTTTGTAGGGTGTTCCAAGGCTATGGGTGCCATAGAGTGGGTATCATTGACGAGTTCTGGTATTAACCTGAGGCCTTGTTAGGTTCCATCTAACTCCCTTGGCGAATATCCGTTTCCTCATGCCTAAATTTGACCGGTGAAGGGGTGCCCCTCAGAACCGCGCCGCCGCTCTTTCAGGCGTTACCTTCCAGGTATTGATGTTATGAAGAAGAGTTGGCGGGGTGAGATTCGGAACACCAGACTCGCGACGGAACGGATTTGTACATTTCGGTCGAGGTAGAGGATACAGAGAGCGCGATGCACTCTAGCACTATTACTAGGGCTACAAAACCGAAGCAATGCTTCGGTAATACTCAGGGATAATCCTGAGTCCTGTAAAGTTTACAGTAAGTTAAGAATAATTTACTTATTCTGCTCCGGTAAGGAGCGGATACAATCCGTGTTGTTCACCGAGACCATAAGTGAAGGTCATGCGTTCAATGATAGAAGGGCCGTCATCGGGACTCAACTCAAGCTGCAACTCTGATGTCAGGCGGACCAATCACCCAGGTGAGAACACGCGCACCAGGGATATAATGTCATCAAGAAGGTGGGCATGACCTACGGCCATGCCGAATCCCATAGGATGGTTGACGTTCACAATATGCACGTGGAAATGATCTAGGCACCCCCCAGGTCAATAGGTGGTAGCTGAGGGAGTCGAGGAGACGCACAGTACGATGGCTGGTAATGAATGAACATCCTCAAAGATATGTCCTTCCCGTCGTTGTTCCAGCGGGCTTTGACGATCCTTATCGCCTCGTCTTTGATGCTCTTGAGCACTGGCACGTGTACTTTCCTGAGATCACGGAGACTCTTTACCCCATTGGTAGTGCAGAGAGCCAGGAGGTATAGATCGGACACGGTCTCGAGATTCCACTTCATGTCCGGGATAATCATGTAACCGAACGAGCCAGAATCGTCGCGATGAAGGACCTTATCTCCCTCCTTCCTCCCTGCGATGATCTCGTCGACCCACTTGGTTCGGGAAGGAGGGAAGGCGGCGATGAAGGGTTTCACCACACGTTCGTATAGCTCAGGTGTCTCTTGGACGAGAACGATGTCCTGCTTGGAATACTGGGGATCATCGATAACGTCAATAGACAGAACGTGCTACCCGAAACCAAAACACGGACCTTGCGAATGTGAACCTCAGTGGCAGGGAAGATGACGTTTATCTTGATGTCTCGGACGGACTTGAGACGACCAAAGTACCAAGAATACTAATCGCAGGTGTCATCAGAAGGTACCCTCGGATCTGAAAGGATCGGTGACGAACGATGTCGTTGTGCTCGATCTTTTCCACATCGTGGACGATCTGAGCGAATTCTGTAGCGGATGCTTCAGGCAGAGCCGCTTTCTCTATCCGAACGATCGCAGGCTCATGGGCACCCTCTACGTTCGGAAGGGTTCCCAAGAACGAGATCGCGTGCGATACCGGATCTAGAGAGGATGCGTGAGCCAGTATGTTCGCGAGTGCCTCCACTCTACACACCTTGATTCAAAATACGCTCGAACTTGAAGGTTTTCCAGTCCATCGATCGTGGCCGAGCAGGATAAAGCCTCGGTAACCCGATTCAGCTCCATCATTGAGCTTCCATCACATGACCAAAACACGCGCTGTTTGCGCATGTTTGTTCGGTGGTTTTGATTCGGTTAATCGTTTGTTGGAAGGCAGGAGTGCTGCACGCTACTTAACGGGTCCTCTCAACCTTACGGCTGGTGCCGAAATGACTGCACGCAAGACACGAAGCACGCGAACACAGAAGAAGACAGACACCGGTTCTGGGCTTCCGAGTCCTCCTTCTAGCACTGGCGATGGCAAACCTGGCAATCGCAATCCCGCTGGGCCAAGCTCGGCAATGATCAGTCCGCCTCCAGAGGAGAATGGAGACCACAGATCTAAGGTGAGGCGTCTCTTGTTCATCTGACGCGTGTATCTTACCTCTGCATTTCTCTTACTTCTCTAGTCATCTGGTATGCTCGTGTTCACGCCGCGTCTCGTGCCGCGTATTGATTACGAGAAAATCAACAGTCTTCGTTGAGGTATCACCTCTAAAGTCTGCCTCAAAGCGGAAGAGACTAGCATCTGCATCCTCTCTGCTAAACCTAACCGGAGATCCTACCACCACCACAGGCGAACCGACTACTCCGAATCCCAAAGCGCGCAAACAGTCACGGCGAAGTAAATCCCCGCCTTTGTCTGGCGAAGACTCGGACTCCCCCATTCACGACTCTCCGACTAAAAAAGGAACCACAAAGTCTCCTCACGCCTCAAACCCACAGGCTGATTATTTACCACCCGTCCCTTCATACGCGCGGCACGTCCTCACCACTAGGAATCGAAGATCAACCACCCCCATACCTCCGTACGAACCCCCGACCGATCGTTTCACCCCACCCCGCGAAATCATTGTCCAACCCTCCAGCGCGCAGAAGAAGAAACCGCGACAAACGAAGAAGAAGCAACTCAAGTTACAGATTAAAGAGGAGCCCCCTGAAATTGACCTCAACGCGCCAATCCCCCCTCCTTCACCCACAGATGACCCCCTTTTACTTCGTGGACCCCCCAGGAGCAGTAGGTCGAAATCATTACCGAAGCAATCGAGAGGAACGTCCCCCGTACGCTCACCTGGACACTGCGAGAACACCCCGCCTCCCCCTGAAGAGCCGCAAATGCTCCCCACTTCTAGCCCATGGAGTGAAGTCGATGTGAGCAACGTCGATGTCCCCCCCATGCCCTTTACGTCGGATTCAATGACACCCGAGAGCCCCGAAGTGCACCCCGAAGAGCCAACCTGGCAGGAAGGCCCTTCGGGGTGGACAGAGTCGTCCGACAACGAAGAGCCGACATTCGATCAAGAGGGAGAATACACCGGAAAATTCACCTCCTATGTAGTTCCCACAAAGCCTGATCCGCCGACGACGGTCCAGAGGGAACGTCAAGAAGCTTGGGGGCGCCCCATCAGTCCGTTCCCCTATCCTACGAATCGTAAATCCCGGTGGTCCTCACCACTTACACCCGCAGAAACCCAAGAAGAGTCGTATGGGGAGACGCAGGAACCTGGAAAGGGACCGGAGCCGCGACCACCGATGGACGTCGCCGACCTGACAACTCCCCGCGATACTGAAGAAGGGTTCTTTGGTTCAGACCAGAATACTGCGCCTGGAGAGGTTACTGCTTCGCCAAACGCCAATGCGAATCATCAGGTGTTAATTCCCGCCACTATCCCACCAATGTTCGACTTCGACGGCCTGTCATCCCCTGACCACAGTTATGAGACACCGATACGTCCTCCGAAAGGGGAGCCCGTTCCGTTTATCAGGTTTTTCCCCAAGCGGCCCTCGACCTCGAGCAGCTCAAAGATACAATTCCCTCCACCACAACATCCATCCATCTTTTATAGTCCTGCGCGTAACGTCGTAGACCTAGAACGAGACGAGGAACGGTTTGTTGATCGCGCACTATCTCAGGCTCCAGAAGACGACGAGGAGGACAACAAAACCGTCGAGCTTTCTCAACAGGCGCTCCACCTGGAGCAGCTTGACATTCCGGAGGAAGACACGGAAGAGGAGGAGGACGAAGGTGTAGTCGACCTTGGTGTGATAAAGATCAGCAGCGAGGACCCGATGGCTGCTGCCAAGGCCGCTGCAATTCTGAAACTCGTAAGGCATTGATATGTTGGCGGTGAAGAGTCCACTGACGAGTTGGTGTAGCACGATTACGACCTCGTCAAACGTGCGCATAGGCGGAACCTCGTTGCGTCGGGGATCTCGAGAATGTCACCGCGCAGACGCCCCAAGGGAGGCTCGAGAGATGGTTCTTTCGTCAGGCCGATAAGTCCTGTGGTCATGCCTGAACTTATCCGAGAAGCAGAGACCGAGTTGGAGAAATCGTTCAGTGGGAGTGAGCGATTTAAAACCCCCATGCGGACGAACCTCCCTGTGGCGTCTACCTCACAATCCAGATATATCGATCCAAGTCGGTTGTTCGACCCAATGGGGCCGAGGGAATGGGCAAAGAATGATTGGAAGATCTTGGATGCTTGTTTCACCGACGAGCGATTGGACGTAGCGGAGAAGATCGGTATGGCTGAGGGGTCTATGGCAGATGTCACAGATATCCGGTTGGACGATGTTGTGAGCCGGTTTGTGGAGGTCATTGGTGGGGACGCCGCTCTTGCTGGTCTGGGCCCTTCATGGATGAGGTTAGTATACGCGTTCTTCCATCGTCTCGAATACGAGCTGATTGACTCCGTAACACAGGAGGGATATCCTGAAACGAGCTCGTGCTTTGGAGAAGAAGCAAAGAGCGGGGAAAGGCGCCCCTGGAACACCCCGTCGATCTCAGACGCCGTTTTCGGAGTCGGGGCATATGGAGGTCCCAGACTTTACGCCTATTGGGCCCCGGCGGGTTGCTGACCGATTGGATGAGGGAAATTCCAAGTTACCTGCAACTTTACTGGCGCCGCGGTATTCGCACCTTATGGACGAGGCCGTGTCGATTAGCCGAGCTACTGGTGGAGAACCTTCAGGTTCATCCTCCAGAGTTACCGTCAAGGCACCACCGGACTCGCCAAGTCTGTTCAGGCGGTTAGCTTCCCCACTGTTCTCCTACCTTCCCCTCATGTCCATGGGCACGTCTGGAGAATCATCCAAGGACGCAGACAAGTCCGGCCTCCCGTTACCTCCACCCGAACTATTTGAGAAGGAGCGTGGCACGATCGTCACTCCCGCAGCCAAGCTCCCTCCGAAACCCACACACCCGAAAGATCAGGTTGAGCTGCACACTGTCCCTTCAAAACCTTCCATGATCCCTAAACCAAAGCTGCAGCCCAGGCGGTTGGTCGACCTTCGGCCTGCACCGTTGAGGCCCGAGCCCGAACCGATCACGAAGAGTCTCGGGAACGACAGGAGGCAGAGTGGTGGGAGCGTGAAGGATCTGGTGAAGAGTTTTGAGACTCTTGACGAGAGCGTTTCGAGTCTGAAGTCGTCCACGAGGAGCGTGCAGAGCATCAACGAGTGGAGAGCTGAGAGCCTTGGGACTGGTTCCAAAGGCGAGGGGAGTGGCAAACCCCAATGGAAACCGTGACCATTCCTGCGTTTTATCTACTTTTTATGATTGGATTTATTTGGGTTCACCTTCTTGTTTTCTCTCTCTCACTCTCCGATTTCCTGGATATTTTACCATATATTGTCCCCTATCCACCGTGTTTTCCCTTGCTCCTTCTCCCTCTTTCTTAGGCCCTTGATAATGGCGGTTGATCCGATGTATGTATTGTTGATCTACTACTTCTTGTGTTATACTCATGTCCGTATGCAACTCACGCTCCTTTACGAGCGATATTTCGTCACAATTTGGGCTCTGGTAAACCATTGGGTTCGGTTCAACGCCCTCCCGCACAGCTTGTGACACTCTGAGTCAACTGTACCGGCATTTGGTGACCCCAAGGGTGCTTTGGATAACTTGATCGAAGGCGTGGAGAAGGAGATGGATGAAAAGGAGTTTGCGGAGGTAAAACTCCTCTCCTCGCAACAACCCAAGGCTGTGTAGGGCTCCTTCGGATTCGTACCCTGACCTCGCATGTACATGCCCATCAGTACGCGTAGAACTCATGTCGCGGTACAGCTCATGAATGTTCATTCACTTTTGGGAATTTTTGATCGGGATCGGGAGCAAGTGTTCGTGCGAACGGAAGAACCCAAAGCTTCATTTCAAATACGTGACAAGGTCATCACCACTCACCTACACCTCCCTCCCCGTCTCTACGATGTCAGCCTCGATGAAAGCCTATCTAGCCGAGAAATACATGACCGGCCCCAAAGCCGACGCTATCCTTGCTCGCACGACGACAGCTACAAAGAAGAAGAAGCGAAAGGCTAACACCGCTAATTCAACTGGGTCTGGTTCTGGGGCTGGCCCTTTGGGGTTCGTTATCGACGACGACGCTTCTTCGTGGGTTGCGCCTCCCAAGGATGAGGAGGAAGACGATATCGAGGACGCTATGGTCGTCAAAGACCGAAGCTTCAAACGACGCAAACTCGATCTATCACGCGGCCAAAGCGGAACGACGAAATCTGACGGCGGCGAGGGTGGCAGTGGGTGGACGACGATCCGAGAGGGTGAGGGTGGTTCACCTCCCCCCACCGTCGACGAATTACCCCAAATCGCAGGCGTCGTGGAAGACGCGGCGCCGACGGTATCCGGCGGTCTCCTGACCAAGGCCCAGCTTCGGAAGAAACTGGGCCCAAAACAGTCAGACAAGGAGAGACGGGCGGAAGAGGCGGAGGAGAACGCTCGTCAGCAGGAAACGGTGTACCGTGACGCGTCGGGTCGCAAGATCGACATGAAGGCGGAGAAGGCGGAGGCGGCGCGACGGAAACGAGAAGCGGAGGAGAAGGAGGCTCAGAAGATGGAGTGGGGCAAGGGATTGACTCAGCGCGAGGAGAAGGAGCGGGAGAGAGCGACGATGGAGAAGGAGAGGCACAAGGGGTTCGCGAGACACGCAGACGATGCAGACCTCAACGAGGAACAAAAGGCGAAGGAGCTGTGGAACGACCCCGCCGCCGCTTTCATCGCCGTACGCCCCCATCTGTTGTTTATACGCTCGGTTATCTGACAACCTCACAGAAGAAACGGAGCAAAGGCCCGCGGAGACCGGAATACACAGGCCCGACACCTCCGCCGAACCGATTCGGGATCAAGCCCGGATATCGGTGGGACGGTGTTGATCGAAGCAACGGCTTCGAACCGAAATACTTTCAACGCCAAAACGAACGAAAGCGTCGGGGGGCGGAAAGTTATTCGTGGAGCGTCGATGACATGTAACTCGTTCGATATATACTTATTGGTATGCGACCGGGCACGGCGGAAATTTTCGATTGAATGTTCCTATTCACACCACCTCTCTCAAATGGCAAATACGCATACAGATCGGTCGACAGCAGAAGAAATGAGAAACAGAGAGAATGCAGGATAAATTATACTCGGAGACGACAGCGATTAGGAAACGGTAGTGTAGTTCCCTAAACCGGACCACGGTCAACCACCAACCCGGTTTTGGGACATAGATGAGCACTTACAGATCCGGGCCTGCCAATCGCCTGAACCAGTTGCCAACACGCTTCCGGCGGGGCTAAGGTCAATTGAGATGACTGGAACGGAAGGATGTCAGCGCGAGCGCGACGGGGTCGGATCGACCGGGCATAACGGACCTGAATTCTTGTGACCTTGCAACATCAATTGAACGATCGCAGACTTCGCGTCCCAGAATTGAACTCCGCGGTCTTTCGATCCGCTCACGACCCATTGTCCGTCATGCGAGACAGCGACGGACAAGACGTAGTCCTGTACAAAACAGTCGGACACAACCCCCTAGTTCGCACCTTCAGAACATACCTTGTGGCCAGTAAAGTTCATTGTGCATACGCTGTTGCCCTCACGCGTTCCAACGTCCTTCTTCCCATTCATACTGTCGCGTTTCGGTCCACCAGGAGAGTTTGGTCGGCCGCCGGGTCCATTCGCCAAACGAGAGACGTCCCAGTACTTGAGCGTCTTGTCCAAACTGCCGCTCACCAACCCACGTGCATCAGGGGTGAACGCCACACTATACACACTGTCCCGGTGACCTCGTAGCCTCTCCAACAATTCACCAGTACGGGCGTCCCAGATCCGCACCACCTACAAGACATGTATTCGGAATACAGGCCAGGAGACAATCAGAGATCACGTACCGTATCAAGGCTCCCAGCGGCTACCAGTCGTCCATCACTGCTGATAGCCACACTAGTAACCCCAGCGTCGACATTGTCTGGAAGGTCTGTGATCGCAAGGGTCTTGGACGACCCATCAGTCATATCCCAAATCCTGGTCGTACGATCGCCCGACCCGGAGACGATCAACCTCCCGTCCGACGAGAACGCGAGCGAGTAGATCTCCTGGGTATGACCCTGGAACGTATTACGGATTCGCTTCTTGGCAATGTCCCAAATCTGGAGTAGCAAGGGTCGTGGTTTGTTGAGCACCCGACCCAGTCATGAACGTCGAGATGAGAGGTCTAGCACTTACTCGGATCGTCTTGTCCTCGGCCCCAGTGGCGAGAAGTTTACCGTCTGGGCTAAAGCAGACACTCCTAATGTAAAGATCGTTCGTGTTATCCGCCGTTTCGTCGACCAGAACGCTGTGCAAGAATGACAATCAGCCTCGGGCCTTCCGTCCGCCAAGGGAACCGAACCATGTTTTGGCGCCAGTCTTCGTGTCATAGATCTGGGCCGTCTGATTGCAGCCCGTTGCCAGATACTTGCCATCGGCAGAAAACCGGACACAACAAACGACACTAATGTAATCATTAATCCGGGAATTCCTGTTATGGAGACGGCCAAAGGTAGGAAACCACCAACCTCTCATGGGCTAGGGTGTGGACCAAGCTGACGTCCAGCACTCGTTTGGCTTTAGGGTTGAAAGCAGCAAACCAATCGCTACCTTCCTTTTTCAATTCGGGGGGTAACGTGGCTGGGTCAAGATCGTCAAGAAACAGAGAGGGCGTGCTTCCATTGGGCCCGGCTACAGGAATACAGCGAATCAGTAATCGAGAACGTCGTTTGTTGTAAGTGCAGGGTGATATTCAACTGGTGATCAACGCCGTGGAAGAACCCGGTCCGGATGGGGGATTGGGAAGATCCGAAGCACTCGATGGGCCATGTCCGGGAGCCGTGAAGGGTGCCAAGCTTTGGGGGGGTCCAGGTGGCAGCTTGCTCGAACCAGGTTGAGGGTGAGAAAGATTTGGAGAGAAAGGATCTATAGACGAGGTAAATCCAAATGAACAGCAAGGAAGGACGTTATGGGGTAAGGGGTGTACCAGGTCTATCCTTCATCCTCTCTGTTTTAATGCGTTTTGCGTCCCTCTGATCTCGTTCTCTGTCTCTGTCTCTTTCAGACCTCTCGCGCTCAACGCGCTCCCTATCTCTGTCCCTATCGCGGTCACGGTCACGATCTGGGACGTCCCTACCCCGGCTGTAATAGTTCTCTGGGTATCCAGTCGTGGGAGGGGGTCCAGCGGCAGGGGGTGGTGGAGGTGGCTGCTGTACCTGCTGCTGTTGTTGCTGTTGCTGATGTTGTTGCCGGACGGTGGTTAACTCGGACCGGAGCGAGCGGATTTCCTCCTCATACTGCTGGCGAATCTCGCGATGTTGGTTTTCGAGTTGATAGAGCGCCTGACGGACGATATTCAGTTCATTGACCTGCGCGGACACTGTCGAGACACGTTAGAACACGACTTTTCCCAGGCGCTTCGAAAGGGACTCACGACCTGCGTCGGCCTCTTCCTTTGCGCTTCTGAGGATAGAGGCGTCCTGGAGGATAACGTCGAACTCCTGACGGATGGCATCAAACGAATCGTTGAGGCGTGCGTGGCCACTAGAGAGGCCGACGGCAGACTGTTGGACAGGCTGATTTGGGGCACCCTGTGGTTGCAGCTGCTTGTGCTGTGGAGGCAGATTGGGACATGTCAGACGAGAGGGGTACCAGAACGAGAACGAAAGGAATAGGCACGTTATAAACGCTGGTCATGTAACTTTGCGGGGAGCAGGAGAGGGGATGGTAGGAAGCCGGGGTGAAGGCAAAGGAAGCAGAGCGAAGAGGCAACAGACGCAACCACAGTCAGGCCCACACCGGTGCCAGACCGCTGGGTCCATTCAGCGGAGTTTGGATCTGGGATCTCGTTCAATTTCTCACGATTGTTCATCCTATCGACGTCGACTAGAACTAAACTCTATTCGACTCCGCTTCTCCCGATTATTGCTGCTGCTCGTCTGCTGCTCGTATCGTATCTTTTGTGCCTCGGCTGTGGCGGTCGGTTAGGAGACGTCATATGCAAAGCTACCCGGCTGATCTCACCGATCTTGTCCGCAAACCACTCCTCGCGCATGTCGTTTGGGTCCCAGACCTCACGCGGGAAATTCGTGGCCTTTTCGTCCACGTCAACGAATTCGACGAGCTTCGCGTACAAATGCGGGTTTCTAAACGACCGGTTCATCATCAACGAGTCGTTGAAATGCTTCGGCGCGTTTGGGTCGTTTTTGAGAGTATGGAATTGGATCAGCTTTGCCTATAAATAAATAAAAGAATAAGCGAACTGATTTCATCCGAACGACAAGACGGCGCAGACCTCGACCTCCGGATCACATGGCCTCTGTGACTCGCCCGGAATCCCCCAGTCCTCCACGTCAGGGATTTGAGGTGGGGAGAGCACATGAGCGATCTTCCCCAAGCTTCCCGATCCATCACTACCGGCGACTTCCCCATCGGGATCGGCGCGCGCTGTCGATATCGTTCCGTCTTCCGGCCCAGGCGCGTCCACATCCATCCCTTGCGCACTGTCGTCGTTCAGATGCATCCGCAAGTTTGTCCGCGATGGGACGTGGGCAGGTCGTCGGATAATTATAGACGAAGATGGAGGAGATGCCGCGGAAACCGGGCCGACTATAAACACGCGAAAACCGTTCATCAGTGTTCGAAGCTGGCTCGATTTTTCCGCAAAGGACAGACGCACCGTCTGAGCGACTGTTGATACCGATAACGTCCGACCCGGGATCCTCGTCCTAACCAAAACAGAGAAGCCAAGCGAGGAGAGGGAAATTGTGGACCTCAGTCAAACGTAAAGACTCTCACATGCCGCCGCGTTCCTTGTCTTTTCGATAACGATTTCGGGTCACGTTCAGAGTCACTGTGAGATTCACCACCGTACACGAGGAGACCTACGTGGGGATATCAGGACAACAGGGGGGAGCGTGTGCAGAACCTTTCCCTCACCGTGCATGACGTGGGGGAGAATCAAGTCCGAATTTAGACACCGGAAGCTCACTCAGTGACCTCATCATCCATGTCCGCCCACCAGGGGTGGCAGACACTCGTTCTAGCCCTCTTCGTCTCACTTTGGTTCCTCCAGACCTTGGCTACCGCTCAAGAAGAACAAGCCCGTACTTTCTTCAACAAACACGACAATGGCAATCACACCAACAACTGGGCCGTCCTCGTTTGTTCATCGAGATATTGGTTCAATTACCGCGTGCGTCCCCACGGGTATCTTCCATCCTCTGAACATCAGGCACTAATCGCGCGCTCGTAGCATATGGCTAATGCCCTTGGGATGTAAGCCACCGAAGAGCCTCGCCAGCACGATACTAAACAATCGGTTCGCAGGTACCGTACGGTAAAACGTCTCGGTATTCCGGACTCCAACATCATCCTCATGCTTGCGGATGACGCAGCCTGCAACAACCGTAATAAATTTCCTGGCAACGTATACGCCGACCCCGGACAAGGTCTCGATCTGTACGGGGATAACATCGAGGTCGATTACCGGGGTTACGAAGTAACCGTGGAGAACTTCATCCGCCTCCTAACAGGTTTTGTCCTCGTGTTCTGCCCCTCTTGGTGCGACTAACCTGGGACTTAGGTCGTGTCGACCCATCAGTACCCCGGACGAAACGGCTCTTGACTGACGATCGATCCAACATCTTCGTTTACATGACTGGGCACGGAGGCAACGAGTTCCTCAAGTTCCAAGATAACGAAGAGATCAGCGCATTCGACGTTGCCGACGCTTTCGAGCAAATGTGGCAGAAGAAGAGGTCGGTCCTCACTTTGTTTCCTCGTACAAGGGGTTGCTGATCTTGCCACCCGTAGGTATAACGAAATATTCTTCATGATAGACACTTGCCAAGCCACCACGATGTACTCCAAATTCTACTCTCCGAACATTCTGGCGACTGGGTCGTCACAATTAGCTGAGAATTCGTATTCGGTAGGTGGAGGACTACTCGGTATCCGAACCGGAGCTGATCCCCCCATCACTAGTACGAAAACGACAGGGACCTTGGGATTTCCGTAATTGACACTTATACGCACTACGTGCTCGAATACCTCGAAAAGATCAACAAGACCAGTCAATCGACTATGCAGGATCTCGTGCGTCTCGAACGCTCTCTCTCCCCAACTCAAAACGGCTGACGTTGAACTGCTCCCACAGTTTGGTATGTATGAACCACAGATGATGAGGTCGACCCCCGGCGTCCGCTCAGATCTATTCAGTCGCCCTCTCGACAAAACGTTGCTCACGGATTTCTTTGGTGGAGTGTCCCAAGCGGAGGTTGTCGCGGAGGAGGCCATTAAATCTCATACGATGCCCACCGTACCAGAGGAGATGCCACATCCCACCGCGGGCGAACGGAAGTCCAAGGCTGTGAAACCGTCCGCAGTGAAGGTGGGCACTCTCAAGGGGCCCTCGCCCACTGACACTGGTATCCCGAGCGCTACGATCCGTGCCTGGGCGGGTGCTGGTCTCATTGGACTGTTTATCGCGTGGATCGCCATCGGCCCGAGCCAGTCGTGTTGATACGCCTTTCCCTTGGAAGGAATCGCCGATACTCTGCGTTTCCCGCTCCACTCGATGGCCGCGGATCGTATTCAACTGGAATATCCACGCCGCGCTGCCGAAACACCGTGCAGCAACCCGCGCGCACCTTTGTAAAGTAGATTAGTCATGCTTAAATAATGATTGCGACAACATGTCTAGGGTACTGCAAACTGATAACGTCAAATTGAGTGAGGCATGGCATATGTGACATACAGAGCATAATGAGACATGTAGCGAAAGGAGTACTGTACACTGATAGAGGGGAAGACGATACATATTATTACAAAGTGAAACGCCTGCGATCACAACGCCACTGATGGGTTGTACGGACACTCAGTAAGGCGTGACCGCGCTCATCATCCCTGTCCCCGCGAACACAACGTCGAGGGATTCAAAGGACACAGAGGGGGACAATACACAGCCAGGGTTCGCGAAGTCGGCCTTGATATAGTCAATGAAGAACTGCTTCCAGCGCGGAGAGTTGGGCACGAAGTGACCTGAGAAATGGAGCGTCACATGAGGTGGTCTGGTGTGGACACGGTGGTACGTACCTCCAATGTGGCATTCGACACGTTTTGCCGAAGCGTTGTTGAGCTCGATCACACGCCTGGTACGTTCTTCGAGGACCACAACATCATATTTACCGTAGATGTGGAGGAACGGGGTGGAAAAGGGCGCCGCGAACAGGGTTTCGCAGATTTGTCCCAAAGGGATGAACGCCCCAACGCATATCCCCTGTTGGCTGGGTGCGGATCAAATCTTCTATCAGCCGCCGAGTCACAACCAACGAGAACGTAGAGAAAACGTACAAACGTGGGTGAACAGGCTTTCCGTCGATGAGGAACGGTGCGTACAAGTGCGGCTTCTCAAGCTGGAGTCCCGGATGGTCAGCAATCTAAGCGCCTGGATGAGTCGGAAACTGACCATAATAGAAACAATGAGCGCTATCGCCGCTCCCTGACTGAATGGGGGATCTCAGAAAACGCAAAGGCGTGTACAAGGCACAGTTGCACACCTGAAACCGAATATGGCCTTTCAACGCCAAAAATCAGCACACTCCCACAGAAAGAGGAACTCAGGGACGTACATCGAATTCCTCGTGAACCAAATAGTCTCTCAAGTACTCGAGGGACCTTTCCAGTCCCGTTGCGTATGATTCCGCTTTGCCAGAGTCGGCCTTGGTCCACCATCCACGAGAGGTCGTCATCGGATGGCCGAGCTTCTCCAACCCGTCGACGTTCACACGCTCGACGTCAGTCGTGGGATCGACTGGGTTCAAGACGTGGGGCGCATCGATAAACACTGGAGAATATTTCGATAAGGCGATACAGCGAACGTGGGAGGAGTCGACCTACCCATCTCCACTTCGTTTGCGCAAGCCTTCTGGACGGCGGCCATCTAGGGTGATGGCTTAGCACGTCAAGTCAAACGCGCACTCGTGATCCTTACCCTTCTGCTGAACATGATGGCGTTCTGTGCGTAGCTACGGGACGGAGATGTCAGAAGAGGGCTTGAGCGAAGGGTCAGATGATACTGACCCGTGAAGCATAAGGATACGCCGACGGCGAGGGGGGGCAGGACGAGGAGGGTTGACTGGGAGTCCCATGGTGAGGAGGGAAGAGGACAAGGGGTGTTGGAGACAATGTGAGGGGGGTGGGGGGTAGATATATGTCCATCACGAGTCGGAAGCCAAGAACTGGGCAAAGGATAGACTCCAAACGTCACGGCAATTTTACAAACATAAAATGCCAAAAACAGGGAGTATTCGGGGCCGGATACTCCCCTTTGCAGTGTGCCAGATCTAGGGCGTCGATGGTGACTGGTTCGCACTCACTCAAACGTCCTGGATCCCACCGGAACAGTTGTTCTCTGGGAAGATTCGAGCAGCGGAGAACGCTGTGACCGAACGTACACAGGACACTCAGCCCCCAGAATCATGCGGACGCCACGTAAATGCACAACTGAGGTGCCCTCCACCCGAGGTGGGCAAGAGCCAGCTTACGGCTCAGCGAAATCTCATCCCTTTAGGATTCTCGTTAACTATTGAGGACGGCGGTTAGTTTCGACACCCAGAATGAGAGGTCAGATCCCTCACATTCGAATGTGTATCGTCGTGTCGAGGTGGAGGAAGGTGAAGTAAAAGCGCGTCTCTCCCGATCAACTCAACAGCCGTGGTGTTGAATTAGGTCCGGTCGACCGGCGACCCTCGGAGAGAAAGGGATTTATATTAAAGTTCTCCGGGTGCACCCAACAGAATAGGGGAGCACAAAACCTGATGGGCCTTATGATTCGGAAGGGTGACGGCGTGGTGTTCAGCGCTAGACTTGCGACACCCGCTCCTGGGCCGTGACAGCGCTTCCCTGATTCTGAAGGATGTGAGGGCGGTCAAGGAAACACTGAGAAACGATCACCACCCGGCCCTAGAGTGGCAGGCTCCATGTGAGATCCCAACCTGGTAGTGAGTGGGTGTGATGGGCGTTGGAGTCGTTGCAGACGATGTTTGGGACGCAGCGACAAACAGTGGCAAGCATGGGGCAAACATCATAGAAAAAAGGAGCATAAATATTGAGACCCGAAGGTCTTCCACTCTGGAAAAGCGTGTCATCCTTGTGCAGGGGCCATGCTAATCTTCTCTGTATCGTTCCAATTTTTCGTATGTCACTCCGAAGAGGACATCTTGTAAAGATCAGCGAACGGGGTCCTGAACAGAGAAGCGATTTGTTTTCGGACGGCGGGTTTGATCGGGATCGTTGTTAAGATTTCCCGCCACTCGGCAA
>Ga0307509_10006765_pt1 | contig 15267 bp, 12 predicted proteins | sample 10_EM_MG_FD_202245 | JGI IMG/M metagenome (GOLD analysis project Ga0307509, IMG submission 202245) | Populus trichocarpa ectomycorrhiza microbial communities from riparian zone in the Pacific Northwest, United States - 10_EM | ecosystem: Host-associated > Plants > Roots > Unclassified | place...
TTGTGGTATGTGTATTTTTATATATACATATATATATGGAGGGTCTGTTAAGTTAGTACCACCGTGCTCAAGTACAACCAGCACAGCAAGGCAAGGGAGGGAGGTGGGCCACGCTGTCCATCCGTGTCCTGCTTTTTGCTATTGTGGTGAGTCATTTATCACCCGATGGGGAGTTTTGTTATATCAAGAAGGAGTGGGTGATAAGCGATAACGTATCGTCTTTGGTTTATCATTTTGTTAGAAATGGAGGTGGAGGATGTTTGATGGCAATTGAACTGTACGAGCAGTGAATGGAAGAGAGATGGTGGGGCAACCTGAGTGTATTAAAGCTTATCTAGGTAGGTCCTCGCTTCCTTATCTGAGCCCCATTTTGAGAAGAAGAAAAAAATGACGGGAAAAAAAGGACCTATGGATAGCCCCAACATTTTCTATGGAGAATGCCAAACCCATACTATCGAAATTATTATACAAACCGAGCCCCTTAACGGAGTTGAGGACAACTACCAAAGCGTGGCAAAGCTAATCGCGCGAGTGATCACTCGTGATGAATGCTCAGCAAAGAGAGAAACGTGTATACAGGTAATGGCATAGCCAACTCTGCTGACCAGCCATTTTCCATTCATTGACTGCATTACCCTCCCCAACCAAACCTAGCCCCGCCACAAGCACACCTACCAGGATAATACTATTAAACAATAACCAAGAAAGAAATAAAACTCCTTGAGATTGCCCCGGCAAATCCCACCCCGGGAATTCAGTCGTGCAGGCAAATCAAGCAGAGACAAGTAGAAAGGGTACTAGGGAAGGAGAGGCAAGGGAAAAGAGGGCTCAGGAAAGGGTGAGTGTCCAACTTTTGTTCTTATACCAGTCAACCAAACAAACTGCAAACAATAAACACACAAATGAAGCAAAAACAGGTGCCGAAATTGATCAAAAGGTTCCGTCATCTTCGTCATCGTATACTTCCACTCCCTGTAATATTCGGAGTGCGCACTCGAGTCGACGTCTGTATTCCTCCCGCATGTCTTCGCGGCGCTCCATTTCCATTTTACAGCAGAAACTTCCGAGGCCTTCTATCATTCGCTCTATCAGGTCTCTATCCCCTTCGTCGAGCTTCAGTTCGATCTCACTGACGTTGTCCGCGTTGGTGACTAGCACCGAATCGATCGATTCTGAAGCGCCGATCGCGATGGAAGATTTGCGTTTTTGGGATTTCTGTGTCTCTGGGGCTGGAAGATATATCGAAGAGTTGCTTAGTGAGTTTGTCATCGCTGAGGGTTTTGCTTTCGAAAAGGCTACGTTGGCAGAGGATGGAGAGCGGGGCGTATGTGGCGCACTATGATAGCCATCATCGCGGGGTGAAGAAGCAGCTGGGGCTAACCATTCCGGAGCGATGACAGGCGGACTTGGTTCAGTCGGGTGCCGTGGTGCCGGGGGTGGAACTTCGGCTGCCGTTTCGAAGGATTCGATCGAGCCGTGACTATCGCTCCTCCTCATTATCGAAGGGGATGTCGGAGAGGACTTGATGGGCTCAATTACGGCTGTTGCAGTTGAGTTTGTTCCGTCGCTGCCGTACGACATGGGTCTTGTTATAGTGCCGTTGCTTCCAGCATATACCCCGTTCCCATAGAACAAGGAATCATATGAAAATGCATCTTCCCTGTCTTCATGCCGTTCTTCAAATGGTGAGGCTGAGTTGCGAAATGGTCTTGGACGGGGAGTCCCACTTCTGCTAGAGTAGTCATCTGGTATGTCATCTTCGTGATCAATCGTTCGCCAATTCTCATTCCCCCTGTGGGTCCTCTCCTGCTTAATATCATCTAAGGTTGGAGTGACGCTGTCATGTGACTCGTAGGGATTTGGCGTAGACCTGAGACTACTTACGCTCCGTCGCTTCATTGAGTCCGAGCGAGTTTGTTGCTGCAGTGAAGTAATTTTCCCTCTCAGGTCCTTCATCTGATCTCTCAACACCCTCATCTGCTGGGTGCTTTTCGACCTCGACATTTCCGACTGCGGCCTCTCAATCTCGGATGGATATTCATTCACGTCCTCGATTGTCCCTAACCCATCACCGTTCCTCCCAGAACTCCTCCCATTCGCGGAATTATGTGAAGGATACGATCTAGGGACTGCACTTTCGCTCGCTGTCCTACCATGTGATGCGCTGTTATTAAACTTGAACCTCTGTGAATGCAAACTTGGCGACTGCCTAGGTAGCGCGGCGACCGATTCTAGTTGCTCTGTAAAGCTGGTGGGTGTAGTGGACGGCGAAAGGATGAGAGATGATCTTGCACGGGAAATGTTTTGCCCGCACAAATCCAACTTTTTTTTCGCATTGGCCAAAATCCTCTCCGCTTTCCACGATAAGTCGGATCTATCCTCCCCTTCGTAGACACTCCCTTCATACATGCTCTCTCCGTAGATACTCGCATCATCACCGACCTCCGAAGCATTGTCGAAGCCAAAGCCCTCTATCTCTATCGTGCCGTCCGAGAGAAATGAGGCAACAGAAACCGAGCGCACTGTGGGTAGAGGACGTAAGTGATTCGGGGAAGGTGAACGTGGAGGTGCAGGCGAATGTTCTGAAATATCGGGCAATAAGGAGGGCGTTCTCATGGACGATAACGAACGCCGGGGAGGTGCGAATCGGGAGGGGTTGGTTGCTACCCCAGTGCTAAGGGAGTAGGGTGTGTTTGTATGCATATTGGGTAAGAGGAAAAAAAGGGACGAACGAGAAAAAAGGGTAAAGAACGTATAGCGGGAATCGCAAGAAAAGATGTAAAAAAAAAACAAGGGAATGGGGTAGTGGCAAAGGGGCGAAGAGATGGAATGGAGGGGGAAGAGGAATGCGTGGGTAGGGGAGAAGGAAGAAGGGATGGGGGAAGGGTCAAGGAGATGGGAGGAGCGAATGTGGGTGTAGGTGTGTGTGGTCAAGATGTTGGCAGGGGGACGAGAATTGCGGGAGAGGGAGGCGAGGCCGTGGGTGGAACGGTGCGAGTACAGCACAGTTCCACGGAATAGCCAGCGGAGTGAACAAACGTTTGTGTGTGGGCAGGGGGGGGGGAAGAAATGAGGAGAAAAAATGAAAAGAAAAAAACGAGAAAAAAACGAAAAAATGGAAAAACGAAAATAAGAATACCCATACAAGTATCGTAGACCGTATATCCCTAGCTAGCTGTCAGAGCTGGTGCGTTCTTGCATGCTGCACTGTGGGTACGGTACCAGTTGGCAGAAAGTACGGTAGCTCCTGTGTCACTACATATTATGAGAGTGGCTTATCCGCCCTTCAATCAGCTTGCAGGAGGCAAATCTGGGGACAGGGCAATCCTCTTCTATTTGAGCCCTCTGATCATATCATTCGTTTAGAGTAGCTCTCCGCCACCTCATCCAAGGCTCTTTCCCTCTCCCTACTCCCCTCCGTCATCGGAATTGAGACTGAACTGTAAATGTGTAGGTATTAGTATTATAGCCTCAGGCAACGGGACAGAGCGATAGGAGGCGGCTCACTCACTGGCCGTATCTGGGACAAGCGAGAACAACAATTCATTCAAGGACAACCCAACCACCTGGCGCTTATTGCCCCCCCCACAAAAGATTGGAGCTGGCGAATGGAAGCTATGACTTCGGGATGCTTCGGAAATCACCGCAGGAGAGACAAGCCTGGGCATCCCATTTCACAATTATTGCGGACGTATCGCGTGGTAGAGATGCTCTAAATCTCAAACGCGGGATCTATATCATGAAGCGAGAAGGTCAAGTTGTTTCCTCTATCCTCGTGATAGATTTCTCGTTACTAATCCATTTAGCCTACTAAGGCCCTTCTCATGTGATGGCCAACGGCCGATCAAAGCTCGGCTTACCATACCTGGCTTACCATACCTGTACTCGAGTACGGCACGAAAATATATCCTATTCTAGTCTCCCTTCATCGCATCGTTAATGGCAGAGTCGTCTCTTTTGCTCTTATTGGTGGCGCTACTGTCGGTTATCGACACGGCCCATAGTGGTTTATACTTGTATCAAGGACTGGGATATTCCCGATATCCTGGGCCATACTGTATGGTTGCCATGATAATAACAATTTCCTGGATAAAACCGCTCTAACTCAGGATCCCAGCACTGTCTGTCCAACATCCTGGTGCCGGGATCGGGGGCAACCCTTCCGAGTGTTGTGCTTCGAATACGAGATTTAATTGGGAATACCGCTTGGCGGGTTATGAACTGTTTATTGAATTGCGGGGCACAGATAGTGGTGACAGGTGGTAGGCGGATGACGGGATTCTATGCGGGGGCTCTAAGATAGGGTGATGCTCGCTATCGATTGTGAGGAATGATATAAAATATTGTCTGGAAATGTTGGTCCAAATTTTTAGTGGTAGAATGGAGGGTTGAAATGGCTAACGGTGCGTTGAATTGGTATTCTACTCAGTATAATAATTATGCGGTATTATCTTGCATAATTATAGGGGCGGCATCCTAGTCACAATGTCCGATCCGAACCCCATACGCGATTCTTTAAACGCAAAGTTCCATCGATCATCAATCATCTATTTTGATAGGTGCGGGCCGCTTTCAAAGTGCAGCACGACGAGAGTGATGGACGTTGGTGGAAAACATCGTGGGGTTCATAGATTCAAGATCCCTCAAACTCTCCTAGCATTTATACCTCCCCACAAATCACCCGGCATCGAAAGCCCCGTGGTCATCATTGGAACCCCCTTGCGCACTATCGCTGGCCCCCTAGTCCACTGACTAGGTACTATAAATCAGCCATTTACAGCTTCTACTATGGCGTATAGGGGATACTATCTCTAACTTATCCCGTATTCCATTAACTTCGGGGCAATTGGCCTTCTGAATGATGCTTGTATTTGCCTCTCCAGGGCTGATGGGGAAAACACTGGTGGAATCTCTCATGATGCTGCGTTTGAGGCACGGCCCCTCGAGGGCACTATAGTGTAACTTAAACTGGCACTGGAGCTCCCGTTCTGCTCTTTTCTTTTTGCCAATGAGGAGAGGTTCCTAAAGCGCGTTGGGTTCGCTTTGTTACGGCACCGCACTCGTATTATGGAAGGCGAGGATTGGGAGTATTTGCACCTGCTTTTGGCTTTGGGACTGACTGAGTCTGAGATCGGCGCTTCGTCTTCCGGATTCATCGCACATCACTCGCTATATGGCAAGAGGTAGTCTGTTGGAAAATGTGGCTTCTCAGGATCTAATTACTTGTGCTTGACCGCATTGGATGCCACTAGTAGATGAATGTGGAGATGGAAGTGTCACTAGTGCGTCATGTTAGGAGAGTGGTCAATATGGTATAGGACACAGTGTCCGGTGTGACTGCTAAGTCCATTGTGTATATTAGTAGCTCTTTCCTGCACGAGATGGTAAAAGGAAAGTAGTGGTGGGCTTCCCTTTTTCACGAAGAATCAAGCATATTTTACAACATAGTCCACTTAGAGGTAATAGTGATGCTAGACTTAAAAATGGGGTGAGATAGCCGAACGAAGTCATCGTAGGCTATAGAGCGAATGCGCCTTATGCCCCTATTATCAATGCCGTTTAACTAGCAGCCTAAAAGTCAAAATCCCGCCAAGTATGCGACCATCCGACGCAAAATAGGTCTCACTAGGTGGGAGGTACGAAAGGTTGCTACTGGGGAACCATTGAAGCAAGCTCATCGGCTCCATCACATTTGACTCTTTCTGGGTCTTGCCAATGGGCGCTGTTTTTAATATGGACGGTACGGAAAGACTGGTACGGATAATAATTCGGAGGGGAGATTGGTTGCGTTCAATAGTGTGTGATTGCGAAAATCCCTAAACCTCTTTTAGAACTAGCTTGCATTGTGCCTTTTCGCAGAGGTCAGATTTGGCTGCGGGAGGGTCTACGCGGCTGTCTTTGGCTATTTGCCTAAAGTGCGGAGGCTTGGGGTCTCACTTTCTGGTTGGCTCGGCTGCCCTTAGCTCATGTCCGAACTTTTAAGGGAGATATGGTAGTGGCAACGGGAAGTGTTGGGATGAGGGTGAGGACGATGGGGGCCCCGAAATATACAACTGGGGTTGTGGTGTCATAGCTTTTAGTGTATCACAGCTGTAATAAATAGCCACACTTGGGATGGGAAATGACTGCCCTCAATGGCCGCAGTGGCACGCATATACACCGGCGGGGGGACACGCAAGCTATGAAAAGTACCCCCCTACTTGTTTTTCCTTCCTCCTTGTTCTTTCCGCGCCCAAGCCTTCCTCCCGGTTCTTAACTTTCTTCAAGATTTCCTTTCTATACATTCAATTCAATCAATCATGAACTTCTTCACCACTTGATACAAGCTCTGTGTCTTCACTTTAGCCGCTGCACTCCGCTACGTAAAACACTCATCGCCGATCATTACCTCCGCGTTTGTTATTTTCAATAGCAACTCTTGGTCGGCACCGAGTGATACTGTGAGTATACCGTTGTTGAGAGGTATCACGAGAGCGTAGACTGGCACGAACAGAAATTGGGTTGAGGTCTAGGTGCTTGTTGTTTATAGGGGAGGAGAGAAAAGGAGCGATGCATGGAGATAGGCTCAGACACAAGTGGATAGCTCATGCAGTCACAGATTGTCACTCGTGACCCAGTTGCTAGTGGAGTACTAACACGATCCAACAATTGTAATGCCAGAACCGAGGACAAACCAACAGTGAACTGGTATAACGAAACTAAGGATATTAGAGACCAGTCCCCTGCATTTTTTGGCAACATTGCATGAAACGAAATGCTTGTCTCGTAAGATGATTTTAGCTACTTTATCTGGTCTAGGAAAAGGAATAAGTTCGGGACACTGCCATTACAATAGCCACTCTTTTTTCTTCTTGGGCGTTCTTGAGGGCAATAAGATTCTGTGGGATTATGCTTATCTAGGGGCAGTATATCGGCGGTGCCCTCTAGGTGGGAATATGGTCCAGTCGCTGTATGCGGGTTGAGATAGCTATGATGGAAGTGGGTATTTTATACACTCTCATTCAAGCACCCGGTGTACACCTTGTTCAAAATATGGCTATGGTGCACAATCTATACTGCTATGTGGAGAATACTACGCAAGTGTGAGGGGGTTGCGTTGCATGCTAAGTGAGGAGGAGTTGTGTGGTAGGAGAGCAGATTGGTAGGTATTCTGGTTCTTATTCTTCTAAGCGAGATGGGTGGTAACCTCAGTATTTATACAGGAAGCGCGCTCTCCATATAACAAAGAAACATAAGGGAAAACATAGTAAGAAACATAAGCGCGGACCATGTTTGACCCTGTAAACCTGCCAAGAAAATCCCAATAAAATATGCGTAAATCCATAGGGGTGTGAGGGAATAATTAGGAATAATCATGCATGATATGACCAAGAAAGATGCATAAAGTAATGCATAAACAACCGTGATATCCCGAATACCAGATAAGGAAACACATAAGAAAACCTCTAATTGTTATCATGAAATATTAATGAAATATACGCAATTATGTCTTAGCTGTTGTAATGTCTGCTGTGTACATGTAACAGGTTTATTCCTGTCTAATGAAAATACAGTAGGACCAGCGATAGACCTGCTAGCGCTGGTACTAAGGGAGGCTTCAAGGGACCGAAGGCAAGAGATAATAATTGAAGGACAAATAGAACTCAGGGATTGCCGTTCAACCAAGTGTATTCTTAGACTGAAGGTCTGTCGAAGTCTGCTGTCTCCTGCTAGCCAGGAGACTGGTTTAAATACAAAACCCAAGAGCGATAGCCTTCCTGCAATCACGATCATTACCAGTAGCTGCGCACATACCGGAATCCTGTAATCCTGCAAGACCAAAGAAAGAAACATAGCTTAGCCTTCACCAGTGTTACATGACTATTCCATACCTGGAATCCTAAATATAAACTTCCAGCAAAGCAAACTAAACATAGCAATACGATAACATAGCCTACTAGTATCTGACTCAGAGACAGTGGTGGAGCTGAAATCAAATCAAATAAACCAAATATAAATCAACTAAACATAGGAGATCCTGCACTGCCCGCTCCTGTGTACCATTACCGGAACATGTACACATGTTACAGTACAGGTGAAGCTGGGAACGCATACCAAGAAGAGAAATATACGATATTATCAATAGAAATATACATATGAAACGTATTATAAGGAAAAAACAACACACCTTGTCTGCGTTGAATAGATGGATATGAGTCTTGGGCCTGCATGGTGCTAGATTAGAGGAGAGACAGTATGGGTCGTATCGATCTGGTAACCCTTCAGTGCCTCTACTGTGATGTATGCTTGGAATTCGCAATTCGACTCCTAGCCCCTATTTCTCAAAGATAATATGGTATTCAGCACTACTCCTCGGCTCTTAAGCCACGGATTCAATCGTATCCTACCATGTGAAGAAATGCAGTCATTAGATAAAAGTCTTTGTGGATCGGATTTTCTCCCTGATCCCCCCCACAGCACAGCAATCTCTGACAGGCTGAGGTTCCATTTCACCTGCATTTCTGTCTGGTGGCTGTGACTGGACGGGTCCACTATATAGAACGGTCTCGCCCTAGCCCCTTCCTCGATCTAGTAGCAGCACTCCCATATAAAGAACACTCTTTTCATACTAGTAAATAGAGTTATAGGTAGCTTATCATAGCTTTAGTGGAGGGGAGTTCGCCTCGCCACTGTCTAAATTTATCAGGATATCCCGCAACGCGAATTTTACATGAATCTGGGGGAACTCAAAGATAGTGGTGGGGAAATTTCTAGTCCCTTGTCTATTTCTGAGGCTGGGCAAGCAAATCAATCGGGGAGCCAAGGATCACCTAAAAAGAGTGCAACGGGGAAAAGACAAAAAGGCCACAAGAGGATAAGCATAATAGAACACAGGGGACCAAAGCAAAGGTGAAAAAACAACGCAGTGGGGGTATATCAAAAGGAGAAAGGCAAAGGTGGTTGGGAAAGACGAGACAGAAAAACAGGGCGATATGGAAGATACAGAAAGACAGAAAGCGAAATATCGGGTCAAAGGACGAAGGGAGAAGCGGTGGTCCAAAGATCTCCCAAGGAAAAAAGGAGAAGAAGAAAGACCTCTTCGAAATTTCCTCTTCACTCCACCCCCCTCCTACCCTTCCGGGGGATAAATTTCAACACCCTCCCAAAACTCCTCTGAAACCTGATGGAAACCCAATTCTCCTTCCATTTCCGAGTTTTGATTCATATAAAATAACGGCTCTTGTTGCTGACCCTGCGAAAATTGCTCGCATCCGGCAGCCATCGTGTGAGGGCCTCGGCCGGCGTTGGAGGCACTGGACCTCGGATTCGTCCCCATGGTTGCGGACCTGCGTCCACTCTTCTTCCCGATAAAATCTCCGTGTACACTACGCAGGTGTTGGACTAAATTATCCTTTCGTTTGAACCCGGATTCGCCTACCCGCTCACAGCCTTGGTGTGGGTAGTCGGGGGGTGCGCCCTCGTTTTTATGCACTGAGTTCTCGTGACGCTTGAGTTCTGCTGAGCGGCCGAATATTTTTCCACAATTATTTTCGGTGCACCGGTAGGTTTTTTTGGTTCTATGAGGGAGGGGGTTTGCAATTAGAATGGGCTCTTCAATAAAAATGGTTTTTTGGCATGGTCATTTCTTTTTTGTCGGCCTTTCCCCTCTTTTCTTCTTTTTGGGATGGAAAGGAAGAGAAGGGGAGAAAAATGAAAGTTATAGAGACTATTGCGAAGGGGCCTTTTCTTCTTGTGATCTGGAACTTACTTTGTCACTTTTGAGTTGTTGGGATTCCCCTCTGGGTTGGAGTACTTTCTCTGGCTGTAGATGCCCGCCTGGCTACTGGGACTGGGGGCCGGTGAACTTACTGACCGCCTGCGGCCGCCCCTGGTGCTGCTCGGTCCGGCAAGGGCTTTCTCGGAACCATACGAGGATAGGTGATGGTTGGGCACCTGCTGTGTTAGGAAGGATTTTTCTGGGGAGAGTTCTGGGAAGAGTTGTTCCACTGAGGGCGGTGGGTATTGCACTAGGGCGGGTTCTGGGAAGAGTCCTGGCGGATCAACAGACACTCGTGGCTGATCCTGATTATGTGCGCTAACTCTCTCTAGAGGACCTGCGCTAGCCCAATTGCTTTCCGAAATTACCTTAGAAAATGGCGGATTTTCTACCGGTTGCGGATCTATAAGACTGGAAGACTCTTGTAGCTGACCCTGCCAAAATTGGTCATATCTGATGGCCATCTGCGCAGAACCTACGCTGGTGCTAGAGGCACAGGACCGTGGACTCATCCTCGTGGTTGCGGACCTGCGTTCACTCTTCGTCCCGATAAAATCTCCGTGTACACCACGCAGGTGTTGGACTAAATTATCCTTTCGTTTGAATCCGGATTCGCCTGCCCGCTCACAGCCTTCATGTGGGCAGTTAAAGAGCTCGATAGCGGGCCGGTTTGTATGCACAGAGTTCTTGTGGAGCGCGAGTTCTGCCGAGCCGCCGAATGTTTTTCCGCAATTATTTTTGGTGCACTGGTAAGTTTTTTTGGTTCTATGAGGGAGGGTTCGCAGTCAGAATGTGTTCTTCAATGGAGATGGTTTTTTTTGGCATGGTCGTTTCTTCCTTTCTTGTGAGCTTTTTCCCTCTTTTCTTCTTTTTGGGATGGGAAAGAAGAGAAGGGGGAAAAAGCATGAGAGATATAGAGACCATTGCGAAGGGGTGTTTTTTCTTGTGATCTAGAGCTTACTTTGAGATTCTTGAGTCATTGGAATCCCCATCTGAGTTATTGGAATACGTTCTCGAGCTTGTGGGACCATGGGTTAGTGAGTTCTTCGATGGCCTGGGCCCCTCATTGTTTCTCGGTTCGGTAGGGGTAGGGTTTTCTTTGGAGCGAGGTCGGGTTGGGCGGTGGTCGTTAGGCGGTTCAGGAAGTTGGGGGAGCACCAATTGTTCAATGCCACTGCAGCAATTCTCCAATGCCTGATCTAGACTTGAAGGTACTCGTACAGTCTCCGACTCGGGCATGAGGGACACACCCAGGCGACCAGCGGAGGTATTTGGGAGGTGGGAGGTGGGTTTGTCCGTGGAGAATGGCAGGGGGGCAAATGGTGCTGATCCTAATTCGTCACCCGCTGGTTTTCGTCTCCCTGTTGGAGACTGTGATGTGGTTGATTGCATCTAAAGGTATGGAATGGTGGAGCAATTAGGAATACAAAGAAGGGAATTAGGGAAGCTCTAGTAGCTGTCTTCCTTATTACCTGGTTGATCTCAAGTTCGTTGGTGTACTAGTACTTGGAGTGTCCTTTCGAGAGGTAAGAACTACGAAATATAGCGCAGCTATATAGGGACTGCTCAATCCGCTCCCACTTTGTCAGGGGATAGTGTTGTGTGTGCCGCCTCTTGCTTCCTTCTGCTGCTACGGTACTGATGGAAAACACACTGCTGTTCCAGCTTCACAACCGTACCCACCACAGCAGCCGCACTTTCTCTGACTTTTAATTACTTTGCGTGCTCGCACATGCTGGCAGAAAGCCGGTGGCCACTCGTGCTATGACAAGTGTAACGGTTTGTGGGGGTTTCTCAAGACGTTACCCGCCGGATGAGGTGTCGGCTACGGTAATGTCGTTTGCGTTTTGCTTGGGATTGCCGTGTCCTGGGCAGCCCTTGGTGTTTTATGTGCTCGAGTACTTAATGCTGAAAGTGGTCGTGTGCTCCGATAGGGGGTGCCTTATTACAGATAATGAGACGGGATGGAAGGCCATGCTAATCATTGGCATAAATTAAACTCTAGAGTATAACCTACGCAAAATATTATGCCGGAAGAGAGGGTAGGAAAATTGAGTATGACATGACTATCATAGGAAAAGCAAAGAAAAAGGAGAAGTAGAGTTAAACCCCTGCGATAGAAGAGAACAGCGATCCAAAACGTTGTTATCCAGGAGTGGCTGTCAGAGTACTGCAACTTGGCTAGCTAAGAAAACGGACTGCTATTGCATAAAATCCCGCTGGGATTCTGAGGCTCTAGCCAATTTTGGCGTGTATGCAATAGCGGTTCATTTTACAAGCGTCAGGCAATTACACGTATTATATCATAGAAAACAGGAAATTCTAGTGGGTGCAAAGCCCTGTGCTGTCTATGGAAACACCCTATTGCCTGGGTCCTCGCCCACACCGATAGCCTAACGGAATCATCCTGGGCGTAAATACAGAAAATGGGCCTTGTACTGTACATCTATTAGCTGGACGAGTTAGCTAGCAATCCAAAAGTCAGGCTCCAACCAACTATGCGACTCATTTGATGCAAGATAAGTTTCGATGGGTGCGAGATGCGGGGGATTGCTATTGGGAGACCAACTTTCGGGAACCTGCGGGCCATCGAGGTTATAGATTATCAGCTCCACCCCATTCGATCTTTCCTGAATCTCGCTTTTTCCTCGATGGGAACTGTTTCTAATGTAAAACAGCGTCGAAAGGCTGGTACAGATGGTAATTTAGATGGGAAGTAGGCTGCGTTTGATGGGGTGTAATTTCTAAAAAAAAACCTCAAGCTTCTTCTGGAACTAGCTTGCATGGCGTCTTTTAATAAGAGCTGGTTTGACTTGCAGGAAGGTCTGCACCATTGCCTTTCGCTATGATACATGCTTAAAGTTCTGTGATTTGGGTCTTGCTCTTAGGTAGCCCAGCTGCCCTTAGCCCCGATCCGAATTTTACGAAACGATACGGTAGTAGAAGTAAGTGGTGGCAATGGAGAGTGCCAGGATGAGAATGTGGGTGATGGGAGGGACCCCGCGAGATACAACTGCGGTGGCAGTTTAACTCTCGGCCCAACTCCTGCTAGACACCGAGTGATACTATGGGTATACAGTTGTTGGGAAGCATCATGAGAGCTATTGGGGTTTGTTGCTTATGAGAGAGAGCAAGAGAAAGGAAGCGATGCTTAGAGATAGGCTTATGAAAACCTACATTGTGTTCTTTTCCCTCCTTTGTCCACCTCATGTAACCCCTCCGCCCAGGTTGCATCCTCATTAAGATCTACGGTGCCCCTTACTCTGGCCAGGCTAATGTATAGTGAACCTCCCATGAGTTACCGTACTGTATCGTATCGCATTGTGCCATACCGCATCGCAGGCTACATAAACTTCTATATTTCACTCTTCTAGAATCAAAATTGGATGACTTATACCCCTGCAGCTAAGGCAGCCATCGAGGCAGTTTCCCCGACTTGCTTGGCATTGCCGTACCTTAGTGTCCACTCTGGCGGTTTCCCGATTAAGCTACCGGTATTGATGGCCAGGGTCGAGTAGGAGCTAACTGTAAAGTCCAAAGCTGCCCCACAGGTATGGTATTAATGAAGATGAACGCTTATATCAGTGGGGTAATATATCATGGAGCAAGGTGCACTGGGTTATCGTATTTTATGGTTATTTATACTGCGGAGCATGGCGTCGAATCAGTAACTATAATTTCTCAAAGCCTCCACCGCCTTTGTATTTCCTTGGCATGGGGATGATTGGATAGAGATTGTCACACAACAAGCCCCATCTCCCCCGCTTTTCCTCAGCTCTACTCACTGGAAGTTTATAAACTCCCTCCATCGCCGTATAAGTCGCTCCAGTATTTCTACATTCACCCGAAATTTCGAAGAGAATATCATGGCACAAATATCCGTCAACATGCGCGACGGAAATGTCAACTCCGGAAACATCACGAGTAGTTTCAACAAATACTTCTCTATGTCCGACGAGGATGCGCTGATTATGCGCTGGCTCTCTCCACTAGAACCGAATAATAGACATCAAGGTGTGCGCACCGAGCGTCTCGACGGTGTAGGGGATTGGTTTTTAGGGACAAGTGAGTTTCGGGAGTGGAGGGATAGTGAGAGTGAAGTCGATAAGGCTGTCTTGTTTTGCTCCGGGAATCCGGGAGTGGGAAAAACATATCTGAGGTAAAAGGCGGTATTCTTTGAAAGAGGTGAATACAGCTGACAGCAAGAAATACCAGTTCCTTGGTGATCGATAGGTTGTGCGATCAGGCGGGGGGTGAAGATATCGCGGTTACAGGCCTTTACTGCGACTTCCTTGCTCAGCAAGAGCAGACAACCACCAACATGATTGGAGCTATTTTGAAGCAGCTAGTAGGCAGGGGGGATATCCCGAAGGAAGTACGCGAGGCGTTTCAAAAGGCGAAAAAGGAGTTTGGTGGTAGAGGGCTATTACTTGCTGAGATGATGGGAATGTTGAGGATCGCTCTTGCTTCGTTGTCCCAAGTCTTCATCTGTATTGATGCTCTCGATGAATGCCTACCGAAGCATCTGCCACAGCTTCTTGAGTCACTAAGAAATATTGTTCAAGAGTCACCCAGGACGAGAATATTCCTCACCGGGAGACCCCATGTCGGGAGTGCTATTCAAAGATACTTCACGAAGGCGGTCGTGGTACCCGTCAGTCCTAACACGGACGATATCAGGAATTACATAGAGATGAAGTTAGACAGGGATGACGATCCAGAGGCGATGGACAACGATTTACGGGCGGATATTCTGAAAGTTATTCTAGGCAAGATGTCTGATATGTGCGTAGGAGAATTTGGCCTTCCCATCCTATCGATGTATACTTACGAAAAATTATGTGCAGATTCCTCCTCGCTTCACTAAACATCGAGGCTATTCTAGGAGAAGTGACAATTGGTCGGAGAAGAAAGAAACTCGACAAAATGACACAAGGCCACGGATTGAGTGATGCCTACACAGCAACTCTAGCGCGACTGAGGGCGCAGAAGGGATATAAATCAGTGCTCGGACTGAAAGCCCTGATGTGGGTTTTGTATTCGGAACGGCCATTACGAACCCAGGAGCTCTGTCATGCCTTGGGAGTGGAAATAGGATCGACAGATCTGGATCCGGGGGACGTTCCTGCGTTACGGACACTCCTAGCATCTTGCCTGGGTCTTGTCACGGTCGAGGCATCTTCGTCCACAGTCCGACTGGTGCACTTTACTCTTCAGGAGCATCTCTTAAGTGATCCGACCCTGTTCCACAGTCCTCACTCAGCAATTGCCGAGGTTTGCTTGACATACCTCAATTTTGGATGTATCCGGGATCTTTCGCCAACTCTTCACAATGCCCCCGAAACAACACCACTTCTAGAATATGCTTCTCTTTACTGGGGTGGGCATACAAGAAGGGGGGTTACGGAAAATATCAAAATACTTGCACTGAGGCTTCTCGATAGATTTGATGAGCACATATCTGCTCAGCGACTGTTATTGCGCTATAATGAAGATAGAGGCTCGGGCCC
>Ga0307509_10006766_pt1 | contig 15266 bp, 13 predicted proteins | sample 10_EM_MG_FD_202245 | JGI IMG/M metagenome (GOLD analysis project Ga0307509, IMG submission 202245) | Populus trichocarpa ectomycorrhiza microbial communities from riparian zone in the Pacific Northwest, United States - 10_EM | ecosystem: Host-associated > Plants > Roots > Unclassified | place...
CACTAAGGGGTGTGTGTTGAAAACCAGAAGAATTCCTCGAACGCTTTCTGCTTTACTATTGGTTGAACAATCTATTCAAGGTTTCTATTGGATATTTGCCACTTTAGCTCATGCTCAGAATAAATCCTGGTGTTCGCGGACTAACCCTGACACCCGAGTACTAGCACTGTCGCCTCACTCGCTACTTCCTTGCTCTCCCTTGGCTTCCGGTTGGCTATTGAACTCGCATGATGCCCACGGAGTTCCGTTGGTGGGCGGGGCGAGGATGAAACTTGCGTCACCTCCCGGGGGAATCGGTGGCTCCTAGGCCGACGCAGGCAGCTATTTGTTTCACCGGTACTACTCTACTCGAGAATGTTGTGCTTCGGCCGACTGATAGTAGCCATCCACTGGTTTATTTTCCGCCGGCGGGGCGAGGTTCTGCCGAGGGATTTGTAAGGTGTGGAAATTGTGGGTTTGGCTTAAGTTACATGAGACAGTGCCGTAAGAACTCGAAAAAAAAACGATCCTTGTGCTAGGACGTTGGAGTTGCCTCTCTTAGTATGGTCTGGTGTTTTTCTTTTTTTCTTTTTCCGTCTCCCGGGGCAGATTTTTGGTGTGTTTTTCGCCCCTTTTCCAGAGGAGGAAATTTCGGACCACCGTACCTAGCACAAAGATCGTTTATTCGAGTTCTTGTTATGAAACGACGTCCGGGAACACGGCCGCTACTCGAGCATTGCATGCCAAGATCTAAGCAAAAAGGGCTGGGTTTTTGGCGGTGTGCAAGAGCAGCCGTGTTCACAAACATCATTAAAGTAGGAGCGAGCAGCGATGATTAAGCACTGCGATGGCACAAAGCGCATTTGTATCTACAGTATGATATCATACTTCAAAAAGTTTACGCCATTCTTCTCTTCAATTCATCCTTCACCTCTCCCACTTCTGCTTCTAACCTCTGCAGTCTCTGCATAAGCACCTTAAGATCATCCTCTCTCGCAGTAGGAGCATCGGGCCCCGGGATCTCCAAGGCCTTCCTCCCCCCGGCCCTTGGAAAACGCTCCACGACATCCTCCTCGATGACCCTGACAACCCTCGCCGGATTCCCCGCGACCACACACCCCGGTGGAACATCCTTCGTAACAACACTTCCCGCACCAACCGTGCTCCCACGTCCGATCCTCACGCCCGGCAGGACAGCTACGTTCCCGGCGATCCAGCAGTCCTCCTCTATCGTGATGGGCGCGCCATACTCCGGCCCGCGCATCCCATCCCGCGCCTTTGCGCTGAGCGGGTGCGCGGCTGTGAAGAGGCAGACGTTGGGCCCGAGAAGCGTGCGCGCGCCGATGACAACTTGGCATGCGTCTAGGATTATACAGCCAAAGTTCAGGTACACGCCAGGTGACATGGTGGTGTTATAACCGTAGTCAGCCGTGAAGGGGAGCTCCACCCAGGGCTCTTGAGATAGGTTGGAGGGAGGGGTTGTGGGGGGGAGCGGGGGCTGGTGTAGGATTCTGGAGTGTAAGTTAGCTCAGGGCGATAAGGAGAGGTAGAGGAGGCAGTACGCTCGGAATAAGTTCGCACGCTCCAGAGGCGGGGTCGTGTGCGTGGTTTTGTTGAATGCCTGGCAGGCTGCCGCACAGGAGGCTCGTTCCGCCGTTAGCTCGTCGGTGAAGGAGCAGTAGAGCTCTCCCGCGAGCATCTTTTCTTTGTTTGTGCGTTCGGGCATCCTTCTCTGTGGATTATTTACTGTGCCGTAGCTTGGAATTGTGGGGAACAGTTACTACGAGGGCTGATATTGCGAGCAGTGTGAGCAGCGGCACTAGTTATATCCGACCGGTTTGACCCCCCCCCCCACTACCATTTTACAATCACTAGACATAAGTCCCGGTGATTGCGGATTACTGAGACAGTCTGTGTATCCAAGGGGTATTTGGCAAAAGGCAGATAATGGTATTGCCGTGGTGGGGGGGGGGGGTGAAGAATTAAACATGAAATGTTATTTTAGTAGAGTAAAGGAGCTAGAACATATTGAGCACACTGTTCCATACTGTGGAAGGCCTCCTGGGTAAGGTGTTGACGTCCTTGTTGATTGCTAAACTCCCCTCTCAAAAGTATTGTCCCATACCCAGTTTTACAGCCAAAGTCGGTGTATTCATTAACTGAAATAACAATAAAAATAAAGTTATGAAAATTTATACAATATTATTCTATTTAGATATTTATAAGAAGAATCTGTTTCTGATTTTTATTTATTTTATATATGATATTCATTTCACAAGGTTTTGTATCCATTTCTATGCAATGGTTAAAATAGAATGCCAAGCCCACATACAAATTTGGGGGCTTGGCAGTAATTTTGGTGGGGGATTCACCTTTCATCACACTTCGCCTAGGTAAATCCAGGTGCAACTCATGCAAATATGGAGTGTTTTTGATTTTTATTATGGGAGAAAGTAATTCTTGTAAGCAGGAATTTATGTAAATTTTCTGTATCACTCTAAGATATTTTATTATGTAGAAATGGGCTAGCAAATTACTCAAGTTTAGGCACTTTTTTGGTGGGGTTTTGGGAAGTGGGACAATACTTTTGAGAGGTCATTGTATCGTATATACAGAAGGGTCTTAAATACAGGACAGAGATCTATTGGCCGCGTCATGAAAGCCATCAACGTAACCAGCCACCAATGCAGTGTTTTTCATGGTGGGACGGGGTGGGTGGGGGGGGAGGATGTTCTACTATTCTCTCCTAGCCCTGCTGACTAAGCTTTCGCCAAGACCTTTGTCTCTTGACTGTATCCCACCCGCTGTTTCATCGTTACAAGAGTCACTGTAGGAGTACGCGGGGAGATGTTTTCGTACAAGGGAGGATACCGGCAGTCAACCAGCAAAGTACTACGATAGTACTTGCCGATTCCAAAAGTCTCTGGGAATCTCGACATCTCCAAGGCCCAAACCTTGCCAAGATCTCCAAGTACCAAAAGTCGGCACCTGTTGTTGACAAGCGCGCGCATCGAAGTGGCAGTCTCTTTCTTCTTTGAGTTAGATTGGGTATACCTTGACCAGGGTTCGGCGAGTCTATTGCCGTATTCGGTGGTTGCCCCAAGATAGGACTAGATACGATGCAGAGATTCGTCCAGAGCAAGAAACATCGATCTTTCGGAGATATTTCGGGAATTTTACTTAACATGGCGTTTACTATGATATTATGGTAGCTGTTTTTTTTTATATAAAAAAGGAAAAGGAAAAGTCTCTGGAACGTCGTGGAGTAAAGGATCGGGCCGCTGTTTAAGCGTTTTCTTGGCAAAAGTGGGTCTATTTTTCCCTTGAAGGTTGTCATTGAAGCGCAGAATAGATTTACTATTTACTTAAGAATGAACTTTTTCAAGGCAATGCCATTTCAACTTTGTGGAATCATACAAGGTAATATGCTGCTGAGAGTCTATTGCTGGGAAGGAAGGCTCTAGATAAGCCGTGAGGAGGTAAGGAGTTAAAAATTACTTTAGCTATGGTTCGGATTGAGTAAACTTTAGAAAATGGCAAATATGAGGAGGCAGGCATTCTGGGAAAAATCGGAGGAAGGAAGGGATATGAAGGGTCAGGATACTATGAATGTTTGATTAGTAGTTACAGTACAAGTAAATGAGAGGTAGGAAGAAAGCAAAAATGAATTACAGTACTAGCTGAGAGGAAACGCTTATCCTCGGGCTAGTGCAGCTCGCCGCCATCCAATCTGGCCCCAGCGTGCCTGGCAATGAATTTCACTGTTTTAGCAGCCCCAAGGGATATAGAGCCCAGGAACTCCAATCAAGGCCTGGCCTCGTTCCTGATTTGGATCAGCAAACCGATGAATTGCTGAACTTTGCCAAGAACGGGTCCGTCAAGGAGTCTCACACCATGTTGGGTATGAGGTCAGGCAGAGAGGTGTCGGATCGAGAGGGGAGGTTTGATGTGCTAGTTTGGCAACGATTGTCAATTGACATGGTGGGGTATGTTCTGGGGGTTTGCGTTTGAATCGCCAAGAAATTGTGGAACAGATAATGGGGGTTTGCTCCCGTGAGACAATACGGTACTCGAATAAAGAGTCTACTTCATGTCACGAGATAGGGAAATGCAAACACGGTGGAATCATTTCTTCGTACCCGAGACATTGACAAACTGCGCCATACTGTACTCCTTGGGGTGGGGATCATATATTCCCCAAAGTGTACCGGTATTAGAATGGCTCAACTACTAATACTTTCTAGAGATGCAATTTCGCCTTCACCGCCCCGACATCCTGAGCACAAACCAGCCGAAAGCCAATTTCTCATTTTCCGAGTGACAGAGGGTGGATTCGGCGTTTAAACAACATATTTGTTTCCCACGCCTCAAGTCTGACGCATACACTGTACCAGTCTAGTGAGAAACCCCCCAATTAACCCTCCCCGAACCTGTCGAGCCTTCCCCGCTCGCAAAGCACAGAATTTCCCCGCTTCCCCCCTTCAGGGCGAACGAGAAATCTCGATCTGAGCGGTTAGAACTTAGTCCACCTCCCCCCCCCGTTTCACCAACCCCCCCCCCCCTTGCCTGTATGTGGTGACTTGCAGAAGGCGGTCACAGGCAGTTCCATAATGTACCCCGTATACAGGGGGCCACAGCACGGGGGGGATGGACGTGGCGGGTGCCATGTACGAGTAATTTAAGCGCTGGCACAGTTTGAAAGAGGGCGGATGTGATGACACCGATGATGGGGGGGTGATGTGGGCGGGGTGAGTGAGGCTGATAATAAATATGCTATAACAAAAATTCGTTCCTGAGATCTCACACAAAAAGTGGGGTTTGTATAAAAAGCTAAAATTGCGACTACCGGTGCCAGTGGGGAGGGAGGGAGGGAGTGTGGGACGGGGCGGAACCTTCTATTTGCACGTTGAACAGGTCCAGCGATGGATGAAAAATCGACAAGTATTCTTATTTCTGCACTTGACCACCACCATGCTAAGGCTGTGCCGGAGAGAATTGGGTGAGAGTGAGGCTGCGGAAGTGGATAGATACAGTACTGGTACGAGTACAATATGGTACAGCACCACCACCAGGGTAAGTTAGATGGGTGACTTATTTTCATCATTTTACTTGTCACAGGCAACAAGTACCCGAACATTTAGAAGGAAAACAGGGATAATACAGGGATAAACGGCGATATTTCAGGGATATTTCAGGGATATTTTAGAGGTAAGACATCCATTGGAGGCCTGTGTACACAGTTGACAGGGGCAATTTTGGTGAGAATTGCCCAAAAGGGCGTCTGATCACCTCAATGTTCGGGTACTTATTGCCTGTGACAAGTAGAGGGAGAACCCTGGATCCTCGGATTGCCGCTCCAGTATTTGGCCCGTGCAGTGTTCATGTTCATCTTGGGGGTTTTTTAAGCATTTTCCTTTGGCTGCGAGTGAGATGCAGGCTCGGTCAAATTCATATACCAGATTATTATACTGTGCAGAGTATTTCCCATTACCAGTAGTCTATCATGTACTCGAGGATGCGCTCATGCACCCGCCCCTCCACCTACTCTACGATAGCGTGTTGTGCTGAAAGGCGAGAGGCTGTCTCATTCTGCCTAGCCCACTGTAGCAGGCTAGCAGCCTGCGAGTGGCCAGCCCAGCCAGCGAATCAGCCGGCAGCCCATTCAGATCCAGTCAGAACGAGAGCCCCCCACAGCCAACCAAGACGAAAAAAATAAGAAGATCCTACTCGAGATCCTACCTGACCAGGGAAAACAGCGAAGCAGTCTCCGCCATTTCTCTTCTCACTACTTGTTGTCGTCGCTTTCTACGACAACACCAAGCAAACATCGTCAAAACGAAGTGCTCGAGTGCACGCAACGGTCCACCATCCACCAATTTTTATTCCCGAGCTGCAGAGGGGTCACGCTAACCTAATCGACTAACCAACGGCCGTTATGGCGAGCCGGTAAATTAGCCTTCCACAACATTGTCTCTGGATGCACTGTCCACAGAATTTGTCCTTTCTCGCTGGGAAGGGGTTAGACGACGACGGCGACGACAACGACGACAACGACGAGGATCACCACCACAAACACGAAAACACAACCGTTACCCCAACAAAAAAAAAAACTCGAGTCAATCGCCCAGTGGTCTGCATCAACAACGGCAACTTCCTACATCACGAACAAACCACGCGGGGGATAGACAAGTGTCGTTAGTCGGTCACCGGGTAGGGGTAGTGGTGGGATATTGAACTGGTATTCTGGGGATTTCAACTGTTTCTTTCATCGGCAGCTACCCGCTCTTCCCGCCTGTTCTGGCTGTCGACTCCTCCCTCTTCAAAACGGTCGGGAGCTGAGGGCAGGGCAAACACAATAGAAAGAGGTATTATACCCCTCATCCTTTGGGAACGAGGTCCGATATTTATTTTCTTAAAAAAGGAAAAAGTTTATATATAATTTTCCTCCGACTTTGTCTAGGTATTGAAGCGAGCCGAAATCCAAGAACACTTTGACTTGGGGGGAGGGGGTTGGGGCAGTCATTCGCTGTAGAAATTGTTAGGAGAAAATAAGAGGGAGGAAGGGGGGAGGGGGAAAAACAAAAGAGAGAGGAAGAGAAGAGTGGAGTCTCAGCCAGTCAGTCATCAGCAGGGCTCATCTTCGTCCACTAGGTCCGTATGTGTCATGGCTCCAATCCTCCGTTCACTTTCTCGTTATTTTTGAACAATTCCTGCCCTTGGATCTCTATCCTCGATTTTATATTGGTGTTTTCGAGGATTTCCTTTCTTTTTCCGTCATTGATTGCGATGCGCAGCCTCATTTCACTTTGAATTTGGCACCCCTGTCTCAAGATCTCTCTTCCCCGGCCAACCCCTTCCCTGAGCCATTTCTAGAAGACAGATCCACGCCTGCCTGCCCGACTGACTGGCTTTGTTGCGCACTTTCTGCACTGTCCGTGGGAGGTGCTTGAAACGTTCCGATCTTCCCTTCCAAAGCAATGACAGTTCGCCAGGGAAGGATTGCTTGTACCTCCAACTTCATTTATCTCCCGTGCTTCGTCATCTTAACTTTTCTCATTTTTTCCCTCTCCCCCAGATCACCTTCATCGTTTCTTACTCAACAAGGGCGCCAAAAAACTGACTGACATGTCAAAGCAGCAGAGGGGTAGTAGATCGCTGCAAACTTTAATTCGGTCGGCGATCAACCATTTCGTCCAATAATTCCCTCAGCACGCACTACAGCACTGTGAGGGCTTTCTGGATGCGTTTCGTCGACGGACCCTTTCACCATGTGCTTGTCTGCTCCCCGCCGTCATCCACCTCCAGCGCGGAAAGGTAAATCTCCTCCATCCTCCTTTTCTTCATTAGGCTCGTCCGCGGGTTCGGACCCACCCCCATCCCCTCGAAAGCACCGGCGAAAGGGTTCCATTACTACATCGACTTCCAGTGATTTGCCCATCCGCGTAGCAAAAGTTCCGCCTGGCCAGCCACTGCCAACACGCGCGCCGCTGCCTGTGCGGAGGTCGTCGACTAAGAAGAGTTCAAGGAGTGGGTCTGTCAATGGAAACACAAATGGGAGTACAGCGGGGGGTCCAATATCGTCGCTTCCGCCGAGTCGGCGCTCGTCAACTAGGGGGCGGGGCTCATCGAGGTTAGCCCCAGCGAGCCCGATGGTAGGGCCTGGGGGAAGGTCACCAGCGATGTCTACCCGGTCAGCGATGAATACCCCTACCCCAAGTCCGACAAAACGAGCGTTGTCACAACACAGATCTTCCTCGCGAAGCAAGTATTTAGGAACACCGGGCTCTCAGCGATCGAGCTCAACCTCTACACCCCTTCCATCGCCACGAATTCCTCGGGAAAAAAGGGGCAAGGATAAGAGCAAAGGAGATATGGACATAAAACCTGGGGACCGAGTTATAGCAGCGAGGGTCCCAATGGAGGGTGGTGGATCTGTTGCCGGGTTGATGGTTGTTCGGCCCGGGAGCAGCCGACGGGGAAGCGACAACGGGAGCCACAAGAGCAAGAGCTCGAAGGGCAGTGAAGCTGGAGAAATTCTACCAAAAAAATCGGCAAAGATTATGGCTGCTCCTCCTGCTCCAATCGGGCTCGGCATCACAATGGATAGTCCGATGCCTCCTCCCTCAAAGGTGGTAGAGCGAAGGTCGCGAGAGTCGGAGGTTCAGGCTCGTCCCGCAACGCTGTCAGTTCCTCGGATATCTGTCGATGCACCTCCTGCCCCGGTAGTTACTCAGCCGGTTAAGAAGGCCCAGGCTGTGCCCGTCCAACAACCCCCGACTGTAGGCCCTGCTCCGCCGGCTTCTACAACCTCAGCACGGACGGCAGCTCCAGCGAAATACCCAATACTTGCAACAATGTCATATCCTACCCAAGATCAGCTGGCGTATAAGCCGGTTGACCGGTCACAAATCCCTACAACAAACTTCCCTGGGAAGGTTACGGTCGCTTCAGTTCTTACTCCCATTATGGCTTCTGCACCGGTGAAGGCCTCGCAGAAGACTCGTGCTCCAGTCGTTGCGGTCGCCCCGCCCACCAAACCACCGCCGGCGAGCAAAGTACCCCCTAGTCAGCCCCCTGTGGCTAGACCACCTGTGAGCCTCCCATTACCGGCCGCGAAACCTCAACCCCCACCAGCTCCGATTGAACGCCCAGCGTCCATTGCATCATCAATCTCCTCGCGTACGACCGCAACCTCCTCATCATTATCAGCATCATCAACAGCATCTGAGAAACCAACCCCTCGGCAAATCACCTACTCCCCACATCCAGTTTCATCCCCTAGCTCTTCTAGTTCCTCCTTGGCAAGTATTTCTTCATCCGGCTCATCCTCGACGACAACCTCCTCTGCGCACCCGCGGCGTATCCCCTCGTCAGAACCTATAGTCCCAGAAATGTCAAGTAGGAAACCAGCATACTACCGGTATGCACCAAAGAAGGACACATCACAAAAGCGAATAATGGACTCCCCAGCCTTCCCCCAAGACGAGGAAGCGGCTAAACCGCGGAAGCCCGCAGGGCCTTGGGACGGAAGGCCAGGCGCTGACCCAAACCTCGGAGTATACTACCGTACCGCCGAAGCTGAGAAGCTAAGACAGTCGAAATCTCATTTACCCTCGGAAGAGACATGGGTGGACGAAGCCAATTTGGCAAACTACTACAAGCAGGCTGACGCACAAAAGCGTAGAATGGCACTAGAAAAGATGAAGAAGGAGCAGGAGTGTTCAGACGGGGAATCTACAGTTTCTTCGTCTGCTGTCTCATCTACCCCTTCGTCGGAAGCATGGGTAGACCCGAACGTGGCGGCGTACTACCGTCATGCTGAATCCGAGAAGGAGAGGAAGAAACAGTTGGACCCCCAAACACCGAAGAAGCAACAGCCAGTGCCGAGACCACGGGACGAAAAGGCCCTAAGAATCTACTCTTCCCCCCCTACCCCCGCTATTAGCAGCCACCACCCATCACCAAATATCCGCCTCCGCCATGTCCGCGGAGGTCTACCCTCCCACCCCATCCCCCCACCAGCACCCACGCCCCCACCCCCTGACACCACGGACACCGAAACCCTCGGCGAGACGCCTACTGAAAAGAAACCTGGGCCTCCTGAGGGTGCGGCAGAAGCATGGTTTCAGGCTTCAATGGCAGCAAAGGGTGAGAGTGCGAGTGATTATTGGAATGCCTCGAGGTCGACTATCGAGAGTCCTGAGGAGGAAGTTGGAGGAGAGAAGGTGGAGTTTCCGGAGGGATTACCGCCGGCGCCGACGCCGCCGTTGAGCCGGGAGGATACGCCTGCAGGGGCGGCGGGAGACGGGTCTTATTATTCGACGACGGGGGGATATAGGAAGGAGAAAAAGAAGGGTTATCGGAGATGATTTTCTTGAAAATTACCGAGATTGAGTGGACGTCGGATGGTGTATTGCAACAATTTGGTTCTCTTCCTATCTTTTGGAGCTTACGTGAAATGCCGGAGGGGAGATGTGTTTCTTTCGCCATCCCATCCTTAATTATTCCCCTTTCCCGTCCCTTTTTCCCTCCGTGGCTTGCATTTATCTCTGGATTATGCGGTTTTATTTGGATATATAGCGCTGTGGGTATTATTATTCCTTACCATTTCCTCTTTGCTCTTCTCCCTGCTCCCTTCTCTAGTGGTGGGTGTGCGAAAGCAAAGATTTCTTTCTTGCTTTTCTTGTTATATTTTGTGCTGCGGTTTGGATTTTTTACGATTGACGAAGGGTACAATTGTGGGATTGATTGATAGTTAGTTCTGAGGGTGTCCGCATATAAAGGGTTAGTGCAATGCTGGTGTTAAGTCTGTTTTTATTATTTCCTTACTGTTTCCATCCATCTCATCATCTCATAATTTCCTCATTTTACCTCATCTCATCTCATCCACATATCCTGTCCTACCAAAGAGCCAAATACCGAAATATCATCGCGGACAGCGAGACAGTATGTCACCAGACTGGTTTCATTTTCCCTCTTTCTTTTCGCCGGGGGAATTTGGCGTCTAACTGGCGCGGTTGTGGACTTTGGAGGGGAGTTTTCTTTTGCTTTACTCACGATTGCGGACTGTGGCGGATATCGAGGCTCTGCCGCTTTTGAGAAATTTCTGTCGAGAACGGTTCGGGGATGTTTGGCGATGTGTAGTATATGTTATGTACTGTAGTATAGCCTGGGTTATGAATCGAGGGGGTGTATATGGCAGTTTTGGTATCGTGTACTGGGGGGTGGAGTTGGGAATGTACCTATTGTGTTGGCAGTGATCATTATATACTAGATCCTAGATCCAAAAAAACGGCCACCGAGTGACCACGCGTGACTAACCCACCCCTCCCCACGCCTACTTCACTCCATTCTACTCCCTCAATCTTTACTATCTGCCTGTCTAGTATGTATTGGACGAACTTCAGTCACCTAATCAGCGCACTTTCTTATCCCTCACCGACGGGGAATTATGTACTAGAGGGTTGACAAAAGTCGTGCGCACGTCCGAAAAGGGACACACAGATTGTGTGTGGGCCAGGCCAGGTTAGGAAGTTTGAGTGAGCAGAATTTGGTGTTGGCAAAAGGTAGGGCGCACTTCTGAATGTATGATAGTAGAGTTACAGTCTCCCAGAGGGTCTCGAGAGTTGCGAGAGTTGTAGCATAAAAACGGGTACAGTACATGCCTCCACTTAAACCAAAGCTTAGCCCAAAGGAGAAACTTCAATCCCAAGAGCAAACAAGAAGGTTATCATATTAAAGAAAATTTAAAAAGCAGGGTTGAGAGCGCGGCCACTCATCACGCAACTCGAGAATCTCGCGACCCTCTGGGAGACTGTAGTAGTAGTAGTTGTATGTCGATAATAATATTGGGAGGCGGTTCAATTGTCAAGCCGTATACCGTGAAAAGCATGTTACACGCGAGGGAGAGAGAGATGCTTAGGAAATTGGTTCAATCTCAGAGGGCGGCCGGGAAGGCCTAACTTACTATTTATACGGTGAAACAGCGACGTATATCCGCGGTAGGAAAGAAAATAAGGATATGGAAGACAAGAGAAAACAAGTGAGAACGGAATTGCGTAGTAACCAGTCGACTGATTGGGCGGCAATGTGAGGGAAAAGGTCAAATGCGGTAAGTCTAACTCAGAGAGTAGGAAAAAAAACAGTAGTAAGAGAGAATGGTCGGGCTTTGTCGTACTCTAATGAGTAGAGAGTGCTTATTCCAAAGGATAAAAGCAGAAGGGTGTGAGTGATATATCATGATCCGGGTTATATCATTTCTATATTATTTTGTTTAAATACGAAAATCAATACTGTGTTGGTTCCCCCTCTATATTGATGGCTGCTTGAAGCAACACAGATATACTCTGTATAAGGGTTGTCAGCCTTTGATGGGGTTTTGACTACTACTAGCATTTAGAACTGTTATTAAAATACTAATATTATTAATTCTCCTCTAGTAGGTTTTTCCAAACTTGTTTTCTACTATATCCAATCATAATGCTTTGATTGAGTTCAAATCTGGCAATTAGGTAGGCTGTTAAATAGTTTGTATTCAATTTAGGTTATAGGATTAGATGAGGAACTTCTTATAATATGACAGGGTTTAGAATCCAACAAATAATATAGATTTCAAAATTAGATTATAGAGAATAAAAAGCATGTAAGAAAGAGTTACCTATCTACAAATTCTATATCACTGTTATCTATTTCATTATTTGCATTTGAACTCAAGGTAGCAAGTCTGATGGAATTTTCAAAGTGCTGCCAATCACCAATTTCGACAAGATCTTTCAAGTTAGGCATACCCTTTATGGATAGTAACTTATGATCACAGAATCCATCAATGAGTAAAGTCAAGCCAAGCTTACGAAAAGTAGTAACAATAAGCTCCTGATGTTTAGTACAAAATAATTTCCATGCTTTACCAATACATTTGGTAAATAATATATGTCTCTGTGCAATGGTGTTATAGTCAGACTTTTGCAACTCCTGGAGATCACTTGTATGAGTATTCTCATATTGATAAAAGGCTTCATTAATAAGGTCTCAGAGTCGGTCTTTAAAGGGCTTATTGATAGACACATCGACTACTTGAAACCTACTTAAATTGTGACAAGACTCATACCTCTAGAGTCCACCAATAACCCATAGTAATACAATAGTTCATGGGGTACTAGCCTGGGACTGGCATTGGGGTTGTTGACCTGAAAGCATTGCAGCTTCCCCAGTCAGCCCCAAGCCTCCTACAGTTAATCATACTACTACGATGAGGATAAAGTATGCCTGTAGGTAGTTTACAGGCATTTTCAGGTAGCGGCCTAGGAGGTAGTCACCCTCACACCACTCATATATCCTAGTTACAGCTTTCATTTGGTTGGACAGCAATGATGCAGCTGGTATTGTGAAAGCATTCAAGTTTCTATCAATCTCACTTTACTAGAAAGCATACAACTATATAGCCAGACTATGCCATCACGCCGTACCAATGCTGAGGTTGTAGAGGGGTTGATAGGAACATCTCCTTAAAGTTATAGGAGGTTCGGACCACTTATACTCTGGCGGTATCCTATTTCATGCCATATGAAGCTGCCCTCTGTACATCTAAGAGCTTCACCATTGTGAGATAACTTTCCCCTAAGTCAGCAGATGACTTTATTGGTGAATGTAGGGTAACTGCCAGTGAAGTTCCTCAGTTGGGTAAGATGGTCCCTGAGGGAGGGTAAGAATATTTCCAAGTTAGGGTAAGATTATCTTCCTATGCCTTTATTCTCTTGGGGACTCGGAGTCCGTGTGACTACATATAAAGTTACCCTTGGGACTCATGCAACATTTACTATGTTTACTTGTCTTTGAAGGTAAGCCTGAGTGCTGCTTGTATATGGGCTTCAATATCGCCCTATGGTTCAACCCATTGACTTGGAGGTATAAGTGCTGACTTCAATATTGGTGGCATGATTGGCTGATATGTTGTGTATTTGTCATCGAGCTAAAGCGTATATGTTGTCAAGTTGGAGAAGGAGATAACCGTCTGTCAAAATATGAATGTCTATTAAACCTCAATGCTGTTTTCAGAAACAAAATTCTTTGACAAAGTAGGGTTAGGCCCTGAGTTGGGGTTTTATTACAGGGTTTCTCTGCTAAGCCACAAATTACTGTTGAGCTGTAAATTACCATTGAGCTGTCAGGCACTCTCTAGAGTGCCCCCGGTTGTTAGTCAGCGAACCTTCGCGGGGTTGCGGCTGCATGCCGCAACCTTGGCATAATTATATTATTATAAAGGAGTTATTCTATAGCATGATAATTCTTTTATTGGTATAAATATTTGCATATTATGATGGTTCTACATGGTGACCATTTTGTCAGGGCTCTTTTGGAATGGAATGGTTGGTGCCTTTTACCATTGCCAAACACCCATTTCATTCTCCGAATTTTGGAATGGAAGGGGAACGGTCATTTGTATGTGGCAACAGAATGGGCCCAGCACAACCAAACAGGCTTTAAGGGATGAAGAGATTAAGCACTGGAGGGGCAGGGTTGCTGGGAAGAACTGCCCCAGGAAGCATTCGATGTGTCTGAACGCAACAGAACCCAAGATCTATTTTCTTGCTGGCCCCAGCCAGCTCTGTGAATATCTGGCTTGCCAGGCACCGATGCCTGAAGTCCTGTACGACTCTACTTGTCACAGGCAACAAGTACCCGAACAACAAAGCACCGTTGCCGTTACATCCCCAGCGATTGAAATTAAACCTTGTTATACAACCCACATTTTTGGGTATCTACCAATACAAACCGATCTTTAGTCTTCCAAGATGGCTTCACGACCATCCCACAGATCTTACAACGACCTCCTTTCGGAGAACGCCTTTTTGAGGAAGAGGTTGAGTGAGGCGGAGGAGAGTTATAGGCAGCTGGCTATAAAGAGTGGGGTGAATAGGATATGGAGAAGTGATGAGGAGTTTGAGAGAGCCCGGATTGCTTACAGGACGCCTTCCCCGGAAGAAGAGAGGTTTCCAAGGGAAACCTCTAGGAAGCGTGGAGAGGGTGTGTTGGGGGACTTCGTGGCCCAGGCGGTAGGTGAAAAGAGAAGGAAGGTGGGAGGCCCGGCTGACCCTGAGAAAAAGAGGTGGGATGGCATGCCATTAATGGTTAAAATTGGTGGTGTGCGGTGGGAGGAGGGGATTGGTGGAGTGGAGGTTGCACTGCGAGAGGCGGGAGTAGTGTTTTGTGAGGGAACACGTTGGTTGGTGGGTGAGGAAGAGTTGGAAAAGAGGAAGGTGAGTGGACGGTTGTCGTCCACTGTGGTGGCGAGGGTGAGAGGTATGGAGGTGATGGGGCAGATATGCCGTTCTGGCCTGTGGGTTGGAGGGTATTGGTGCTCGGTGAAGAGGTTTGTGGCGGTGCAACCGAGGAGGAAGACGGCGGGATGGGAGAAGGCGGTGAAGAAGTTTGGGGACAGGGCGGAGGTGATAGAGGAGAGGAGTGAAAAGGGGAGGTTCAGTTCGGGGAAGGTGATGATGGAGAGAATGGATATGGTGGTGGAGGCGGTGAGAGGAATTGTGAATGCGAAGATGGAGGTTATTACCCTAGCGGGAATAGCTTGCATAATTATGCGCGAGGTATATGCCACCATAGGGGAGAGCATATATCCGAACCCAAGCTTCCTGAGTAGGGACTTCCTGGAGGCATCTGGGAGACTACTCAGGAACCTCAAAGAGTTCACGTTTCAAGATATGGCTAACTGATTGGAACGATGATTAGAGAACCAGTTCTCTACTCTTACTAATGCATACGCATTATGCATTGAT
>Ga0307509_10006767_pt1 | contig 15266 bp, 11 predicted proteins | sample 10_EM_MG_FD_202245 | JGI IMG/M metagenome (GOLD analysis project Ga0307509, IMG submission 202245) | Populus trichocarpa ectomycorrhiza microbial communities from riparian zone in the Pacific Northwest, United States - 10_EM | ecosystem: Host-associated > Plants > Roots > Unclassified | place...
ACAGCAGCGCCGCGCCGACCATCAGCCAGGCCATGAAGCGGTACACCTCGGGCCAGGTCCAGCCGCCGCCCTGGGCCGGGTCGACCCAGATGAAGGCGACGCCGCCCGACAGGATCATCGCGAGCCGATAGCCCAGCACCAGCGACGACGAGCCGAGGCCGCGCTCGCTCGCCGGCAGCAGGTTGGTGCGGTAGGCGTCGATGACGATATCCTGCGAGGCCGAGATGAACGCGACCAGCACAGCGATCAGCGCGAAGGCACGCGTCGCGCCGGTCGGCGAGGTGGCGGCCATCCACCACAGCGTGGCGGCCAGCGCGAGCTGCGTCAGCACCAGCCAGCCGCGGCGCCGGCCGAGCCAGGGCAGCTCGAAGCGGTCCATCAGCGGCGCCCACAAAAACTTGAAGGTATAGGGCAGGCCGACCAGGCTCAGAAAGCCGATCGTCGCGATGTCGACGCCCGACACGCTGAGCCAGGCCTGCATCGCCTGCCCGGTCAGGGCGAGCGGCAGGCCCGACGCGAAGCCGAGCAGCGTGATGACGACGAGCCGGTACAACGCGGCTGCGTCGAAGCGCGGCGTCGAGGGGTGGCGAGGAAGGGAGTCCAAAACGGGATGATGCCGCGAGTGAGAGAGAGTGCCGAAAGCCGGCCGCCGATTTCGCGAACGCTGCGCAAATGAGTCTGGGGCGGAGACTAACGTAATGCGACTCTCACCTCGCGCGCTCCCGTCGGAGCACGATGCCCGCGAGGCGCAGGCCTAGCCGGCGGTGAAGACCGCGTACGCGACGATCACGACGAGCAGGATGGCGCAGATCAAGGTCCAGTAGTCGGACAGGCCGCGCGGGCGATTCGAGATTCTTGCTGGCTCTTCCATCCTCGCATGTTCGGGTGCGCCGCCCCTGCGGGCAATCCTCGACTCGGGGGATTGCCCGTTTCGATGCCGATGCCCACTCAGGCTCCGACGCAGGCGGCCACCAGGTTCGTGGCGCTGATCACCCGGTTGCGGCCCGCTTGCTTGGCCCGGTACGGCGCCGCATCGGCGCGGCGAATGACCGCATCCGGCGCCGCTCACGCCGCACAGACAGCCGATAGCACGTACCCGATTGGCCCGCGCAACAGCGCGTCGACGATCGAATCCATCGGCGTCGGCTGGTTGTTCATGATCACGATCCGCGCACCAGCCGCCTTCGCCACTGGCACAACGCTCGCCGCCGGATAGACCTGCAAGGTACTGCCGATGGCGAGCAGCAGATCGGCTTCGCCGGCGGCCGGGTCGGTGGTCCACACGCCTTGCGGGCCGCGAAAATCGGGGATGCCCGAATCGGTCGAGATGCCCGCCCCCGTCAGCACGACGATGCGCCGGGCCTCGGCGACCCAGGCCCTGACGCAATCGATGGGGTTGGACGACGACACAGCGGGACAGGCAGCGGGGCGGGGCGCTACAGGGTAGGCAAGCGATCGAAGCGGTCGAAGCGAGCGAACGGCGGAGGCACCCGCACGACCTGCAGGTCGTCGACCAGCGCGGCGGGCATGCCGTCGCGCAGCCAATCGCACATGTCGGCGAGCTGCTTCGGCGCGCCTTGCAGCATCGCCTCGACCGAGTCGTCCATGCGGTTGCGGACCCAGCCGGTGATCCCGGCGGCCCGGGCCCGGCGCACGCACGCGTCGCGATAGCCGATGCCCCGCACGCGGCCGGACACCCGCACCAGCCAGCTCTCGAGCGTGCCTTCCCCGTCGCGAGATTCCATGCGCGATCTCCGTTGCCAGGCCATGCCCCTGCGATGACCCGCTGATGATCTTACTCAACCGACCCGGCCGAGCACAGGGCTCGCGTGTGTCGTCTGACATCACGAAGCGGCTTCGTCCGACTCTGTTCGCTGCACCTCGTCGATACCTTGTTGCCACTGGCCATCTGTCACGGAGTCACCATGAAACGAGTCTGGCTATCTGCAGGGGTATTTGCCGTCTGTACCGCAGCAGCGTTCTTTGTCGCGGCGCAAACAGGCGCGAACCCGACATCGACGACCAGCCTCGCAATGCAGCGCAGCGCCGGCGGCATCGACTACATCAGCGGCGGTGTCGGTGACGAAGACCGGGCCGCGATGAGCGCGCGCCAGGCCGAGCTCCCGTTCAAGCTCGTGCTGAGCAACGGCGGCGGCGAATACATCGTCGCCAGCAAGCTCGCCCTCAGTACACCTCAGGGCGAGCTGCTGTCGGTCCAGGACGCCGGCCCGATCGTGATGATGAAACTCCCGCCGGGACAATACACGCTCGAAGCGACTTGGCATGGCAAGACGGAGCGCCGCTCGGTGCAGGCGACGGCCACGGCGCAGACGGTCAATTGGAGCTTCAAGGGTTGAAATGCGCTCGCCGCGGCCGCAGCTGAAGGGCTGACATAACGCCGGCGCCTCCGTCCACCCCCTTGCCCCTGCTGATCCTTTCGGTCGCGACGCTGCTGCTGATGGCCTGGCTGTTGCGCGAGCCGCTGTTCGCCGCGCGGCGCCGGCGGCGGATCACGCGGGTGCCGTTTCCGGCCGAGTGGCGCGAGCATCTGCGTCGACGCGTGCCGTACTTCCGCTCGATGCCGGTCGACTTGCAGCTGCAGCTGAAGAAGCACATTCAGGTGTTCCTCGCAGAAAAGCCGTTCATCGGCTGCGGCGGCCTGGTCGTCACCGACGAGATGCGCGTGACGATCGCCGCGCAGGCCTGCCTGCTGATCCTGAATCGTCGCAGCGACTACTTCGCTCAGCTGCGCCAGATCCTCGTCTACCCGGGCGCGTTCGTTGTCGACAAGGTGCACACCGACGGCGCCGGCGTGCAGCAGGACAGCCGCCAGGTGCTGGCCGGAGAATCGTGGTCGCTCGGGCAGGTGATCGTGTCCTGGCAGGACGCGATCGATGGCGCCGCGGTGACAGACGACGGCCGCAACGTCGTCATCCACGAGTTCGCGCACCAGCTCGATCAGGCCAACGGCCGCGCCAACGGCGCGCCGTGGCTGCCCGGGCAGGCCAGGCGTGCGCGCTGGGCGCGCGTGCTGGGTGACGAGTTCGCGGCCTTGCAACAGTGCGTGCGCGAAGGCCGGCCCTCGCTGCTCAGCGACTACGGCGCCAGCGACGCGGCAGAGTTTTTTGCGGTGGCCTCTGAAGTGTTCTTCGAGCAGCCGCAGCGCCTCGCCGCCGAGCACGCGTCGCTGTATCGCGAACTGAGCGGGTTCTACCGCGTGAACCCGCTGAGCTGGTAGCGGGCGTTCTGCCGACGCGCTACTGCTACTGAACGAACCGGTTGCCGCGCGACAGGATGGTCAGCTCGACCCAGCCGCTGCCCTGGTGGCTGGTCGGCGAGAAGTTGAGCACGAAGCCGTTCAGGTCGACCCGGCCCAGCGTACCCATGGCTTGCAGAACGCTTTCGCGGGTGGGCTTCGGCCCGGCCTTCTTCAAGGCCAGCACCAAGGTCTTCGCGGCAATGCACGACTCCAGCGAGGTGTAGTTGAGCTTGGCGCCGTTGAGCGCGTTCAGCGCCTCGGCGCATTCCTTCACCAGCGGCATCGACACCTGGTTCGAGGCGCGCGGCGAAGGGATCACCTGCGACACGATCGTGCCGCGCGCCAGCCCGCCCACCGACTCGGCCAGCTCGTCCGGGTTCACGAACGACAGTGCGGCGACCGGCACCGTGCTGCCCTTGTCGCCGGCGGCCTTCAGAAAATCGCTCACCACGCTGTACTGCGTGGTGGCCAGCACGTAGTGCGGCGAGTCTTTCAGCAGCGCGTCCACCGAGGCGGCATCGAGCGTCGCGCCGCGCTTCACGGCCACGCCGCGCGGCTTGGCCAGGCCCGCGTCGACGTAGGCGCTGGCGGATGCCTCGTAGTTGCCCCGGCCGACATCGTCGTCGTAGTGCAGCACGACCGCCTTGACCGAGCCGACGCCGCGCTTGGCCTCGACGATCTTGGCGGCCTCTTCCTTGTACGAGGCGCGGATCGTGAACACATTGGGATGACTGCGCAGGCTGCTCGAGCCGCTGAAGGGCGCGAAGAACAGCAGGTTGTTCTTCACCGCCAACGGCAGCGCGTCCACGCTGTTGGTCGCTGAGTTGTAGCCGAACAGCACCATCGCGCCGTGCTGACCCAGCAGCTGCTCGGTGTTCTCGGCCGCGCGCTGGCGGTTGTTGGCGTTGTCCAGGGTCACGAGCTGCACATGGCGGCCCAGCACGTTGCTGGCATTGACCTTGGCGAACACGGCCAGCGCGCCGTCGCGCATGTCGCGGCCGATGTCGGCATTGGAGCCGCTCAGCGGCACCGACTGGCCGACCACGATGTCTTGCGCCCGGGCGGTCTGCGCCGCGGTCATGGCGAGCATCGCGAGTGTCGCGATGGCGAGGCATTTCTTCATGATGCGTTTCCTTCCGCAGGTCTTGCGGTTGTCTCAGGGGCGCCCGCTGCAGCGGGTCTTCGAGGCGTGCAGCCTAGCGCGATCGTTGCGCGCCGCCGAGGCCGAAGATGGCGCACAAGTTCACGCGGCGGCCACAAGAACGGCTCGTTCATGACGAATTGCACGGCCGTGCGGCGGCTGGCCGGTGTAGTGGCCCACGCATTTCGGGGGACGAGTGCCGCAAGCCCGCGCCAATCCGGGACAATCGTCCCATGCGAACCCCGCAACGCGCCTCGGCGCCCAGCTTCTCGACGCCGGATTTCCGCGCGGCGCTGGGCATGTTCGCGACCGGCGTGACGGTCGTCACCGCACGCCGCCCCGACGGCACGCTGGTCGGCCTGACCGCGAACTCGTTCAACTCGGTCTCGCTGGAGCCGCCGCTGGTGCTGTGGAGCCTGTCGCGCTCCGCGGGCTCGATGCCGGTGTTCGAGCGCGGCTCGCACTACGCGATCAACATCCTCGCGGCCTCGCAGCATGTGCTGGCCGAGCGCTTCGCGAGCAAGGCGGCCGACCGCTTTGCCGACGTCGCGTTCAGCGAGGGCGCGGGCGGTGCGCCCATCCTCGACGGCGCTGCGGCGGTGTTCGAGTGCTTCAACCGCAGCCAGTACGAAGAGGGCGACCACGTCATCTTCGTCGGCGAGGTCGAGCGCTGCAGCCGGCGTGCCGGCGTGACGCCGCTGATCTTTCACGGCGGGCGCTACTTCACCGAGCTGCCGCTGTAAGGATCGAGTCTCGTCGGCCTATGCACCGCCGCTGCGCCGGCCCGCGAACGCCACGAACCACTCTACGCACGCCGGGTTCGCCATCGCCCCCTGCTTGAACACCTGATCGGCCGGTGTGCCCATCAGCAGCTTCTTGACCGGCAGCTCCATCTTCTTGCCCGACAGCGTGCGCGGCACCGCCTCGACCTGGAAGATTTCGTTCGGCACATGGCGCGCCGACAGCGCGGTCTTGATCGAGTCCTTGAGCTGTTTCGTCAACGCCGCATCGAGCGCCAGGCCCTCGCGCAGCACGACGAACAGCGGCATGTAGCTCTCGCGGCCGAGGTACTCGAGATCGACGACCAGGCTGTCGAGCACCTCGGGCAGCACCTCGACCGCGCTGTACAGCTCGGCCGTGCCCATGCGGATGCCGTGGCGGTTGATGGTCGCATCGCTGCGGCCGTAGATGATCGCGCCGCCGCGCTTTGTCACGCGGATCCAGTCGCCGTGGCGCCAGACGCCGGGGTACATGTCGAAGTAGCTGTCGCGGTAAAGCGCCCCGCTGGTGTCGCCCCAGAAGTACAGCGGCATCGACGGCATCGGCTTCGCGCAGACGAGTTCGCCGACCTCGTCGATCAGCTCGCGGCCCTGGTTGTCCCACGCGTGCACGTCGGCACCGAGGCAGCGGCATTGCATCTCGCCGATCACGACCGGCAGCGTCGGCAGGCCGGCGACGAACGCGCCGGCGAAATCGGTGCCGCCCGAGATCGGCGTGAGCCAGATGTCTTGGCCGTCGACCTTCGGCATCTGGTCGTAGACCCATTGATACGACTCGACCGAGAGCGGCGAGCCGGTCGAGCCGATCGCGCGCAGCTTGGACAGATCCGCGACCTTCGCGGGCTCGACGCCGGCCTTCAGGCAATTGGCGAAGAACGCCGCACCGGCGCCGAAGAAGGTCACGCCGGCATCGGCCGCGAAGCGCCACAAGGTCGTCAGGTCGGGCGCGTGGACGGGGCCGCCCGGGTTGCCGTCGAAGATGCAGATGGTCGCGCCGCCGAGCAAGGCGCCGAGCTGCGAGTTCCACATGATCCAGCCGGTCGCGCTGTACCAGTGGTAGCGGTCGCCGGTCAGCGCGCTGGCGCCGACGTCGTAGTGCAGCGCGCCGGCCTTCAGCGCCTCGATCATCACGCCGCCATGGCCGTGCACGATGGGCTTGGGCAGACCGGTGGTGCCGCTCGAATAGACGATCCACAGCGGGTGATCGAACGGCACCCAGGCAGGTGCGAACGGCGCGTCGTCGCGCGCAACGAGCTCGGCGAAGTCGTGCACGCGGCGGTGCGCGGCCGCGAGGCTGGCGGCGTCGGCGTCCGGGCGCTGGTAGCGCAGCAGCACCACGTCCGCCACGCCGGGCAGCGCGCCGAGCAAGCCGCGCAGCACGGCCATGCGGTCGTGCACCACGCCGCCGTAGGTGTAGCCGTCGCACGCGATCAGCAGCTTGGGCTCGATCTGGCGGAAGCGGTCGAGCACCGCGACCGGGCCCATGTCGGGCGAGCACACCGACCAGATCGCGCCCAGGCTCGCGACGGCGAGAAACGCGACCACCGTCTGCGGGATGTTCGGCAGGAATGCGCCGACGCGGTCGCCGCGTTGCACGCCCAGGCGCTTGAGCTCGGCGCTCAGCGAAGCGACCTGGCGGCGCAGCTCGGGCCACGCGATCTGCTGCAGCTCGCCGCGCGCACCGGACGCCCGCATCGCCTCGTTCTGGAACACGATTGCCGGATGACCCGCCGCATGCGCCGCATCGGCATGCGAGAACAGGTGCTGCGCGTAGTTGACCTGCGCGCCGGGGAACCAGCGCGCGCCGGGCATCGCCTCGGCCTCGAGCACGGTCGTGAATGGCGTCGGCGACGCGATGCCGAAGTGGTCCCAGATCGAGCCCCAGAATGCGTGCAGGTTTGTGACGGACCAGCGCCACATCGCGTCGTAGCCGTCGGTCGTGCCGGGGTCGAAATGCAGGCCGCGCTCGGCGGCGAGCCAGCGGGTGTAGCGGGTGATCAGGTGGTCGCGTGGGGGCATGCGCGCATTGTGCGGCGCATGTTTGCGCCGTCAACGCTGAGACTACCGAGTCATGCGGTCGCGCATCGCGACGTCGACCTCGATGAACTGCCAGCATTCATAGCGGAACAGGCCTTCCCGATAGCCCGTCAGCCACGGGTGGTTCAGGTGCGTGTAGATGCGATGCACATGCGCCCGGTACGGCATGTAGGCGAGGACAAGCTTGCTGGCTTCGAGGAACAATGCGCGGCGCGCGGCTCCGTCGGGCAGGACCGACATGCGATCGTAGATCGCGTCGAACGCTGGCAGGTTGAAACGCGCCAGGTTCGCACTGCCGCTGCCCGGTCCGTACATGTACTGCAGCGCCGGCTGCGCATCAGGGGTCGTCGCCGTCGCGCCCAGGAACCACATCGCGACTTTGCCCGCGCGTGCCGCCTTCAGGTTCTCGGGCCATTGCGCCGTGTCGAAGCGGATGCGCACGCCTATCGCGGCCAAGCTCTTCTGCCAGGTCTCGTTGTACTGGCGATCGATCTGCGCGGACTCGGTGGCCATGTGCAGGACCAGCGGGCGGCCGTCCGGCAATTCGCGCCAGCCGTCGCCATCGCGGTCGAGGTAGCCATAGATGTCGAGCAAGGCCTTGGCACGGGCCGGATCATGGGCGCTGTTGTCGCTGCGGTAGGCCGGGTCGTAGCCGAACGTGCCGGGCTGCATCACGGCCTGCGCACGAATCGCCTGCCCACGCCGCACGATGCGGACTTCCCGATCGATGTCGTAGGCCAGCGCGATGGCGCGGCGCAACGCTACCTTCTCAGGCGTGTAGCCGCCGACGACAGCGTCCTGCATATTGAAGAACGAGATGGCGACGTCGGCATTCGCGAACCGGTGCATGAAGATGCCGCGCTTGGCCAGGTTGGGCGCGAGCACGTTGTTGGGCATCGCGTGGTTCGCGAACGAGCCCGGCACGCGCACGAAGTCGATCTGCGCATTCAGGAACGACAACCACCGCGCCTGCTCCTCTTCGAGGATCGAGATCTCGACACCATCGTTGAACGGCAGGCGCCGTCCCTTGAAGCGCGCGACCCAGGCCCGGCCTTGTACGTCGTCGGCCGCAGGCTCGGCGTCGTAGCGAAGATCGCGAAAGCCCGGGTTGCGTTCGAGCATGATGCGCGAGCTGCGCCGCCAGCTCTTCAGGCGGTACGGGCCGGTGCCCACCGGGTGCGCCATGATGCTGTCGCCATAGAACTCGACCACCTCGCGTGCCACGGCGCCGTAGCTGCCGGAGCTGCACAGGTTGCCCTCCAGGAAGCGCGGGCGCGGCTCGCGCAGCCTGAACTGCAGCGTGTGGCGGTCGAGCGCGCGCAATCCCTCGGTCGGCGTGTCGTAGTCGAACCGCGTCTTGTTCTTCAGCGCGGTCGCGCGCAACTCATCCAACCCGATCAGCCCCTCCTCGGCGATGGATGAATACCCCGGGCTCTTGTTTGCGGGGTCGAAGAAGCGCTTGATGGCGTAGACGTAGTCCTGTGCGACGAGCTCGCGGCGCGCGCCCTTGAACGCGGCATCGTCGGCGAAGTAGATGCCAGGCTGCAGGCGCACGGTCCAGACGCGAAAGTCGCTCGACACCTCCGGCAGCGCTGCGGCCGTGAGCGGGCGCACCTTCACCGGCATCGCCAGGTGGTCGTAACAATAGAGCGCCTCGAAGATGTGCGCGATCACGGTGGCCGAATACAGATCGCCGATCTGCGCCGCATCGAAGCCCGTTTCGGCGAGCAGGAACGGCACGCGCAGGACGTTGCCGCTGGTATTACTTTCAGGGACGCCCGCGCGTGCACGGCGCAATGCGATCGCACCCAGCGTGCCAGCCGTCCAGGTGCGTCGATCGATCATTCGTGCCGCCGCTCAGCGCGCCCGGCGCAATGAGTCGTCGATGTCCACGTACTGCCACCAATCGTTCCAGAACGCCGGATGGCGATAGCCGATGACCTGCGGATAGGCCATGTCGATGGACAGGCGCGTGAGCGTGTATTTGTAGGGCATGTAGGCCAGCGCAAGCTTCTCAGCCTCCCGAAACAGCGTCACGCGTTCCGGCCCGTCGGGCATGAGTTGCAGCCTCTCGTTGAGCGCATCGAATGCCGGCATCTTGAAGCGCGCCAGGTTCTGGCCGCCGATGTTGCGGCTGTCGTAGCGGTCCAACGCCGGCTGCGCGTCGAATGCAGCCGCGGACAGGCCCAGGGACCACATCGGCAGCTTGCCGGCTCGCGCGGCCTTCAGGTTTTCGGGCCATTGCGCAATGATGGATTGGCTGCGGATGCCGAGCCTCTTCATGTTCTTGTCCATCACTTCGGAAATCTTGCGCGAGCGCTGGTCGGATTGAGTGTTGATCCGCAGCACCAACGGCGATCCATCAGGCATGTCGCGCCACCCGTCTCCATCGCGATCCTTGTAGCCGAACATATCGAGCAGCGCGTTGGCGCGTGCCGGGTCGTAGTCGCCGAACTCGCTCTTGAAGTGGGGATCGTAGGCAGAGGTGTTGGGAAGCAGTGGCGTCTGGGCCAGACCACCCAAACCGCTGTAGGCGTATGCGATCACGGTTCGGGTATCCATGCCCAAGCCGATGGCACGGCGCAGTGCGACACGATTAGCACCGTAGCCGCCCACGACCGGATCTTCCATGTTGAAAAACAGGAAGTTGCTTGCCGCTTCGATGATCTTGTAGCCTTGAATCCCGCGCTTGGCGAGGTTGGGTGCGACCTTGCCGTTGGGCATCGCCTGGCTCACGAACTGGTATCCGACGCGGTACGCCAGATCGGCTTCGCCATTGACGAACGAGAGCCAGCGCGGCTGGTCCTCCTCGACGATCGAGATCTCGACGCGATCGATCATCGGCAAGCGCCGGCCCTTGAAGCGCGCCAGCAAGGCCTGGCCCTCGGCATCGTCGGGCGCAGGCTCGGCGTCGTAGTAACGTTCCCGGTAGTCGGGGTTGCGCTCGAGCGCGATGAATGAACTGCGGCGCCACTGCACCAACTTGAATGGGCCGGTGCCGACCGGGTGCGCATCAACATTCTCGCCGTAGAACTCGATCACCTCGCGCGCCACCGCCCCGTACAAGTCGCCCTCGGCGAGGGTTCCTAGGAGGCGCGGCCGTGGGTCGTGCACCTTGAATTGGATCGTGTAGCGATCGAGTGCGCGCACGCCGTCGATCTCGCGTTCGTAGTCGAAGGGCTGCTTCTTGGTCAGCGACTCGGCACGCAATTCGGCCAGCCCGAGAAGGTGTTCACCCTCCAGGCTGTTCCATGCCGGGCTCTTGGTCGCCGGATCGGCGAAGCGCTTGAACGCGTAGACGTAGTCCTGCGCGACGAGCTCTCGCTTCTTGCCCTTGAACGCCGGGTCATCGGCGAAGAAGATGCCGGGCTTGATCTTGATCGTCCAGACCCGAAAGTCGGCCGAGACCTCCGGCAGGGCGGCGGCCGTCAATGGCTTGGTCTTGGCGGGCCGTGCGAGGTGGTCGTAGGTGTAGAGGCCTTCGAAGATGTGCGGCGTCAGCGTGCGCGAATACAAGTCGCTGATCTTCGCCGGGTCGAGACCGGTTTCGGCCACCTCGAACGCATAGCGCAGCACCTTCTTTGCCGGCGGGTTCGCCGGCGCTGGCTGCGCCTGCGCGCCGGTCGCCAGCGCGAGTGTCGCGGCCCACAGCAAGGTCTTCATCAGCAGCTTCATCTCGGTCTCAATTCACTTCAGTCGCCGATCGCGCTCGGCGGTGTCGATGTCCACGTACTGCCACCAGTCGGTCCAGAACACCGGGTGTCGGTAGCCGATCAGCCAGGGCTGGGTCATGTCGGTCGAGACCCGGTTGAGCGTGAACTTGTAGGGCATGTAGGCCAGCGCGAGCTTCTGGGCCTGGTCGAACAGCGCGGCACGCTCCGGGCCATCGGCGATGGCCTGGGCTCTATCGTAGAGCGCGTCGAACGCGGGCAGTCTGAAGCGGGCCATGTTCTGGCCGCCGATCTGGCGGCTGTCGTAGCGCGCGAGCGCACCGATGGAGTCGGGCGCGTCGGCCTGCGATCCGACCGGCCACATCTGCAGCTTGCCGGCGCGCGCCGCCTTCAGGTTCTCGGGCCATTGCGCAGCGAGCGACTCGCTGCGGATGCCGATCGCACGCAGGTTGCGGTCCATCATCTCGGCGATCTTGCGCGAGCGCTGGTCGACCTGCGCGTTGATCTTCAGCAGCAGCGGCGAGCCGTCGGGCATCTCGCGCCAGCCGTCGCCGTCGCGGTCGACGTAGCCGTACAGATCGAGCAAGGCCTTGGCGCGCGCCGGGTCGTAGTCGCCGAACTCGCTGCGGTAGCGCGGGTCGAAGCTCAACGTGTGCGGCAGCAGAGGCGTCTGGGCGACCACGCCCTGGCCGTTGAAAGCGTAGGCGATCTCGGTGCGCGTATCGAAGGCCAGGCCGATGGCGCGGCGCAGCGCGATGTTGGCCGCGCCGTAGCCGCCGACGACCGGGTCGTCCATGTTGAACAACACGCAGTAGACCGTCGGCTCGAGGTTGCGATAGCCGCGGATGCCGCGCTTGGCCAGGTGCGGTGCAACGTGGCCGTTCGGCATCGCCTGCGGGATGAACTGGAAGCCCATCTCGAACTCGAGATCGGCCTCGTCGTTGACGAAGGCGAGCCAGCGCGGCTGCTCTTCTTCGATGATCGAGATCTCGACGCGGTCGATCATCGGCAGGCGCTTGCCCTTGAAGCGCGCGGCGAGCGCCTGGCCTTCGGCATCGTCGGCGGCGGGCTCGGCGTCGTAGTAACGCTCGCGGTAGTCGGGGTTGCGCTCGAACGCGATGAGCGAGCTGCGCCGCCACTGCACCAGCTTGAACGGGCCGGTGCCGACCGGGTGCGACTCGGCCTCGTTGCCGTAGAACTCGATGACATCGCGCGCGACCGCACCGAACAGATCGCCAGAGGCCAGGGCCTCGTAGAAGCGCGGCCGCGGCTCGGCGAGCGTGAAGCGCAGCGTGTAGCGATCGAGCGCACGCACACCGTCGATCTCGCGGTCGTAGTCGAAGGGTTTGTTCGCGTCGAGGGCTGCCTGGCGCAACTCGCTCAGACCGATCAGCCGCGCGGCTTCGAGCTCCGACCAGACGGGGCTCCGGTTCGCCGGATCGGCAAAACGCTTGAACGAGTAGACGTAGTCCTGCGCGACCAGCTCGCGCTTCTTGCCCTTGAACGCGGGGTCGTCGGCGAAGTAGATGCCGGGGCGAATCTTGATGGTCCAGACCCGGAAGTCGGCCGATGGCTCGGGCATGCCGTCGGCGGTGAGCGGCTTGAGCTTGATCGGCCGCGCGAGGTGGTCGTAGTGGTACAGCCCCTCGAAGACGTGCGGTGTCAGCGTGCGCGAGTACAGATCGTTGACCTTGACCGGGTCGAGGCTGGTCTCGGCGACCTCGAAGGCGTAGCGCAGGACCTTCTTCGGCGCGTCAGCGCCCGCGCTGACCATGGCCAGCGCTGCCAGCAGGCCGACAAGGCGCCTCACTTCAGCCGCCGGGCCTGTTCGGCCAGATCGATGTCGACATAGCGCCACCACTCGCGCAGGAACACGTTGCGGTGGTAGCCCACCACCCACGGCTGCGCGAGGTCGGTCCAGATGCGGTGGGTGTGCGCTTTGTAGGGCATGTAGCTGACGGTGATCTTCTTCATCTCGGCCATCACCTGCATGCGTTCCGGCCCGTTGGGCAGGCGGCGCTGCAGGTCGAACAGGCGGTTGTACTCGGGCAGGTCGAAACGCGCGTGGTTGGCCTGGCCTTTGTCGGGCCCATGGCCGAGCACCAGGAACTCGTTGCCGTCGGGCCCGCCGGTCCAGCTCACGCCCCACATCATCAGCTTGCCGGCGCGCGAGGCCTTCAGGTTCTCGGGCCACTGCGCGATCTTGAAGACGATGCGGATGCCGATCGCGTCCATGTTCTTCTGCCACTCCGTCGCGAGCTGGCGGTACAGGTCGTCGGACTGGGTTGCGTATTCGATCACCAGCGGGGAGCCGTCGGGCTGGTCGCGCCAGCCGTCGCCGTCGCGGTCGACATAGCCGTACAGGTCGAGCAAGGCCTTCGCACGGGCGCGGTCGAACTGGCCCATCTCGCTCTTGAACTGCGGGTCGTAGCCCCACAGGCCAGGCGCCATGATCGACTGCGCGACGATGGCCTGGCCGCGCCGCACGACGCGGATCTCGCGCTCGACGTCGACCGCCAGCGCGATCGCGCGCCGCAGCGCGACGTGCGCCGGCGTGTAGCCGCCGACCACCGGGTTCTCCATCGCGAAGTACGACATCGTCGTGTCGTTGCGCAGGTAACGCACGTCGTAGATGCCTAGCGCCTTCAGGTTCGGCGCGAGCAGGTTGTTCGGGATCGCGATGTTGGTGAAGTCTTCCGGGATCTGTTCGATCAGGTCCATCTCGTGGTTCACGAATGCGAGCCAGCGCGGCTGCGGCTGCTCGATGATGCTGATCTCGATGCGGTCGATCATCGGCAGCTTGCGGCCCTTGAGCCTGGCCACCGCCGCCTGCGCGAGCGGGTCGTCGGCGGGTGCTTCCTCGTCGTAGAAGTTGTCGCGGTAGTTCGGGTTCTTCTCGAACACGATCAGCGAACTGCGCTGCCAGCGTGCCAGCCGGTACGGGCCGGTGCCGACCGGGTGCTCCATGACCTTGTCGCCGTAGGCTTCGACAACCTCACGCGCCACCGCGCCCACCACGGCCGGGTCGCTGAGCTCGTCGATGAAGCGCGGGTTCGACTCGCCGAGCTTGAACTGCAGCGTGTAGCGGTCGAGCGCGCGCAGGCCCTCGACCGGCGTGTCGTAGTCGAACGGTTTCTTGCCCTTGATGGCCGCGTCGCGCTGCGCCTGCAGCCCGAGGATCTGGTTGTTCTCGAGGCCCGAGAGCCGCGCGCTCTTCCAGCGCGGGTCGTAGTGGCGCTTGATCGAGTAGACGTAATCCTCGGCGACGAGCTCGCGGCGTTTGCCGTCGAAGGCCGGGTCGTCGTTGAAGTAGATGCCCGGGCGAATGCGGATCGTGAAGGTCTTGAAGTCGGCCGAGACCTCGGGCAGTGCCACCGCGGTGTTCGGCCGGTCGCGCACCGGCCGCGCCAGGAATTCGGTCGCGTAGGGCGCATCGAACATGTTGGACACGAGCGTGGCCGAGTACAGGTCCGAGATCTGCGCCGGGTCGAACCCGGTCTCGGCGGTGCGCAGCGCATAGCGCAGCACTTTCACCGGCTCGGCCGCGTGCGCAGCGGCGCCGATCGACAGCACGGCGCCACAAATGGCCGCGCGAAAGACAGACAACATGAACAGCGTTCCTTGTGGGATCACGACAACCCGGCTCGACCCCGGCCGATCGGCCGAGGCAAGCGAAGGCGCGAGTCTAGAGGCAGCCGAGGCCCTTCGACCCCGGTGCAAGCACTATGGTTCGACGGGTTGATGGCCCAAGGGCACGCGAATTGCGTGCCTACTCCGCAGCGCAAGGGCAAACGCGGGGAAGGGCCGCCCGCGGCAGGCCCTAGACTCGCGCTCGTTTGCACCACGGTGCCGCGGCCCGCCACGAGCGTGTCGCGGCCCGGGCGGTGCCCCGATTTGACTGGATGAGGAGTGTGTTGAGCCATGGCGGCCTATCTGATCCGACGCCTGTGGCAGATGATCCCGACGCTGTTCGGGGTCGTGTTGCTGGTGTTCTTGTTATTCAAAGGTTTCGGCGGCGACCCCGCTGAAGTGATGGGCGGCCTCAATGCCACCGCGGCGCAGATCGACGCGATGCGCCAGCAGCTCGGCCTGAACGAGCCGCTGTGGAAGCAGTTCGCGATCTTCCTCAAGCAGATCGTCACCTTCGACTGGGGCCGCAGCTGGACCACCCAGGAGTCGGTCAGCCACCTGTTCGCCACCCGCATGCCGGCGACGCTGACGGTGATGACGCCGATCCTGGTCCTCGAGACGTTGCTGGCGATCCCGTTCGCGATCGGCGTGGCCTATGTGCGCGGCTCGCTGACCGACCGCGCGATCATGATGCTGACGACCGTGGCGCTGTCGATCTCGTTCCTGGTCTACGTGATCGTCGGCCAGTA
>Ga0307509_10006768_pt1 | contig 15264 bp, 10 predicted proteins | sample 10_EM_MG_FD_202245 | JGI IMG/M metagenome (GOLD analysis project Ga0307509, IMG submission 202245) | Populus trichocarpa ectomycorrhiza microbial communities from riparian zone in the Pacific Northwest, United States - 10_EM | ecosystem: Host-associated > Plants > Roots > Unclassified | place...
GACCAAGAGGGTGGAGGGAGGGGGATGTGAGGAGGAAGGACAGTCCGAACACTTGAGACAACCGACTAGAGTAACTGCGGCCGATGCTTTTCCGAATGCGAAACGAGGATGAGGTGCTGAAGTTACTGACCGAAGCGTTCCCCGACAGGACCACACAATTGAGACGGAAAGGTACTTCGCAAAGGGCTTGGAAAGCTCAGCGCCGACCGTGAGCAAAGAGGACAGAATGCCGACCGTGCAAAACCTAAGCGAGGTGCAAAGGAAGTGCGGGGTAAGGGGGAGAACCGAACTTCATGAGCAGGAGTCAACGATGAACAGGAACAAGAACCCCGTGGAGAAGGGGGTAGACCCCAGAGTGAGAGGAGGGGTTGTAGCATCACTCCCCTAGGCAGAAGCCATCAAGGGGGAGGAGAGGGGGTGGTGGTGGGATCCCACGATGATTTCCCTGGTGTTGAGATTTCAATCGCCGGAGGTGTAGGGGAGATGGTTCGTGAGAGAGTGGATGCAGCAACTCGGCTGGAATATAGAGACTTTGATAAATGCGAGTTCCTGGATGAGATCAATTCTATCCGCCAACAAACGTTCAAGCTGTCTACAGTACAATCTGCATTTCAAGCAACAGGCCTAATCCCTTATAATCCAGAGGTGGTTATTTCAAAGCTAAGATAGACTGTTACTCATTTATCACAACAAGTACTAGAAAATTCCAACTGTGATTTCAGTATTCCTATCACAATTCAAAGCCTTAAGAGTCAAGATGAACAATTGCAAAACGATGCAAGGAATATGTCACCTGACTTCCAGCACCGACTGAAGCTTGTTCTCCAAGGTGGTTGGGCCTTGGTACAATCAGGTGCTCTCGCAATCGAACATATGAATAATACTAGGGCTGCTAAGCAAGCTAGAAATGTCAGACACAGAGCCTAAAGTAGAGGGCAGATCCAGAAAGGAGGTGTACTGTATGCCTCAGAAGCAAGTCAAATGGTCAAACAAAGAGAGGAGGCTGAGGTGAAAAAAGCTGAGTTGCAGCTGGCCAGAGCTCAAAATGCTCAAAAAAGAGCGGAGCAGGGAGAGAGAAAAGTAATAATAGATGGAATGAAGACTGAAGTAAAAGCCAGGCGTGCAGTGCGAGCACATAACAAACAGATATCTTGGTTGATAGTTACAGGGATTAAGCAACAAGGAAGGTTGAGGAACTTAATTTAAATAAAGTAATGTATTCTATATGCTTTTCATTATATTCTCCCATAAAATAATACTCATCTATATCGTGATATTTAGCCACGAAGTTGTGCCAAGCCAAACTGTTTCTATGGTAAGCCACAAAGTTGTGTTGAGCTGTAAAGTGGTGCCAAGCCAAACTGTTTCTATTGTAAGCCACAAAGTTGTGTTGAGCTGTCAAGTTGTATTGAGCTATCAGGCACTCTCTAGGAGTGCCCAGGTTGTGAGCTAGCAAACATTCTGGGTTGTGGCTGCACGCCGCAACCTTGGCACGAGTACAAGTAACAAATAACAAGACTTACGAGTCTCCTGATCAAGTATCTTAAAACAAAACATAACACAAACTAACAAGGCATACGAGTTACCTGAACTCGTATCCTGAAACAATACATAAAACAAAACCATACATAAACTGGTAACCTGTACCAGTTACACCTATTCTCTGGAAGGAAGATTGGGCCTCTAACGAGGCTTTATGGTGATCCAGGAGCAAGAAGGAGGGGTGCTTCATCTTTGAAGTATCTATGATTGCTAAAAAGGTAGCTGCCTGATATTGTCCGGCAGTTTCCTGGTGGCGCTACTGTTTACTTCATGCAAGATGGGGCTGGCATTCATCGTAGCACATTGGTGAAGAACTGGGTGAGCCAAATAGAGGAGCGAGGGCTTTCTGGACGGAAGGTAAAAATGGCCAAATGGCCTCCATATTCTCCTGATATGAATCCAATAGAGACGGTGTAACCGGTACAGGTTACCAGTTTAGGTATGGATTTGTTTTATGTATTTGTTTCAGGATACGAGTTCAGGAGACTTGTATGCCTTGTTAGTTTGTTTTATGTTTTGTTTTAGGATACGAGCTCAGGAGACTCGTAAGCCTTGTTATTTGATACTTGTATTGTTTTAGGATACGAACTCCGGAAGTTCGTAAGCCTTGTTTATTGTTTGATTGTTTATGGGTTAGGTATCGTTTGATGCCTTAGGAGTTGGATATGATTGATGCGAGATGGATTATCGCAAGTGTATTTAAAGACCTGTATCTCTCCGGACTTAGAGAGATCAGACTTCGACAGATAGAGTTTTCAATATACTTGGTTGAACAGTTATCTTCTATTCAGTTCGATTCGAGAATCTTTGAGCTTCGCACAGGCCTACGGTACTTGGCCTTCTCTTAGTAGTTTCGATAAAAAAGTAATAGAGTCTATTCAATTACTTGTTGGCGTCTCCGGTACTTGATCTCGTTTATACCACCGGTTTGGTTAGAGTCAATACCGATATCCCTTTGCAAGACCGCTACCCCACGCGAAGCGGTTACAGACGGTATGGGCACAGGTTAAGTCATTATTTGGGGGACTTCATCCTTGTCTATCAAACATAAAATACACAGGTGGGCATTACGGATGGAAATTCAGGATGCTGTAGAACATTGCTGGGAGTTACTAGATTCAGAATATTTTGAGAATCTGGCAAAGAGCATGCCGGAGACTATAAAGGCAGTCATTGATGCTGAAGGATGATATACAAGATTTTAGGTGTATTTTATTTCTTGTTCCTGTTGTCGAGGTTGCCTGAAACCTTTTTCCTGGTATTATGGTGGGGTACTTCGTTGTTACCTAAAGGGGTTCGCGTTATTTTGACACCGCGCGGTATGTGGAAGGAAAACGGGTTATTTTCTGCTAACCTCAAAGTCTTGGACACCCATGTGGGTAGTGAGACCTGGAAGAAGTGTAAATAAAATAGGGCGTTTCAGACCAGAAAGAATCCGACCACTGCAGAACAACAAATCAGCAGCAACACAGCGCTCTTTTTAAATTTTATCAAAAGATCTTACTGATGATAATATTGGGAATTCAGTAGGAGATTATCACCTGTTCTATGACAGTCAGTATGGTTAGTATGATACCCAACTTGTGTAGCCGGGTATCCTTATCTGAGCAGGGAACAAATTTGAGGGCGATGCGATATTACCCTACTCAATCCTCCCTCTTCTAGCTATCTTACCAAGGTATGATATCTACACCTATGGCGCAAACTCATTCTTAGACCTAGGTCCATTTTTCTATTAACCGCCCCCTAGGTCCCCATGCGCAAACTCTCTACTGACTATTTTCTCTCTCAAGCAAAGAGCTATCATCAACAGCCATTCATGCTCCGCCCAATGATCTTCCGCTAGCTAAAAATATGCTAACTAATCGGAGGCAAAATTTATCCGCAACAGTATTCCTTAGTCGGTCGCTGCGCCCAAGAAATGGGTGGCGTATGTCTCAGTTTGAATTGCCAAGGGATTTATTTCCAGCTAGGGAGGATTACTCTCCAAATGGCATTAATCTAGTTCCCATTAGGGAAAATTACTTCCCAGATCCCGTCATTTTCTTAACGGGATCTCTTGAGTGCAGCACCTGACAGACTATGGGATACCGATAGGTTAGATAAAGTCACTAGATAAAAGTCTTGGTGGACGCTTGCTCGGCGAAGGCTAAGCGAGAAGAGTATGATACGACCACCCCCACAATGGAAAATCTGGTATGATACAGAGTGTCATATTCAATACTCCGGTTCTTTTACTACCATACCCGAATAATATTTCTGTTTAATTCTTTACCTTTTCCTGCTATAGCATTACTATTATCTGCCTTTTGTGAAATGCCGCTTGGATGCGCAGACTGTCTCGGTATTCCGCAATCACCAAAACTTATGTATAAGAGTACTGTAGTGACCGTGGTTTTAATTACCTTTGGGAATCGGCTGCACAGGTTTTAGGAATTGCTCACTATGAGCCCCCGACCACAGCTAACAGCAGCGAAACTTCTCAGCAACGACAGTCACTAACCGGTATTTTTTTAGCATGTTAAAGAAAGGATTTTCGAGCTGCAAACCTACTTGAAATTTTCTGTAGAGGGGAAGGACACCCGTGCACCCAAAACGAGGTGGCATACAGTAGAGAAGTAATGGGACCAATGGGTTGTCAAGTTATTTCACCCGGATGCCAAACTCCTGTGGAATATTATTAGTAACGTGAGAAATTTCCAAACTTTGGTGTGCAACTAGCCTACCTATTTTTTCCTTCACTTGGTGGTTCCGGCGCCACGGGTGAGAAACCACTGCTGATACAGTACCGGTATTGGACTTAGATTTTGGAGAGCCGATCCGCAACAAGGTATCTGTTACACAAGGCTCAATCGTTGACAGGAGCACAAGGTGCAGACTTTAACGATGCCCCCGCTTTTCATCACCTGCTTAATTTCCATCAACCGAACCCAATAACCCAGCAATCCATACCACCACAACATCAAAGCCAGTGAAATGTCGCACTCCTATATCAATAATCCTGATACCAACCCCTCTAACAACACTCACTACTCAAACAATACCCATTCTTTCAATTACACCCACCTTTCCAATGTGAACATTGCTCCGACAGACGAAAAGTCCGAGATTCTTGCATGGTTATCCCCACTTGAGCCCCGCATCCGACACCAAGACCTCCGAACCCGCCGTGCCGACAACGTCGGGGAATGGCTACTACAGACCGACGAATTTCGAACGTGGTGCAATGGTGCTGAGCATGCGGCATTACTTTGCTACGGCGATCCGGCAGTCGGCAAGACATATTTCAGGTGAGATAATTCTCGAAGAAAAACTCGATGATGATAGTGCTAACAAGCAGCGGCGCCAGTTCACTCGTAGTAGACAAGTTATGTGACAAGGCCAGGGAGGAAAATATAGCCGTCGCATGCTTCTACGTTGATTTCGCCGCGCGGGAAGAGCAGTCCCCGGCAAACATTCTCGGCTCACTACTGAAACAGATCGTTCGTGGATTAGGAACGATCCCGGAGGAGATAAAAGAGACCTTTCAAGATCACATGAAGGTGATTGGCGGAAGGGGGCTACGAGTACCGGAAATTGTGAAGATGCTGCAGACTGTCACATCATTACGGCGGACATTTATATGTGTTGATGCCCTAGACGAGTGTGTAGAAGGGTATCAACCTGAGGTGCTAGATTCGCTGAGAAAAATCCTTGAGAAGTCCGCAAACACGCGGATATTTCTAACGGCAAGGCGGCACATCCGGGGCGAGATCGAAAGATATCTTGGCGCGAGGGCGGTAATTTTATCCATAAAACCCAGCAACGATGACATAGTGGGATATATCAGAATAAGGTTGAGTAAGGACAGATGTCGAGACGCCATGGATAGCGGTCTAGAGGCCGAAATCATCAAAAGCATTACCAGCACTATTTCCGAAACGTGAGTGAGCTACACAATCGAAGTACTGCTTTTACGTTCTCCTCTGACAAATCCAGGTTTCTACTAATTTCCCTAACCATGGATGCTATCCTTCGGGAAACCACAGCCTATGGTAGGCGGCAAAAGCTAAGGGCAATCACACAGGGCTTAGACCTCAAGGAGGTGTACGGCGCGACCCTTGAGCGGATAAAGGAGCAGGGTGGCGAGAAAACGAGGATCGGAATGGCAGCCCTAATGTGGATCTCGCATTCGGAGAGGATATTACGACTCGATGAGCTCTTGGACGCCCTAGCAGTTGAGATAGGATCTACGGATCTTAATACCGAAAGGATTCCTTCGGTGGAGACATTGTTGAGCTGTTGCTTAGGACTTGTTATCGTCGATAGGGAGGCTTCGACTGTTCGCTTGATCCACTACACTCTCCAGGAGTACCTCTCCACCTGCCCCGACCTTTTTGGTGCAACTCACTCAGTTATGGCGGAAACCTGCCTAACATATCTTAACTTTCAGACCATTAATGACATTTCGTCCCTACTTCTTACTCCGCTTCAGTCAACTCCCTTCCTGCAATATTCTTCCTTGTATTGGGGCGCCCATGCCAGAAGAGAGGCTTCAAGGGACACGATATCTCTTGCGATCAAGCTTTTTAGCCAAATTGAAAGCCATATATCCACCAAGCTACTTTTAGCGGATCTCATACCGAGGACCGGTCGATATATCCGTGACATCCCCATCAACGGTCCCCTAATCGGTTTTACCGGACTTCATTCCGCATCAATTTTCGGGATTGTTCAAATCGCAACTACTCTCATGGACCAGCCAAATCCCAATGTCAACAAAAAGGATTTCTTGGGGATCACGCCATTCATATGGGCTGCTATATGTGGACAAGAGCAGATTTCAAGGCTGCTGTTAGAACGGCAGACTATCAGCCCCGATAAACCGGACGGATACTTTCGGCGGACGGCACTCTCATGGGCTGCTGGGAAAGGGCACGAGGGAATTGTGAGAGTTATTCTTGAGCGGGCGTCTGCCAAGCCAGATGGCAGTGATGGCTGGTGGAGCAAAATGCCTCGAGTAGTGAATATGGCGCGGGGGAGGAGATATGTCAACCCTAACAGGCTAGACAAATATGGTCAAACACCAATATCGTTGGCAGCTGAAGAGGGACACGAAGGGGTAGTAAAGTTACTTTTGGGAAGAAAGGACGTCAAGCCCGATACGCCAGATGCATACGGCCGTACACCTCTCCTGTGTGCTTCTACTATATGGCGTGAGGAAATAGTGAAGCTACTAGTCGAGCGGGAAGATGTCAACATACATAAATCGGACAAAGATGGGCAAACAGTACTGCTGTCAGCTGCGGAAAGTGGGTCAGTGGGGGTGTTGGGGATATTATTGGGACGGAAAGATATCGACCCCAACACTCGTAGCACAACCGGCCAGGCACTAATCTCGTTGGCTTCAGAGAGGGGACATGATGGAGTAGTGAAGCTACTTTTGGGGCGGGAAGACGTCGACCCAGATATACCAGACAATGATGGCCGAACACCGCTCTTGTGGGCTTCTAGGAATGGGCATGGGGGAGTAGCCAAGCTACTGCTAGAACGGGAAGACGTCAACCCCAAAATCCCAGACCATGGTGGCCAAAAACCACTCTTGTGGGCTGCTAGAAATGGGCATGGCGAAGTAATGAAGCTACTGTTAGAACGGGAAGACGTCAACCCCAATATGCCACACAATCCTGGCCAAACGCTGCTCTCATGGGCTGCTAAGAATGGGCATGGCCAAGCAGTGAAGCTGCTGTTAGAACGGGAAGACGTCAACCCCAATATGGGAGACAGTAGTGGCCAAACACCACTCTTGTGGGCTGCTAGGAATGGGCATGGCGAAGTAGTGAGGCTACTGCTAGAACGGGAAGACGTCAGCCCCAATATGTCAGGCAATCCCGGCCAAACACCGCTCTCGTGGGCTGCCCAGCATGGACGCGATGGAGTAGTGAAGCTACTCCTGGGACTGGAAGAAGTCAATTCAGATATGCCTGACAGTGATGGCCGAACACCGCTCTCCTGTGCTGCCATGAATGGCCACATCAGAGTAGTGAAGCTACTGTTGGGGCGAGAAGACGTCAATCCCAACATGCCAGACAATTTTGGCCAAACACCACTCTTGTGGGCTGCCGGGTATGGGCACCATGGAGTAGTGAAGCTATTGCTAGAACGGGAAGACGTCAACCCCAATATGTCAGACCTCGGTGGCCAGACACCGCTCTCGTCGGCTGCCGGAAATGGGCACGGTGGAGTTGTGAAGCTGCTGCTGGGACGGGAAGACGTCAGCCCTGATATTGCAAACTGTGATGGCTCGACACCACTCTTGTGGGCTGCCAGCCATGGACATGACGGAGTAGTCGGGCTACTGTTGCGACGGGAAGACGTCAACCCGAACAGGCCAGACAGTGGTGGCCAAACACCGCTCTCGTGGGCTGCTAGGAATGGGCATGGTGAGGTAGCGAAGCTATTGCTAGAACGGGAAGACGTCAACCCCAATATGTCAGACCTCGGTGGCCAGACACCGCTCTCGTCGGCTGCCGGAAATGGGCACGGTGGAGTTGTGAAGCTACTGCTGGGACGGGAAGACGTCAACCCTGATATTCCAAACTGTGATGGCTCGACACCACTCTTGTGGGCTGCTAGCCATGGACATGACGGAGTAGTCGGGCTACTGTTGCGGCGGGAAGACGTCAACCCGAATAGGCCAGACAGTGGTGGCCAAACACCACTCTCGTGGGCTGCTAGGAATGGGCATGGTGAGGTAGCGAAGCTATTGCTAGAACGGGAAGACGTCAACCCCAATATATCAGACCTCGGTGGCCAGACACCGCTCTCGTCGGCTGCCAGAAATGGGCACGGTGGAGTTGTGAAGCTACTGCTAGAGCGAGAAGACGTCAACCCTGATATTCCAAACAGTGATAGCTCGACACCACTCTTGTGGGCTGCCAGCCATGGACATGACGGAGTAGTCGGGCTACTGTTGCGACGGGAAGACGTCAACCCGAATAGGCCAGACAGTGGTGGCCAAACACCGCTCTTGTGGGCTGCTAGGAATGGGCATGGTGAGGTAGCGAAGCTATTGCTAGAACGGGAAGACGTCAACCCCAATATGTCAGACCTCGGTGGCCAGACACCGCTCTCGTCGGCTGCCAGAAATGGGCACGGTGGAGTTGTGAAGCTACTGCTTGGACGGGAAGACGTCAGCCCTGATATTCCAAACTGTGATGGCTCGACACCACTCTTGTGGGCTGCCAGCCATGGACATGACGGAGTAGTCGGGCTACTGTTGCGGCGGGAAGACGTCAACCCGAATAGGCCAGACAGTGGTGGCCAAACACCGCTCTCGTGGGCTGCTAGGAATGGGCATGGTGAGGTAGCGAAGCTACTGCTGGGACTGAAAGCCCTCAACCCCAATATGTCAGACAGTGGTGGCCGAACACCGCTCTCATGGGCTGCCGGGTATGGGCATGACGGAATAGTGAAGCTACTCCTGGGACTGGAAAAAGTCAACCCGGATATGCCAGACTATTATGGCCAAACACCCCTCTCGTGGGCTGCTAGGAATGGGCGTGGCGAAGTAGTGAAGCTACTGTTAGGACGGGAAGACGTCAACCCCAATAGGCCAGACAGTAATGGCCAAACACCGCTCGCGTTAGCCGCCACTAATGGGTGTGACCGAGTAGTGAAGCTACTGCTGGGACAGGAAGACGTCAACCCTAATATTCGAAGCGGTGGCTCAACACCGCTCTCATGGGCTGCCAGGAATGGGCGCGATGGACTAGTGAAGCTACTGTTAGAACGAGAAGACGTCAACCCCAATACGCCAGACGATTATGGAGCAACACCGATCTCGCAGGCTGCTATCAATGGGCATAGCGGAGCAGTGGAGCTACTGTTAGAACGGGCAGACGTTAACCCTAATACGCTAGACATCACTGGCCGGACACCGCTCTCGTGGGCTGTCATGAATGGACGCGACAGAGTAGTGAAGCTACTGTTGGGACGGGAAAACGTCGACCCCAATAGGCCAGACAATACTGGCCGAACACCGCTCTTGTGGGCTGTTAAGAATGGGCGCGATGGACTAGTGAAGCTACTGTTGGGACGGGAAGACGTCAACCCCAATCTACCAGACAATGGTGGCCGGACACCGCTCTCGCTGGCCTCCCAGGCGGGGCACAAGCGAGTTGTACAGCTACTGCAAGCCCACGAATCCGCTAACCCCAGCTCAACTTAATTCAGCCCCAACAACTCAAAATATTTTCCATAATCCTCAAAACCTCCATGCGCCTCTTTCTCCGCACCCCCACAAAGACACCCTTACATACTACCGGCTACCCCCCTCCAGACTACTTTCACCTCCCTCCCGAGAGTGTATACCCTTCTCGCAGGCACTACTATCTCTCCTTTACTTCTTTTTCCTTTCCCGATTAATTCCTGATTCCACCGGTGCACAATTCGTCATCGGATCTAGATGTACTATTCTTGTAGTTATAACGGGAATCTTCACCCCACCGTTTAGTCTTTACTTTCTTCTTTCTAAAGCAACTCCGTAGTAAGATTTAGATTAATCCCTCTTTCCTACCTATACATCCCGTCTTTTGTCCATTTTTTAGTTTTCCCTAATTATTCCGCTCTCCCCTACTAGTCCTCTATATACAGTAGTAACTTTCTCCGAAAATTTCCCTATCGTACACGTGGCTATTGAGATAAGGCGCTTTAGTTGCCGCTTCGTGGTAGCTATCGAGTCTGAGCGAATGGAGTTTAAGATGGCCGAACTTCTGGGTTCTTTCTCAGACAAGAGCCCACAGGACACAAAAACAGCGCTCGGGTTCCAGCGGTTAGTTTTGGCAACCCGATATACAAAGTAAAGTTATTGCTTATCTCTCCGACGCTCGTCAACTCTCCCCGTCCATTCACCAATCACAGCCTGGTTTAAAAACCACTCACCCTAGAGCTTGCGAAAATCCCTATTATCCGCCGGGCACTTCCATGATCGTACTGGACTCCCACAGTGCCCGCATATGATTTGTAGTCCCATTTAATCTTATCACTGCCGCTTGTTACTCCTAAGCCCTACATTCGCCAAGAGTATTCCCCCTCATATTCCCCTTCTCTTCACTCCAGCCTCCGCTAACAAGTGTACATACGCGCGTGGACAGTAGATTTCTAAACCAAGCACAATACATCTCACTAGGAAACAAAATGCTAGTCGGTTTAGGCGGTAAGCTCAGGATTGTGTTAATTCAAGGTATTCCCATGTACTTCCACACCAAGCCACGGCCAAATAACCGCCACAACCACCTCACACCCCGCCCAACCCCCCCGGAATGGTGATACTAAGCTTTACACCCCAAGGCCAAACACAGCAAGACTGCTCCCCCCCCCATGGCACATCCCAGCTCACCAGATCCAAATCTCCACTTTCCCCCTCTCCTCCCGCATCTTTTCATCTTCCGAGTGATTACTCATGATCCCGGCTTTGTATCCAATTCCACCCTCGGCCCAAAAAAGGTTAAATTCAGAACACACCTATGACAAATGACACATGGATAACTTCCTTTTTTTCCTGCTACATTCTATTATATTCTTTGACCATTGTCCCACAGGAGCATCAAGCCAATGGGGGGTAGTGAATTCAGGAACATTTTCCAATGGCTGAAAAAGGTTCCGGGGGGGGTGGGGGCTGCTGGTTCCTAGTGGGTGCGAAAATTATTTTATAGTCTCGCAGGGATACCGTACGTGCCTTTCGCCGCACGGCAGTCGGTTCGGTTTCCGTGGAAATGAAGAGAAACAGTGGACATAGCCCTTTCAGGTCCACTCCCATTCCTCACCCTCACCCTCTAATTTATCGTAGCATTGTTAGCTTTGGAAATTTGAATGCCCCCTTGGGTATTTAAATATGCGTATAAGGTAAATTATCCAGGAGACAATAGTGCCTCACAGCCAAAATACTGCAACTCACATTTGAGTCGTATACAATTAACCGCAAACCCGGCCTAGAGATTACCCAGATCATGATCAACTATAGTGCCATGATTGACAGCCTCAGATTGTAATACCAGATTCAACCGTACCGTAACATGTATGACTTGTAAGTGTAATGTAACACCTCCCCCCCCTCTCCTCTCCCGGATGTTACTTATAGTCCCCGCCAATTACCTGCAGGGCCCCTCACGTTACCCGGAGGGACTCGGTAGATTCCGTGACCGGAGACACTTGCAGTCCGCGCTTGTTCGTCCCCAGCATCCTTTCAGGTACCGCCTTTCTTCCAGTCCGCATCCTAGGCCAGGCCGACTAGATACTTAGGTTTCACTGATTAGGTTAAACAGCTTTGGGTCTTCACCTTCTTAAACTCCGCTAAAGCTAAGCACACGATAATAATATGTCGAAACGTCTAATCCGGGATGCCGCTACACTCGCACAATGTGTCCTAGTTTCGGTCGACCAATTTGCTTGCCCTCTAAGGGAGCTTTTATTCAACCACATCTGCTTTGTCCTGCCAGCCTGGGACTTCCGAAGCGCACTATACTGTACTACTACATTCAATACCTAACTTACCGGTACATTGGAAGGGTACCTGGCTTCTTTTGTGGATCGGAGGTCGTACCCGAGTGCCGTACTTTATGTACTGATAGCGTAATGGCCATTTGGGCACTCCCGGTCCCCGTCATAGGAAACTTGAACATTTGGATCTGAATTTAGTAATAGGGGTGATAGTACGATCGTGTAGGCGTGATAATAGGGAAGGGTATTGTTGGTTCGATCCTCAAAGGAGGTTGTATCTATCCCACCTTAGCAGAAATAACCGAACATTTGGCCCCGCAAAGTTCTACATCATACTAGGGGTATTCAAAGTTCAAAAACTTGGAAAAACTTAGCGTACTTTCCTGTTTCATGTAAGCTTGGCAAACCTAGAAAGCAACAATCACAGAACCAACATGCCCCGCATATCCGGAAAGGCACGACATACCACCCAATTGAAAACTCTCTGGCTTGCGCATGTTGCAGCAGAGATGCTGTATGGAGAGAACCATTTGGGAGAGCAAATAAAATTGCTAGTAGAGGCAGGAATTCGGTTATCGCCTGCAGACAAAGAGGGCAGTCGAGGAGAGAGTGACGGAGGAGCCAGTTCAACGATAATCCATAACTAGATCTTGAATAGTGGCGGAGTTAGGGGAGGAATTGAGGATTCGGTTATTGGAGGAGGAAGCAGGGACAGCCGAACAGGTATTGGGCAGGAGATAATGGAAGGGATTGAGTGGACATCAGCAAAAAAACTAGCTTGCGTCCTGTGCGTCCTGTGCGTCTGACGCACCTGACGCACAGAATGTCAATCGGGAATTAGGACACCACGTCGATCCGACTTTGCGTCATGATTTGCCTTTGTTTCCGCCCTGAATCCTGACACCACCCAGGCACAGACCTCTTCGCCCTGTGCGTCCTGACAGCGTCTGGTGCCCTGCCGCCGCGTCCTGACAGCGTCTGGTGCTCAGGGCTGTCGTCCAGACGACCCATGATCACCCCTACATAATTCGCACATCGTCTGATACTGTCCTCTTGCATCCTGACTCCGGATGTCTCTCCCCTGTACTCAGGGCTTCTTTCATCTGGCCACGTCCCGTCCATATATCTCTGCTCTGTGGTCCTGCGTCAGGATCTCACGATCCTGATCCATCATCTCCAGATGCGGGATGACTTCCTCCAGATTTTACTCCAAATACGGTGCGTCCCCTGATTCTTACACATGACATGTTCAGACTCTCTGCGCTGCGATATCCTGACTCTGGTATGGGTATGGTGTTCTGGCACCCGATAAACTACTTCTGACGATATCGCAACGTCTCCCACAATGCATTTTCTTTCGCACCTCACCCTCTGGCGATGAGCTCTACTATTTCCACTTTTGGTTCTGTCTTCTTAGGAACATGAAAGAATTATTAATATATCTTACTCTACAAACACACCATTTCCTATGAACCCTCTCATACGCTTGCCCCATTTCCCTCCTCCTCCGTTCCCGGGTCACTATGCACTGTTTCCTCGAGTTCTTGTTCCAAGATCTCAAGAGTCAGAGATAGCTGACACGACGGAGTTGGGCTCACTGCGGCGTCCAACGTTAGCCCCACGGTCTCCTCTGGTGAAGAGTCCGGACTCAGAGGATCCGAATCAGGATATCTGGGAAGCCCCGCTGCTGACGCGGCGCCAAAATCGAAAGACGCTTCTGCCGTCGGGGAACTGTTTTGGCTCTCCGGCAGAAGCCCAAGATGCAGGTTATTCGGAGTTTGACTCCGTGGTGCTGTCCATCGCAGAAGGTTGGTCGAACTTTGACCCTCTAGCTCTGCTGCCACAGCAACCCAATCGTCCGTGAAGCCTTCCCGGCGATCTTGTGGGACTCCATGCTCTCGCTCCATCTTTCCACGGATGGTCCCATCAATTTTGTCCAGAATCAGAGTTTGAACCGAGTCGGGGCATGATGCCCACGTTTGCCTTTGGCGCGCAAAAAGATCTTGAATGGTTGCCGTTAGGTTAGTCTTCTCGGGAAAGAGAAAGGTCAGGGTTCTGGCTCACCTCCGGCGGCTTCAGGCTTGAAGTCGCCCTGATCCTTATATACTCCTATCTGCCATGCTCGCAGTGCATGGAAGATTATGGCAAACGTTAAGCAAATCATAGTACCGTTGATGCACCCAAGAAATGCCGGATCAATAATCCCACGCATTCTCCAATCCTCGAAGTACTTTCCCCATATGGCCTCGGCAATCTGGGGGGCCAGGAATCGATTTGTTATTTGCTGCGTCAAGCTCACTCTGATTAGTTGCAAGAGGATAGGTCGCATCGTTAATAAGAGCAAAAACGCACCTCATATCCTCTTGGGGAGCACATAAATCTATCCTTTTCTAGCGGGTAGTCCACCCGGCGCGCAATTGCTGTTGGGTCTTGCCAGAGATCGTACAATTTTACGATCTCCTGCTTTATATAGTAGACAAACTGGGATCTTACCCCTGAGTGTTTTTGGTGTATCTGGAAAGGTTAGTACTAGTCCAGACATCTAAAAGATTCTTCTAAAATTGGTTGATGTCTACTTCCCACTTTTAGGCTTTCCGCAGATGCTTCTATATTCCCTGCATTGGATATCTGATTGAGCGCCTGAAGCCAAACACGGTGCACCAGAGTGGTCAATGCAACTGGTCCCGGGAGTGGTTTATCTAAAAGGGTATATAGGAGAATAAGTCCCATGGCCCACGCTACGACGGCTCCCTCTGCTCCCATAGCTGTATTGCGCCGTGAGTTAGTCTCAGGCCATATGTGCTCATGGCCTGGCATGCCTGGTTCGCCCAGAGGACTTGACCGTCGGACTGCTGACGTTGTGGCTCTGTGTGTAGCCATTGATGAATAACGCGATACACTGGATGTCGAGATTGTCGGTGGAGTGTACGCACTACTTCGTATTATACGTGCTCGTGCAGCAGGGGTAGGCCTGACGATTGCGGCTTCCTGCTATCCAGAGGTGGTCGAAATTCGGACAGTCGATACCCTGTTGTTGGTTCGTTTCTCCCCGGCTCGTGATTGCTGACGTGTTATTGATCTAGTGTCATCCGCATTATCATTCTCATCTGTGTCTGACTCTGTGTCCAATTCGGTTTGATCAGATATGTGGGAGTTTTGGTACACATCGCTGCTATCATCGCTGAGATGAAAGATTTCTGTTATTTGTTGTCCATCCTCATCCTGATCGGCCTCGTGATCGTT
>Ga0307509_10006769_pt1 | contig 15263 bp, 20 predicted proteins | sample 10_EM_MG_FD_202245 | JGI IMG/M metagenome (GOLD analysis project Ga0307509, IMG submission 202245) | Populus trichocarpa ectomycorrhiza microbial communities from riparian zone in the Pacific Northwest, United States - 10_EM | ecosystem: Host-associated > Plants > Roots > Unclassified | place...
ACCTTCAGCTACAAAGCAAGATGATGATCTACGACCGTGTCGTCACCGACCTTAACGCGGCCAGGTTGCGCGAGACCTCACACCCTGTGTTCCATGCCCTCATCGAGGCATCCCTCTCTATCGCGGTCGATGTATGCCCTTCCTCCATCCCTGAAAATTTACCAAACATTTACAACACCTCAGCAGGTATCCCAACAGATGACGCAAATATATCACATCCTCTCGAAAATTACCGCTGAGCCTCCCGCCTTGCCCCCGGTGGAACACGCTGGTGCCCACATCCTCAATGCGCCTTTATTCGAACGCAAGTACGCGCGAGTCTATCTTGGGGATCCAGAATCCCGTGAGGCTGTTGCGTTACGAAAACAGATTGCAAAGGGTGCCCGAGAGGCCCTTGAAGAGCAGTACTGGGACGTGTTGGAACGTACCCTTCAGGCTCGGCCGATGGATGCCAGACTTGGCGGAGATCCGAGCGTTGCAAACAGGGCTCGGGCTTTCCTGTTGGTCAGACATTATAAAAACGGAGAATGGGGAGAGCGAATCGAGGTACGATACGTTGTATGTTCACGGACAATATGCTAAACACTGATTTCCCTTTGCCACCATCCAGCTCGTCGCTGGTCAGCCAATATGGGCGAAGTTGTTCTACCTCGTTCGCACTGGACACCCACAAGAAGCGATAGACGAAGCAGTCCGTTACCAGCAAGCCATTGACCATAGGGAGCCAAGCTTTCTCGCCAACTTCAAGACCTGGTTAGAGTCGCCAGACCGGAAGTACGTTCCTTCAAATTTCGCGATGTGTGGTCAAATCTAACTCAACAATTCAGGTTGCCGAAATTACATCGGGACCATCTCCAGTCGACGTACAATGGTCACATGCTCCATTCTTCCACAACTGATCCCTTCAAACTTGCCCTATATAAGTTGATGGGCAAGATTGACCCTTCCAAGAGGACAGTACCAGACGTCACGGTCACAACGGAAGACTGGCTATGGTTCCAACTTGCCATGGTTCGTGCAATGCTGGACGGATTTGCGCAACGTTGACCACGGTCTCATAGCTCGACGAAGAAGAATTCGGCGGCCTGCGTGGGCTCTCGGATGTTATCTCTGGCTACGGACAGAGACATTTCGATGGCCCCCCCAACCAGAGGGGGTCACGAACGGGCGTCTGGGCAGCGGTCTTGACTATGTGTGGCCAGTTCGAGCGGGTGTGTCACTATCAACTCTTTAGTTTCCCCCTCTAACTTATTGTGGAGGCCGTTGCCGCACTCTGGGAACAACCAGAGACTGAGGTTGAAGCCGTCCATCTGGCGATCGCTTTAGCATATCATGGCTTGCTCCGACAGCCCTCCCGCACCGAGACATCAGATATGACTCCCCGTAAGATCCACCCCATCACTTCAGACGATTGCTAAGCTGTGTACAGTTTCTTTGCCTCAAAGTGGTGTCCCTGCTCTAAGCCTCTCCACGATAATCTGGCGCTATGTGCGTCAGTTCGTCAAGATGGACGCCAAGGAAGCCCTGCAATATGTCTATTGCATATGTCTGAGTGCTGACCAGAGCAGCGGTGTGGGAAAGGAACAAATCGAAAACGCATGGGAGCTGGTGCGGCGAATTATCGTTCTTGCGAACGCCGGTACTGCTTGGGAAGAATTGGTGGGGGGATTCAGGGCAGACGGAACTCGATTTGTAAGTTTTGTGCGAGCTTCGGACTAACCCCCAGCTCACGCTTGACAGAGCGGAATCATCGAACAGGGCGCTTCATTGCTCAAGCTGACCTCAACTCAAGATTACCACACCGAAATTTTAGTCCGCGCTGCTAAGCATTCCGAGCAAAACGACCGGATCCCAGAGGCTATCAAATTATATAACTTGGCTGGGGACTACGGAACCGTCATATCCTGCTTGGCTTCCGCACTTGGTACCACTGTTTCTAGGCCGGCCCCGGACGAGAAATCAAAGGCCATCGAAAAGACGGCCGTGGACATCCTGCGACATTATGAGCGAACCAACAGAGCAGTGGGAAGGGATAGGGACGCAGTCACGAAGTTACTTAGGATTCGTGAAGCGATGAATGCCAAGGAGGCTGGCCGACCAGAAGTTGCGCTTGAGGTGCGTCCCGATTCCACTTCCTGAACCCCGGTGCTTGACTCCCGCAGATCATGGAATCCACAAACCTCATCCCGTTGGATGGTGACATGTCTCGTATCACTCGTAAGGCGGAAGAATTCAAGGAATATCACGACGCTTTACAGAGGAATTTGCAAACATACCTCACATTGACCATGGATGCACTTTCAGGTGTTCACCAGAAGACCAAGGCATCTCTTATCCCAGATTCTGCTCGACAGATGGTACGTAACTTCGTCTTCACACCCTGCTAGCCCCACTTATCCCCAATGGTAGACCCTTAGTGGGCTGAGACGGAAATCAAGGTCACTTATGGTCTTTGCTGGGATACTCAAGTATCGCATGTCGTCGGATGTTTATTCATATCTTGCGAGGCTTGATGTGGAAATTGCTTTGTAGGGGTGGGCACCCCGGTGCTGGGAGGACGGCTCCAAGTTTCTTTGACACCGTCCTGGGTTGCACCCAACTACGTAGAATAAAGATGGCCGGAATCTCGTTTCATCATATGAACAGTGGCATTAATCAACCTTGAACCAGCTCCCCAGTAAACGGACCCTAAGCGCCCTGGCCAAGGGAGGTCCCTTGATTGTCATGGATGGGCCTGAAGGCAACGTGCGTCCTACAAGAAGGCCTGGGCCTGAAGATTCCAAAGTCCCGCGTATTCTCCTCCTCGGAGCATCAATTCTGCATGAGTGCCTGCCTCTACGATTTCGGAATCATTCATGTACCTGAGAATTGGATGAGCAAACATTCGTCGGGATGGTTTGGGTCTCACAGAATCAGGTCCGCGGGCCTTGTGAGCTGGCCGAACCTGTGAGAGGAGAAAATCATGGTTTTTTTCCCTCTCAGGTTTCTCAGTCGTACGAAGAGGTCTAACATGAAACCCGAAAATTAGAATGAACGTGATCAACAGTCCATCGTCCATACCATGCTCGGCGGTTGGGTCCAAAGCCGCGCTTGGCTCATCAAAGAGCAACAGCCCTATGGTCTGCCCTTCGGATAAGAGTGATCTCATGAAGGATCGGGAGCTGTGGAGTGTTTCAGTATGTCGGAAAAGCCCATTGCCAGTAAACGCACACAGCGAGCCTCTGCATTTGCCCCCCGCTCAAATGGACAGAGTCTGCACTCCCCACCCCACCCATTGCTCTGCCAACCGCCCCAAAATTTACGGGTCTCCCGAACAACGACTTCGTGCCGTCTGGAATACCAGAATAGTAGTCCCGAACCGGGCGGTCCAAGTACGAATCAAAACCTTCTGGCAATCTGTCCACGAAACCCTCCGCACCACCAAGTCTCGCAGCTTCACGGACTTTATCGCTGTCGTGAGCACACCGCGGACTTCCGATGGCAATGTTATCCCCGATCTGCGGGAGATTAGCGGGAGTAGACACACGCAAGGGTATGCACTCACAGACAAAGGGAAGTGGGTGTAATCCTGGAAGAGGACAGACACGCATTCGCGTAGATCCGCCAACTTTAGGGTCCTAACATCTTGATCGTTTATGAGAATCGCTCCCTCCGTCGGGTCGTACAAGCGCAAGATTAGCTTTAGCACAGTACTCTTCCCTGATCCGTTGGATCCGACGATCACCTAGGCCACGTCTATCAACTTGTATCTAGTAGAGCAAATGGATCACAAACACATAGTTGGCCTTGACCGATTTTGAAGGAGACATTACGTAGCACCAAGGTTTCAGAACCAGGATACTTGAAAGAAACATTCCTGTTGGAAGATGAGTGCGGGATCCCGTGGTACGGTGGCTCGAAGAAGACGGACCTAAACTCGACGGACATCCCTGACCTCAACGTTTGTCCGTCTTCCGGGAACGAGATCTTTCCATCCACCACATTGTTTGGGATGTTTTCGATCTCATACAGTTGGCGAACTTTATGAAACCGTTCGGCGATAGAACCGGATTCATTTAGAAACCCCATGAAGGCGCTCATAAAACTCGATGTGGTCTCTTGCACCAGTCGCATGGATGCTATTGACATCGGAATTGATGCTGGGTGCTCTGCAGCACGGAGAAGATAAAGTACTTCTGGTAGTTCGCGTAGCGACACTGAAAACAAAGAAGAGAGGGAAGGTGCAGCCAGGGTGCTCTTATATCTCAGAAGCTCGTAGAAGTCTGCCACTAGCCCGCTGGCATTGTCGTAGGCGTAACGAAATTCTGGTATATGCTCAGTAGAATAGTTTAGGCGAAGTAGACAGGAACTGACCACGGTTTAGGAACTTTTCTAGGTTGCCTGCAACAATCTCTTTTCTGTGAGCATGGTCATTCACCGTTCTTCCCAACCCCTGTAGTTTGACGTAATGCCGGTCCTTGGTCGTGGCGGCCCACGCTTTACGGACAATGAGACTTGTAAAAGTTGACCAGGTATAAATGTAAAGACCTTTCGCATAAAACAAATCAAACCCGGTCCTGAAGTTATTCCTGAATAGTTCTTGACCGAAATGCATCACCACGAAGACGATACCATCCCGCTGGCCGCCTACTACCTTTGTCAGCACGGACAGCTGGGACACCAAGCGGACTATAGCAGTCAATATGGTGACAACCACAGTGATTGTGTTCCATGCGAGACTGTGGCCGCTACGAGAGGTGTTGGTCGCGGTGTCCAGTCTTGTTTGAACGAGTGGGTCATCGAAGGTTGGGACATCCAGACGAGCCATACTTTTGAAAGTGTGGATAGAGTAGTGTTTCTTGATATTTAGATTCAGCGGAAATTCCACGGTGGATTTGAAGTACCGGAGAGCATGACCAGTGAAGGCACACCCCAGGCGACCAACGGAAGCATAAAGTAGCAGTTCTTTGTCGACGTTTCTGTGCTCCATGGCGGTTTGAATCTAAAGTAGGTCTCCGTGTCAGATAGAGCTGAAACTGGACGGAAAAGGAACACACGATAGACAAATAGTGTCCCGAGAACCTACGATTGCTGTGAGCATATGGTTCAGGAAACTGTAACCAAGGACGAACCAGAGGGTTACGGCAGGTAATAGGGCGGACAAGAGCTCAATGATACAGTAGATGAGGAAATATAGCCAGCAGGATTTGATTGATGCAACGTCCTTGACCATCCTCCACACATATGGAAGATCGTTGAGAACTTCAAGTCTGCGCGCCAGCCCGGAGACGCCAGGCAACCGAATGATCCCTGGGTCTGCTTGCTCGTATAGATCCCAGACACCAAGCCGGGTGTGCTTTACAGTGTTGGCATCGTAAGGGTCGAAGTTCCCGTGCCCTGGACTTCTACGTGTCCTTTGGCCCCGCCCGCGCCGCATGATGTTCGGTGGCGGTTGAGTAGGATGGTGTTTCGATCACCCACCATTGGTCAGACCTCCGTTCACCTGCAACTCCCTCCTGATGCGCTCCGTGGTGTCATACGATGACCTTGAACAGATGACAACCACACCTGCTCCTGGTCCACCCCCAGCGAAGAAGAGGAAGCGACAACAAAACAAAAGAAAATCGTCGGGACCACAAAAGTTCGCTCACTGGGATGAGCCAGTTGGAAATCACGAAGTGTCTTTCACAGACCACGACTACGCTGGTGACGTTGAAGGGGAAACCACGGATGTGGAGGGTCGTGGACTCACCCATGAGGAAATCTGGGACGACTCCGCCTTGATTGAGGCATGGGATGCGGCAATGGATGAGTATAAGGTGCGCCGAAATCTCATGTGTCTGATATTCTGCTCACACCCTCTAGGCATTCCATGGATCAGTAAACAATTGGAAGACCGAACCCACTTCGAAATCCTCTCCGTTGTGAGTGCGGCCCCACTTCAGTCCCGGCGATACTCACCCCGATGCAGATGGTACAACGTACCCCTCTCAGCTTCCGGCACCACCGGTGCGGGTGCAGGTCTGGAACTACCCTCGTCCATACACGAGAGGAGAGAAGGTCACATCATGCCCATGTCGGAGCATGACTCCGTACCCTTAAATTTCAATACCTTCGTTCCTTCTCATGACCCTGCTTTACCAAACCTAGAAGCCAGGGACACACAGAACCTCGCCGGCATATCCCAAGATGAGGCGTTTCAGAACGCTCTCAATGCCATGTACTGGACTGGGTATTGGACCGCAGTTTACCACGTCCGTGTTTCACCTCCCACCCCATGTCTAATAACTGACCGCATCCCCAGTGTCGCAGTGCCCCAGATGAGCTCGTGCCTGAAGAGGTAGATGACACTGGATCTGGTAAAAACGAGCCTGAGGGTCCGGATGTGGGCGGAACTATGGACGAGTTTGTGACTAGTCAACGCTGAGCGTGCCTCGGCAGCGAGGGTGTAGTACCAGGGTTTCATGAAGTGAATAAAGTGTACCGTCCATGTTAAAACCGCACTCGCACAGTGGAGTCCCAATAAAATCATGTGTGGGTTAGCAAAACCGGCGGGGTTCGGTGTGGACCCTTCCCTCAGCGTACTGATTGGTGGCGGGACCTGGCGCGGTATTGATCACGAGTTCCAACATGTCTTATAACTACTCATACGCGCCCCACTGTAGTTAACAATACCCGGTCGATTACGGGACGCTCGCACAACCAACAACATGGCGGAAATATCAACTTGACCTCTTGCGGCCGAGCACAGCAACTCCCTGAACCCCAGACGGTCGATTGTGCTTTCATCATCAGTAGGATCGAAAGTAGGAAATGCCACGTCTAGACACTGGCGTTGAGACGGTCAGCGTCGAGTGGGGAGTGAGAAAAACCCAGTATCCGTACTCATCATCTTGGTTGAGGCGGCAGGGAGATCAGTAGTACACTGAGTAGCATTTCTTCAATACGTACCGTGGTAGTGAAACCTCGCCTGTGCAATGTGATGGGTACCCTGCGGAGAAACTAGGAGGAACGTGCTCACCTTCTTTGGGTTCTCCGGCGCGCGTGGTACATAACGATCGTTATCCGAGGGCCTGGGATACGCACACGTTTGGTCAGGTCAGATACATAACCAGATACGGGAGGCTGACGGTTCTTTCTTCTACGACACCGGAGGAGTGAGTGAGGTTTTTGTTTATTCATTACGGTAGGGACCCTTACCTTGCAGGAAGCGAGCATACTCTGGATCGTTATACATATCGCGACGACAGTCAAAACGGGGGACCAGCCCTCCCTACCGAGTATGGACGCACAAATCTGTGCCGCTGGGGTTAACGACGCCCGAGGGGGGGTAAGCATGCACTCACATGCCCATTCGAGTAGACGTGCTGTTATCCCAGGCATTTTACTTTGGATCAACGAGAGGCGTGGGTTTTGGAAAGGCACGAACCGGATGAACAGGTGCTTTGTGAGTATCGTCCACGACAAACTGCACTGCAGGGGCAGATATCGGGTATGTATTATCGAACCTGAACATCAGTAGGAACTTCTCTCCCTGCGAGGTAGGTCGGTCTCAGCCCACGGATAGTGGGAGGTGATATCGGACTTGCCTCGTACTCGCTGGTCCCCATCACCTCTACCGTAAACAGCCACTTCTCAAGGGTGTCGGCATTGACGAGGTTGATCCCTACAGGGGTACCTATGTGGATTTCTGCCAACTCCTTGCTTAGCCTTCTCGTGTAGGCGAATGCCATTTGACGGACAGATCTCAGGTAAGGGGGGTCCAAACAGACACAAACAGAGCACCCGCTCCCTTTTCCGATGCTTTTCTGTTTTTTTTTTCTTTTCTTTTTCTTTCACCATCTCCGCATTAACTAGAGTCACTTGAGGTCCCCATCCCCATGGACTACAAGCGCTCGCGGGGATGAAGAACAGCATTCTACTCCTCGTTCGTTTAGTCGCCTTGACCATTGCGTTTTCACTTGGCCTGGCGTTGGGCGTGGAAGCGTACAGATACAGTTACAGGTCCTCTATCTACCGCGTTTCTTTCAGTTCCTTTACCCCTTCGAGAATAGCACTCGCTCCATTTTGTAGCAGGACCTTCGCGAGATCCTTCCCAACCTTTTCCGCCTCCTGCAAGGACGAGACTCTCTCTTCTAGTTCCTCCTGTACATGTCTGACCCCATCAACAGAGGTTACGCACCCCACCAGCGTCAGGATGTCTACCCCACCCTCTCCTTCAACCAGCGAGCTGTGGACACCAACGGGTACGCTGCACCCCCCTTCGAGCTCTCTGAGCATCGCGCGCTCTGCGGAACACTTCCACAAGGTCTCGCGGTGGGTCAGGGACTTGCAGAGCTCCCGGGCGTCGGAATCCGCAGAACGGATCTCCACCGCGAGGGCGCCTTGCCCTACCGCATGGTATAGGATTGGGGGGGCCAGATCTGATGTCAAACGACTTCCCAGAGCCATTCGCAACATCCCCGCCTTGGCGAGAATGATCGCGGTGTATGGTCCTTTGGGGTCGTCAAGTTTTCTCAGACGAGTGTCACTAATAAATCGGGTGAATGAGAAAACACCCCCCCAGAATGTCAAAATATCATACATGTTCCCCCTCTAGATGAGAAAAAGCGGCGCACAAACTGAGTATGGATCCGGTTGCGTGGACATTTGGGGCTCACCACATCGATGAACTTGAACCCAGGGTGGGATCTCCTCAACTGGGCAACTCTCCGCAGACTGCTGGTTCCGATGACGCTGCCGTCGGGTAGATCATCCAAAGTTTTGAATGGGAGGCCGTCCTTCATAACCAGGCCATCCAAGGGATCTGCCCTCTCCAGTATGGCCCCGATCTCCATTCCCGACGGGAGAGTGGTTGGCACGTCTTTGAGACTGTGTACGACCAGATCCACGCTGCCATCGAGCAACGCAGCTTCCAACTCTTCCGTCCACACCGACTTTCCGCCCATGAGGTACAACGCGTCCGTCTGATTCTTGTCCCCTGTGCTGGAGATGTATTGCGTTTTGAAATTTATGTCCGGGTATTTGTTCTGGAGCGTAGCCAAGACCGATTCGGTTTGGATAACGGCCAGTTTCGACGGCCTGGAGGCGAGAGTGAAAGGTCGACCACCACTCATTAGGATCGGGGAAAAGTGGAAGTCAAAGGTTTGGCGATGGATTATAACTATTAAGTTTTTACGGTACTGGTAATTAGTCGGTAACATCCGCGGACACGACATCCCATCCGGAGTGTCAGGTAGACATATATCGTGCGATTCTGTTTACGTATCAGCGAAGCGGACTGACGACGGATCCAATCACCTACGGGGAATCATTATTGCTGAGTCTCTTCTCCAGCTTTGTGAACTCGTCCAGTGCGACTTCCTCCTCCTGGTCTAGGATCTATCACAAAATCTGAGTACCTCGTGTGCCGGTTAAGGAGAGAGCCCCGATGAATAGCTCACCTGTTCCACACCCTTTACCTCAGGAATGTAGTGCATCATCATCCGTTCAATTCCGGATTTCAAAGTCACTGCGCTCGAAGAGCATCCCCGGCAACTACCCTTTAACTTGACCCTAACAAGTCCATCACCATGGTCGTCAAATCCACGGTACTCGATGTCGCCACCATCCTCCATGATCGCGGGTCGTACCCTAGTTTCTAACAATTCTTTGATCATCGCAACTGTTTCGGAATCTGTGTCGAGAATTTTTGTGTCCTGGGGGCCAGCAGCCTCCCTGTCTTCCGTTGAACGGAACAGGGGTTTCCCGGAGGAGAAAAACTCCATTAGGATGGAGTATATCTCGGGCTTCGTGACCGCCCAAGAGTTGTCGGAGTCTTTCGACACTGTCACGAAATCGGGGCCATAAAAGACTGCGGTGACACCGTCGATGCCCAGAAGGCGAAGAGCCAGGGGCGAGCCCAGTGCAGCTTTCGTATCGAGGAACTCCGCTGTGGTAGATCCGTTTTCACCCAGTAAATCCATCACCGGTACTCCAGGGATGAATTTGAGCGAGTCTTCGTTTGGAGTTGCTTCGGTCTGGATGAACATCGAACGGCCTATCCGAAAAAAGGCATAAGTTGACCGTGTAGTGTCGGACGGTGCGGGGCTCACCCAAGAATGGAGTCCTGAACTCCGGTCGGCCCACCGCGGGTTGGGGGATTCGGAGGATTGGGGTACCGATACGAGATTGGGTCGAAAGGCGAGGATAGGCATGGTAATAACGACCGAGGGCTCCCCCCCGAGTGCACCTAGCCAGGGTCCCCCTTGCCAACGTACCGAACATGATCGTTGAGGTTGCTGAGTGAGCTTACTCGCAGCTCGATTGAGCCTTCCCGTTACTTGTTGCCTTCCCACGTTTGCCACACAACTTCGCCATGGCTTGGAGATCTGATCTTCTGGTTTCATTCACCATCCTTGCACCCCTGTGGCTCGTCGCCAGCAGGTGTCTTCAAAAACCGACCCGGATGCGCTCCGTTGTAGTCTTCGTTTTGGGTGATGTGGGCCGGAGCCCAAGAATGATGTATCACGCCGAATCCTTTGCCAATAACGGATTCGAGACCTACATTGTGGGATATCGCGGTACGTAGTGTAAAGCATCGTTAGACTCCAAGACATTGATAAAGTAATTTGTAGGTTCAAAGCCAACACCAGCTCTGTTGTCAACCCCACATGTCCAGTTTTTCTACCTCCCCCAGCTCCCTCAGTTCTTCTCCCATCTACCATTTATGATCGTTGCACCCATAAAGATAACACATCAAGTCTTAGCCATCCTCATCACCCTCCTGTTTATAATCCCCAACACATCTGAGTTCATTATCGCACAGGTTAGGGTCGTCCAGTCACGCAGACCGGTTTAGTTGACTCCGTGGAAGAACCCACCTAGCATCCCGACTCTTATGGTAATGTGGCTTATTAGCTGCATGAGGCCCACCAAGGTCATTATAGATTGGCATAATCTCGGTTACACGATCCTTGCTCTGAAATTGGGAGAGAGTCACCTGGTAGTTAGACTGGCCAAGTTGTGAGTCCCGCTGTGTACGTCCTTGTTTTCGATGCTAAGCTATGGGAGGGCCGAGCAATACTTCGGACGGACTGCATACGCTCACCTGTTTGTCACGAATGCCATGCGAGACTTTCTTGTATCGCAGTGGGACCTCAGGTAGGTTCCGTGCAATATGGAGTCACGTTTACCTGAACCTCATCCAGGGGACTTAAGGTTGTCTTGCACGACAGACCACCGTCTCATTTTCACCGCTGTTCTCCTTCGGAAACACACGAGGTTTGCCCATACAGTATGCTCGTTCTTGGTTGTAACTTACAAGTCGCACAGCTTTTTTGTCGTCTAGACCTCAACACCGCCTCTTCCCCGTCCCTACAACAGTTTTTTCCGGATTTTGAAGTTCCGCATTCGACGCCGTTCACTACAGCGGTGCCGACGGGTCCCTCTAACCGTCCGCCCCGGAACGGCCTTCCACCGCCGGTTCACCTTCCAACATTGCGCGCGGAAAGAACCGCGTTACTCGTTTCCAGCACTTCTTGGACACCAGATGAAGACTTCGGGTTGCTCTTGGAGGCTCTCGAGATTTATAATCGTGTGGCGAGTGCGAAGGGGGATGAAAAGGGTCTTCCGCGAATACTGGTGATGATCACGGGAAAAGGGCCGTTGAAAGACATGTATATGGGCAAGATTCGGAGGCTTCAGTGCGCCTGGGATTTTGTACGGTGCATTAGCACTTGGCTGGAGGCCGCGGACTACCCCCTACTTCTCGGTTGTTTCCTTTTTCCTTTCTTAACCGCATGTATTGACGAGCCGCAACACAGGATCCGCAGATATTGGAATATGCCTCCACAGTAGTTCGTCGGCCCTAGATTTACCTATGAAGGTTGTGGACATGTTCGGATGCGGTCTTCCTGTTTGTGCGCTAGATTTTGCATGGTGAGCACACGACCGGAGTTTCACCCACGTTTTCTCGCTGAGGTCACCCCGCCCAGCCTTCGGGAGCTTGTACGGCCAGGCTGGAATGGACTGATATTCAAGTCATCGGAAGAGCTCGCAGAGCAGCTGATAGTATGTTTTTAGCTTCTGACCATATCCTGTCTCAGTGCTGTTCATTGCAGAGCCTTTTGCAGGGGTTTCCTCGTTCCCCAACGTTGGAAACCTTGAAATACGCGTTTATCAAAATGCTAGACTCGCCATCGCCATCATCCGCCCACACTTCTAGCTCATCGACGGATGTTGGTCAAGATGTAGGAAGCAAGTGGGAGTGGGCGAACTGGTCGGATAATTGGAACGAGTTCATCCGACCGATCGTGTTGGGGTATCACATTAGTCAGCAGTAGAGTTTTGCTTTGCGATTGACCACCATCTCTCACCCTCTGTCCCGTCTCTGGGTCGGGTTCCTAATGGCAACGGTGCTCCTCTCTGGCATACGCCAAGGTAGCCATGCAGTCAGTCTGACGACATTACGACGTATTTCCACCCAGTCGAGGATTCCACGTGCGGAGAGGGCGGCGCTGACTATTGTAAGTCACTTTCTGCTTGTAACTTAGGCACCCCGTAACCGTGGTCCAGACACCTTCTGCAGTTACAAGACTAGAATCGTTGCTCCAGGGTCCGCACCCACAGTTGATTCGAATTGGGGTGCGCAACAAGGGATGCGCTGGCTTGTCTTACCACTTAGAGTACGTGGATAAGCCAGGCAGGTTCGACGAGGTGGTGGAACAGGACGGCGTTCGGGTCTTGATCGATAGCAAAGCTTTGTTCTCAATCATTGGAAGCGAGATGGATTGGAGGGAGGACACATTGAGGTAATCCCATACCTATGCCCCTCGAGCATTCTTACATTTTGCCGCTACTCAGTGCCCGGTTCGCATTCAAAAATCCAAACATAAAGGATGCTTGCGGTTGTGGTGAATCTTTTACAGTTGGATCCTGAAGTTGATGACCCGTTGTCCCGACTTCAACCTGAACCAAAATCTACTATTCAGATAATGTGTACAACACGTTTCCACTACTCTTCAAGTACATACTACATAAGTCACTAATGAGACCATACAACGTATGGATTGAGCACACCAGAAGCGAGGTGATCCGCTCAACGCAACGCTCATCATGGCTCGAAGAACTCCTTCGCAGGGTCAGCGAACACGGCGCTCCCAACGCCCATCAAGCCAAGTTGTACAAGGCAGGCACTCGTTTGTCGGTAAACGTATTCCATGGCGGGTTGAGTTGGTTTCCCCAGCACCTCTACAACATTCTCACCTGTAAACGGGAACAGCGAGCAGATACACCTCCGGGACGTACCAAGAATAGCCTCGTTCATCTCCATCGCTAAGGTGTTACGAGATTCCTGGCCGGCAATTCTCCCTATCTCTCCGGCGACATTGAGAGGGTCCTCGTACGCAACCACGCTGAACGTCCGTTTGAGGTAGGCCGTGACTTCGAGCCGGGTGTCATCCTTGTAGTCGAGCTCGAGCTGCTGACCGTAGGTCAAAGCATTCGCGAGTGATATCTGGGCCGCTTCAACGGATGCAGGAGGGGGAGCCCTCCTGGGTAGCCCATCTGGGCGCCCCCCTTGTGTTCGTTTGAGTGCGCTCGCTGCGTCCAATGTCAACTCGACAAACTTTCGGCAGCGTAATTTAAACAGCATCAGGCCTTGTTCGCGTTCCAGGACTGTGGGGAACGTGGTTGTCGTGTCGTTGAGTGCACCGTCAACGTCACCTGCTATGAGTGACTTGAGGATTCTCGATCGTGCGTCCAGAAAATAGGCGTCGACGCCAGAATCTAAGGGAACACAGTTTCAGTCGAGTTAATGCGTGGGATGTCATGGGCATGACCTAAGTTCTGATCGGGCGTGGAGCGCCGCATTTGAGTGTGGAAGGCCCGTGCCGCGCCAGCGTAGCCGTGGTGGATAAGATAATCAAAAACTAGACCATCAATGACCCCCTTCGTACGCTTCCCAGACTGGTCCTGGTTCCTGCCGAAATCTGGACCCCCCACGTCCAAGACATGGCTTGGTGGAGCGGCATGATGAGTGACCAGTGGGTGAGCATTTGCTAAACGGGTGACAGTCGCGGGATCAACTGCACTAGCCTGAACCATTGACCAGATGTGGCTTCGTTGCTGGTTGACATGATCCTCGATGTCATACAGAAATGGGACATGTCCAAGGTTGATCCGGATGTATTCGTTCTGGTGGCGCAGACCCACGGAAGGGTACAATTCGCAGTCTTTGCCAATGTTTTCGAACACGCTGCCTAGAGAGAACCTGAGCACATAACTTGGTGAAAGCTGTGTTGCAATACCAAGAAGGTCCCCGTTTTTCGTATAAAATGCCCGGTGTTGGCTGAAATCAATTCCGCATCCAATCACGTCGCCAGCTGTGTTTGCGTCCCTCAGAAGAAGAATAAGACTGCGCCAGCGGATGTGGACGTACTGGAGTATGTTGGACCGTACGGGGATCCCATCTTTTCAGCTGAGAACGAGAAGCCATCATCCCCGTGGTAACCCCAAGAGTTTTTCTCCCAGCCCGGCAAACGGGACAAGCGCACGTCAGGTCCACTGAAACTGACGGAGGGACTGAACAAAATTGCTAGGATCCCGAATAGGCATGACCAACCCAATGCTAATCTGACTGGAAACGAGTTTGCTAACGAACGTCGTACGAAGGAGTAACGAGCTCACCCTTTCTGTCCTTTATTCACAATTTCCACCTCGTAGTAGTAAATTCCGCATGCAGGTGGGATGGAATGGTTTGCACGAGCCGCTGCGGCGTCTTTGTCACCAATGCACGACACGCCTGGGTGCATCTATTAGCGGTGACACTAGGCTGGAGACCCAACCTACCGACGAAGGTGAGCTCGCGGCCATCTTGGGAGACTGAAAGTGACAGGTGCCTGTCTTGGTCGCTCCATCGAGTCGGCAATCGAAGTACGGGGCTCAAATTATTGCCGCTAGGGGGATACAAGAGTGGAAGCTCGCGAGGGGGTGTAAAGGGGCCTTCATCATCGCTTTCGATTAGCGGGGTTCGGCGTCTCCGAGGGTAGGGATGGGCGACGTTCCGGGAGTTCTGATCGTCATTGAGAACACGGAGATCGTGCCCATATCTACCTAGAGGGAGGAGGGGAGGGAACTCAGTTTGGAGAAGATATTTGAGAGAGGAATGCTCGAGGTATGCGGGTCGCTGAAAGGGAACGCCCGGTAAAGTGCTGGCGGACTGGTGGGAGGAGAGTTGTGGAAATAGGAGGGCCCCTGCTCTTTGGCTTGGGGTTGAGGCGTTGGAGGTGCTGGCTCTCCGGTTA
>Ga0307509_10006770_pt1 | contig 15263 bp, 18 predicted proteins | sample 10_EM_MG_FD_202245 | JGI IMG/M metagenome (GOLD analysis project Ga0307509, IMG submission 202245) | Populus trichocarpa ectomycorrhiza microbial communities from riparian zone in the Pacific Northwest, United States - 10_EM | ecosystem: Host-associated > Plants > Roots > Unclassified | place...
CGCGAGGGAGCGGACCGTCGTGCCGGCACCGCGACGCACCTTGACATCGCCCGATGATCGAAGTTGGCCGATCGCACGGTTCACGGTCGGGCGGGTAACGCCGAACTCTCGGGCGAAATCCTCTTCGCTGGGCAACGTCGAGCCTGGCGGGTAGGCACCCTCCTCGATCCTGGCGCGAATCGTCTCGGCGATCTGTGCGTACTGCGCGCGAGGGGTCTCGATCATGAGTGCTCGCTGTCTCCCCTGCTCGTAAGACGTCTTACGGCGATCGTACTAGCGCCACACGTGTGGCGCTGAGCCGCGAGTTGAAGTCTGACACGTCTTACGTCTTGCGTCTGCGTCCGTTCGGGTCTTACTCTGCTGAGCAGAGACGTCTTACGTCTTTCGTCTTCCCGAAGGAGTCCGAGATGCAGTCCCTCCCGTTGGGTGAGCCGTCCCCGGCCGACCTGTCCGCGATCGTGGCCGAGTGGCCGCTGATCGCGGCCGAGTTGGACCTGCTGGACGCCGAGATCACCAACATCTACGCCGCCGAGCATGGCGGCCCGTCGCCGCTGGACTGGCGGCGTCTGCGCCGGGCTGAGGCCCGGGTGACCCGCGTGGCCGCTGAGCTGGCCGCGCGTCCCGTCGTCCGCCGCGAGGTGGCGTGATGACCAAGAACATTCTTCAGCTCAAGCGGATCGGGTGGGGCGTCCGGGGTGTGTTCGCCCTCGGCATCTCCGCCTCGCTGGCGGGCAACGTGTTGCACGCTGCGGACAACCCGGTCAGCAAGGCGATCTCGGCGTGGTCGCCGCTGGCGCTGCTGCTGACCGTCGAGCTGATCTCCCGTATCCCCACCCGCCGCGGCTGGATGACGGTCGCCCGGCTCGGCGCTACCGCGGTCATCGCGGGCATCGCCGCGTGGGTGTCGTACTGGCACATGGCCGGCGTCGCGGCCCGCTACGGCGAGACGGGCGCGAGCCCGTACCTGCTGCCGTTCAGCGTGGACGGCCTGATCGTGGTCGCCTCGATCAGCCTTGTGGAGATCGGCGGCCGGATCCGTGCACTGGCCGAGCCCGCGCCCGCCGTCACGCCGGTCGTCACGACGGCACCGGCCGCGGCCGAGCCGGTCACCCTCGCCCCGGTCACGGAGCCCGAGCCCGCCGCGGAGCGGCCGGTCACGAAGGCTCCCGCCAAGCGCGTCACGCCCCGTCCGGCGTCCGCCGAGAAGGTGGCGCGGGCCGCGGCGAAGTCCCCCGGCGCGAGCGTCGCCGAGATCGCCAAGAAGGCGGGCGTCTCAGTCTCGACGGCCCGGCGTCACCTGCCCACCCGCGTCACCGATGCGTCACCATCTGCCCCGGTTCCTGCGGAAACGCCCGCTCTCGTGGCCGCGTGAGGAGTGATCCCTGATGACCGAGATCGAGATCTTCGAGGCGTGCGCCGAGCTGCACAACCTGCGCGTCGAGCTGGCCGAGCTGCACGAGTGGGCCGAGGCCGCCCTGAACGTGGACCACCACGACCGGCAGTACATCGCCGAGCACCTGTCCGACGCGCTGGACGCGCTCGCGACCGGTCACGACGTGCCGGTGCACCCGTTCTGATCCCGCCCGGCGGCACGGCTCAACCGACCAAAGCAGCGCCGCGCCGCCGGTCCCTCCGCAAGCCCGTCAAGACCTAGGAGAGGTCCCCATGGTCGCGCAGACCACCCGCACTGTCACGACTCGACTCACCTGCGGCTGCGTCGTCGCCAGCAAGCCCGGCGAGTACGCCACCTGCCCGAGCGGCCACGACGCGATGCGCCCCGACCACCTGACCACCACCCGTCGGAAGGGCTGAGCACAGATGACTACCCCTGACCGCAACCAGCCGGACGACTTCGACTGGACCGCCGCTGAGGCCGACCTCGGCGAGCACGCCGAGGTGCTGGACCTCGACGAGGCCCGCGCCCGGCGCACCCACATGACGCCCGGCGACCTGGCCGGCGATGACCTCGACGACACCGACGGCGAGGACGGCCCGGTGCTGGTGGACTCGATCGCCGCGCAGCGCCGCCCGCGGTTCACCCTCGCCGGGTTCCGCGACGCCACCCGCGTGCCGATCGTGCCCTCGTGGCTCAAGTCGAGCGCAGAGTTCGGCGGCAACCTCGCGTGGGCAACCGGGTTCGGGCTGCACTCGCTCGCGTATCACGGGCTGCGCACGCCGAAGTACGCGGCCAAGCTCGCGCTGCGCACGCCCCGCGGCGCTGTCCGGCTGGCCAACGGCTACGGCCGCTGGCTGTTCGACATGGAAGCCGAGCCGGTGCGCCAGTCGGTGATCCGGGCCGCGATCGACAAGCCCGACGAGGCGAAGATGTACGACCGGCTGTCCAGCAAGCGCGACCGTCGGGTCCGCTGGCGGGCGCTGGTCACCCTCGTGTTCGTCGTGCCCGCGATCCTCATCGGCTCGGCGCTGCTGGCGTTCGTCGCCCCGGACTGGGCGTACTACGCCACATGCGCCGTGCTGCTGACGGTGTTCGGTGTGGCCGGTACGCCGGTTGACAAGCCGCTGTTGGACACCGCGGTCGTACGTAACGACGCCGCGCCGCTGACCTCGGCCGAGGTGTTCACGGCCCTGTCGGTGCTGGGCATCAAGGGCATCAACGACGCGATTCGCCGCGGCGACAACGGCAAGCGCTGGTTCCCCGCCCCGATTCAGCGGGAGAACGGCGTCGGCTGGCGCGCCGAGGTGGAGCTGCCCCGCGGCGTCACCGCGTCCAGCGTGGTGGAGAAGCGCGAAGAGTTGGCCGCCGCGCTGACGCGTCCGCTGGGCTGCGTGTGGCCGGAGGCCAACGCCGAGGTGCACCCTGGCCGGCTGATCCTGTTCGTCGCGGACAAGGACATGAGCCGGGCGAAGCAGAATCCGTTCCCGCTGCTCAAGTCCGGAACGGTGAACCTGTTCAAGGCCGCACCGTTCGGCACGGACCCGCGCGGCGCGCTGGTCACCATCACCCTGATGTACGCGTCGATGATCATCGGTGCGCTGCCGCGGTTCGGCAAGACGTTCGCGCTGCGGCTGGCGCTGCTGCTGGTCGCGTTGGACCCGCGGGCGTGGGTGCTGGCGTTCGACCTGAAGGGCACCGGTGACCTGTCGCCGTTGGAGCCGGTGGCGCACCGCTATCGAGCCGGCGACGAGGACGAGGACATCGTCTATCTGGTCACCGCGCTGCGCGAGGTGCACACCGAGATGCGCCGCCGGACCAAGGTGATCCGGGAGCTGCCGCGGGACCTGTGCCCGGAGAACAAGGTCACCGACGAGTTGGCGTCCAACCGGAAGCTGGGCTTGCACCCGATCGGGATCGCCATCGACGAGTGCCAGCGCGGGTTCGAGCACCCGAAGTACGGCGCGGAGATCGAGGAGATCTGCGAGGACCTGATCCGCCGCGGCCCGGCCGTCGCGATCTTCCTGCTGCTGGCCACCCAGCGCCCGGACGCCAAGAGCCTGCCGACCGGCATCTCCGCCAACGCGGTGCTGCGGTTCTGCCTCAAGGTCATGGGCCAGACCGAGAACGACATGGTGCTCGGCACGTCCAGCTACAAGAACGGCATCCGGGCGACCATGTTCTCCCGCCGGGACAAGGGCATCGGCTACCTGGCCGGCGAGGGCGACGAGCCGGTCATCGTCAAGACGTTCAACATCGACGGCCCGACCGCCGAGGCGATCGTCACCCGCGCCCGCGCCGCGCGGGAGCGCTACGGCAACATCACCGGCCACGCCGCCGGGGTCGTGCTCGACACCACCGCCGTCCGGCGGGACACGGTTCTCGAGGATGTGGCCGCGGTGATGGCCGAGGCCGAGCCGAAGCTGTGGTCCACCGTGATCGTCAAGCGCCTCGCGGCGCTGCGGCCCGACGTCTACGACGGCTTCACCGCGGACCAACTCCGCGAGGCGCTGAAGGTCCACGGGCTGGCCACGAAGCAGTGCTGGGGCGAGGACACCGAGACCGGCGAGTCCGGCAACCGCAAGGGCTTCCACCGCGCCGACGTCCTCACCGCCATCACTAAGCGTGACCGTGATGGCGGGGGCGGCAAGAGCAAGTAGGTCAAGATTCGCCGCTAGGTCTAGCGGCCACCCCCGCTAGACCTAGCGGCACCGCTAGCGACCAAAAGAATCCCTGATCAGCGCCCTAGCTCCTAGCGGCGTTGGCCGCTCACACCCTCAAACCGCCTGTGGAGGCACTCCGATGGGCACCCTGCTGGCGCTAGCTAGCGCCGCCATCCTCGGTTACTCAGCGTTCTACATCATCAACTGCGCGATCTTCCCGTTCGGCCGCTGCCGCCGGCCGCGCTGCGAGAACGGCCGGATCTACTCCCGGTTCTCGCGCAAGGTCTTCCGCGAGTGCCCGCGCTGCGAGGGCACCGGCAAGCGCGTCCGCGTGGGCCGCCGGATCTACGAGCACCTGCGCGCCGAGCACAAGGCAGGCAACCGATGAAGGCCCGGACGATGGCCCGCATCCAGCGCGCCGAGACGCCGCACACGCCGTGGTGCTCCCGCGATCACCGCTGCCTCGGCGACGTGCACCGCGCGCCGGACCTCCGGGCCGATGAGATCGGCGGCCGGGCGTGGCTCACGCGCGTCCGTGCGGGCGACGTCGAGTACATGGAGATCCGCGCCCGGATTCCGTTGCACAGCAACGAAAAGGTGGCGCGCTGGCAGCTTGCCACGGCGTTGCAGATCATGCGGGAACTGCTCAACGCGGTCGTGCCCAACATCGCCCGACTGACCGGCCGCGGCGAGCGCCGGGCGATCGGGCGGAGGGCCGCCTGATGAAGGCGTACCGAATCGACGCGGTAACGCTGGCCGAGGCGCGGGCGTTCGTCGGCCGGCATCACCGGCACAACCCCGCGCCGCAGGGCCACAAGTTCTCGCTCGGACTCGTGGGTGCCGACGGCGCTCGCCGCGGCGTCGCCGTCGTGGGCCGGCCGGTCGCCCGGCTGCTCGACGACGGCCGGACGCTCGAAGTCGTTCGCCTCTGCACGGACGGAGCGGCCAACGCCTGTTCGACCCTGCTGGCCGCGGCGTGGCGCGCCTCCCGCGAGTTGGGCTTTCACCGGCTCGTCACCTACACCCAGGACGCCGAGACCGGTGCGAGCCTGCGCGCGGCAGGCTGGCGCAAGGTCGCGGAGCTTCGCCCGCGGGCCGGTTGGGCCAGCGCGGGCCGCGATCGGCGGGACCGGCACCCGGTGCGGGTACGCCGGGTGCGCTGGGAGGTGACCTCCGCGGCATGGGACGCCGGGCAGTTCCGTAACGCCGCGGGCAGCGAGTGTGACGAAACCTCGGCGCGCTGCGAGACGTGCACCACGCCGTTGCGCACGTCAGCGACCGGCCGCCCGGCGCGCTACTGCTCTCCCGCCTGCCGGCAGCTGGCATACCGAATCCGTCGGGCCAGCGCGGAGCGGAAGGCCGCCTGATGAGCCGAATCCGGGCCGCCTACTGGGATCCCGAGGGAAGCCGACATGGCGGACTGCCCACCTACTGGTGGCGCGGCGCGCCCGCGGGATACGCCACCCGGCGGCAACTGCGCGAGCGCGGGCTGTGCCCCGGCCGCCAGCCGATCGCCGCGCAAGTCCTGTGGGCCGGCGTCGGCGGCACCCGGACCGCGTACCTGTACCGGCTCGATCTCGCCCGGCCCAAGCGCACCGCGTCGCCCGCGCAGCGCCGGGCGATCCGGGCCGCGCTACGCGCACGGCGCACCTGCCCGACCTGCCGCGAGGTCCGCGGCTACTACATCCCGCGCTCGCTCGGCGAGTGCCTGACCTGCCACGACCGATGACCAGCGACGCGGGGTGGCTGGACTGGCGCACCCACAGCACCGGCCCGGCCCTGCCGTGCCGGATCTGCGGACGCCCGTCGATCCTGCGCGACGAGCACGAGCGGCCCTGCCACAAGGTCTGCGCCGAGAGCCGGCTAGCACCATCCACAAGCGACACGAGGGAGCGGATCCCCATGCACCGCAACGACTTCCTGACCGCCGCGCTGTCCGCTGTGGCCCGCGGGTGGCACGTCTTCCCGCTACGGCCCGGCGACAAACGCCCGGCGATCGACCGGTGGGAGCAGCGCGCCACGACCGATCCTGACCGGATCCGCCGCTGCTGGACGGCCGGGCCGTACAACATCGGCATTGCCTGCGGCCCGTCCGGGCTTGTCGTGCCCGACTTCGACGCCCGCAAGACCGGGCAGAGCGCGCCCGCCGGGTGCGAGGGGTACATACACGGGTGGGGCGTGTTCACCGACCTGTGCACCGACCTCGGCCACCCGGTGCCCGACGACACGTACGCGGTCGCGACCGGCCGCGGCGGACTCCACCTATACTTCCGCCATCCGGACGGCCCGGAGCTGCGCAACACCGCGGGTGCCCTCGGCTGGCTGATCGACACCCGAGCGCACGGCGGCTACGTCGTCGCCGCAGGCTCCACGGTCGCCGGCCGGTCGTACACGGTCCGGCAGGACACGCGGGTAGCCGCGCTGCCCGGCTGGCTTGCCGAACGGCTACAACCCGCCCCGCTACGCCCGGAAGGACCGCCGGTCGTCATCGAGCTGCCCGCGGACCGCCGCGGCGCGTACGTCCGGGCCGCGATCGACGGCACCCTGACCAAGCTCGCCGAGACCGGCGAGGGTGGCCGCAACCACGCGCTGTTCATGGCCGCGCAGACCCTCGGCCAACTCGTCGCCGGCCACGCGGTCACCGAGGACACCGTGACCGCCGTACTGACCGACGCCGCGGCCCGGCTCGGTCTGCGGCCGGGCGAGACCGCCAACACGATCCGGTCCGGCCTGCGCGCCGGTGCCCGCCGCCCGCGGCAGGTGGCGTGATGACCGCCCCGACCCCGGCCGAGCGGCCCGCGCTGCGCATCGCCGGGCCGGACGACGCCGCGGCCGTGCTGTCCGCAGTCGACCAGCCCGCCCGGATCCGCACCTCGTGGACCGCCGCGGACATCATGGGCATGCACTTCGCCCCGCCGAAGTGGGCAGTGCCCGGCGTGATCTCCGAGGGCTTCAACCTGCTATGCGGCCCGCCCAAGGTCGGCAAGTCGTGGATGTCGCTCGCCCTCGGCGTGGACGTCGCCCGCGGCGACCGGGCATTCGGCGCGATCGACGTCGAGCCCGGACCGGTGCTCTACCTCGCCCTCGAAGACACCGCACGGCGGCTGCAAACCCGGCTGCGCAAGGTCCTCGGCGACCGGGACGCGCCCGCCGGTCTCACCCTGGCCACGCAGTGCCCGCCGCTTCCGCAGGGCGGGGATCAGGCCATCGCCGCCTGGCTCGATCGGCACCCGTCCGCCCGGCTCGTGATCATCGACGTGTTCGCCAAGCTGCGCGGCAGCGCCCCGCCCGGCATGTCCGCCTACGACGGCGATTACTGGGCCGTCAGCAAGGCGAAGAAGATCGCCGATGACTACGGCGTCGCCGTGGTCGCCGTGCACCACGTCCGCAAGGCCGGATCCGAGGACTTCCTGACCGAGGTGTCCGGCACCAACGGCCTCGCCGGTGCCGCCGACGCGACCCTCGTGCTCAAGCGGGCGCGCAACCAGGGTGACGGCGTGCTCCACGTGACCGGCCGCGACGTCGACGAGGCCGAGTACCCGCTGAGCTTCGACCCCGCCGCGGGCGCATGGCGGATGCTCGACGGCCCGGCCGAGGACTACCAAGTGAGCGACACGCGCGCGGCGATCCTGCGGTTCCTGCGCGGCGCGCCGGGCAGCACGCCGAAGGTCATCGCCGAGGGCATCGGGCTCAAGGCGGACACCGTGCGGCAGACGTGCTCGCGGATGCTCGCCGATGGTCAGTTGGCCGCCGAGCCGGGCGGCCGGTACCGGGTGCCGGGTGTCACCACTGTCACTCCTGTCACTGGTGTCACTCAACCGGCCCTGACCTGCGAAAACGACAGTGACAGTGCGAGTGACAGCGAGAGGGGCGACTGATCATGGGAGATCGGCTGAAACATGGAGGATTCGGGGTGATCCAGGTCGGATGCATAGGAACACCCCAGGACACCGGAGATCTTGGCTCAGCGTGGCTCTCAGCGGGCCGCGCACAGGGTCGCAGCGACATCGACCCCCGTACCCTCGCTATCACCCAGACACAGCACCGGGAGGCCGTCACCGTGCGACTCAGGGCCGTAGACAACATCGACACGACCACCGCCGAGCCCGACCTGATCACCACTGAGGAGTTGGCGCGGATGCTGCGCGTGGATCCGTCCAGCGTGCGCCGCTGGCGGACCGCCCGGCCGCTGCAAGGTCCGCCGTTCATCGCCCTGTCCGAGCGCGTGATCATGTACTCGATCGAGGACGTGCGCACGTGGTTGGCCAGCCGTCGAGTCACCCGGGAGGCAGCGTGACCAGCACAGCGCAGCACCCGCCCCTCAGTGTTTCAGTCAAGTCCGACGTGGAGTACCGCGCCGGGCGGCCCAAGCCCTACAAGGCTCGCGTCCGCTGGAACGACCCCGTAACCGGCGACCGGCGATCCAAGTCGCACTCGACGGAGACACCCGAGGAAGCTCAGGAGTGGATCGACGGCATGATCCGCGCGGCCAACGGCGGCATCAACCCTGCCGCGGCCACGCAGCGCCTCGCCGAGTACGGCGCGGACGTGATGCCCCTGGCCATTCGTGGGTTGGAGCGTAAGACCCTCGATCCGTACCTGGCCGGATGGCGGCTACGCGTCGTGCCGACCCTCGGCCACATCCCCACGGCAATGATCACCAACGGTGTGGTGGACCGGGCGGTCTACTCGTGGATCGAGGACGAGTGCAGCCGCTCCACCGTCAAGAACACCCTTGCCATCCTGGTCAGGGTGCTTGAACAGGCCGTGCGTGACGGCGTTGTAGATCGCAACGTCGCACGGGTGAAGGGCTGGCAACGCGAGTATCAGCAGGCCGAGGACGAGTTGGACGATCCGCGCTCGCTCGCCCTGCCGAGCTGGGAGGCGCTGACCACCCTCGCGGACACGCTCACTGCTCGGTCGCACGGCCAGTTCACCGGGTGGGGGCACATCGTCACCTTCGCAGCGTGCACCGCAGCCCGGATCGGCGAGGTGTCCGGCGTCCAAGCAGGGGACATCGACCGAGCAACGTGGACGTGGACTGTGCGGAGGCAGACCACACCGGGACCGGGCGGGCTTATCGACAAGGGCACCAAGGGCAAGCGCGCCCGCAAGGTGCCGATCATCGAAGAGATCCGACCGATGGTGATCGAGCGACTCGACTCGGCGGCCGGCCCGGACGCCCGGCTGTTCACCGGACCGCGCGGCGGCCGGATCAGTACCGCGGTGCTCCGAGACGCCACGCATTGGGACGATGTGGTCACCGAGCTGGGTTACGAGCACCTGCGACGCCACGACCTGCGGCACACCGGACTGACCTGGCTAGCCGATGCCGGCGTCCACGTGCACGTGCTGCGGAAGATCGCCGGGCACGGCTCGATCACCACCACTCAGCGGTATCTGCATCCGGATCAGCGCTCGATCAGCGAGGCCGGCGACGCGCTCAGCGCCCACCTGCGTGCCCCGCGTTCTCCCGAGGTCTCCCGGCTACGTGCTGTCTGACCAGGGCAAACGCGAGTCAAGGCATCCGCGAATGTGTCGTCTGGTCCCTAAACGGTCCCCAAAGCCACATCAGCAAGTAGGAATTTGAGGATCAAGGAAGACACAGAGAAGGCCGTTTACCAGGGGAAACACTCCGGTAAACGGCCTTCTCTGATCGTCGGGCTGACAGGATTTGAACCTGCGACCCCTTGACCCCCAGTCAAGTGCGCTACCAAGCTGCGCTACAGCCCGATACCACCCGGCAACCCACGCCGTGCGGCAACTCCTACACCTTACATGCTTGAGCCGTGGGCCTTCCCGCGACCCCCCGGGCCGGTCTTCTTGCGTGGCTTGACGGAGAGTTCGATCGGGGAGCCCTCGAAGCCGAACTCCTCGCGGAGCTTGCGCTCGATGAACCGGAGGTACCCGGTGTCCAGCGGACCGGTGGTGAACAGCACGAACCGCGGCGGCGCCACCCCCGCCTGGGTGGCGAAGAGGATCCGCGGCGCCCGCCCGCCCCGAACCGGGTGTGGCGTGGCCTGGGTCAGCGCCGTCAGCCACTGGTTCAGGGCGCCGGTGGGGACCCGCTGCTCCCACGAGTCGAGGGCCCGCCGCAGCGCCGGCGCCAGCTTGTCGACGGCGCGGCCGGTCTTTGCCGAGACGTTGACCCGGATCGCCCATGGGATGCGCTTGAGCTCTCGGTCGATCTCCTTGTCCAGGTAGAACCGGCGGTCAGCGTCGACCAGGTCCCATTTGTTGAAGGCGATCACCAGCGCCCGGCCGGCCTCGACGACCTGGGTCAGCACGCGCTGGTCCTGCTCGCTGATCGGGTCGGCCGAGTCCAGCAGCACGACGGCGACCTCGGCCGCCTCGACCGCGCCGGCCGTGCGCAGCGACGCGTAGTACTCCGTGCCCGAGGCCTGGTTGACCCGCTTGCGCAGACCGGCCGTGTCGACGAACTGCCACACCTCGCCGTCCATCTCGACCAGCGAGTCGACCGGGTCGACCGTGGTGCCGGCCGCCGAGTCGACGACTGCGCGCTCCTCCTTGGAGACGCGGTTCAGCAGCGACGACTTGCCGACGTTGGGCCGGCCGACCAACGCCACGCGTCGCGGACCGCGCGGGCCGCCCTCGACGATCGGGGGCGGCGACGGCAGCGCGGCCAGGATGTCGTCGAGCAGGTCACCCGAGCTGCGGCCGTGCAGGGCCGAGATCGGGTGCGGTTCCCCCAGCCCGAGCGACCAGAGCGACACCGCCTCCATCTCGAGGTTCTGGTTGTCGGCCTTGTTGGCGACCAGGATGACCGGCTTGTGGCTACGCCGCAGCATCTTCACCGCGGCCTCGTCGACGTCCGTGGCGCCGACGGTCACGTCGACGACGAAGACGACCACATCGGCCGTCTGCACCGCGATCTCGGCCTGGGCCGCGATGGCCGCGGCCCGGTCGCGGGCGTCGGGCTCCCACCCGCCGGTGTCGACGACCGTGAAATGGCGGCCGTTCCACTGCGCGTCGTAAGGGACGCGGTCCCGGGTCACTCCGGGCACGTCTTCGACGACCGCCTGGCGGCGGCCGATGATGCGGTTGACCAGCGTCGACTTGCCCACGTTGGGCCGGCCGACGACGGCCACTACCGGGACCGGCCCGACCGACACATCGGATTCATCCGAAATGTCGACGTCGAGGCCGGCGGGGAACTCACTCACTTACTCACACCCTGCTATTCAGAAGCTTCAAAAGATGCGCCACGACGTCGTCGATGCTCATCCCGGTCGTGTCGACCTCGATGGCGTCGGATGTCTGCCGCAAAGGGTCGGTGGCCCGCGAGGAGTCGAGCTTGTCCCGCCGGGCAAGAGAAGCCTCGGTCGCGGCCACGTCGGTGGCGTTCTCCGCGCTGCGCCGGGCGGCCCGGGCGGCGGCGGAGGCGGTCAGGTAGACCTTCAGGTCGGCGTCGGGGGCGACGACGGAGGCGATGTCCCGCCCCTCGACGACGATCCGCGGGTGGCCCGCGATGATCGCCCGCTGCAGCGCCACCAGGTGCTTGCGCACGGCCGGCACGGCAGCGACCGCCGAGACGGCCGCGGTGACCTCGGGTCCGCGGATCGGGCCGTCCACCGGGACGCCGTTGGCGGCGAAGTGCGGCGCGGCCGGCGAGGTGCCGATCGACAACTCGGTCTCGAGGGCCACCTTCGCGATCGCCTCGGCATCGTCCAGGAAAACCCCGGCCTGCAGCACCGCCCAGGTCACCGCCCGGTACATCGCGCCGGTGTCGAGGTACACCCCGTCGACGGCGGAGGCGAGTCGCCGGGAGACGGTGGACTTGCCCGAGCCCGACGGCCCGTCGACGGCTACCACACACTTCTCCGGCCGCACTTCTTCCGCCACCGTTCCTCCCCCAGTTCACTCGCCCAGCCCGCTCGCCCAACCCTCCCATTGTGCCCGCCGTGGAAAGCATCGACGAACTAGGGTATGTTACTGACGAGTAACGCCGGAGGGAGCGCATCATGCCCACGCTCGACCGCCACGACGCCGTCTTCGTCCTCGATCTCGGCGACACCGAGAACCGCCTCCACCCGGACTGGTTGACGGCGGTGAACGCCCTGCTCGACGAGGTGGAGAAGGGCGACGACCCGCGGGCCCTGGTGACCACGGCGAGCGGCAAGATCTGGTCGAACGGGCTCGATCTCGATTGGCTCTTCGAACATCCGGAGCAGTTCCCGGCGTACAGCGGTCAGGTTCATGCCTTTTTCGCGCGAGTGCTCCGCCTGCCGATGGTCACGGTCGCGGCCCTACAGGGCCACACGTTCGCTGCCGGGGCCATGCTCTCGCTCTGCCACGACCTGCGGATCATGCGCGCCGACCGCGGCTACTGGTGCCTGCCCGAGGCCGACATCAACATCCCGTTCTCGGTCGGCATGAGCACCCTTATCCAATCGCGGCTTACGCCGCAAACCGCCCACGAGGCGATGGTCACCGCGCGTCGTTTCGGCGGCATCGACGCGTACGCGAAACAGATCGTCGACGAGGCCGTGCCCGAGCCCGAGCTCCGCGCGAGGGCGATCGCCCTGGCTCAGCAGCACGCCACCAAGGCCGGCCCGACGCTGCAAACCATCAAAGCGAGGATGTACGCGCCGGTCCTCGCCGCCCTCGCCGCGGAGGGTGAAACCGCCCCGGAAAGCTAGTCCTCGTCCCGCGATACGGCCTTGAACAGTGCCGCGATCTCCGCGTTCGACAGGTGCCGGAACCCGCCGGGCCGCAGATCTCCCAGCCGGATCGGCCCCACCGCCGTGCGAATCAGCCGCGTGACCGGGTGCCCGACGGCGTCCATCATCCGCCGCACGATGTGCGTGCGTCCCTCGTGCAGCACGATCTCCACCTGCGCCGACTTGCCGAGCGCGTCGACCAGCTTGAACGCGTCGACGCGGGCCGGCCCGTCCTCCAGCTCGACGCCGGCCAGCAGATGACGCCCGACGTTGCGGGGCAGCGGCCCGACCACCTCGGCGAGATAGGTCTTGGAGATCCCGTACGACGGATGGGTCAGCTTGTTGGTCAGCTCCCCGTCGTTGGTGATCAGCAGCAGGCCCTCGCTGTCGGCGTCGAGCCGTCCGACGTGGAAGAGCCGCTGGTCGAACTGGCCGAGGAAGTCGGCGAGCTCGGTGCGCCCCTTCTCGTCGTCGAGCGAGGTCACCACGCCGCGCGGCTTGTTCATCGCGATGTAGACGAGCTTGGTGTCGGTGATCACCCGCTGCCCGTCGACCAGGATCTCCGCGGTGGCGGGATCGACCTTGTCGCCGAGCTTGGCGACCTTGCCGTTGACGGTGACCCGGCGCCGGAAGATCAGGTCTTCGCAGGCGCGGCGGGACCCGACACCGGCGGCAGCCAGCACTTTCTGGAGGCGTTCGGCGGTGTCAGCCTGGGGCATCGAGCACTTCTTCCACATCGTCGGGCAGGAACGGAGCGAGCGGCGGCAGCTGATCGACCGAGTTGATCCCGAGTTTCTCCAGGAACAGCGGCGTCGTGCGGTAGAGGTAGGCCCCCGTCTCGCCCTCGACGCCGCACTCTTCGATCAGTCCGCGCGTAGCAAGAGTACGCATGACCCCGTCGCAGTTGACGCCGCGGATGGCCGAGATCCGCGACCGGGTCACCGGCTGCTTGTAGGCGACGACCGCGAGAGTCTCGAGCGCCGCCTGGGTCAGCCGCACCGACTGCCCGTCGAGCACGAACCGTTCGACATAGGCCGCGTATTCCGGCCGCGTGTAGAGACGCCAGCCACCAGCCGCCCGCCGCAGGTCAAACCCGTGCCCCGCCGCCGTATACCGCGCCGAGATATTCTCCAGCATCACTCCCACGCGCTCGGTGGGCTGCTCGAGAATCTGCGCCAGCTGCATCTCCGCGACGGGTTCGTCGACCACCAGCAGGATCGCCTCGAGCGCCGCACAGAGCTCGTCGTCGTCCGCCAAATCCAAAAGCTCTTCAGACGTACGCGTCGACGCCGCCACAACCGCAGGGATGTCGTGCTTGGGCCGCCCCTGCTCCGGAACAGCCACCGCCCCCAAACCCGCGGGCCCGCCCTCGGCAACCGGCACGTCCAGAGCAACCGGCTCGTCCTCGACAACCGGCTCGTCCTCGACAACCGGCACGTCCACGACAACCGGCACGTCCACGACAACCGGCTCAGGAGCCGGCTCGTCCACGGCAACCGGCTCGTCCACGGCAACCGGCTCAGCCGCAGCAGCCGGCTCGTCCACGGCAGCCGGCTCGTCCACGGCAGCCGGCTCGTCCACGGCAACCGGCTCGTCCACGGCAACCGGCTCAGCCGCAGCAGCCGGCTCGTCCACGGCAACCGGCTGGTCAACGGCAACCGGCTCATCGGCGGCGTCGGTCAGCGCCGACTCCTCGGTGGTCGAGACCGACATTTCCGACTCTTCGGATTCGTGCTCGAAGTAGCCAGGCGGGTTCGTGCCCTCGAACGCCACGTCGAAGTCGTCATCGTCGTCGGAGAGCCCCGCCTCGGACCGATCCTCGTCATCATCCGGCTGCTGCTCGACCGCCGGCTCGTCCGACGCCTCCCCGGCCAGGTCGGGCCCTTCGTCGAGGTCGGCCTGAGCGTTCAGCTCGTCCTGCGCCTCGGCCTCGGCCTCGGCCTGGAACCGCCGGTCCGGTGGCCGCTGCTGCCGCTCCCACGGCGGCACCCAGGAGGCAGCCTGCTGCGCCAGCGAGTCGGGCCGCTCGTCGTCGCTCACGATCGTTCCTCCTCCACCAGGGCGTCATCGTCGTCGTCATCAAGATCACTAAGGCTGGACGGTGTGTCAAATTCGCCGGCCTCGGGCTCCGGTGTGCCCGGGTCGCCGGCCGTTGAATCCGACTCCTCCGGAGGCGGTGTGGCCGATTCGTCCGGCAGCGGCGGTGTGGCCGATTCGTTCGACGGCGGCGGTGTGGCCGATTCGTCCGGCAGCGGCGGGCTGCCCTCGTAGTCGTCGATGTCCAGCTCGACATCCGCGTCGCCGCCGACCCAGTGGACGGTCAACTCATCCAGCGAGACCGGCTGCTCGAACTCGATCAAGCCCTCGCGATACAGCTCCAGCAGCGCCAGGAACCGGGCGACCACCTCGAGCGTGGTCTCGCAGTCGGCCACCAGCAGCGTGAACGTCGCCGAACCCGCCCGCCGCAGCCGGTCGCGCAGCAGCTGGGCGTGCTCGCGGACGCTGACCCGCGTCTGGTGGATGTGC
>Ga0307509_10006771_pt1 | contig 15261 bp, 14 predicted proteins | sample 10_EM_MG_FD_202245 | JGI IMG/M metagenome (GOLD analysis project Ga0307509, IMG submission 202245) | Populus trichocarpa ectomycorrhiza microbial communities from riparian zone in the Pacific Northwest, United States - 10_EM | ecosystem: Host-associated > Plants > Roots > Unclassified | place...
TATCCTTATCGGATCGAATTGCCATCGATGACACCCACTGATCATTCATCTGCCTACGTTCAGATGTCCGGACTGCCTCGTTGACGGGCAATCTTGAGCTGTTCCGTACTTCGTCATTGGGCATAGACCAGTGGTAGTACGCGAGCCAGTCGAGTGAGAAATGACATCACCTGGTAATGTCCGCAATGGGTCCAAAACCGGAAGTGGCCAACCTCATTCGATCACCTCGTCGGCTCGCACAAGGATCGATGGGAGGAATACTCAAGCCGAGCGCCTTGGCGGTCTTCAGATTTACCCCGAATTCGAACTGAGTCGGTTGCTGAACCGGAAGATCGGCGGGTTTCGCGCCCTTGATGACCTTGTCGACGTAGCCTTCAAGCAGCGCCCTGAAATCGGCGCGGGCGCGTTGCGCTTCGCGGCGCTGTCTCGGAGGCTTCGCCGAGGCCTGGACACGGCGACGGTCTCGAAATCGGATCGCATTCGACGTGTTGCGGGTGCCGGCTGAGCAGACGCTCGGCGATTATCTCAATTCATGCTGGATGGAGGGCGTCGACAAGGCGTCGACCGTGGATATCACCATCAACGGCTTCGCGGCGGCCTTCGCCGCCGCACATGGCGACGCGTGGCAGTTCAAGGTCTATGCGCTGCGTTTCGGCAGCGACGTCTACCGCTTCATTTTCGCCGCCAAGCGGAAGACCACCGAGAGCGAGCGCAATGCGCGCGAGACCGTGAACTCGTTCCGCCGCCTGACGCTCGAGGAAATCCAGGCCGCCCGCCCGCTGCGCATCAAGGTGATCACCGCGCAGCCCGGCGATACCGTGGCATCGCTGTCGCACCGCATGGCCGGCGTCGACCGCCCGGCCGAACGCCTTCCGCGTCCTCAATGGCCTCGACAGCCACGCCCAAGTCAAGCCGCGCGACCGCGTCAAGATTCGCAACCATTCTAGCCGGAATTGCCGTTGCGGCGCGCGGCAACGTGTGCGACGCTCTGTAGCACTCAAACGGCCTGAGATCGCATGGAAGCCCCATGGACGACAGCCTGCCTGAACTGGGTGACCTCGAGCGCGAGGTGATGCAACTGGTTTGGGCGAACGCCCCGGTAACGGCCGAAGCCGTGCGTGAAAGGTTGTCGCGTCCGCTCAAGGAATCGACCGTCCGGACCGTGCTGCGACGGCTGGAAGACAAGGGCTACACCACCCACACGGTGGACGGGCGAACCTATGTCTACCACGCGGCCGAGCCGCGCGGACGAGTTGCGGCCAAAGCAGTCCAGCGCATCGTCGACTGGTTCTGCAACGGCTCCGTTGAGGAGGTTCTGGTCGGCATGGTGGATACGGCCATGCTCGACCAGCGGCAGTTGCGCGTGCTGGCCGACCAGGTTGCGAAGGCCAAAGCGAAGGAAGGCAAGAAATGATGCTGGCGATTCTGGCGGAGTCGGCGCTCCGCTGCCTCGTTCTCGGAAGCGTCGTGTGGATCGGTTTGAGCTTTCTTCGCGTGCGAAATCCACACGTGCATATGACGTCCTGGATCATGGTTCTGGCGGCATCGCTGGCGATGCCGCTCTTGATGCATTGGACCACGATCAGCATCACCGTGGACGCCTTGCCGGTGCCGACGGCGGAACCCCTGTGGCCCGCCAGCAATTCCCTGACGGCTCCGTCGCTGGAACCGCCGCGCCCGGCGCTGCCATCGGATTCCGGCATGCCCGTCGCGGCCACCGGTGCCAGCCACGCTTCCGTCAATTGGCTGGCGGTTGCGACGGCGATCTATTGCTTTGTCGCCGGCATTTTGTTGCTGCGACTTGCCGTCGGCTTCTATTTGACGTGGCGTCTGACCCGCGCTGCACGGCCGATGAGTGAGCCCTGGACGGCCGACTGGAGCGTGCGCGTCAGCAACGTGATTGCCGGTCCCGTTACCTTCGGGTCGACCATCCTGCTGCCGCCGCAATGCACCGACTGGGATGCGCTGAAGCGCCGGGCCGTGCTCGCCCATGAGGGTGCCCACGTCGCCAACCGGGATTTTTATATCCTGCTGCTGGCATCGCTTAATCGCGCAGTGTTCTGGTTCAGTCCTTTCGCCTGGTGGCACCTGATCCGGCTGGCCGAACTGGCCGAAATCATCAGCGACGCAAGGGCGCTTGAGGTTCTGGATGACCGGCTATCTTACGCCGAGATTCTGCTCGAATTCGTGCAGCATCGCAGGCAGGCCCCGGTGGGGTTGGAAATGTCACGGGCGTGCACAGTACGCACGCGCGTGGAGCGCATCCTGGCGGCAACCGCGGCACCTGCGAAGCTCGGCTGGCGCAAACGCATCTGGACGGCCGCGGCCGTCCTGCCGGTCGTCGTGGTTTCTGCCGGTAGCATCAACTACACCACGAGACAGCTATTGCCGTCGGCCATTGACGGCGCGGAAGCGGCGACGACGGGGCACATCCCCGAGCTCGTCTCCTTTTATTCCCTGGGCCAGGCCTCGATCTTCACCGTTTTCCGCGAGGGCGACGATCTGTTCGGACAGGTGAGCGGGCAACGCAAAATCCGCTTGGCCGCGGCGGACGATGGGACCTTTTCCTACCCGGTAGCAGCAGGCCGGATTACTCTGGCCGTCAGCAGCGACCGACAACAATCCGAGCTGATGGTGAGCCAGAACGGGCACGACGTGCGCGCCGCACGGATCGCTGAGCTGTCGCCGCAAGGTATCGCGACCGAAGCGCAACCACTCGATTCCTACATCGGCTGGTACCAGTTGACGCCGAGCCGCGTGCTGTCGGTCACCCGTGACGGTGAACGTCTCCAGGTCCATGAGACCGGACGACCGAAATTTGCGGTCAAGGCACACGGCCCGGATGCCTTTTTCGGCGGCCATGACGACCTCGTTATTTTCCTGCGCGATGGCCAGGCAAAGGTGAAGCAATTGCTGCTGCAGGACCCGTTGTCTGGCGCCCGGCTCGCGCCGCGGGTCGACATCGCCAGGGCGAAAGCGATCGAAGAGACGTTTTCGCGGCGAATTGCCGAGGTGCCCGATCGATTCAGGGATCAAACCCCGCTGCCGGGCAGCAAGGAGACCATCCTGCACGGGATCGAGGAACTGCGGCGCGGCGCTCCCAACTATGACCGGATGAGTGCACCGCTGGCGGCGAAAATTCGCCAGCATGCTTCCGAGATGCAAGCCACCTTCGAGGCGTTCGGCGCGGTGGAGTCGATCTTCTTCCGTGGCGTTGGGCCCGGTGGCTACGACTTCTATGGCGTCAAATTCGCCAACGGGTTTGCGGAGTTCCGGCTGTCGCTCGGAGCGGACGGCAAGGCCGACGATGTCATCTTTCGGGCAGACGGCAATGATGCGCCGGGCGAGGTCGCCGCCTGTTCACGCGAGCAGGAGTTAAGGCCGCGGGTCGGCGCCGTACCGATCCACGTGTTGCTTTACAACGCGACCGGCGCAGCCGTCCAGCTGTACCAACTGACCTCGGACGGAAAACGGACGGCCCACGACCCCATTGGCGCGAACATGTCGTCACAGCTCCTGACCACCGTCGATAGTCCCTGGATCGTCGCAGACGCTGGCGGGAAATGTCTGGAGATCGTGCTGCCTGGACAGCGCACGCGGTATCTGACGATCGAGGGTGCCACGGCGGATGGTCAGCCGGATCGCCCGGGCGAGCGGCGCACCGCGCCGCTCGCCGGCAGCGAAGAGATGCTGCGCCAGTACATCGACGGCGTGGAACGCGGCGAACCGAACTACGATCGCATGACCGCCGAAATAGCAGCTTTCACGCGTCAGCAGCTTCCGTTCAACCAGGCCATTCTGAGCCGGCTTGGCGCGCTGCGCGCGATGTCGTTTCGCGGCGTGACAAGTATGGGCAACGACATCTACATGGCGCATTTCACCAACGGCACCGCGGAATGGAGGATCGGCTTGCTCAAGGACGGCACCATCGGACGAATTGCGCTGGGTCCGCAGTAGGACGTCCGTTCTTGTCGGCGCCGCGAGCGGGAGTATATTGGCGCAATGGCCGTCAGCTCGCCCGATCTGAAAGCATTCCTGCTCGCCACGCCTTTCTTCGGTGGCCTCTCAGACGCAAGCCTCGATCTCCTGGCCTTAATGCTGGTCGAGCGCCGCTTCGACGCCGGCACCACCGTCGTAGCGGAAGGAGAACCGGGGCGCTCGATGTTCATCGTTCACTCCGGCGAGCTCGTGGTGAGCAAGCTCGGGGATGCGGGGCGCGTCATTCGCATGACGGGGCGCGCCGAGTGATTTGTTCGGCGAAATGACGCTCATCGAAATGCAGAACTGATCGGCCACCGTCGTCGCAGAGGCCCCGACCTTGCTGTACGAGCTCACGGCCCGAAACCTCTACTCGCACTACGAGGCCTACATCCGTGCGTATATGTTGGTGATGCAGAATATCAACCGCGAGCTTTGTCGGCGGCTCCGCCGCGCCGACAATCGCATTGCCGAGCTGCAGATGCTTCACGCCAATCAATGACGCCGATGACCACGCAGCAAGGACTTCCGATCTTCGCCGAAAAGCCCGCCTCGCCGGAGCGCGGGCGAGCAGCCCGCTTCAGACTTCAATCGGTACTTGCATCGACAATTTCCAAGTGCTACGATCCGTAGCACTACGATAGGTAACAATTTCGCGGCCTACGCCACGGCGGATCCCGACGGCGCGAGCCACGCATCCTTCGGGGCGTTGCATGAGCAGTTCTGCAAAGGCCGAGGCCGCACTGGCCCTCCACCGATTCGGGATGGGTCCGCGCCCGGGATCGATTGCAGCGATCGAGGGCGATCCGCGCGGAGCGTTGATCGCCGAACTCGAACGCGCCTCCGCAAGCGAGATCGCGATTCCCGGCCTCTCGAGTGCCAAGGCCTTTCGAGCGGTAACCGATGCGTTTGCGAAGCGGCAGGCCAAGGCCATCGTCGCCAGGAAAGAACAGGACGCCAAGCGAAAGCAGATAGCCGAGGCGTCCTCCATGATGGAGGGCGCGGCACAGGATTCCGGCGAGATGGCGCAGACGGTCGCCGCCGAGGCCGTGCCCGATCCGGGACGGCAGATCTATCTCGAAGAGGCGCGGATTCGCACCGAGGCCGCGTTCGGCGCCGAGATCGGATTTGTCGAGCGGCTGGTCTGGTTCTGGTCGGATCATTTCTGCGTCTCGGCCGACAAGATCAGGAGCATGTCCGGCGCCTATGAGCGCGAGGCGATCCGCCCGCACGTGCTGGGCCAGTTCACCGATCTGTTGCTGGCGGCCGAGAGCCATCCAGCGATGCTGTTCTATCTCGACCAGACCATTTCGATGGGGGCGAATTCGATCGCCGGCATCAACCGCACCCGTGGCCTCAACGAAAATCTCGCCCGCGAGATTCTGGAACTGCATACGCTCGGCGTGCGCAGCGGCTACAGCCAGGATGACGTCATCGCCTTCGCCAACGTGCTGACCGGATGGACCCTAGTGCCGCCGGGCGACAATCCCGAGCATGGCGGCGAATTCATCTTCAATCCGCGCCTGCACGAACCCGGCCCCCAGAAGGTGCTGGGAAAGTCCTACGACGACGAAACGGTGGAGCAGGGACGCGCGGTGCTCCGCGACCTCGCCGCGCAGCCCGCGACCGCCACGCATGTGGCGACCAAGCTCGCCCGTCATTTCGTTGCCGATGCGCCGCCGCCGGCGCTGGTGGAGAGCATGGCGAAGGTGTTCCTTGACACCGGCGGCGATCTCAAGGAAGTCGCGAAGGCGATGGTGTCGTCTCCCGAAGCCTGGGCGCAGCCCGTCTCCAAATTGAAGCGCCCGGGCGAGTGGGTCGTCGGCATGGTACGGGCAGCCGGGATCACGAAAGCCAACGCCAGGCGGTTCACGGATGGGCAGGCGCTGCTCGGTGAACCGCTGTGGCGTCCGCCGTCGCCGAAAGGCTTTCCGGACGACGAAGCCTCCTGGATTGACGGCATGGGACGGCGGCTCGACATCGCCAACAATTTTGCAGAGCGCGTGTCGGACCGGGTGGATCCGCAGGATGTCATCGAGAACGTGCTCGGATCGCAGGTCGCGGACGAGGTGAAGGAGGCGGTGGGCCGCGCCGAGAGCCGCCAGCAGGCGCTGGTGCTGCTGTTCATGTCGGCGGATTTCCAGAGGAGGTAACGATGGGTTTTCGCCAGCATTTGCCCAGCCGTCGCGAAGCGCTGCTCGGTGCCGGCAGCCTGTTCGCATGGAGCCAGATGCCGAGGCTGGCGCGCGCCGAAGGACGCGATCCACGCCTGCTCGTCATCGTGCTCCGGGGCGCGCTCGACGGACTCGGTGCGGTGGCGCCCGTCGGCGATCCCGACTGGATCGGCCTGCGCGGCGATCGCGCGCTGGTGCTCGACGGCAAGACCCCGGCGCTGCCGCTCGACAGCTTCTTCGCGCTCAATCCCGCGATGCAGAACCTGCACAGGCTCTACAAGGCGCAGCAGGCCACCATCGTGCATGCGACTGCAACGCCCTATCGCGAGCGCTCGCACTTCGACGGCCAGGACGTGCTCGAGAGCGGGTTCGGGCGGCCGGGTGCCGTCGATACCGGCTGGCTCAACCGTGCGCTGGTCGAACTGGCGTCTGACGGCCAGGTGGATTTGCGCGGCAGCCGGGCGCTAGGCGTCGGCGCAGTCACGCCGCTGGTGGTGCGCGGCAAGGCCCCGGTGATGTCGTGGGCTCCGCAAAAATTGCTCCCTGCCAGCAATGACACGCAGGCCCGCCTGCTCGATCTTTATCAGCACACCGATCCGAAGCTTGCCGTAGCACTTCAGACGCGGATGCGCCTTGCCGCCCTTGGAGACACAGGAAGCATGGACGCGCCATCGCCGGGCGAGCTTCCGCAGTTTGGCACTGCGCGCTTGCGCGCCTATGTCGCCGATGTCGCCGGCACCGCCGCGCGCTTTCTCGCCAAGCCGGACGGTCCGCGCGTTGGGGCCGCGAGCTTTGTCGGGTGGGACACGCACATCAACGAGGGTGCGGCCGTCGGTCAGTTCGCCAATCTCTTGGGCGCGCTCGACGTCGCGCTGGCCGCAATCGAGACCAATATGGGCGACGCCTGGCGCGAGACGGTGGTCGCCGTCGTCACCGAGTTCGGCCGCACCGCGCGCATCAACGGCACCGACGGCACCGACCACGGCACCGGCACCGTTGCCTTCCTCGCCGGCGGCGCGCTGAGGGGCGGGCGCGTGATCGCAGACTGGCCGGGGCTGAAACAGGCCCAGCTCTACGAGGAGCGCGACCTCAAACCGACCACGGATCTGCGCGCCGTGCTCAAGGGGCTGCTTAGGGATCATCTGCGGGTGGAAGAGCACGTGCTCGCCAGCAGCGTGTTTCCCGAAAGTGCCGATGTTGTGCCGACATCAGGGCTGGTCGGCTGATCAAGGAGTCCTGACATGTCTGTGCTTACGGGCCGCGAACTCGAGTTTCTTACCAGCCTGAACACGCGCTGGAGCAATCTCTATGGCAACGAACTCGCGCGTCTCCTGAAAGGGGATTACACAAGATGCGACGGCCGACACGAACCCCTTCCATCATTCGGATCTCGGCGGCCCCTTCGTGGCATTCGCACCGGGGATACCGCGAATGCGACTAAGACCTGAGGGGCGAAGCGGATTCTAGCCATCCCCTCTTCATCCCGACCCGCCATCAGCGTTCGTCGATGCTGATCGATGCGCTTCGCCATCGGCGTATGAGTGGTGGCGCAGCCAGCAGGCACCAGCCCCCTGCGTTTCGATCTTTCGCGTTTTTACACAGCCAGGGTCAATTGCATCACTTTGACCACGGGCCAGCCTCTTCCGGTCTACCCCAATCAACGGACATCGTCAGACCGCCCCTGCATGCCGGGTTGTGCCAATGAGCGACACCTCAGGCATGGCCTGATATCGAAGAGGCCGCCAACTGAAGCGGCCTTAGTTCGTGGGGTGGATAGGAATGCGACGGCGAGCCTTACCATCCATCCGACAATGACCAAGGCCACGACCACACCGGCGCTGAGGCTTCTCTGCCACGGCCTGCTGGACGAGAAAGTCGGCCCAGCAGATCGGCTCGCGGCAAGGTTCCACGACATCCCGCACACCTCAGCCTTTATTTCGCGGTCTCCGGCGGCGTGATTGCGGCTTCGGCCACACATGAGCGTTTCTAATCACCCGCACGCCCGATCCTCTCGAAATCTATCGTGAGGGAGGTACGAGTCCAAATGTAAACGACGAGAAAACCGGAAACAAAGTCGTAAATCATAGCAGATACCGCGATAGCTTTCGCGCCCTGGGCCGACCCAATAGCACTGCCCACCTGCTCGCCCATAGAATCAACAAGGCGGATGACCTTGTTCACGTGCACAAGACCGAGACCGAGAATAATCTTGGTAAGCCAATCGGGAGATTTCCTCCAGATTCGTGTTGATCTTGTATCGACTGGCAATCGACGGACTGGGCGTAGTGGCAGGGTTGGATACGGCTTTAGGCACGCCGAACAAAAAGCCACCTATCGTGCCAGCGTAGAATGCAGCCCCGGACGCGAACCAGAGTATGCAGAAGGTGCGGACGCCCGACCGAAAAAGAGTCTCGGCGGAGAACCCGTACACAAGTTCGATTAGCCAACCGAACATCACGGCACCTAGAAAGCCCCAACCGGCGAACTTCCGTTCGCTCAAAATACTCCTGACAGCTTCTTGCCATCGTGCAAGGCCGACCTATGACTCATTCCCTGCTGGTTGCACTGTCATCTGTCGTCTCGCCAGATCGGCAATTGTGATAGCCCTTAGGGATAGCGGCGGCAGCCTCAGATAGCACAAGCAGACCCTTTCAGTGCCCTTCGGCTCGAAGGTATTCTCAGCATGCCGTAGCGATTTGACGCCCCTCGGCAGGCTCACCAACGAACAAAAGATCAAGCGTTACTCATAGTCGCACCGGGATGACGAAGGCCGACGTTAGCGGTTGCTCACTTCTTGCTTCCGGAGAGCCTGGTTCAGGATCTGCGCGAGTCTGAAACCTGCCCTGCTGAGCTGCGCTTCGACGTCGCTGACTGCCATCGTCACGTATTCGTCTGAAAGCCTAAAGCTGCCGTGGGAGTTCGGTTCGGGAAGCTGACCGAACGCGTCGTCTTTGGCGATCTTGAACGATTCCTGCGCCCAATCGGCGGGGCCGCCAGCCTGCCACTGAGCTTGTTGCTCCTTGGTGATGTGTCCGATCAAATCGGAAGCGATCGTTTTGTCATCCGGACCAAGCTGTTCGACAAATGTTGTGTCCCAGAAATGATGAAGATTTCCGGCCGCGAGTCCTGCCGCAGTAACCCTCTTATCGTTGCCGCCTCGATCATGGTCGTCCGAACTGTGCAGCGGCTGATGAACGTCGCCGACGAAGTGCAGCAGGAATTTTAGTGCGGTAACCTGCTCTTCGAGGTCAGTCGCAGGATTTGCGAGTTCCCCCGCGAACTCCTCAATCTTGTCGACCACGCAATCGTCAGCGGGGCCGTCAGCAGCCGTGGTACCGGCTGGTATCTTCGGATGGTTGAAGCACGCCTGGTCAAAGTTAGGGGCAGTGATCTCGATATCAACGAAATGCCACTGCTTGGTCTTGTTCCGCGAGCCGTCAATGTTGGCGTCCCGAAATTTGTCCGCCCATGTCGCTCCCGAAGCAATGTCATGCGCGGTCAAATTCGACGTATCGGCGCTAAGCAGAGCTGCAACACGTTTGCGAACATCGGCATCAAGGAACGACTGTGCCACTAGGGCGACCACCTTGTGCCCCTCATCGCCCCAAGCGAGTGCCGTTCGAGGTTGAGCGAAATTCATGGCGACGGCGAATAGCGGGATCGTCAGGACCGAAGCGCAACGAAACATGATGCCCTCCCTGCAATCGAAACGCGACACTACATTTGGCCGCCACCAATTCCACGCGCGAGTTTGCACCGGAGGATCACGAGCAATTGTGAAGCAGCTCACTTTCCAACTAAAAGTTGCATTGATGAACCGAGATTCACGAGCGCAGCTTGATCCATGTCCGCCATCCGGCGGGCGTTCGGCTCAGTTGAAGCCCACGCGGAGTTTCCATTACAAGTCCAACCTTACAGGAAGCGATCAGCCCTCGGGCTCAGCCGCATCAAAGAGCGGAAGCTGATCCTGAGGCGGCGCCGAAATCCGGCTGCGGCTAGCGGGCGTGAAACCGAACTCTGACGCAATCCGCATCATGATCTCCGCCTGCCGGTTTGCGATCGCGAGATAAGGCGACTGTATCGGAAAGCCGCTGGGCGATTTCACCATAGTCCCGTACTTTTGGATCTGCTCCATTGCCTCGGCCCATATCGAATAGGCGCCGCAGTAAGTCGCAAGGGCGCCTCGGTCGAGATTGGTTATGAGATTGAGCTTTGACAATTCGCGGGTTAGCCGCGTCCATTCTCGTTGCGCGGCAGGACTTAGCTCCGGAGGACATTCCGGCAGAGCCGGTTCCGGTCGGGGCTCGTGCGCGTTCAGGGGACGCTTTCCTGGATTGCCGGTCAATGCCTTGATCCTCGTTGGTTTCGGACGACGACCGCGCATCAAAGGGCCCAATCTAGCCAAATGATCACGACACGGACTCCATCGGTTGAATTTCCTGATCAAGCGTTTCGAAATGGACGCCGTCGCTCTCGCGTATTGCCTTCTCTCCCGTAAAGGCTTGCCACCGACGGATTGCGAGGTCGACAAAGAGGGGATCGATCTCGATCGCCAAACAAACCCGCCCACATGATTGGGCCGCGACGAGGGTTGTGCCGCTACCAAGAAACGGTTCGTAGATCGCTTGGCCGGGACTGGAATTGTTCAGTATCGGACGTCGCATGCACTCGACCGGCTTTTGGGTTGCATGCTTAGTTTCAGCGTCCTGACCGCCGGTCGCGACATTCCAAAGAGTGGTTTGCTTGCGGTCACCGGACCAATTACCTCTCTTTCTTACGGCATACCAGCATGGCTCGTGCTGCCAGTGGTAATCGCCTCGGCTCATTACGAGGCGCTCTTTGGCCCAGATAATTTGTGATCTGATTGTGAAGCCAGCGGCGATCAGGCTCGCTGCAACGGTGCTCGCATGGAGCGCTCCGTGCCAAATATAGGCCACCTCACCCGGGAATAGATGCCACGTCGCTGTCCAATCCGCGCGCTCATCGTTCGCAAGGGGGGGCATTGTTTTGCTTGCAAAAATCGTTGCCGAGGGCGTAGAACCCGCGCCGGCCCTCGCCGTTTCGGCCTTTGCGCATGCCGATCGCCGCGCCACGGTCTTCCAGGCGTTGGGAGAACTTTTTTAGGGAGCCAGAATGCTCGCCGGCGCGGTCGCACCACGTTTTCCAAGAGCGATACAGCGCGTTCGAACTTTCCCAGGCGTTCGGATCGTGCTCACCGACGTCCTCGATCCAGGCGGCTAGCGCGTCCTCCGCCTCTAGGTAGGCAGCCGTCGCGTCCCGCACGACAGCAGGAGGCGCGAGCCCTCGCTCCAGCCATTCGAGACAGCCCCTTGTCGCCCAGGCCAAAATGCCTGGCAGTTCGGCTTTCAATCGGTCTCCAAGGGTCTCGTCGCGCTCTTCGACCGGGATGGTCACCGTGAACGGTATGAGATGAAAGCGACGCCGAATCGCTTCATCCACGCTTCGCAGGCCAGGCTTGTGATTTCCCGCGACGACCAACTTGAAGATCGGGGTAAACTCGAAGAAGTCCTGACGCATGAACCTCGCCGCGATCCGATCGCCGCCAGTAAGGGATTTGATCTTGCTCTCCGCCCATCGCCGGCCCTCCTCGGTCTCCACCGACGTTACGAGCCGCGCACCTCGCAATCCAGCAAGATCGGTTGGATGCCGGTCGGCTGCGCTAGCGGTGAACGTCTCGATGGGACTGGTCTTGTGATAGTCACCCGCTGCGGCCGTGAGCGCGTTGAGAAACGTCGACTTGCCGTTGGCGCCCGTCCCGTACAGGAAGAACAGGGCGTGTTCACTGGTCGCCCCCGTGAGTGCATAGCCAGCCATCCGCTGCAGGAAGCCGATCAGCTCCGCATCTCGCCCGCACACCCGCTCAAGAAACTCGAGCCACGTTGGTATTGGGCAGGACTGGTCCGGCGCAGTGCCAGTCACTTTCGTGACGAAGTCGTCCGCGCGATGGGGACTAATTTTGCCGGTTCTTAGGTCAACGAGGCCGGCGGGACTGTTCAGTGTCCACAGATCCGTGTCCCACTGGTCTGCCGTGGCCGCAAGGCGCCGGTCCGAACGGGCAAGCCGTTCGACCGCGCCCACCGTGCTTGCGCTGGCGAGGGAATCCGGCAAGCTCTACCGGTACTACGTCAGCCAGACCACAATGAAACGCGGCGAGACCGCCTGCCCGGTTCGGCAAGTGCCCGCTGCCGAGATCGAGCGCATTGTTCTCGACCAAGTCCGTTCGCTGCTGCAGACGCCGGAAGTCATTGTGCAGACTTGCCGCGCCACTCGGAAACAGGAAAAAGACGTAACCGAAAGCGACGTCCGCCATGCGCTTATGGACTTCGACCAACTTTGGAACGAGCTGTTTCCGGCCGAGCAGGCCCGGATCGTCGAACTGTTGGTTGAACGGGTAGAGCTCAAGCCTGACGCTCTGGATCTGACCTTGAAGATCGAGGGCTTAACGTCTCTTTGCAGCGAACTCCGGATGACAACCCCATTTCGACAGGCCGCTGAATGACAAGACCCGCTGCTATCACCATCGGTCAATTTGGACGTCCCACACTGAGTCGTGACGGCCGCACCATGGTCGTCAGCATCCCAATCTCTTTGCGTCGTCAAGGAGGCCGAAAGCAGGTGGTCACGCCTGCAGACGCGACGCCCTGGATGCCGCCCCCAACCCGGGTCGACAGCACGATCGCCAAGGCACTGGTCCGCGCGCATCGCTGGCGCAGCATGCTGGAGTCAAACGTCTACCCAACGGTGCGCGACCTAGCGAAGGCAGAACACATCAACGAGTCCTATCTCGGCCGCGTCCTTCGGCTAACGCTGCTGTCACCGACCATCGCCGAGGCGCTCCTTTCTGGACGGCAGCCACCACGGTTGGAGCTCGCGGATGTCCTGAAGCCGTTTCCTGTCGAATGGGACAAGCAGCTAGCGCACTTCGGGTTTTAGACATGCCAGATAACTTGATGCTGCTGGTCGTTCTCGTCCACGACAATAGGCAATGCGCTAATCGTTAGGCGCCGGGGCGCACGCTTGGACCGTACAGCTCACGCGTTCAGACGCAGCGTTACCCAACGTACAAGGCCCAACGTCATGTACACCAATGCACCTCGCGCAGCGCCCGTCACACGCAGATAGTCCTCAAGTTGCCCGGCATGAAGGTGCATATCGTCCTCCGAGGGATCAATATCGCTCTTCCAATCTACGACAACGTCGGCGCGTTCGCCTGAGAAAGCGATTGCGTCGATCCGCCCCGCGAGCGCTTTCGGGCCAGGGCGATCCGCGAGCCGCGCATAGATCGGCCACTCGGGGATAAGCCGTTCGCGCAGGGTGGCGATTTCAGGTAATTCCAAGCTGCGCCGTGCGGTGGTGGCGATCTCGTTGGCATCGGGGAGCGCACCACCCTCGGAGCCGAGAACAAGTTCCGCGAGCAGTTCACGGGCGCGGCCGGCGAACTCTTCCACGTCGTCGACGAGTTCGCCGGTCAGCACCTCCTCCATCAGCTTGTGCAGGACAAGGCCGCGTATTCGACCAGCTCCGACCGGGGCGTCAACATAAGGCGCATCGCCGGGTTCGAGCGCGATCGCCTCGGTTATTAGAATGCGGTCTGGATCGTGATCGCTCGGTCGAATCCAGGTCAGCGGGACGGCGGCCTCATCGATAGCGGCGCGCTCGGCCGCGAACAGCTCGGCGGTCTGGGAGTACGGAGCGTCGGCGCCTCCCCGCGACGGCATCGGCGTCATGTGCGAAACCTCGAGCCTCGGTAGCACATCATGCCCAATGTCGACGATGCGTGCCCACGACTTCGGCTCGGCCTGTGGCAGCTCCGGCACGATCAGCAGCTCGCGGGCGCGTGTGCAGGCGACATACCAGAGCCGCTCGCGCTCGCGCATCAGGCTTTCGCTATCGATCTCGAGCGCCGCTAGCAGTTCCGGCGGCACGACATCACCAATCACCCAATGCAAGGTGTCATCATCGACCCGGTGCACGAATGGCTCTCGCGTACGCTGCAGGGTTGCGGTGTTGATCGGGATCACGACCGGCCATTCGAGACCCTTCGCGCTATGGATCGTTATGAGTTCAATGGCGTCGCCTTCGGCGTCAACGCGGCCTTCGTTGCTGGCCGCGCCGAGATGCCAATCGCGGCTGATATCCCGGACGAAGCGCTTTAGACCCTTGACGCCATACGATCTCGCCTTTTCGAGCATGGCCTCGACATTGGCGGCGGCCCGCGCGCCATGGTCACCTTCGCGCGCACTCAGGATCGGGCGCACGGTAAGCCGTTCGGCGGCCTCAGCGAGCAGCAGCGCCGGCGTGGTCGCCCGTGCTTTGCGATGCAGGTCCTGAAGAGTCGTCAAGATGTGTCGGGCCACCGGATGGGCGACGTCATCAGCGACGGTCATCAAGGAGAAGCTCGGAATAGCCTCGGGCCGGTTTGTATTGGGCGGCAACGTCGCAGTGACGTCGAGCAATTCCTCATCGGTCAGGCCGACCAGAGGTCCACGCATCAGGGCGCCGAAGGCCAGCGTATCACCCGCATCGGCAAGTACCCGCGCGAGTATGACAAAGTCCTGCACCTCCTGGCGTCGAAAGAGACCCTTCCCAGCTTGTGAGGCAATCGGAAGCCCGCGCGCCTCAAGCGCGCGCTCATATCGCCAGAGTTCCGCGCTCGTCGGAGCCAAGAGCGCGATGCCGCCTGGCGTCAACGGCGCAAGGTCGCCGTTGTCGTCGCGGATGATGACATTACCGATCAAGCGGGCGCAGAGGTCGGCGACAGCTTCGGCCTCGACGTCCCGGATCTGGGCCGGCCGCGAGTCTGGTGGCACCTCGATTGTGACCTTAGCGGCGCAGGGCAGTTCGTGGTCGGGTTGTTCAATGGTCGGCGCAAGTGCCACATAGCCGGGTTGGCCCTTGCGCGAGAGTGGGTCTGCGAAACAGCGGTTGATATGGTTCAGGATCGCCGGACGCGAACGAAAGTTAGCGGTAATCTGGACGATGTTGCTAGGCCAGCGCCGGCCAATGGCGCTACGTGCTTCGCCGTAGGAGCCGACGTCGGCGCCGCGGAAGCGATAGATTGACTGCTTGGGGTCGCCGACCATGAAGA